>Ga0209331_1000737_pt1 | contig 11383 bp, 13 predicted proteins | sample JacPinW_OM3H0_M3_FD_187971 | JGI IMG/M metagenome (GOLD analysis project Ga0209331, IMG submission 187971) | Forest soil microbial communities from Algoma, Ontario, Canada - Jack Pine, Ontario site 1_JW_OM3H0_M3 (SPAdes) (version 2) | ecosystem: Environmental > Terrestrial > Soil > Boreal... | reverse complement strand
CCGTCTGCTGCTCGTCACTGTTCGCGCGGCCGGCCACTTTCTCCAGGAACAGCAGCCCGAAATACTCGTCGACCTGGTTCTACGCGTCGGCTGATCCCGTACAGCGGACTACCAGGCGTGTTGCTCAGCCCCGCATAAAGTTGCCAGTGAAACCGCGCCCATGGTTCAGGGCATGAGCCGGTCTGTGTAAGCAACGTGTTAGCACTGAGAGGAAGGGCGTTCGCAGGCGACCCGCGACTTCCTTCATGGATAATTAGAGACTATGCACGGCCGGTGATGCCAGATGCTCTGTGCGTCTGGGTCTTCAGGATCACCGCCATGGATGCTTCTTACTGGCTGGAATCTTTTGCGTGCCAGCAATTATTAATACTCGGCACTCGTTGTTTACTAACATGAGCGAACACAACCATCACCACGAAGTACTTAGCGACCTCAATTCGCAGGGCCGTGCTTTGCGTCAGATGATTCCACAGGTATACAGCGGATACCGAGAGATGAGCACCGCGGCACTCTCGCCCGGGGCCCTCGAGGGGAAAATCAAAGAGCTGATAGGCATGGCCATCGGGGTGGCGGTTAGGTGCGACGGTTGCATCGCCGCACACGCGCGAGGGGCTGTTCTCGCCGGAGCATCCAAAGAGGAGGCGGCCGAAGCGATCGGCGTCAGCATCCTGATGCAGGGTGGGCCCGCCACCGTTTACGGTGCTCGTGCTTACGACGCTTTCTGCGAATTTGCCGCCGATCAGGCGACGGTCTAGCGCGCGGCTAACCCGCAGATCCGGGTCGCCAAGGTGCTTTGCGAGCCAGTCGGTGGAGACCAGCGAGGTGGGCAGGATCGGTCGACTCGTCATCGCGTCACTCCGTCACAGGGAGATCGATTGTCTACCGGGAAAGCAGGATTGCCCTCGTTTAACCAGCTCGCGCAGCCAGAGCGGTTGCGCTGCTCAGACGGCTGGGGCGACCCGAAACACTGGATACTCCTTGACGATCCGCTCGAAGTCGCCCAGTGGCGCCCGGCGGTCGATCGGAAAGAATGGGCGGGCGCCGGCTAGATCGACCCGCACAAGGTCAAGCGCCGCGCCGAAAACATCGTCCACGCACCGAAATTCGGATACTTCGCCGCCCTCCCCGACAACGGATCAAACCCTCGCCGCAAAGATGAGAACCGGTGCCGACCGAAATATTCCGGTCAACGGCTGTTGGGGTGATTCGGCCAGGACTTGCTTAGTTCGGGCTGTCACGTGACGGAATTACGCGAAGGCGCCTGGACGTTGTCCCCGAACTTCGGCCGGACTTTCGGAGCAGCTTCTGATGGGCTCTGAAAAATGACACGAGCTAGAGACCAAGGCTCGATGACATCGAGTGAGACAACTTGCATCGCCGCAGGTCAGTGGATCGTGATATGACACGAGTTTGAGACAAAAGCCAGATGACACGACGTGAGAAAACTTGTATCGCCGCAGGTCAGCGAATCATAATATGACATCGGAAATGAGAACCGACAGCCGCCATCATCATCACTAGCGCGGCTGCGCTGTCGCGCCAATGATCCGCCCCGACGTGGCCGACGAACTGGCCATCCCTCCCGGCGGTGCGTCCAGCGAATTGACAGCAGTTTGACAGCGTCTTGACAGTTACAAGTTTCTTTACTAGTAATCAAGTCAAAGAACGAGGTGATGCGCTGCCTCAAGCGCTACATCGCCTGCGAAGTCTTCCACGCCCTCCAGCCGCCACCAAGGACCGCCAAAATCGCTGCCAGGTCGCGTTTTCGTGTCGGAACGCGCCGACCCGGCCATTAGGAGCATCTGCTATCAAGCTTGTTCGATACCGCCTCGGTGTCACGAGGATGTCACACCCGCTGCGACGCCCCCGCGGCGACGTTCAACGCGTCGCCTTGGGCGTGGACGTACGTCCGCATTCGCGATAGGGAAGAGTATGACTGGCTTCGAACCACGAATCGGCCTGATCGAAGACGTCCGGCTTCTGGTCTATTCGGAACTCGCCGGCGCGGGCCGTGTTGACGGCGCAGACAGCTTGGCGGCCCGCCTTGATGTGCCGCGCAGCGTTGTGGATCAGTCGTTGCGTCACCTGCAGGACTCGCGCGACCTTGTCTTAAACGATCATGGCGAGATCCTCCTTGCCCATCCGTTTGCGATGCGGAACTTCGGGTTTTCAGTGATGGGTAAGGACGTGCTGTGGTGGGGCGGGTGCGCCTGGGATGCGTTCGCGATCCCTCACCTCGTACCCGACGAGCCAGCGGCCCTCGTTGCCACACGGTGCCTGGGCTGCGGCACACCGCACGCGTGGAACGTCACCCGAGACGAGTGCACCCAGGGCGACCAGGTCGTCTACTTTGCTACGCCGATGCGCCTCGTCTGGGATGATGTCGTGCACGCGTGCAGCAATCAACGCATCTTCTGCAGCGACGAATGCGTCGATGCAGCGATCGGCCGGCAGCCGCCTCTTGTTACCGGGGTGCGTTTCGACATACCCACGCTGTGGCGACTCGCCTCACGCTGGTACGAAGGCCGACTTGAGCGCGGATACCGCCGTCGCGATCCTGCATCCGCGACGGCCTACTTCCGCGAAGTCGGGCTGACCGGAAGCTTTTGGGGGAATGCTTGATTCGAGCTGCGACCACCTCGCCGCAAACCTAGACGAGGTCACCCGCAAGCCCGATACGGCCGCCCCCGGTCGATGTTGGGACCGCGTCAGGCGGAACGAGCGGTCGAACCGCGGTCTGCAGGCCCAGTCGGGAGAGCCGCCGGCGGCGGCCGATTTCGAGCGGGAACCAAGACGTTGCTGAGCGGTGCTGGGTTGGGCCGTCTTGGCGGCGGGTCGAGCGACAAGCGCTGTGGCGCATAGCCAGCCGGCGATGGTCAACATGCGCGGCGAACCTGTTGCCAAGGCCCGGCGGCATCGGATAAGGGGGCTTCCGCAAAGATCCCAAGCGGTCCAATTACAGTGCGAGCGTTCGCTCCTCACAAGGTGAAAGTATCTTTCGTCGTTCCCAGTAATATCAAATATTTCTGGAGCGAGAGGGGCAGGCACGCAAACCATGCCGCCTCGTCTCCCGGGTTGGGCAGGATGTTTCCATATTCAATCATGTCGGTGGGCGCCAGATTACAGACGTATACCCAAATCGATTCCCGGGGGACCTTCGAGATGCGGTTGACATCATTGAGGATGTTCAGCATCATGGCGGCTCGCTGCTTTTCTGTTCTGCCGGCACGTATATCGGCCCGTATCCAGATGTGATTTGAGGTTGGCTCTCCGCCTAAGTAACGTTGCTCGGTTTGATCCTCCCGGATCACTACTTGGACAAAGAATGGCGGCGCTCCGGTTGCCTGGCTGTGACGATTGGTGATGGCTTTCGCAAGCTCCGTCTTTTGTGAGGGGTCGAGGAGGCTTGGCGGGACGGAACAAACGTATGTTGGCACTAATTTCTCCTTTTCGGCCGGAGGAAGCATCCCCACAAGTGAACAACTTCGATAGTCAACAACCTTCGACCCAGCGGCTGCGCATCTGCCGCGTTGATGACTTTCGGCCGCCCGCGTGGTAGCGAATCTGGGGCGCCATGGCTGCTCGGAGTCGAAGGCTACGCGGCAGTGCGGAGGTTATGGACGTCGATCACGACCAGTGCCGCGTCTAGCAGCGGCGTGGGGATGGTGTGCTGGCGGGCGCGGTCGTGGAAGTCGCGAAGGACGGTGACTTCGATCGGCCGGCCGGCTTTCATGTCACGGAGCATCGATGGTCCGAAGGTCGAAGATGGGTCGGTGAGGTTACCCTCAAGCCCGGCGAGCACCGAACCTGCCAGGGCATGTCCGTCTGCGGCTGCAGCAGCGGCGACCTCGGCTAGGACACTGCGCGCTAAGTCGCGTCCGCCTGGTGCCCGGGCGATGATGCCGATGGTGTCGCCGGCCAGGCATGTCAGGACGGCGTTCGCGGTGATGAACGCGAATTTTTCCCACATAGCGGCCAGCACATCGTCACGGACTGTTACGGCAACGTTGTCGACGGCGAGCTCGGCGGTCGTGCGGCTCAAGGCATCCGAGCGGCCGCCGTCGAGCTGGCCGAGCTCGAGTTGAACGCCCGGAACGATTTCTTCGATTGTGCCGTCCGCACGCAGTGAGGTCGCCAATCTCGCCGCGGCACCCAACACGACTTCGAGCCCGAATGCCGCGGTGAGCATCGACAGGTGGCTGATCCCGTTCATGATTGGCACGATCCGCGTGCCGGGTGCAACGGCCTGGCTGATGTCGTTGATCGCCGAGGAGACCACGTTTGTCCGCACCGCCACTACGATGACGTCGTAGCAACCACGAAGCTCTGAGACTGTCACGGCATCGACGGGGATGGTCTGCAGACCGGTGACGTGGCGAACGCGCAAACCTTCGGCTGACAGCCGCGCCAACGCCGGTGGGTGGACCAGGAAGGTGACGTCTCGCCCGCCGGCGATCAGTCGGGCGCCGAGGTAGCCGCCAGCTGCTCCGGCCCCGACGATCAGGATGCTCACCCTGGGCCCCGTTCCGGGTTGTCCGCGGTTTCGTCCGGGCGATCGAAGACATCGTCGGCGTTGACTCCGATGACCCGCAGCAGGGCAGCGACCTTGCGATCCAATGACTCGCCTACGGCGGTGACCTCGGGGATGCCCAGGCTGGCGAAGGCGGCGCTGGGCCGGTCCATCGTAAAGATGGCGTTGCCGTCGGGGTCGCTGTACACCAAAACGCGCAGAGGCGCGTACAGCAGCGCCGTGGGATCGTGGCGGAACATGGTTTCGGCGATCGTGTGGTTGCCCAGCAAGTATTCAACGGCTTTGATGTGGTGTCCGGCCACCGCCATGTGCGGAGTTGCGTCGATCATTGCGTACACCATGAGCTCGTTGGGCGCGTTGGCGGTCACGGCGGCCCGCACGTCGTCCCAGGTGCCGGCGCTGTCGCTGATCTGCTGGATTTGCGCGGCGTCGAAAGCCGGGGCTGCTTCTTCGAAGGCGGCGCGGAATTCGTCGAAGGCGATACCGGTGGGAATGTCCACCCGAGTCATGCTGTGCTGTAGGGCGCGCGGCTGGGTGCTTGTCATGGTGTTTGTTCCCTTTCAGTGTTCGGGGAAAGGGCTAGTAGCCCTTTTGGTTCCACGGCAAAGACGTACGCCACGTCGGTGGGTCCGATCAGAGGCGTCGGGTGCCGGCTGAGCGCAGGTCTGCGATGGTGGGGAAGCCGTCGATGGCCATCAGCAGGTCCAGTTCGGCGAGCAGGGATCGCAATTGGGACACGACCCCGTCGGTGCCTCCGACGGCTAGTGCATACGCGTACGGGCGGCCGACGCCGACGGCGGTTGCCCCCAGCGCCAGGGCTTTGGCCACGTCGGAGCCGCTGCGCACGCCGCTGTCGAACAGCACCGGCATTCCCTCAGCGGCCTCCACGAGGGCCGGCAGGGCGTCGAGGGCGGGCAGCCCACCGTTGGCCTGGCGCCCGCCGTGGTTGGAGCAGTAGATGCCGTCGACCCCGTAGTCGCGGGCCTGACGGACGTCGTCGGGGTGCTGGATGCCCTTGAGCAGGATCGGCAGCGTCGTCAATGAGCGCAACCAGCCCAGATCCACCCAACGCAACCCTTTGCCAAACACCTTGACCCACTCCAGGGCGGCCGCCTTCGGGTCCTCGGTCGGGGACTTGTCCAGCCGCTTGAGGAACACCTCGTCGGTGAAGTAGTTCTGCAGTCCGTAGCCATGCAGGAACGGGAGATTAGCCGTGTTCAGGTCCCGCGGGCGCCATCCGATCACCCAGGTGTCCAACGTTACGACAACGGCCTTATACCCGGCTTTCTCGGCGCGAGCCACAAAGCTGGCGGCCAGGTCCTTGTCGTTGGGGGTGTAGAGCTGAAACAGCCCCGGGGTGGCTCCGGCGTGCGGGGCCACGTCTTCGAGGCGGTCTTGGGTCAGGGTTGAGGGCACCATCGGCACACCGGTCTGCGCGGAGGCCTTGGCCACCGCGATGTCGCCGTGGAAGTCCTGCGAACACAGCCCGATGACCCCGATCGGGCTCATGAACACCGGCGCGGGCCACGTCATGTCGAACAGTGACACCGACAGGTCACGCTCGGTGGCACCCACCAGCATGCGCGGCACGATCCCATAGCGGGAGAAGGCATCCACATTGGCGCGCTGGGTGCCCTCATCACCACAACCACCGGCAACGTACGAGTACACCCAGGACGGCAGCACCTCGGCCGCCGCGCGCTCCAGTGAGGCGAAATCGACCGGATACTTTGGCAGCCGACCGTCCAGGCCGTCGAAGTAGATCCCATATTGGTAGTCGCCGTACTGCGGTACCGCCATGACGGGACTCCTTGGTTGTTCAGTGTTAGAGACGTTGGACATTTCCGCTGGCTGTTCGGTCACAATGGGTTTCCTGTCCTCCATATCGAACTCAGCCGAGCGCCCAGGCCGCCGCCAACGCTTCGGCCTGAGCACATGCCGCAAAAGAGACACGCCATGACCACGACCGCAGCAGAGGACCTGCGCGCCAACCTAATCGGAGCCTGGACGCGACACCGGGCTCATCGCTGTGTTCGCGGTGGTGTCCTCAACGATCCGGGCACAGATCCGCCAGCCGAACTCCGGATCGTTTCGCAGCCGGTCAGTAACCAGGGAATGCACGAACACTGCGGGCAGTCCATCGCGGCGGCCCGCGACGTCCAGCCAACCCATCGCGCGGCCCTCACCCGCGGCGGCGACGCGCAACAGGATGATTTGACTCGTCACCGTCAAAGTGCCGTCATCGTTGGCGTCGACCACCTGGTTGATGTTGCTGCGCCGCACCCCGTCGGTGAGAGGTCGGTAGGCGTCAAGGAATGCGCGCACCTCGTCACGACCCCGCACCAGCCCGTGCGGATGCTCGACGGTGCAGTCCTCGGTGTACACCTCGAGGATCGCCTCCACGTCCCAATAGTCAAGCGCCATGTTGAGCCGATTGACGACGTCGATGACCTTCAGCCAATCGGCAGCGGGAATGGAGTGGGACACAAGTCCGAGATTTTGGGGACGCGGCATGGCGAGGACCTTTCAGGCGAGAAACGATGCGGAAGCCATCTAACTATGATTATCATAGTAAGGTGAGCCGTGGGACCACGGCGGCGGTGAGGTTGCTCACGCTTAACCGTGCAAGGACGGAGTCAGGATGCGCACTCGATCATTCGCGGACATGAAGTGCTCGGTCGCCGGGGCACTCGAGCACGTCGGTGATCGGTGGTCATTGGTCATCATCCGCGACCTGATGCTCGGGCTTTCGCGTTTCGACGACCTGCAAGCATCGTCGGGCATACCGCCTCAGACCCTCGCCGATCGGCTACGCCGATTGCAGGCCTGCAAGGTCATCGTCAAACACCATGCACCGTCGGCGAGAGGCTACGAGCTGACCGAGATGGGCCGCGATTTGCTGATGGTCCTTGCCGCGCTGCGTGAATGGGGTGATCGATGGCAACTGCACGGCACGATCGGTCCCCCGCTGAAAGTCTTCGACTCACAAAGCGGCAGCCCGGTCGCACTCACCATGATCGCGACCGAAACCGGACAACGCGTCAGCCGTCGACAACTCGTCCCCACACCGGGGCCCGGCGCCGACGAACGAATGCGGTTCCGACTCCGAGCCGGCCAACCCAAACCAAACGACGACCTAAGAATCGGCAACCAGAAATCTCCAGCCCCATGACCCCGATCGTGACCGCCACCGCCACACCCGGTCGCACACCAAGGAGACGACGTGACCGCAGAATCCACCGACACCACCGCCCGCGAGGGGTGGGGACCGGAACGCTCGCGTACGGTCACTTGGTACGACCCCGGCCCCAGCACCGTGAAGGGCCTGTCGATGACCGGCGTGGACTACCTGCGGGCGATGATCGCCGGCACGCTCCCGCCCCCTCCCGTCGCCGGGCTGATGCAGTTCGATCTCGTCTCGGCTGAGCCGGGTCGCGTCGTGTTCAACTGTCGACCGGACGAGTCGGCGTACAACCCCATCGGCGCCGTTCACGGCGGCCTCGTCTGCAGCCTGCTGGACTCCGTTCTGGGCTGCGCGCTGCACAGCACGCTGCCGAAGGGCAGGGGCTACACCTCGGTGGAGATCAAGGTCAACTACCTCAAGGCGGTCCGGCTCAGCAGTGGCCTGCTCACCGCGACTGGGACCGTCGTCAAGTCCGGCACCCGGGTGGGATTCACCGAAGGCGTCGTCACCGACGCCTCAGGTGCGACGGTGGCCACTGCCTCAAGCACGCTGCTGGTCTTCGACGTCTGAGAAACACTGCCGCAGTTAGGTGAACACATCACATCGCCGGCCCTAGATCGCCAAGTGCCAACGGTCGCAAATGTGCGGATACGGCCGGTAATCGTCCCACTCCATCCCCCGTTCGTGACCGCGAGCGGCGTGATGGCGTCAGCTCCGCTGGTTCTTGTCGATGTCGCTAGCGACAGCGGAGTCGTCGGGCACGCATATGTATGTACGTATGCACCGAGCGTGCTGCCGGCGATGACCAAGCTCCTCGAAGACATCTCGGGGCAGCTCGTCGGCGAGCCCGCTGCGCCGAAAACCGTGATGGGCAGAATTCGAAGCCGTCTCGTTCTGCTCGGGACCCCAGGCCTGATGGACATGGCCCTGGCAGGTCTGGACATGGCGCTGTGGGACGTGCATGCCCGCATGTCAAGGCTCCCACTGGTTCGACTCCTCGGCGGTGAGCCGGAGCCAATCAAGGCGTACGCGAGCTTCGGCATGGACGGTCTGCAGCGCGCTGTCGAGGCCGCAGAACGCGGCGTGGAGGCGGGATTTCGTGCGATCAAGATAAAGATCGGCTACCCGACGCTGAAGCAGGACCTCGAAGTGGTTCGTGGCGTCCGTAGGGTCATTGGGGCCGACATTGACCTGATGGTCGACTACAACCAGGCACTCAACGTGCCGGAGGCCATTCGTCGGTGCCACGCGCTCGACGATGAAGGGCTTGCGTGGATCGAAGAGCCAACCCTGTGTGAGGACTTAGACGGGCACGCGCGAATTGCCGAAGCCATCAAGACGCCGCTTCAACTCGGCGAAAACGTGTGGGGCCCGCGAGGCATGATGGCGATGCTTTCTCGTAGAGCCTCCGACCTCGCCATGGCGGATCTCATGAAGATCGGCGGTGTCACGGGCTGGCTCGAGGCGGTCTCGATGTGCGAGGCCGCCGGCGTACCCGTGTCCAACCACTTTTATCAGGAGATGAGTGCTCACCTGCTTGCACTCTCGTCCTGCACGCATTACCTCGAATACTTCGGGCTTGCGGATGCGGTATTGGCCCGGGCCTCAGTTCCGTTGGGAGGTTTAGTCAAACCCGATGACCTTCCCGGTAGCGGGATCGAGTGGGACGAGGACGCAGTTGCGCATTACACCCCTATTCAGTAGCAAGCCAACGCCATCGCGGACCTTGATGCGCTCGCGGACTTCTTCTTCCTGGCCGAGGGCCTGCGGCTGTATCGAGTGCTGGCTGCTACTCACGACGACTAGCCGGGTGCTGCACGGGCGGGAGCGGCCTTTGTCACGCATGGGCCAGGCAACAGGGTCGCTTTCCGCCTCGGACTGACGCCAAGCGGGCCACCGCTCGTGTCGTGGTCATTCCGGGCTCCCACGCACCGTGTTGGGCTAACGAGCCAGATCCGGGCGAGTTGGGCTGTCCGCATCCTGTGTCGGCAGGGACCGTAATGCCTCTAGCGCACGGGCGGTGACACTTTCGGGCTCGGCGTGGTAGATGAGGATGTGTTGTCCCCCGGAATGGGGCAGGGAGAGCCGGTTTCGGTACAGCTCCAGCTCGCCGACTCGGGGATGACGCATCTTGATGGTGCCGACGCGGTAGCCGACGTCGGCACGCTCCCAGAGCTGACGGAAAAGTGGGCTGTCCTGGGTGAGCTGGTCGATCAGGGCGCGCAAGCGGCGATCGTTTAAATCGGTGACGGCGACCTCTCGCAGCCCGCGCACGAGGTTTTCCGATGCGTATTCCCAATTCGAGTAGAGCTGCCGCGCAGCCGGTTCCAGGAGGCGCCAGCGGAGCACGTTTTCGCCGATCATGTACTCGGGTGACAGTGCGCGGGCGCAGGGGTTGGAGGCCAGCACATCGAGGCACCGGTTGACGATGGCAGCCGGCATGGGGAATTGCGCGATCAGTCGACCCAGGCCGTCGGCAACTTTCTGCGCCGCGGGTTCGGTCCCGTGCTTGCCGGGGAGGTGCGCTAGCTGGCAAAGATGCTCGGTCCCTTCGATGTCCAGTTGCAGTGCTCGGGCAAGGGCGTACACCACCTGTTCTGATGGGTGGGTGACATGGCCCTGTTCGATCCGCAGGTAGTAGGCGACGCTGATGCCGGCGAGCAACGCCACTTCCTCACGGCGCAAACCCGCCACACGTCGCCGTGACCCAGGATCGAGCCCGACGTCCTCGGGCCGCACCTGCTTGCGTCGCGCGGTCAGATAGTCACCGAGGGCATCAGCCTTGCGTGTCGCCACCGCTTGATCCTAAGCCTGTCCCTCTCAATATCACGATCAACTGGGACTGGCTGGCGGCTCCCGAACCCTGTCGAATCGGGCCATGCTGTTGGTAGCCGCCAAAGACGGTGGCACCAAACAGAAAACGTAGGAAAGGAACTGTCATGACTGAGGTTCACGCATTGCCCGATAAGACGCTGACTCCCTTCGAGGGTGCACTCGTCACTATCCGTTCGAAGAAGTCCTACACCGACGTCACTGCGGCCATCGAAGCCAAGTTGCAGCGCTTCTCGATCGCAAAGTTCATGGAGTACGTGGTACACCAGGACAAGGAAGGTCTTGAGGCCTACGTGGCACGGGTTTCGGCACCGAGCAAGTTCTCCATCTTCTGGGACTTCGAGCAAGGTTCGTCGTTCAGGCTCGCCGGCATCCCGATCGAGTCCAAGTTCTACCTGGTGGGTAACGCCGTCATCGCCCGCGGCCTGTTCCGCTACACCGGCGCATCAGGACTGGGAGCACCGGTTCGGATCTGCGTGTCCCAGCGCGACGGTGAGGAAACCCGCATCGACCTGGATCTGCCCTCGGCCTTTTTCAGCAAATTTCTGGAAACACGCGAGTCTGATGTTCCCGCGTTGCTGGACGCCGAAATGGTGAAGGTCTTCGAAGAGGCCGCCGCTTAACGACAACGGGCCAGCACAGATGGGGCCATCAGCCTGCTCGCCCAACCGGGGTTTGAGGCCGGGGTGAGTGAGCGGGACGGAGCCACCAGCGCTACAACGCAATAACTACATCACCATGAATGGAAACCATCATGACCATATCCACCGACATTGACTTGCGCCACTACATCATCGGGGCCTGGATCTTGGAGTCCTACGAAAGTTTCGACCTCG
>Ga0209331_1000735_pt1 | contig 11390 bp, 9 predicted proteins | sample JacPinW_OM3H0_M3_FD_187971 | JGI IMG/M metagenome (GOLD analysis project Ga0209331, IMG submission 187971) | Forest soil microbial communities from Algoma, Ontario, Canada - Jack Pine, Ontario site 1_JW_OM3H0_M3 (SPAdes) (version 2) | ecosystem: Environmental > Terrestrial > Soil > Boreal... | reverse complement strand
CGACCACCGCGCTTTCGGCCGGGGAGAGCGAGAGGCTGTTCGCCCTGATCCGCCAGCTGCGCGCCGAGGGTCTCGCCATCATCTATATCTCGCATCGCATGGATGAAGTCTATGCGCTGGGCGACCGGGTTACGGTGCTGCGCGACGGCACGCTGGTGGGCTCGCTCGACAAGCCGCAGATCCGCGCCGACACCATCGTTCGGCTGATGGTGGGACGCGAGGTCTCGTCCTTCTACAAGAAAGACCACGACCCGCGGGCGAGGTTAGGGCCCCCCGTCCTCGCGGTCGTCGACATCGCCGATGGGCAGCGCGTCAAGGGTTGCTCCCTGACCGTGCATGCGGGCGAAGTCGTCGGGCTTGCCGGCCTGATCGGCGCGGGCCGCACCGAGCTTGCACACCTCATTATCGGGGCTTCGCCCAAGACCTCCGGCCATGTCGAGCTCGAAGGCCGTGCGGTCACCGTGCGCACGCCTGGCGAGGCTCTCGATGCGGGCATTGCCTATCTGACCGAAGACAGGAAGGCGCTCGGCTTGTTCCTGGACATGTCCTGTCTGGACAATATCAACCTCGCAGTGCTGGGCAGGGACGCGAAGCTCGGCTGCATCCTTGACAGGGACAAGGCCCGCGACCGCGCCAACAACGCCTTCGCGGCGCTGGGCATCCGCGCTCCGGATGTCGGCGTCCCGGTCGGTGGACTGTCTGGCGGCAACCAGCAGAAGGTCCTGCTGTCGCGCCTGCTTGCAACCACGCCCAAGGTCCTGATTCTCGACGAGCCGACGCGTGGCGTCGATGTCGGAGCCAAGTCCGAGATCTATACGATCATCGACAATCTCGCAAAATCCGGCACCGCTATACTCGTGATCTCATCCGACCTGCCCGAGATCATCGGCATCTGCGACCGCGTCATTGTCATGCGCGCCGGACGTATCGCCGGCGAGATGAGGCGAACCGCGACGTCGCCGTTTAGCCAGGAGGATGTTATGGCACTCGCCACCGGAACGGAGCAGCTCGATGCCTCATGACAATCCGTCGACGGCGGAGGCCGCCTCCGCCGCTCCCGGCTTCGCGGTCGCGCAGGAAGCGAAGCGTCAGCGGGCACGGCTGATCATACGCGCAGCCGGTATGCTGCCGGTGCTGCTTCTCTTGTGCGTCGGCTTTCATTTTCTGTCGGACGGCCGTTTCTTCAGTGGCCAGAATCTCGGCATCGTGCTGCAGCAAGCTGCGGTCAACACCGTGCTGGCCGCGGGCATGACCTTCGTCATTCTCACCGGCGGCATCGACCTCTCGGTCGGTTCCATCCTGGCGGCCGCCGCGATGGCCGGACTGATTGTCTCGAAGTTTCCTGATCTTGGGCTGCTTTGGTTGCCGGCCGCAGTCCTCACGGGCCTCGTCTTCGGCGTCATCAATGGTGCCTTGATTGCGCTACTGCGCCTGCCGCCTTTCATCGTCACGCTCGGTTCGCTGACCGCGGTGCGCGGTTTGGCGCGCCTCTTGGGCGCCGACACCACTGTCTTCAATTCCTCCATTCCCTACGCCGTTATCGGCAATGGTTCCCTGACGCTGCTTCCCGGCGTCGCCTCGATCCCCTGGCTGTCGGTGATCGCATTGCTGGTCATCCTGGTCTCGTGGCTGGTGTTGCGTCGCACCGTGCTCGGGGTGCATATCTATGCGGTTGGCGGCAACGAGAGTGCGGCACGCTTGGCCGGCATCAAGGTCTGGGCTGTGCTGATCTTTGTCTATGGGGTGTCCGGGCTGCTGGCCGGGCTTGGTGGGGCCATGCAGGCGGCGCGCCTCTATGCCGCCAATGGGCTGCAGCTCGGCCAGTCCTACGAGCTCGACGCGATCACCGCCGTTATTCTGGGTGGCACCTCCTTCGTCGGGGGTATCGGCTCGATCTGGGGAACGCTGGTCGGCGCCCTGATCATTGCCGTCTTGTCGAATGGCCTCATTCTCACCGGCGTTTCCGACGTATGGCAATATGTGATCAAGGGTCTGGTGATCATCGGCGCCGTGGCGCTTGACCGCTACCGGCTGCAGGGTTCGGCTCGCACTTGAAAGATTGGAGTACGCAAGGTTCTATGTCGCAAATTCGGCTTCCGTCACGGCAACTGGTCCGCCGCGCCGGGAATTCAAAAAGGACCAGGGGAGGAAGCCAATGTTGAAAACGATCTCGTTTGCCGGCGCCGCCATGGCGCTCGTACTGAACTCCGCACCGTCCTTCGCCAAAGAACTCAAATCGATCGGCATTTCGTTGGGCTCGCTGGGCAACCCGTTTTTCGTCGCCCTGTCGAAGGGGGCCGAGTTCGAGGCCAAAAAGACCAATCCCAATGTGAAGATCACGACGGTCGGCTTTGAATACGACCTCGGCAAGCAGGTGACCCAGATCGACAACTTCATCGCCGCCGGCGTCGACATGATCCTCTTGAACCCCGGCGATCCGAAGGCCCTCGGGCCCGCGATCAAGAAGGCGCAGGAGGCAGGCATTATCGTCGTCGCCGTAGATACCGCAGCCGAAGGCGCCGATGCGACGGTAACAACGAACAATGTCCAGGCAGGCGAGATCTCCTGCCAGTACATCGTCGACAAGCTCGGCGGCAAGGGCGATGTGATCATCGAGAACGGTCCGCAGGTCTCTGCGGTGATCGACCGGGTGGTCGGCTGCAAGAATGTGTTTTCCAAGAATCCCGGCCTCAAGGTCCTGTCCAGCGACCAGGACGCCAAGGGGTCGCGCGAAGGTGGCCTGACCGTGACGCAAGGCTATCTGACCCGCTTTGCCAAGATCGACGCCATCTTCGCCATCAACGACCCGCAGGCTATCGGCACCGACCTCGCGGCGCGCCAGCAGCAGCGCAGCGGCATCATCATTACCGCGGTCGACGGCGCACCCGATATCGAGGCCGCGCTCAAGGATCCCGGGGCGAAGCAGATCCAAGCCTCCGCCTCGCAGGACCCTTTCTTCATGGCGCGCCGCGCCGTTCAGATCGGCGTCAGCATTCTCAACGGGCAGAAGCCTGCGTCGGCCATCGAGCTTTTGCCGTCGAAGCTCGTGACGCGGGACAATGTCGCTGAGTACAAGGGGTGGACGTCGGACCGTTCGCAATAGCCACAGCAGAAGCGTTTTCAAGCGAAGTGGGCACCCGGTTCGCGTCAAGAAAAACGCGTCAAATCAGAAATCTAGAGCCCCGTTTCGATTCCATCGAAACGGGAAAGGCTCTAGCGCGGCGGGTGCCCATCACGCCAGATGGCAAGCCGCGAAATGTCCGTCGCTGCGTTGCGTCAGTTCGGGCGCGATTTGCCGGCAGCGGGGCTCGGCTTTGGGGCAGCGGGTGTGAAAATGGCAGCCTTGCGGCGGGTTCATCGGGCTCGGCACGTCGCCTTGCAGGCGGATCCGCTTGCGCTTCACTTTCGGGTCGGGGACCGGCACGGCGGAGAGTAGCGCCTGGGTGTAGGGATGCTGGGGATTGCGGTAGAGGTCGCCTGCCTTGGCGATTTCAACGATGCGGCCGAGATACATCACCGCGACGCGGTCGGAGATATGCTCCACGACGGAGAGATCGTGGGCCACGAACAGATAGGTGAGGTTCAGCTCGCTCTGCAAATCTTCCAACAGATTAAGCACCTGCGCCTGAACGGAAACGTCGAGCGCCGAGACCGGCTCATCGCAGACGATGAGCTTGGGCTCGACCGCGAGCGCGCGGGCGATCGCGACGCGCTGGCGCTGGCCTCCGGAAAATTCGTGCGGGTAGCGGCGCATGTGCTCGCCTTTGAGTCCCACTTTGACGAGCAGGCTCGCCACGCGGTCATCGCGCTCGCTGGCGGACGAGGCGAGCTTGTGGATGATGAAGGGTTCGCCGAGGATCGCTCCGATGGTCATGCGCGGGTTGAGGGAAGCAAAAGGGTCCTGGAACACCAGCTGCATGTTGCGCCGGATGGCACGCAATTCGCTGCCGCCAACGCTCATCACGTCCTGCCCGTCAAACGCGATCTTGCCCGACGTGGGCTCGATCAGCCGCAGCACGCAGCGGCCCGTGGTCGACTTGCCGCATCCGGATTCGCCGACCAGTCCGAGTGTTTCGCCACGATTGATCGTAAACGACACGCCGTCCACCGCATAAACGCGCCCGACCTCGCGCGACAACAGGCCGCCCAGAACAGGGAAATGCTTCTTCAGATTGCTGATGCGCAGCAACGGTTCGCTCATGGCGTCACGTCCAGATGGCAGGCGATGCGATGGCGAGGCGCGATCTCGCGCAATATCGGCTCCTGTTCGGTGCAGAGGCTGGTGGCATACCGGCAGCGCGGCGCGAAGCGGCAGCCGGGGGCGGGATTGATCATGATCGGCACGGCGCCGCGGATGGTTTCGAGCCGTGATTTGTGTTCGCTGTCGAGATCCATGCGCGGAATGGAGCGGATCAAGCCTTGCGTGTAGGGATGGCGCGGGTTTTCGAACAGCTCGTCGACGGTGGCATCCTCCACCACCTTGCCGGCATACATCACCACAACGTGCTGTGCGGTTTCGGCCACCACGCCCATGGCATGGGTGATCAGCATCACCGCCATGCCGAGGCGCTCCTTCATGTCCTGCAAGAGGTCGAGGATCTGCGCCTGGATGGTCACGTCGAGCGCGGTGGTGGGCTCGTCGGCGATGACGAGCTTGGGCTTGCAGGCAAGCGCCATGGCGATCATGACGCGCTGGCGCATGCCGCCCGAGAAATGATGCGGATAATGATGCACGCGCATTTCCGCATTGGGAATCTGCACCAGCTTCAGCATCTCAACGGTCCGGGCCAGCGCGTGCTTGTTTGGCAGGCCTTCATGGCGACGCAGGCTTTCCGCGATCTGCTCGCCGACGGTCAAGACCGGATTGAGCGAGGTCATGGGTTCCTGGAAGATGAAGCCGATCTCCTTGCCCCGGACCTCGTCCAGTTCGTCGCTGGTAAGCGGCACGAGGTCGCGGCCCTCGAAGATGATCTGGCCTTCGACAATGCGGCCCGGCGGTATGGCAATCAGCTTCAGGATCGACATCGCCGTGACGGTCTTGCCGCAGCCGGACTCCCCTACCACACAGAGCGTCTCGCCTTTGTTGATGGTGAGGTCCACGCCGTCGACGGCCCGAACGATGCCGTCGTCGGTAGTAAAGTGGGTCTTCAGGCCCTTTATTTCGAGCAAGGGCGCCATCAGATCACCTTTCGCGCATCGAGCGCGTCGCGCAAGCCGTCGCCGATGAAATTGATCGCTACTACCGCGATGAAGATGGCGCCGCCCGGAAACAAGGCCCAATGGGCGGCAATGTCGAGATAGTCCTTGGCGTCATAGAGCAGACGCCCCCAGGTCGGCGTATCCGGCGGAAAGCCAAGACCGAGAAACGAGAGCGTCGATTCCGCAATGATGGCGGCGGCCACATCGATCGTTCCGGCGATGATGACCGGTCCAATCGCGTTGGGCAGGATGTGGCGCACCACCTGACGGGTCCGGCTGGCGCCGAGTGCGCGAGCGGCTTCCACGAACTCCTTCTCGCGCAGCGAGAGAAACTGCGCCCGCACCAGACGCGCCACCGGCATCCAGCGGAGTCCGCCGATCACCACCACGATGAGGATGAAAATGCCGCCCTCGGGGCCGAACACGGCTTTGAGCCCATCGCGGAACAGGTAGATCAGAAGCAGCAGCAGCGGCAATTGCGGCAGCGAGAGGAAGAGATCGGTGAGCCACATCAGCGCATGCCCCAGCGCGCCGCGCGACATGCCGGCGAGCGCGCCGATCAGCGTGCCGACAATCACGGAGACCAGCATCGCGGCAAGGCCGACGGCAAGCGAGATGCGTCCGCCATAGATCATGCGGGCGAGGATATCCTGCCCAAGATCGTCGGTGCCGAAGGGATGGGCAAGCGAGGGACCCTCGAGGCGCGCGTTGAAATCGATTTCGTTGATGCCGACGCGCCAGAGGAAGGGGCCTAACACCACCGCCGCAACCAGAACAAGCAGCAGCACGACGCTGACGACGGCGAGCTTGTGGCGCCGATAACGCCGCCAGGTCTCGCGCCAGGGCGAATAGGTGCGCCGCTCAGCGGAGGGCAATACGAGGGTCGAGCCAGCCATACAGCACATCCGCGACAAGATTGAAGAGCACCACAAGACACGCGAACACGAAGGTCACGGCCATCACGACCGGCGTGTCATTGGCGAGAATGGACGAAATCAGCAGCGAGCCGATGCCGGGAATGCGGAAGATCTGCTCGGTGACGATGGCGCCGCCGAACACCGCGGGCAGCTGCAGCGCGACCAGGGTGACGACCGGGATCATGGCGTTGCGCATCACATGCTTGACGATGACCCTGGTCTGCCCGATGCCCTTGGAACGGGCGGTGGTGACATAGTCGAGGCGGATCACGTCCAGCATGGCCGAGCGCACGAAACGGGTCATCGAAGCCGCCTGAAACAGGCCGAGCACCATGACGGGCATGATGGCCTGCCGGATCTGCTCGCCAACCCATTTGATGCCGGTCGCCTTGATGTCGGTCGAATAGACGAAGGGCAGCCAGTCCAGCGTCACCGAAAAGACCAGGATGAACAGGATGCCGGTGAAGAAGGTCGGCAGCGAGAAGCCGATGAAGGCGAGCGCGTTGGCGATCTGGTCGAAAATCGAATAGGGCCTGGTGGCGGCATAGACCCCGACCGGGATCGCGATCAAAAGCGCCAGTACCTGCGCCGAGCCGATCACGTAAAGCGTCGTCGGCAGGCGCTGCAGGATGAGCGTGTCCACGTTGATCCGGCTGACAAAGGAAAAGCCCCAGTCGCCCTGCGCCATGGCAACGAGCCAGTGCAAATAGCGGAGGTAGATCGGATCGTCGAGGCCGAATTTGGCTCGAAGCGCGAGACCCACTTCGGGCGGCACGTTCGGATTGGTCGCCAGTTCCGAGAACGGGTCGCCGGGCGCGAGCGCGAGCACGATGAACAGAACCAGCGAAATGCCGAGCAGGCTCGGCACGGCGATCAGCAGGCGGCGCAGGATATACTGCCCCATCAGGGAACGATCCTTCTACGGCGGTCCCGCCTCACGCCTCCCGATACCAGTCGTGCAAATTGTCCGTTTCATTGGCCCAGCCGGAGATCACCGGGCGTAGCGAGTTGGCGGAGGCTTCCACTTTCAGGCGGTGCATCACCGGGATGAACACGGTGTCCTGCCACATGATGTCGTTGCACTTGATGTAGAGGTCCGCGCGCTTGAGCGGGTCGGTCTCGCTCTCGGCGGCATCGATTGCCGCGTCGTAATCCTTGTTGACATAGCGCGGGAAGTTCTGGCCCTGCCACTTGTTCTCCTTGGTGGCCACATAGCGCGAGTGATAGCGGCGCATGTACTGGGAAGGGTCGGGCTGGGACAACGGGATCTGGAACATCTCGATGTCGGCGTAGAATTTGGCATAGGTGTCGGGATTGGCGACATCGGAGGAGAAGAACACCGAGGCCACGACCGATTTCAATTCTACATCGATCCCGGCCTTCTGGCAGGCCTGCTTGACGATGGCCTGGGTCTTCTGGCGAGGGCCGTTGATCGAGGTCTGGTAAGTCAGTTTCAGCTTCTTTCCGTCCTTCTCACGGATGCCGTCCGCGCCTGGTTTCCAGCCAGCGTCGTCCAGGAGCTTGGCCGCCTTTTCGACATTGAACTCCCATGAGGTGTTCTTGGAGACGAATTCCTCCGGCCCATTGAGCATGTTGGCCGTGGTGCGTCCGGCGCGGCCGTAAATCACTTTCTTGATGGCGTCGCGGTCGACCAGAAGCGCGAGCGCCTTGCGCACGGCAGAATCGGAAAACAGGGGATGCTTGGTCTTGATCGAGGAGCGCTCGCCATCGACCTCCGTGTTGGGATCGGTGGAGTTCAGCGCGATGAACTCGATATCCCCGCCCACCGCATAGATGGTCTTGCCCTTGCCGCCCTTTTCGAGGCGCAGCAAAATCTCGTCCTCCACCTGCATGTTCCAGGCAAAGTCATACTCGCCGGTCTGGATGACGGCGCGCGCCGCCGAGACGGCATCGCCGCCGCCTTTCAGTTCCACCGTGTCGAAATAGGGACGGTTGGGCATGTGATAGTCAGGGTTGAGCTCGCCACGGACGACGTCACCCGGTTTGAACTCGACGAATTTGTACGGGCCAGTGCCGACGGGCTTGAGGTTGGTTGGGGCGTCGCGGGATTTATCGCCCTTGTAGTCTGCGAACAGATGCTTGGGGATGATGGTTGCAGGGGCCCCGACAAAGGCATCGGCCCAGAACGGGGTCGGCTTGTTGAACAGGATGCGGACAGTGAGGTCATCAACCTTTTCCACGGTGAGGTCACGGTAGATGCCGACGGTTGTTGCTGCGGTGGCGGGATCGCGCGCGTATTCCCAGTTGAACACCACATCATCGGCGGTGAAGGGATGGCCGTCGTGCCATTTGACGCCGGGCTTGAGCTTCCAGGTCACCGATCTGGCATCGGCGGACAGGCCGCCGTTCTGGATCGACGGAACTTCGGCCGCAAGCACGAGGGAGAGATTGCCGTCGGCGTCCCAGCTCGCGAGAGGCTCGTAGAAGATGCGCGAAGCATCCTGGTCCTTGGTGCCGGTGGCGAAATGCGGATTGAGCAGGGTCGGCCCCTGCCACCACAAAAGCTTCAGCGCTCCGCCGCCGCCGCGCTTGGTCGGCTTGTACGGTGACGGGCTCTGGGCCATGGCCACGCCGCCGATGGCGAGAAGCTGCGTCGCCATGGGCGCGGTGAGGCCAAGACCGATCATGCGCGCAATGAAGGCGCGGCGATCCATCCGCCCGTCCTTCACTCCGTCGATCATCCTTTTCAGTTCAGTGTGCGGCATGGTCGCCCCTCGTCTGGTTCCCGTGCGGTTGCAGCAGGCCGCAAGGCGCGGCCGCGGCCCGCCTGTTTCCAGACAAGATGGCACACCGAATGCCCTGCAGGTCAACTTCTCGCGGCAGGCAGCCAAAGCGCTTTCTGTCCGTGGCTTGGGCAGAGAGGCGCTCCGGCGCACAACGCATCGGCAATCCGGCGGTAAAGCCCGCTCAAACGCGCCTTGGATTGCGCAAAATTTGTTCACCCGATCAGGTCAAGGACATGTCCAGCGGCGGCGAAACATCGTCCGGTAGCGGGCTGACATAGGGGGTCCGGGCGGTGCGCTTCTTGAGATCAGCCTTGGCGGCGGCGATCAGATCCGGCTCCATCAACGCCTTGACCCCGAGCCCCGCCATGGCCTTGGCGGCCTGCACCATGGCCTTGTGGGCGGCCGGGCTCTTGCCCTGCGCAACCACCTGCCAAGTGTGGAACGGGGTGCCGATGGCGACCGTCGGGGAATGCACCTGAACGGTCGGGACGACCCAGCTCACGTCGCCGACGTCGGTCGAGCCGATCTGAGGGTTGCGCCTGGCGTCAAGCGGCACCAGGAAATCGGCCAGCGGCCGGTCGGTGGGATCCATGCCGATGGTGTGATAGACGGTGGCGATGTCATTATCGGTCAAAGTCGACCGGATTTTCGTGGCAAAATCCTTGTCCGCCTCGTCGAAATGCGGGGGACCGAGTTCCTCCATGATCCGGTGCAGCGTTTGCTCGAGCGGGGTGTTGGGCAAGACATTGGAGACGGCGGAAATGATCCGCATCTCCATCTTGGTTTCGGTCATCAGCGCCGCGCCTAGCGCGATCTTGTGGACACGCTCCACCAATTCGTTCATGCCGGGCAAGTCGCGGGCGCGGATCGAATAGCGCACGCGTGCATGGGCCTGCACCACATTGGGAGCAATGCCGCCGGTGTCGAGCAAGGCATAGTGGACGCGGGCGTCGCTCGGCATGTGCTCGCGCATGTAGTTCACGCCGACATTCATCAGCTCGACCGCGTCGAGCGCGCTGCGGCCGAGATGGGGCGAGGCAGCGGCATGCGAGGTGCGCCCGGCGAAGATGAAATCGGCGCGCGTGTTTGCAAGCGATGGCGTTACCACCACCTCCCAGAAGCTGGACGGGTGCCAGGTGAGGGCGATGTCGGCATCCTCGAAAGCACCGGAGCGCACCATGAAGGCTTTGGCTGCGCCGCCCTCTTCCGCGGGGCAGCCGTAATAGCGCACGCGCCCGGGCACTTTGTTGGCGGCAAGCCAATCCTTGACGGCCGTGGCGGCGAGCAACGCGGCCGAGCCGAGCAGATTGTGGCCGCAGCCATGGCCATGCCCTCCCGTCTCCACCGGGCGAGACTCCGCCACGCCCGCCTCCTGACTTAGACCGGGCAGGGCGTCGTATTCACCGAGGAAAGCAATGACGGGCCCGCCGTCACCCCATTCGCCCATCAGGGCAGTGGGAATGCTAGCGACATTCTCCGTGATGCGGAAACCCTGATGGCGCAGTTCGGCCAGATGTTCGGCGGCGGAACGCGCCTCGGTGTAGCACACTTCGGGCATCCCCCAGACCTTGTCGCTCAAAGCGACGAAACGCGGCTTGATCGCGTCAACGCCTCGCCAAATCTCGTTGCGGTTGTCCATGCTGCGGTCCCCCTTATTCTAAAGCCGATCTGAAAGTGAAAACGCTATCAGCTTGGACCTGCTCCGCCTAGCGCCTGGCAGGAAATCAGCCATGCTGTCGGGCGGCATGAGAGCCTGCGGAATCGCCCTTCACGTTCTCATCGTCGATATGGTGCGCTTGACGTCGGTTGGCGGGACCGTTATCGCGGATCGCGAAGGTGGTGGCTTTCAGCTTGGTCATGCCGAATTTGTCGAACAGTCTGTCATAGGTGCCGTCGGCGCGGATCGCCGCCAGCGCATCCGCCGTCGCGCGCGAGAAAGTTGCCGATCTGCTGCGGATTTCGCGGAATGACCGCTGTTGCGCTCATGACTGCGGCTCCACCAAAGTTGCGGAAGAGGCAATTTTCGACACGATGACCAATCGCCGCTGGACCTTGTCCAAAAGAGAAATCGCTTTTGTCCAAGAGAGAAATATTGGGCGCGCTGGTGTTCGACGCTCGATCTTCCGCACTTGCACGATGTCGGCCGTGGTCCTAGGTTCGGCGTCGGCGTAAAGTTCGCGCCAAACTTCTTGGGAGGATGGAATGACTTGGAAGACTCCTAAAATTGTCGAAGTGCCGGTGGGCATGGAAATCAACATGTACGCCTGCGCAGCGCGCAAATAGACCGCATCGAAACGACCGGCCCGGCTCGATCGGCAATTCTTGCGTCGAGCCGTGGCAGGCGTCCTGATTTCAAGACGTTGGACTTCAAGACATTGGACTTCAAGACATTGGACCTGCAAGCGCGCAAGGCTAATATCTGCTCGTCGCCCCGAAGCGGAAGTTCTATTCGCAAGGAAAGTCCGGGGACAGACCACCGTGCCGCGCTTTGTGAATCGCAGACGGAACGACTCCGAAATACTCCCGG
>Ga0209331_1000734_pt1 | contig 11418 bp, 12 predicted proteins | sample JacPinW_OM3H0_M3_FD_187971 | JGI IMG/M metagenome (GOLD analysis project Ga0209331, IMG submission 187971) | Forest soil microbial communities from Algoma, Ontario, Canada - Jack Pine, Ontario site 1_JW_OM3H0_M3 (SPAdes) (version 2) | ecosystem: Environmental > Terrestrial > Soil > Boreal... | reverse complement strand
CAATGGGGTGTTCGCACGGCTCAAGCAAGAATGGCTTACGGGGTAAGGCCGCCGATGGTGCACGCTTTTAAACTCTACACTGAACGGGACAACACCTCGCACGTCGTCGAAGGAACCGTCGCGCTCGCGCAGCGCACCGACGTGGTCGCCGTGCATTTCCAGGAATCCCCGCCGCACTCCGCGTTGGATTGGCACGACGCTCCGGAGCAGAATACGTCATCACGCTCTCAGGGACTTTGGAATTCACGACGCGCGATGGCGAGACCTTCATTCTGCGTCCGGGCGACGTGCTGGTTGCGACCGATGACAGCGGGAGCGGGCACAAGTGGCGGCTGATCGATGACCAGCCCTGGCGCCGCTGCTACGTCGTGCTCGAGCCCGCCGCGCCCGACCTGTTCGTTCCCAAGCCGTAGCGGTCGGCTTGTCATCGGCCGCGTATGCGGACGATCCAGTAATCAGGAAAAGTTGGATTTGGCACGGGTGCCTCACCTGGCCGCGCCGGGATTACTGGATGCCCCGCTTAAAGCGGGGCATGACGACCGAGAGATTGGCGATTCCAGCTCAAGTTAGCGCCTATGACCCCATCCCTCTCCCGTACGAACTGGAAGAGGGAGCAGACCTAGTCTGCCGCGCTGCTGATCACTTACGACCGGAACGCGGTCCAATACGGTGGCAAGCGTGCTCAAGCCCGAACCGACGAAATTTTGCTCGACAAACAAACGGGACTCATGCATAAAAGGGCATCCTTCAGATGCGTCTTCAAAACCCGGTGCGGATTACCGCGCCGAGCTTTGTTCTTGACCGGTGAGATGAGGAGGCTGTCATGCCGGCGATCCTCGATGCGAGCGCTCGGGGGCCAATGCCCGGGGAGAGATGTTTTTGGACCGACGTGATTTTGCCGGTTCAACTCAACCGAGAAAAAATCCCTGTAAATTTCCTGTTGTTTACAGGGAGGCCTCGATCCGCTCTACCATCGGTTGTGATTGCAAACGAAGGCCAGGGCCGGCTGCTGCGAGACCCGCTCGATTCTACTGATAGCTGTCCTAATTCTAATGAGCAACCATTTTTGACATTTCCGCAAACGAAGCCAACTTCCGCAAACGAAGCCAATGGCGAAACCTTAATGAAAACAATGTTTGAACATGAACAACACCACGCTTGGCCAACCGAACCCGACAGCATGCGCCGTAGGAGAGCATTTTGGCCGAACGAGCCCAACACACGATTCCAATACGCGCTGTAATTTTATCGCATCGGTCTCGCCCTCGACCAAGGCGGCAGCCAAAGGAATTATCAGGTCCCGTGCGCAAACTGCGGAGAATACAGCGACCAGATCACGAGGCTGAAAATGACCGCGATCGGCGCCAGCACGCACCATAGGTCCGCAACCGAGTAAGCAAGCGCGCCGGCAATGGTCCCGGTCAGAAAGCCGGCGGCCACGCACACTACACGCACGAGTCGATCACGGGTCGAGGCGAGCCGGGCCGCTCTGGGATCATCGGGCGCGCGTCGCCGGACATGCCAGAACAAAAAGGTTTGGGTAGCCAGGATGGAAAGTTGCGTGGTGTTGGTCGTCATCACATTGGTGGATGGCGTTCCGCGCATGAGCAGCTGCACTAGCGCGCTTTGCACCCCCATGGCAGACAGACCGAACAGACCCGCGGCGACTTCCAGCGGTGCACCTCGGACGTTGAATGGAGACCCGGCAATCCCAGCAATGAGAAATCCTGTGAGCAGCGCGGCTTCCAGCACCAAACAGGACGGAAATGCCGGGAGCCGCCGCTCGTCCGCAAATGCGACCAGGAGCGTTGTCGCCGCCCCGGCAAGGAGAAAGATCGGAATGGCGAATGCTACGAGGATGAAGGCGTGCTCGCCCCGCGCGATCTGTGCTCCGGCAGCAACGAAGCTTCCGGTCACCTGAGCGACAAACAGACCAAACAGGCCCAAAAACGTGCAACTGTCGACGTAGCCCGCAACAAAGCTCAGGAGCAACGAGGCGGTTCGTGCATTTGGGTTTGTTCGATCCTGTTGCTCAGCCATGTCCGTTATCACCGTCATGCGCGGCAGCGCAGTCAAGCTTGCGCAGACTGCGTAAAGTTGTCTGCGGTCCCGCGCAACCACGTCTTTGGTGCGACAGTCACGGCATGAGTTGCCGGGACAAGCCTGGTCAAGCCGGCCATGACGGCCGAGTGGAGAGAGTCTAGGCCGCGAGCTTTGCCGCTTCGGCAATGACGGCATCACCCATTTGCGCCGTGCCCACCATCTTGGCGCCTGCGGATTTGATATCGGCGGTGCGCAGACCCTGCGCGAGCACGCCGGCAATCGCCTTCTCGATCAGGTCGGCCTCATTGCCCATATTGAAGGAGTAGCGCAGCGCCATGGCGAAGGACGCGAGCATGGCGATGGGATTAGCCACCCCTTTGCCGGCGATGTCGGGAGCCGATCCGTGCACCGGCTCATACATCGCCTTGCGCTTTCGCGTCCTCGCATCGACCTCCCCGAGCGAGGCCGAGGGCAGCATGCCGAGCGAGCCCGTCAGCATGGCCGCGACGTCCGATAGCATGTCGCCAAACAGGTTGTCGGTAACGATGACATCGAACTGTTTGGGCCAGCGTACCAGCTGCATGCCTCCAGCATCGGCGAGCTGATGCTCGAGCGCGACGTCCTTGAATTCGCGCTGGTGCAGTGCCGCGACCACCTCATGCCACAGCACGCCGGTCTTCATCACATTGCGCTTCTCCATCGAGGTGACCTTGTTGCGCCGCTTGCGCGCGAGCTCGAAAGCGACCCGGGCAATGCGCTCGATCTCATAGGTATCGTAAACCTGGGTATCGATTGCGCGCTTTTGCCCATTGCCCAAGTCCGTAATCGTCTTGGGCTCGCCGAAATACACCCCGCCGGTGAGCTCGCGCAGGATGATGATGTCAAGCCCATCGACCACTTCGCGCTTCAAGCTCGAAGAGTCGGCCAGGGCGGGATAACAGATCGCCGGGCGGATGTTGGCGAACAGCCCGAGCTCCTTGCGCAGCCGCAGCAACCCCGCTTCGGGCCGTGCCTCATACGTTACCTTGTCCCATTTCGGTCCGCCGACCGCGCCGAAGATCACCGCATCGGCGGCATGCGCCTTCGCCATGGTCTCGTCCCGGATGGCCACGCCATGGGCATCGTAGCAAGCACCCCCTACAAGCTCCTCCTCGCATTCGAAGCTGCCCATCCCGTGCCCGTTCATCCACGCGATGAGCTTCTTCCCTTCCGCCATGACTTCGGGGCCGATGCCGTCGCCGGGAAGCAGAAGAAGCTTGTGACTGGGCATGGTGAGACGCCTTTCCTTCGCTGCTGCGAGGCACCGATTGCTACCGGCGAGCCATGTTAATGGCAACCGAATGCTGGGGGCGTCATTGCGTGGTCACAAATGCGCGCTATGACAGGCAAGTCGGTTGCGACGCGCTGTCATCCACGGATGTACTGGGGGCAGCAGCCGCCGCAGCGACACGGGCCCGCCAGGAGCAATCCTCGGCGGGTTTTCATTTCTATTCAGCCCGGTTCGGGGGGATTAACGCCTGGGGCGAGCCCACCCGAGCAATTCCAAGCGCGGCCTCGCTTGCTCCGAGCTATGCGCGAGGGAGGGAGCCGAGCGCAATATTGCAGTGCACAATAATGTGAATTGCGAAAGAGCAACAAGGCGTTACCTGCTGGTTCCACACCCACACACACCCCGATTCGGTCGAATGACACGCTTAGTCAAAGCAATCATCGCGTCTGCCACTTGTCCCCCCGTCAACGAGAAGGAGAGCTGCATGACTCGCCCACGCGGACAATCTACCTACAGCAAGCTCGCGCTGCTGCTCCTGGTTTGTGCCGTCGTTCTCGGTGGCACCCTTGTATTGAACCGCTCTCATTTTTATTCCGGGCCACGGGCCGGCGAAATTCCACCGGTTGGCAACACCAGCGAACTCCCGCCGGTATGGTGAGCGCTCTAACTCGAGGGATTTCTCCCGTGAGGCAGGACATTTAGCTCCCGCTGAACCAGTTGTAGCCCTGATCCTCCCAGTATCCGCCGAGATACTTGTTCGTCACCGCCATCTCCATCACGTATTTCGGGTTCTTGAAACCGAGCTTGGTGGGGATGCGGATCTTCAGCGGGAATCCGTACTTGCGCGGGAGCACCTCCCCGTCGAACTGCAGGGTGATCTGCGTCTGAGGATGTAACGCCGTGGGCATATCGATGGAGGTGGAATACCCTTCAGCGCAACGGAACCAGACATACTTTGCGCGCGTGTCGGCACCGACCCGGCGCAGGAAGTCGCGCAACGGCGTTCCCGTCCATTTGCCGATCGCGCTCCAGCCCTCGACGCAGATAAGGCGGGTAATCTGCGTCTCCTGCGGCAACGCCCGAAGCTGATCCAGGGTCCAGGACTTCTTCTCGTCCACCAGCCCGCCGACCTCGAGCCTATAGTCCTCCTCATCGACCTCGGGCGCGTCCTCCTCGGGATAGTACGCATTGAACGGGAACGGCCGCGTGACGGCGCTCTCGGGAAAGGTCGGCGCGAGCTTGTTCGGATTGAACAGCCAGGCCTGCACGCGATCATTGAAGTAGGAGACCTGCATGAGTGCCCGTTCCGCCGATGCACTATCAACGATGTCGCAGCCGGTGAGAAACGCCAGCGCGCCGAGGCTCGCGCCGCCGCGCAGAAACAGGCGCCGTGCGGGATCGGGCATGAGCTTCGCCGCATCCCGAATCAGGAGTCTGGCATCGACGCCGGCCGGCAGTTTGCGGTGCGGCGACATGTCGCCTCGCCTCCTCAACGGCCCGTGATCATGGCGCGCAGGCTTCGCGGTACCAGCAGCGACATGGTCACGTGAAGGACGGTGAACGCGACAATGATCGCCATCGCGAAGAAGTGCACGTAACGCGCCGCATCATAGCCGCCGAACACCGCGGTAAGCTCCTGCAGCTGTACCGGCTTCCAAATGGCAAGCCCGGAGAGCACGACAAGGATGCTTGCGAGAATCACGCCCACATAGAACAGCCGCTGCACGGCATTATAGACCGAAGGGTCAGCGCGAGAGAGGGTTCCCGTCACGGCCGCGCGGACATCGGCCAGCAGCTGCGAAGCGCGAATGGGAACGAGCTTGCGCCGAAACCGGCCGCTTGCGATGCCCAGCAAGAGGTAAACGAGACCGTTCACTGCCAGCACCCACATCGCCGCGAAGTGCAAAAGCAGGCCCCCCGCGAGCCAGCGGCCGAGCGTGACCGGGCGAGGGAAGACAAATGCAAACAGCGGGGAAGCATTGTAGATTTCCCAGCCGGAGCCGACCATCACGATTATCGCAGCCGCATTTATCCAATGAGTAAGGCGTACCCATAATGGGTGAATGCGCGGCGTCGCCGGCGCGCCCAGGGCGAAGTCAGCAGCATGCGTCGCGTCTATCGACATACGGCTAGGGTGCACAACCTTGAACGTGTCCGTCTTTACCACGTGAGCAAACAATATGATAATCGCTTCGGTGGGCGGTCTGTTTCACTTTAACGTGTCGTCTTGCGCGCGCCTTGGCCCACCCTACCCGCTCGTTTTATTGTGCCCTCGTTGACGCGGAAGGCTTTGAGCAATCCATGGTGAAGACCGGAACCGGTAACTTTTTCGAAGATTTTCGCATCGGCCAGCTGATCCGGCACGCGACGCCGCGGACGCTCACGGCGGGCGATGTTGCGCTCTATTGCGGGCTGTTCGGCCCGCGCTTTGCGCCGCAATCTTCCGAGGCCTTCGCGCGGGCGATCGGGTATCCTCGCTCGCCCATCGACGATCTCCTGGTGTTTCACGTCATCTTCGGCAAGACTGTTCCCGACGTCTCGCTCAATGCCGTCGCCAATCTCGGCTATGCCGAATGTCGTTTCCTTGCTCCGGTCTATCCCGGCGACACCCTGAACGCGGTCTCGGAGGTGATCGGGCTCAAGGAGAACTCAAGCCGCAAGACCGGCATCGTTTATGTGCGTTCGACCGGCTGCAAGCAGGACGGCAGCAAAGTGCTCGAGTACGCCCGCTGGGTCATGGTGCGCAAGCGCGATGAGAAAGCGCCCGCGCCCGGGGATCACGTCCCCCGGCTCCCTGACGCGGTGGCTCCCGCCACGCTCGGCCAAGCCTGCCCGCAGATCGACCTGAAGGGTTACGATTTCGCGCTTGCCGGCGGATCCTCTCGCTTCGACGATTATGCCGTCGGGGAGAAGATCGATCACGTCGACGGCGTGACGGTGGAGGAGGCCGAGCACCAGATCGCCACGCGGCTTTATCAGAACACGGCGCGCATCCATTTCAATCAGTTCAACGAAAGCAAGGGACGCTTTGGCCGCCGGTTGATCTACGGCGGTCATGTCATCTCGCTCGCGCGCACCTTGTCCTTCAACGGGCTCGCCAATGCCTTTCACATCACGGCGATCAACGGGGGCCGGCATGTTTCCCCCCTGTTTGCCGGGATGACCGTGTTTGCCTGGTCGGAGGTGCTGGGCAAGGCCGAGCTCCCCGGGCGAAACGATGTCGGCGCGCTGCGGCTGCGCACGGTCGCCGCCAAGGATCATCCCTGCGCCGACTTCCCGCTCAAATCGGGCGATGACGATCACCCCGCCGTCCTGCTCGATCTCGATTACTGGGTGCTGATGCCGCGTTAGCTCCGCCGGGTGCGAGAGGTCGCACTCCGTAGCCCGGATGGAGCGCAAAGCAACATCCGGGGAGCACCGCATCCGGATTGCGCAGACGCGAACCCGGCCGCGCAGCAGCTTACGAGTTGATCAAAAGGATGTGCACGGGTATCGGTCCGCACCGGGTTGAGCCCGCGCAATCGGGCGGTATCATTGGGATCCTGACCCGACCACCAGGAGGAAACAACCGTGTCCATCACTCGTCGCAGCCTCATCGCCGGGACGGCCTCTCTCGCCGCTGCCGTGGCGTCTCGACCCGCCTTGCTTTACGCGCAAGCCGCACCCCGACCTAGCCCTACTCCAACCCCCCCGGGTCCGTTCAAGCTCGATCCTCTGCTTTATCCCACCACCGCTCTCGCCCCGAACATCGACGCAAAGACGATGGAGATCCATCACGACCGCCATCATCTGGCTTACGTCAGCGGCCTCAATACCGCAGTGAAGGACCATGCGAACGTCGCCTCGATGCCGTTGCAGGAGATTCTCGCCAAGCTCGGCGAGATGCCCGAGGCCATCCGCACCCAGCTGCGCAACTTCGGGGGCGGTCACGCGAATCATACGATGTTCTGGCTGGTGATGGGGCCCCGTTCAGGCAAGCCGAGCGGAGATCTTGACCAGGCCATCGAGCGCGATTTCGGCGGACTGCAAAAGCTTCAGGACGACTTCAATGCCGCCGGGGCACGCGTGTTCGGCTCCGGGTGGGTCTTCGTGACCGTGACCAAGGAGGGCAATCTTGCCATCGAGACCAAGCCCAACCAGGATACGCCCCTGATGGACGGCAAGCGCGTGCTGATGGGTAACGACGTGTGGGAACACGCCTATTACCTCACCTATCAGAATCGCCGCCCCGACTACTTGAAGGCGTGGTGGAACACGGTGGATTGGACACGGGTGGGGGAGCGCTACAAGGCCGCGACCTCAGGTACGCTGACGATCTGACGCTCGGAACCTGGGGGGCACGAGTGCCCGAGCGGAACGCAGCAGGAATGCTTCGTTCATCGTGCATGGCTCGCGTGCAACTTCATCGCGTCCGGCTCCATAATGTCGGCCATATCATGGTGATGATGATGCGAGCCCGCTTCCAGCAAGATCCTGTCTCGGAGAGGAAACATGCGTGGACTTGGCAGCGGATCGTTTGATCCCAAGACGCTCGTAATCCTGGAGACAGCCTTCGATGAGGCTTGGTTGACGCTCAAATCCAACGGCAATGACAAAGTGCGGGCCAACGAGCTCGCCCGCTGCATCCTGCGTCTTGCGACCGAGGGAGAACGCGACCCGGTGCGCCTGCACGATCATGCGCTTGCGGCCCTTGCCCCTGCCATGCTGTGGCGGGAGCCGCAGGCTGGTGAAATGAGGGTCTGAGGAAACCCTCGGTGCGCGTAGACGTCATTGCGGTCACGCAGCAAATGAGCAGCGCGGCTCCGCTCTCATTACGACGGCTGGTCAATGAACTGCGTTGCGAGCCATACAGGCACGAAAGAAAGGGCGCTGAGGTCCTTTGATTGCTTATGAAGCCGATCATCGATCCTCGCCGCGGCGACCTCGAGGATGATGCATCGAGCCCTAAGCGCCGCTCGCTGCTTTCTCTGGCGGGCAGCCTGGTTTCCGAGATCAGCTTCCCCAAGCTCATAACCGCCTGGATGTTGCTGGTCATAGCGCCATGCATCGCGCTTGGGCTCTCTCCGCTCATAGCTTCTGCGTGGGTCAGCAAGATCTCAGGCAAGATTGCATCCCCGTATGCCGGGATCGGACCCCTGTTCGTCCTCGGGCTCTTGCTCGCGATCGGCGCTTTCGCGGGAAGACCACTGTTGCGTATCGTCGAACGGAGCTTCTGGGCGTTGAACTCGCTCCTGCTTGAGCCTTGCTATGCGGTCTCACGTGAAGGCCTGCAGCAGCTCGCCGACCAGCTCCTGCCCGCCAAGGCGGGCAAGACCCGACGCAGCAGAGTGCGCGCGGTCACGGCCGCTGTGGCGGGCGTCATCGTTTGTGCGCTGGCGCTGTTGGCGCTGATCCTGGCTTGGCCCAGCTCCCGCTGGGTAGGCAATCCCTCCGATTTGATCTCACCGCACCTGCTCGTGCCTGCGGTTCTGGCCAACAGCGTCGTTCTGATTGCGATTTATCTCGCCGTGAGCGCGCTGGTGTGGGCCTTCGCCGACGCGACCATGTCGCAGCCCCGCGATTTTCACGCTTTCGAGACTGGCTTTCAGGCCGGCCGCAAGTGGCGGGTGGCGCATTTGTCCGATCTCCACGTCGTCGGCGAGCGTTACGGGTTTCGCATCGAGAGCGGACGATCGGGTCCGCGCGGCAACGCACGGCTCAAGCGGCTGCTCTCGCAGCTCGAGGCGCTCCACGCGACGGACCCGCTGGATGCGATCCTCATCACCGGGGACATGACCGACGCAGGCCGCTCCGCCGAATGGGCCGAGTTCCTGGATGCGCTGGCGATGCATCCCCGCCTCGCCGAGCGCGTGCTCACGCTTCCGGGCAATCACGACCTCAACGTCGTCGACCGCGCCAATCCAGCACGTCTTGATCTTCCCACAAGCCCGAGCAAGCGGCTGCGCCAAATGCGGGCATTGTCGGCCATGGCAGAGCTTCAGGGCACCCGGGTCCGGGTGGTGGATCAGGCAATGGGCCGTGTGGGTGCCAAGCTCGCGGACATGATGGAGCCTTATCGGGCGCAGATGGCGGAATTCGCCAACGCAGGAGCGCTCACGTTATCGCTGGCGCTCGCAGACCTCTGGGCCAAGGTATTTCCGATGATAATGCCGCCGGATCCGGACGACGGGCTCGGCATCATCTTGTTGAACTCCAACGCGGAAACCCACTTCTCCTTCACCAATGCGCTTGGCATGATCTCGGCCGAGCAAATCAAGGGAATCGAGATCGTCACCGCGCAGTACCCGCGAGCGTGCTGGCTCATCGCGCTGCATCACCATCCCGTCGAATATCCCCGCACGGCGAATGCGCTGTCCGTGCGCATCGGCACGACGCTGATCAACGGCAGCTGGTTTGTTCGCCGGCTGCGCCCCCTGGCCGCGCGCGTGGTGCTGATGCACGGCCACCGGCACATCGACTGGGTCGGCGAGTGTGCCGGCCTTGTGATCGTATCAGCGCCGTCGCCGGTAATGGACGCGACCGACGACCTTCCCTCCTATTTCTACATCCAGACATTCGCTCTCGCGTCGCATGGACGGCTGCGACTGCTGCCCCCGCAGCGGATTACAATTGCCGGTGAAGCTCGGGGCGACGGGTAGACGGTGCGGAAACGACGATCTCGAGCGTGCACGCTCGGTTTTATGCCTCCGGTCAACGGGAATGCGACAGCAGGGTCGCTATCCAGCGGCTGGATGCGTGCTGCTCGGCAATCGTGAGCAGCGCGATCGTCAGCGGAACGCCGATGAATGCCCCTGGAATGCCCCAGAGAAGAGTCCAGAAAAAGACCGCAAACAGCACCAGGAAAGGCGAGATTGCCAGAGTGGCGCCGGCGATCAGTGGCTCAATGTAGCTGCCGATCGCGAACTGAATGACGCTCAGGCCGGCCAGGACGATCACGGCCGTCTGCCCTGATTCGAACTGTGCCGCAGCAAAAAGGGTTGTAAGCACGACCGCAACAAGCGGCCCGAGGAACGGAATGTAATTCAGCACAAAAGTTATCACCCCCCATGCAACCGCCAGGTCCAGCCCGACGAAAAATACGAAGCAGAATGTCACGAACCCTGTCAGGATACTCGCCAGGCTGCGGATGAGGATGTACTTTCGAAACTGACCCGCAATTCTCTGAATGGCTTGAGACAACTTCAGGTTCGCGTGCTGGTTCTCGAGTTTCTCGATTCGCGAGGCGACATGGTCCACCTCCATAAGCCCAAGCATCATGAACGCAAAGGCGAGGAGGACAAAGCCAACCATGGAGTTGAGTCTCGCCGCAACTTGCTGGACATAAGCAACAAGCCAACTCACGTCAAAACGCTCTGCCAGCATGCCGGTCAGAAAGATGCCCCGCTCCTCCAGCCATGCGTTGCTGGTCATATAAATGAACTGAAACCGTTCGACGTTGCCGAGGAGCCAATGACCGACTTGGCCGCTGCCCCAGGCGACCGCAAGGCCGAGAACGCCCAGGACAACCAACGTGAGCAGCAGCGTGAAAACAAGCGCGATGAGCTTGGGGACTTTGGACTGAAGCGCGCGTTGAAATGGCCAGACGCACGCAAGGCCGAAGAGCGAAAGGGCAACCGGGGCGAAAATGGAGCGTCCGAGATATAGCGCCACGGCCATGAGAACCGCCGTGCAGAGAGCGAGCATGCTGCGAATGGCGCTATCTCCGGACATGCTGATCCACTAAAGCAGCGTTGCGAGCGTTCGCACGATCATAATCCTGTCTCACGCTCCGTCTACACGTACGGTGGGAGGTCTCCTTCAACTCCCCCCTGATGAAGGAGCTGCGCATGATCGCGCTCCTGCGGCAGGTCGCGAACCCCGGCGACGGCGAGGGGGCGCGATGGGCCGGCATGCGCATCCACCGTATCGCCAGCGGCATGGTGACCGAGCTGGGCTACTCCTCCAAGCTCAATGCCGAATGGGAGTTTCTCTGCATGCTGCGCGACGAAGGCCGACGTTGCGCCGAGGCGTTTCTGAAAGATCACATGGACGATCTCGGCCGCCGCTCGAGCTTCGATCTCGATTCCCTCTTGCAATCCGTCTGAATCCTGGGCCTCCCCGGGATA
>Ga0209331_1000733_pt1 | contig 11420 bp, 11 predicted proteins | sample JacPinW_OM3H0_M3_FD_187971 | JGI IMG/M metagenome (GOLD analysis project Ga0209331, IMG submission 187971) | Forest soil microbial communities from Algoma, Ontario, Canada - Jack Pine, Ontario site 1_JW_OM3H0_M3 (SPAdes) (version 2) | ecosystem: Environmental > Terrestrial > Soil > Boreal... | reverse complement strand
GCTGCTGCTCTATAACATCGGCGACAAGGAACTGACCGCGGGCGAATTGCGCACGCGCGGCTACTACCTCGGTTCCAACGTCTCCTACAATCTGAAGAAGCTGGTCGAACTCGGCTTCCTCGATCATCAGCGTTCGCGCGTCGATCGCCGCTCGGTCCGCATTCGCCTCACCGCGCAGGGCCAGGAAATCCGCCGCATCGTCGATGCGCTGTATCAGAAGCACGTCAAGACCGTGGAACAGGTCGGCGGCATCTCGAACGAGGAATTCGCGACCCTCAACAAGTCGCTGCACCGGCTCGAGCGGTTCTGGACCGACCAGATCCTGTATCGGCTCTGAGACTTTTTCGACTGCGATTTCAGGCCAAGCCGGCGGTTCAAAAGACCGGCAGCCACCAGGCTAAGAGAGACTTCCCCAAGCGCATCGGCCCGGATTTCCGGACCGGTGCGTTTTTGTTTTTGCTGCAGGGCAAAAACAGGTTTCCCGAAATGGAACTTTGCCGGGGGTGGGGCTTTATCAGTCGCTGAGGGAGGACTGAGTCATGCTGGTCGAGCGCGGATTGCGGGTCATGAATGTCGAAGTGGTCGGCGATGCCTATGCCATCGCCTCGAATTACCTGCGCCAGACCGGCGCCATCGCCGACAGCTTCGTCACCGATGACCGGCTGCTGCAGATGATCGTGGAGATGTTTCACCGCGGCGAATTCAACAAGATCCGCCTCGCCAACAAGGCGATCGCGAAGTTCGAAGCGACCGAACTGGTCTGACCACAGGGGACTACATGGAAGCCGCCATCGACCGCATCATGATGACCTATGATCTGCTGCTGAACCGCTCCGCGGCCGCCAGCGCGGAAGCGCGCGCCAAGGTGACGGATTACGTCAAAACGCTGATGGAGGCCGGCGAAAAGGATACGCACCGGCTGACGGTGTGCGGGCTGACGTATTTGCGAGAGCTGGATGGGTCGAGCGATCCGGTGAAGGCTGGGTTTACGGGGCTTTGAGTTCGCCTTAGCGGCGACGCTTTATGACGCTTTGCGACCGGCTTCGAGCTTTCGGAAGAAAGCCGAAGGGACGTTGGCGCCGGCCAGAATGTAGGCGTGATCCGACCCTGTCAGGATGAATTGCGCACCGAGATCGGCATAGCGCTTCATCGCCTCCAGTTCATAGACGCCGCCCATGCCGACGAACTTGCCTGCCTTGCGGCAAGCCGCACCGACGCTGCGATAGGCTTCCTCAACGCGCGGATGGAGGATTTGTCCGGAAATGCCCATCGCCGCGGTCAGGTCGGAGGTTCCGATCAGCAATCCGTCGATCCCTTCGACCGCAGCAATCCCGGCTGCATTAGCGAGCCCTTCGGGGCTCTCGATCATCGCGACCACGAGGATTTCCGGGTTGATCGCGGCCTGGGCCTCGGCGCTGCCAGGCGCTTTATAGCCGAACAGCGCGGATGGTCCGCCCCAGCTCCGCGATCCCAAAGGCGGGTAACGAAAGGCGGCGGCGATGCGCCGAGCCTGATCGATCGTATCGACATGCGGTACGATGACGCCTGCGGCGCCGTTGTCGAGCGCGCGCGTGCCTTCGTCTAGCGCGCCGGCGCAGATGCGGACGATCGGGGTGATGCCGGTCGGCAATGCGGCGATGCAGATCTGCGCGACGTCATCCTGCGAAAACGCACCGTGCTCCATGTCGATGAACAGCCAGTCGTGCCCCGTAGCGGCCGCGATCATGCCCGCCGCCGCGGTGCGCAAATGGTGCACGCCGAATCCGAGCGCGATCCCGCCCGCGCGCAATTTCCTGATCGTGGCATTCTCGACGAGGGGCATGTGCTTCTCGTGATGTCGGGTGTTGATGTCGCAATTGCTATATCATCGTGGACCAAGACTGTTGCCGCCGCCAGCCCGTAGCGAGACCGAGCGAATGAGTAAAAATGTCCTTCTTGGAAGCTTCTCTTGCTGGCCCGATTTGGGCGACGCCAATGCTCGTTATGAGAGATTTCTGAAAGGCGGTGCGGGTCCGTTTAAGTCGCTGATCGAGAGCTTGCTGCTCTTTGACCGGATCGTAATTCCGACAAATGACTATATGCCACTCGCGTTGATTGTTGGCGTATTTGGTGACCAAGCTACTTCGTTAATGCTGGAAAGCGAAGCAATTCAATTTGCCCGTTTCGCGGGAATGGTTTGTTATGTCGGAAATGGCGGAGGAATTCGCACGGCTAAGATTCAGTCCGGCGATGAACGCAAATATCGTTGGTCCAGCGCATCTTCAGAAGAGGCAGCTCGGACCGCACTTGAGGGATTGAACACAAGTTTTGATCGTGCCGCCCTGCGGCAGAAGGCCCTTAAGGAAACGATTGAATTTTCGATCGACGTTGAAAATGAGGGGTTTTCAAAAAGCGTATACGATGAGGTGGCTAGAATGCCTCATATCCTTGCAGCAACAGGAAGGATTGAACTGAACCGCCTTCCCGGGATCGAGCCAACCGGAGTGCGAGTTTTGGGAAGCTTTCCCGACATCGATAAGCCTGACGATATTTCGCAGGTGCTAAGAACCGCCCAGGCGTGCTTGGAGGTAAGGGCTGCTGGCATCTCCTCGTGCGATGATATTTTTACCTCCAGTCAAGTCGGTGAGCTTTTCAAATTCGAAATGAATCGCTTTTCTAAGGATCATGATCTCAGTGAGGGATACAACAAGCTCATTGAATTGGCGGAACTTCCCGACGTGGGGGGTTGTCCTCCAAGATAAATCTAAACTTGTTGACGTGATGAAGATTAGAAACTCCAACTCTGGCCGTGAGTTTAGGAGTTGGTTTCACGAAAACTGTAGAGCGGACCCGGGAGTTACAACGAAGGAATACATCGCCCTGTTAAAGACGGTTCCCAAGGTTCAATCCATGCCGGCCAAGCTGCTAAGGTTTATGGCGCAGGTGGGAGTTGGCGTAGCCGCGCTTCCGCTTGCTCCGGTTCTAGGGATCGCCGCTGGTGCGAGCGCTGGAGCAATTGATTCTTTTCTCTTGGACCGAACAATGAAGGGTTCTAGCCCAAAGATATTCCTTGAAGAGCTCTCGGCTCTAACGAAGAATGAACTGTAAGATTATCCCGTAGATATGCAGTTTTACAGGGCCCCCATGCTCACCGTCCATCATCTCAACGACTCCCGCTCGCAGCGGATATTGTGGCTGCTGGAAGAGCTCGGGGTGCCCTATGAGATGAAGCGCTATCAGCGCGACGCCACGACGCGGCTGGCGCCGCCGGAGCTGGAAGCGGTGCATCCGCTCGGCAAGTCGCCCGTCATCACCGACGGCGAGGTGAAGATCGCGGAGTCCGGCGCCATCGTCGATTACATCATCCGCACCTACGGCCAAGGAAACGGCAAACCCGCGATGATGCCGGCGCCCGGCAGCGCCGAGTTCGAGACCTACAACGAATGGCTGCATTACTCGGAAGGGTCCGCGATGCTGCCGCTGATGCTGAATCTCTACGTCTCCCGGCTGAAAGAGGCGGGTGCGCCGCTGCATCCGCGGATCGACAGCGAAACCAAAAATCATCTCGGCTATGTCGACGCCGCGCTGAAGGGGCGCGAATTCTTCGTCGGCACGTCGTTGACCGGCGCCGACATCCAGATGAGTTTTGTCGGCGAAATGGCAAAGGTGTTCGACAAGCTCGGGCCCTATCCGAACCTGACGGCGTGGCTGACGCGGATGCACGCGCGTCCGGCGTTCCAGCGCTCGATCGAGAAGGGCGGGGCGTACCGGTTCGCGAAGTAGGGTGTAGGAGGGCGGATATTACCCGCGTCGTCGTCCCGGCCAAGTGAGCCAACGGGTCCGGCCTCCGGCCGGCCCGATGACAGGCTCCGCGAACGCTGAGCCGGGATCCATACGCCGTGTCCTCTCGTGAGCGCGTGGTGGCAGACACCTTCTTTTCACCCCGACCGCCGCCGCGTATGGGCCCCGGCTCAGGGCCGGGGCGACGCGGGGGAGGTGTTTGGGGACCCCGGCGCGACGGGCTTGGGAAAACCTCCATCCCCACCATATCTTGCACAAATAGCAGGCTGGCACCGCAACCGCTTGGCCATTGCCGCCCAATATGGTATTCCGCCAGTGCCGCTTTCGATCGCCACACATGACCGCCCGCACCTTACCTAACAGGTTGCGGCGGTGGAGATATTTCGCTCATGAGCCCTTCCTCTACCAGCGCCAAAACCGGCTCCGTGCCCGACTCGTTCTTCACGGCCACGTTGACCGAGGCCGATCCGGAAATCGCCGCCGCCATCCGCGGTGAACTCGGCCGGCAGCGTCACGAGATCGAGCTGATTGCGTCGGAAAACATCGTCAGCCGCGCGGTGCTGGAAGCGCAGGGCTCGGTGATGACCAACAAATATGCGGAAGGGTACCCGGGCAATCGCTATTACGGCGGCTGCGAATGGGTTGACGTCGCCGAGACGCTGGCAATCGAGCGTGCCAAGAAACTGTTCGGCGCTGGGTTTGCCAATGTGCAGCCGAACTCGGGCAGCCAGATGAACCAGGCGGTGTTTCTGGCGCTGCTGCAGCCCGGCGACACTTTTATGGGGCTCGACCTCGCGGCCGGCGGACATCTCACCCACGGTTCGCCGGTCAACATGTCCGGCAAGTGGTTCAAGGCCTCGCATTACACCGTGCGGCGCGAGGACCAGATCATCGATATGGACGTGGTGGCGAAGCAGGCCGAAGAGGTGCGGCCGAAACTGATCATCGCCGGCGGCTCCGCCTATTCGCGGTCCTGGGATTTCAAGCGTTTTCGTGAGATCGCCGACAGCATCGACGCCTATTTGATGGTGGACATGGCGCATTTCGCAGGGTTGGTCGCTGGCGGCGTGCATGCTTCGCCGGTGCCGCACGCGCACGTCACCACCACGACAACGCATAAATCGCTGCGCGGCCCGCGCGGCGGCCTGATCCTGTGCAATGACGAGGCGCTGGCGAAAAAATTCAACTCGGCGATCTTCCCGGGTCTGCAGGGCGGCCCGCTGATGCATGTCATCGCGGCCAAGGCGGTGGCGTTCGCCGAGGCGCTGCGTCCGGAGTTCAAGGTCTACGCCAAGAACGTGGTCGAGAACGCAAGAGCGCTGGCGGAGACGCTGCGCGCCCAGGGTTTTGATATCGTCTCCGGCGGCACCGACAACCATCTGATGCTGGTGGATCTCAGGCCAAAGGGCCTCAAGGGCAACGTCTCGGAAAAAGCCTTGGTGCGCGCCGCCATCACCTGCAACAAGAACGGCATTCCCTTCGATCCCGAAAAGCCGTTCGTCACGTCAGGCCTTCGGCTCGGCACGCCGGCGGCGACCACGCGCGGCTTCGGCGTGGCCGAATTCAAGCAGGTCGGCATGCTGATTTCGGAAGTGCTCAACGCCATCGCGCAGTCGCAGGATGGCTCGGCGCCGATGGTGGAAGCCGCGATTAAGGAACGGGTCAAGGCGCTCACCGACCGCTTCCCGATCTATCAGTAAGGGTTTAGCCGAATGCGATGTCCCAGCTGCAACAGTCTCGATACGCAGGTGAAGGACTCGCGTCCGACCGAGGATTCCGCCGTGATCCGGCGGCGGCGCGTGTGCGTCGCCTGCAACTTCCGCTTCACCACCTTTGAGCGGGTGCAGCTGCGCGAGCTCACGGTCATCAAGCGCAACGGCCGCCGGGTGCCATTCGATCGCGACAAGCTGGTGCGCTCACTGCAGATCAGTCTGCGCAAGCGCCCGGTGGATCCGGAGCGGGTCGAGAAAATGGTTTCGGCGATCGTGCGCGAGCTTGAAAGCGGAGGCGAGGCCGAGATTTCATCCGAAGCCATCGGCGAGATCGTGATGGAGCATCTGCGCCAGCTCGACGACGTCGCTTACGTGCGCTTCGCCTCGGTCTATCGCAATTTCCGCGAAGCCAAGGATTTTGAGGCTGTGCTCGGCGAGCTGTCCGGCGACGACGACACCCGGCTCGCCACGTTACGCAAATGATCTTCCGCATTCTGGAAGACCAGTTCGCGCAAAAATCCAGACTGTCGAAGGCCGCCGACCAGCGCTTCATGGCGCTGGCGCTGGCGCTCGGGCGGCGCGGGCAGGGCCGCACCTGGCCCAATCCCGCCGTCGGCGCGGTCGTGGTCAGGGACGGCGTTATTGTGGGGCGCGGATGGACGCAAGCCGGCGGCCGGCCCCATGCCGAGCCGGAGGCGCTGCGGCGCGCCGGTGAGGCTGCGCGGGGCGCCACGCTCTATGTGACGCTGGAACCCTGCTCCCATGTCGGCAAGTCGCCGCCCTGCGCCGACGCCGTTATCGCCGCCGGCATTGCCCGTGTGGTGTCGGCGATCGAGGATCCCAACCCCGAGGTGGCCGGGCAGGGCCATTCAAAACTTCGCGCCGCCGGGATCACGGTCGATATCGGGCTCGGCGCGGCCGAGGCCGCGCACGACCATGCCGGGCATTTTAGGCGCGTCCGCGACAAGCGCCCCCACGTCATCCTCAAGCTCGCGGTGTCTTCCGACGACAAGATCGGGGCCGCCGGCCGCCAGCCCCTCGGCATCACCGGCGAGGCCGCCAAAGCGCGGGTGCATCTACTGCGCGCTCAATGCGACGCCATCCTGGTCGGCATCGGCACCGTGCAGGCGGACGATCCGGAATTGACCTGCCGCCTGCCGGGCATGGAGGCGCGCTCGCCCATTCGGGTGGTGCTGGACCGCGCGTTGCGGCTATCCGGCACCAGCCGGCTGGTGCACTCGGCGCGCGAGACGCTGCTATGGGTGATGACATCAAGTCTCGCGGAGGCGCCCGCCGCCATGAAGCTGGGTGCCGCCGGCGCGCACGTCATGCGCGTCGCGACCACGGCCACGCCACCGCCCGGGCTCGATCTGTTGAGTGTGCTGCACGCGCTGTCCGAGAAGGGCATCACAAGACTGCTGGTGGAAGGTGGCGCCCGCGTCGCGTCCTCCTTTGTATCAGCCGATCTCGTCGACGAAGTCTGGCTGCTGCGCGGCACCCACGCGGTCGGCGCAGATGGCGTGGCCGCGCTGGAGGCATTGCCGTTATCGGTTCTGACCGGGTCGCCGGCGTTCAAAGTCCGTGCTAGCGAAATGCTGGAAAAAGACACCCTGACCATCTACGAGCGGGCATAACACCATCCAAGTTCGTCATGCCCGGGCTTGACCCGGGCATCCACGTCTTGGCGGCAAATGATAAAGGAAGACGTGGATGGCCGGGTCATCTAGCGCGAAGACGCGCTTCGCGCTTTTGCCCGGCCATGACGGAAGAGGACGCGTAATGTTCACCGGTATTGTCACCGACATCGGCGAGATCGTCAGCCTGACGCCAAAGGCGCAGGGCCAATTGCATCGCTTGCGCATCGCCTGCCACTACGATCGCGCCACCATCGCGGACGGCGCCTCGATCGCCTGCAATGGCGTCTGCCTGACGGTAGTCGCCTCGGGCGTCGCGGGTGACAAAACCTGGTTCGATGTCGATGCCGCCGCCGAGACGCTCGGCATGACCACGGCAAAACACTGGGTTGCCGGAACCAAACTCAATCTCGAACGCGCGCTGAAAATCGGTGACGAACTTGGCGGCCACATCGTCGCCGGCCATGCCGACGGCATCGCTTCCATAGCCAAGCGTGACGACCTGACCGACATGGCGCGGTTCGAACTGCGAACCATCCGGGAACTGGCGCGCTTCATCGCGACAAAAGGCTCGGTGACGCTGGATGGCGTGTCGCTGACCGTGAATACCGTCGATGATGTCACGTTTTCGGTACTGATCATTCCGCACACGCTCAATGTCACCACGCTGGGCGGCTGGCGCGCAGGGACCGAGGTCAATCTCGAGGTCGATTTGATGGCGCGCTATGCGGCGCGGCTGTCGGAAATGAAGTAGAAGCAGCCCTTGGCTTTGGCCGCCGCTGCGCCTAAAACCCGCACCAATCGAACAGCATTGACGGATACAAGATGGCGGACGCGCGGCGCGCACAGTTGAAAGACAAGACCGACATATCAGGCGCACGCGTGCTGATTGTCGAGGCGCGTTTCTATGACGACATTCAGGATGCGCTCATGGAGGGTGCGGTCGCCGAATTGAAGGCCGCCAGCGTCAGCCACGACATCATCACGGTGCCCGGCGCGCTGGAAATCCCGGCGGCGATCGCGATCGCACTCGATGCCGCCGAGAGCCGCGGCAAGCCTTACGATGCCGCGATCGCGCTCGGATGCGTGATCAGGGGCGACACTATCCATTTTGAAATCGTGTCGATCGAATCCTCGCGAGCGCTGATGGACCTTGCCGTGAAGATGCGGTTTCCGCTCGGCAACGGCATCATCACCGTCAACACCGACGCGCAGGCGTGGGCGCGGGCGCGCGCCAGCGAACTCAACAAGGGCGGCGACGCCGCACGCGCGGCGCTGGCCATGCTGCGGATCAAGCGCCGGCTGACCCGGGTCTGATCATGGCAGAAAACAAAAAGAACCAAGAGAAAAATCCAGAGAAAAGCCAGGCGAACAAATCCGCCAAGGGCCCGGACAAAAAAGCCAACCGCCGCGGCGCGGCGCGGCTCGCCGCGGTGCAGGCGCTGTATCAGATGGACATCGGCGGCGCCGGGATCAACGACATTTTTGCGGAGTTCGAGAGCCACTGGCTCGGCAACGAGGTCGAAGGCGATACCTATCTGCCCGCCGAAGCTGCCTTCTTCAGGGATGTGGTGTCCGGCGTGGTGCGCGATCAGGCCAAGCTCGATCCCCTGATCGACGATGCGCTCTCAAAAGGCTGGCCGCTGAAGCGGATCGACGCCATTCTACGCGCGGTGCTGCGCGCCGGTTCGTATGAATTGGAGCATCGCAAGGACGTGCCCGGCCGCGTCGTGGTCTCGGAATATGTCGATGTCGCGCATGCCTTTGTCGATGGCGACGAGACCGGCATGGTCAACGCGGTGCTCGACCAGATCGCCCGCCAGTTCCGCGCCGATGAGTTCGTGCGGGGGTAGATACAATGCCCCCCTTCCAGACCCGTCATCCTGAGGTGCGAGCTCTTGCGAGCCTCGAAGGATGTACGGCCGAGATGCTCCGGCAACGACACGCCGCCGCCCTTCGAGGCCTCCGCTTCGCTACGGCACCTCAGGGTGACGGCTACGGCGAAGGGGTCCGTTGAAATGACCTCCGCCGAAGACTCCCTGATCGCGCGCTACTTCAAGCCGCTTGCGACCGACCCCGGCGCATTCGGCCTTGTCGACGATGCGGCGGTCCTGAAGATGCAGGGCGACGACATCGTGGTGACGACCGACGCCATCGTCGAAGGCGTGCATTTTCTGCCCCAGGATCCGCCCGGCACCGTCGCCCGCAAGGCGCTGCGGGTGAACCTCTCCGATCTTGCCGCCAAGGGTGCCGTGCCGGCGGGCTTTGTGCTGACGCTGGCGTTGCGCGATGCGGATGATGCGTGGCTTGAGCCGTTCGCGCGCGGACTTGGCGAGGACGCGGCGTTGTTCAGTTGTCCGCTGCTCGGCGGCGATACCGTTTCGACGCCGGGCCCGCTGATGATCTCGATCACGGCGTTCGGACGCGTGCCGGTGGGCAAGATGGTCCATCGCAGCGGCGCCAAACCCGGCGACCGCGTCGTGGTGACGGGGACGATCGGCGACGCAGCGCTCGGGCTTGGTATCCTGAACGGCGCCGCCGCCGCCACAGCACTCGCAGGGGACGCGGCTGCAAAGGAGATGCTGGTCGGACGCTACCGCGTGCCGCAGCCGCGCAACGCGCTGGCAAAAGCGGTTCGCGATCACGCCAGTGCGGCGATGGATGTATCCGACGGTCTCGCCGGCGACCTCGCCAAGCTCTGCGCAGCCTCCGGCGTGTCGGCCGTGATCGACGCCCAAAGCATCCCATTGTCCGTGCCCGCTGCCACCTTGCTGGCGCGCGGCACCGTCGGCATTGAGGCAATTGTCTCCGGCGGCGACGATTATGAGATTTTGTGCGCCATATCAGAGAATCGATTCGAGGCGTTCGCGCAAGCCGCCGGGCTGGCCGGAGTGGCGGTGACCTCGATCGGCACGGTTATCGGCGGAGCGACGGTTCCGAGGTTTCTGGACCCGCAGGGCAGGGAGATCGCGCTGCAGCGCTTCTCTTACAGCCATTTCTAGAGATTCGCCGAAAACCGGGCCGGCTTCGCGTTTTCACGCAAATACCTGCCGAAATCGACGGTTTTGGCCCTACGCAGCGTTGCGCAGGGGATATGATTTTGGCATGGTCCCGCCGATTTGAGGCGGCCTTTTGGGCAGGGCAGGCCTTCTTTTTATGCGCCCGCCGCTCCCGCGGCGAGGTGTTGGGGTGGATCCAGGATCTGAGGCAAATTCAATGACAGCATTATGGGTGATCGTGCTCTGCGGAGCGCTTTCCATCGTTTACGCGATCTGGGCGACGGCATCGGTGATGAAGGCCGATGCGGGCAATCCGCGGATGCAGGAAATCGCGGCTGCGGTGCGCGAAGGCGCGCAGGCCTACCTCAAGCGCCAGTACATGACGATCGGTATGGTCGGCATCGCGATCTTCGCGCTGCTCGCCTACTTCCTCGGCATGCTGGTCGCCGTGGGCTTCCTGATCGGCGCGGTGCTGTCGGGGGCTGCGGGCTTCATCGGCATGAACGTCTCGGTCCGCGCCAACGTGCGCACCGCGCAGGCCGCGACCGTTTCGCTGGCCGGCGGACTTGAACTTGCCTTCAAGGCCGGCGCCATCACCGGCATGCTGGTGGCCGGTTTGGCGCTGCTCGGCGTCACCATCTACTTCGCCTATCTGACCCAGGTGCTGGGCTTCAAGGCCAACGACCGTATCGTGGTCGATGCGCTGGTGGCGCTCGGCTTCGGTGCTTCCCTGATTTCGATCTTCGCGCGTCTCGGCGGCGGCATCTTCACCAAGGGTGCCGACGTCGGCGGCGATCTCGTCGGCAAGGTCGAAGCCGGCATTCCCGAGGACGATCCGCGCAACCCCGCCACCATCGCCGACAACGTCGGCGACAATGTCGGCGACTGCGCCGGCATGGCCGCCGACCTGTTCGAGACCTACGCCGTGACCGCGGTCGCCACCATGGTGCTGGCCGCGATCTTCTTTGCGACCTCGCCGCTGCTGGTAAACATGATGACGCTGCCGCTCGCGATCGGCGGCGTCTGCATCTTGACCTCGATTGCCGGCACCTTCTTCGTCAAGCTCGGCGCCAACCAGTCGATCATGGGCGCGCTCTACAAGGGCCTGATCGCCACCGGCGTGCTGTCTCTCGTCGGCGTCGCCGCCGTGATCTACTGGCTGATCGGCTTCGGTCCGCTGGCGGGCGTGAAATATACCGGCATGGCGCTGTTCCAATGCGGCATCGTCGGCCTTGTCGTCACCGGGTTGATCATCTGGATCACCGAATACTACACCGGCACCGAAAATCGCCCGG
>Ga0209331_1000732_pt1 | contig 11428 bp, 13 predicted proteins | sample JacPinW_OM3H0_M3_FD_187971 | JGI IMG/M metagenome (GOLD analysis project Ga0209331, IMG submission 187971) | Forest soil microbial communities from Algoma, Ontario, Canada - Jack Pine, Ontario site 1_JW_OM3H0_M3 (SPAdes) (version 2) | ecosystem: Environmental > Terrestrial > Soil > Boreal... | reverse complement strand
TTGGCGGTTCTCCGCCAGCGACGGTGACAAACAAGCCCGATCACCGGGGAGAGCACGAAGGAAACCGTTAAAACCATTGCGCGGGGAATGCCGGGTGATCCCGGCGTGACCGTGGTGACTAACTCGCGTGTTTTTTACACTACACGCGAGGCTGCGGGCGCATCGGACGCCCGGCATTCCCTGCGCCCTCTGAATTCAGAGGGCAGGACGTTTCAGCAAAACTCGCGCGAAATGCGCGGCGAGATCGCGAAGCTGTGGCTGCGAATAAAGCTGTTTGAAAATTGAAGCGGGTGCTGCTGCGGCGCGCTCGGTGTGCCCTCTCCCCCCTTGCGGGGGAGAGTTGGAGAGGGGGTAGCCACGAACGCTGCCGTTGCGGCTACCCCCTCGCTAACCCTCCCCCACAAGGGGGGAGGGAATAGGAGCACGACCGCGCTCTTTGAAAATTGCAGCCCCGCGTCATGCCATGCGCCTCACGCCCGCCAGTCGTAAATCCAGTCCTGTCGCGCCAGCATGCGCTGGGGTCCCATCGACCTGATAAACAAGTCACGGGCCAACGCCGCCACGCCGTTCAAATGATAGACCATCCCGTTCCGCCGCGCAGTGCGCTGAACACGCGCCACGCGCGAGCGGCGCAGCCGCTCGTAACGTTTCAGCGCGGCCGGGATGCCTGCGGCGCTTTCACCGACACCTTCACCGAGGCATTTGGCCAGCACCGCGGCGTCCTCGATCGCCATTCCCGCGCCTTGCGCGGCAAACGGCAGCATGGCGTGGGCGGCGTCCCCCAACAGGGCGATCGCGCCAGCGGTCCATTCGCCGCCATCGGGCACCGTGAACAGCGCCCATTTCCGCCAGTCATCGACGGCGCCGATCATCATCCGCGCAGGGCCCGGCCACCTCGACGACGCAAACACGGTCTTGACTTCGTTTGCCGCGCCGGGCGCGCTCCAGCCCGGCCTGTTCCACGTCCCCGGCACCACCGCGACGACGTTGATCTGGCGCGCGCCCGAGATCGGATAGGCGACGAGATGCGCGTTCGGTCCCATCCAGAGCTGGACCCGGCGCGAGGTATATTCGCGGGGCAATTGGGTGGCATCGAGCGTTCCGCGCCAGGCGATCAGCCCGGAGAATTGCGGCTGCACCTCCGGAAACAGATGATGCCGGACCGTGGACCAGATTCCGTCGGCGCCGACCAGCGCCAGCGCCAGTCCCTCCTGACGCGTCATGCCGCTGCGCTGGACCACGGTCAGTCCCTTGGCATGGGCGACGGCGTCCTCGAACTGGCAGCCGAGCCGCAATTCGATATCGGGGTTGTCGTTGATCTGGGCCTGCAGCGCCGCTTGGAGATCGGCGCGGTGCACCACCCAATAGGGGGCCCCGGCGCGCAGCGCAGCGGCTTCGCCGAGCGGCAGGCGGGCGACTTCACCGCCGCTTCGCGCGCTCATCAGGCTGATGGCGTCAGGTGTGACGGCGCAAGCGGTCAGCCGCGGCTGCAATCCCAGTTCGACCAGCACCCGGCTGGCATTGGGCGAGAGCTGCAGGCCGGCGCCGGCTTCCTCCAGGCGTTCGGCTTTCTCGAGAATGACGACGCGAAAACCTTGTCCGGCGAGCGCAAGCGAGGCCGTCAATCCTCCGATCCCGGCACCAGCGACGAAGATGGTGCGTGAAGCGGCCACCGGTCGATCAGGCGACCTTGTCTCTCACCACGCATTCGGGCGGCCGGGCTTCGCCGGCGGCGAGGTCGGCGGCGTAGCGATACAGGGTCGAGCAATAGGGGCAGATGATCTCGTTGTCGTTGCCCAGATCGAGAAAAACATGGGGGTGATCGAAAGGCGGATTGGCGCCCACACACATGAACTCCTGCGAGCCGATCTCAATAACCGAAACGCCGGCATCATTGTGAAAGTGCGGAACGACATGATCGGCCATGGTATTCACCTTGGAGGGCAACGGAGACGGACGCAGTCAACAAGACGCGGCAGGTTGAAACGCCGCGCACCATACTGGCGGGTGGTGTTGATTCCCAGAGCCCCGTGAGAGCCGCGAACGCTCATTTGGTCATGCAAATTCGACACAATCTTGTCGTCCCAGAGAAGCCCTTCTTTCGTCGGGGCTGTTGTGTCTAAAAAACGGCACACCATTTCGAGGGAAGTGAAAACACTGGGTTTTTCGGGATGAAACGGTCGCGGCTCGGTTTGGCACTAGCTGTCATGACGGTAAGCGGGATCGCGCTCGCCGTGCTGTGGCCGCATGCGCGCGACGCCGGCGCCATTCTGGCGGCGCAGGACGATCCGGCTGTTCTCTCCGACCTCCAGCTCAATTCTGCTCTGCGGAACGAACAGGCTGTCATCGCCGAGAACATCGAGGCGGCACTCGCCGCAGATGACGCCGATCTCGCCGCCAGCTTTGTCGAGCTGGCCAGGGAGAGAAACATCTCGCTCAGCAAAGAACTGTCGCGGCGGGTGGCTGATGCCGTCGCGGAGGAAAATTCGTCGTCGCATTTTGCAAAACGCTTCGCCACCGGCCTTGTGACCGGAAACGCCGACGATGTCGGGAGCCTGTCGGGTACGGTCGCCGGCGATTTGCTCGTGTTCGGCGACATCAGGGACGTGGTGCGCGAAGGCAAGCACCTCGCCATGGGCGAGGACACCGACCGGCTGGTGCTGGGGCTCGCCATCGCCGGCCTCGCGGTGACCGCGGCGACCTATGTCTCCGTCGGCGGCGTGGCGCCGGTGCGCGCCGGTCTCACGCTGGTCAAGGACGCCCGCAAGGTCGGGCGGCTGGGCGAGGGGCTCACGCAATGGGCCGGCCGCTCGGCGCGCGGCATGGTTGACGCGCCGATGCTGCAAAATGCGGTCGCGTCGGGCTCGGTGATGCGGCCGGGGCAGACCATCAGTGCGATCAGAGCCGCCTTCCATGCCGAGAAGGCGGGCGCGCTGGTCCGTCTGGCCAAGGACGTCGGACGCGTCGGTGAAAAGGCCGGCACGCGCGGCGCGCTGGATACGCTGAGAATAGCCGAAGGCCCGAAGGATGTCGCGCGCGCCGCCCGGCTTGCGGAATCCAAGGGCGGCCAGACCCGCGCGATCCTGAAAGTGCTGGGCCGCGGCGCATTGCTGCTGGCGGCCGGGGCGTTCAATCTCACGCTGTGGCTGTTCGGCGCGCTGCTGGCGTTGTTCGGCTTTCTGTCGTCGATCAAGGCCACCACCGAACGCCTGACCATGTCGTGGCTTCACGCTAGGAAGGCGCGGCGGTTGCGAAAGCAGATGGCGGCTGTACCTCAACCGGCTATGGCGATCGCAGGCGCACCCGGCTAGTTTTATGGCCAGCCTTCGTTCACCGATCCTTTCCCAAAAAACGGAATGACCGATGCCGAGTTTTCATAACGGCGCAGTTGAAATTGCCTACCTCGACGAAGGCGAGGGCGATCCGATTCTGCTCGTGCACGGCTTTGCGTCGACCAAGAATGTGAACTGGGTGTATCCGGCCTGGGTTTCAGAGCTGAAGAAAAACGGCCGCCGTGTCATCGCGCTCGACAATCGCGGCCATGGCGATTCCGCGAAACTCTACGATCCGGAGGCGTATCACATCGGCACCATGGCCGGCGATGTCAGCGCGCTGATGGATCATTTGAACATCGAGCGCGCGGATATCATGGGCTATTCGCTGGGGTCGCGGATGACGGCCTGGCTTTCGCTGCGCCAGCCGCAGCGGCTGCGTTCGGCGATTTTCGGCGGCATCGGGATCGGCCTGATCGAGGGCGGCGGGCCCGGCGAAAACGTCGCGGCAGCGCTGGAGGCGCCGTCGCTCGATGATGTGACCGATCCGGTGGGACGGACGTTCCGCGCCTTCGCGGACCAGACCCGCTCCGACCACCGGGCGCTGGCGGCCTGCCTGCGCGGCTCGCGGCGGTTGATGACCAGAGAGGAAGCCGCAGGGATCACTGTCCCCGTGCTGATCGCGGTCGGCACCTCGGACGAAATCGCGGGCTCGGCGCAAGCGCTTGGAAAAATCATCCCGGGGGCAAAGCTGCTCGACATTCCAAACCGCGACCACATGCGGGCGGTCGGCGATAAAGTCTACAAGACAGGCGTGCTGGATTTTCTCTCACAGCGAAAGTGAGTCGTCCTGTGGCGCGTCGTCGTCCGTGAAGTGCCTGACCACCGATATCAGCACCACAAACGTCGCGACCCATGCCATGCGGGCGCCGTAACGATCGTGCGGTCCCGATATCACGCCGCAAATAAAGGCGTTGCCGAGCAAGGCCAGTGAGACCGTTGCGGCGAGCAGCGTGAGATCATCTAACCGCCGGCGCCAGATCGCGGTTGCGAACATGGCGACGACCGCTAGCATCGAGATCAGCGCGACCGGAACGTGGAGCCAGTTGATCGCGGAAAAATTGATGTCCCAATGCTGCTGGTGCGCCGCGCGCATCGGCTTAAGCTGCGCCGGCAAATAGCGCTCGATAATGCCGTAGGTATGGGGAATCCAGCCGTTGGTGCCTTCGCCGGTTGCCACGTGAACCAGTTGCTGCGCGGTGGCGGCGATGGCGGCCTCGGCCTGCGAGAGCGGATATTCGGCGAGCGAATGAGTTACGATGAAACCCATCTCGTCATTCATGCCCTTAAAGCGGCCGAGCGTATTGAACATGCTGTTGCCCCACAGGAATTGATCGGCGGTGGCCGGAAGTTCATCGCGATAGGGGCAGAGCTTCAGCTTCGCTTGCGGACAGTGATCCCGCAGATAGCGCGTGACGATGCCATCCTGCAGCATTCGCCCGAACGCGACGCCGTAGCCGCCGGGCGTCCATGCCAATTGTCCTGACAGTGCGAAATTCGCTGACAAAAGCATGGCGGCGCCGGCGGCGATTGTCAGGCTGCCCCGCACCAGCCCCGCAACGGCGATCCGCGGGCCCAGCAGCGGTCGTGCGACCCAGCCGGCGCAGCACAGGCCGAGAAGCACCGCAAGCGTTGCGCTGTGGGTCGCCGCGGCGAAGGCCGTAAACGCGAACAGCGAACATTTCTCGATTCCGGAAATCCTGTCGCCGTGCAGCACCATGATAAAGAGCGACAGCACCGACAGGCCGGCAAAAATGTCGGTCAGCAGGGTAGAGGCGAGCCACGGCAGCGCCGTGGTCAGGATCAAGGCGGTGCTGACCGCCAGCAGCCGCAATGGCCTGACCATGCCGAACACGCGCAGCGTCAGTTGCAGGATCCACAGTGTCGCCAGCGCCTGAATCCCGAGATTGATCCAGAATCTCGAATCCTCGCCGAAATGGAGGTAGAGACCGAACACGGTGGAACGGCTGGGGACCAGATAGCCTTCGTACCACCGGGCCAGATAGCCGCCGGTGTCCCACTGCAGCAGCGGATAGCCGTTCCACAGCGCCGGCGCGATCAACATCAGGGGGATTGTGACTGCGGCAATCCAGACCCAGGCCGAGTCTGTTACGCGCGCGCGTAAAATCTGCGTATTGATACTGCGTCTCCCGTTTTTCGGCCACCATGCCCGGATTGATCTCGGCGCGGAAATCCGCAAATAGTTGGAGGCTGGACTGCTTGATTTCCCGGAATTCCCGACCACCTTGAGCCAACGCTTTCAGCGAGGGAGGATTTCGGCCGGTGTGAGAATATGTGGCGCTTCAATGTTTTAGCGCGCATTCGAAGCCAAAGCCGAGGTTCACCCTTTGCCAAAGGTGCGGGACAGCCGTCCGCCCGTCGTGCTATAATGCATGACGAGAACACCAGAACTTGCGAGAGCAGCACATGGCTATGCATCAGATCAATCCGCAGGGTGCGAAACTGGCGGCACTCGATCCGATCTGGGATCGCGTGCGCAACGAGGCGGAAGACATCGTTCGCCGCGAGCCGGAGCTGGCATCTTTTATCTATTCGACCGTGCTGCATCACGAACGGCTGGAGGACTCGGTGGTGCATCGCCTCGCCGAGCGGCTCGACCATTCGGCGCTGTCGGGCGATTTGATTCGCCAGACCTATGACGAGGCGCTGCGCGACGAGCCCGATCTCGGCAACGCCTTCCGCGCCGACATGGTGGCGGTATATGACCGCGATCCCGCGACCTCGCGTTTCATCGACCCGCTGCTCTACTTCAAGGGCTTCCATGCGCTGCAGACTCATCGTCTGGCGCATTGGCTCTATCAAAAAGGCCGCAAGGATTTTGCGTATTATCTGCAGAGCCGCTCGTCGGCGGTATTCCAGACCGACATCAACCCCGCAGCCAGGATCGGCCGGGGTATCTTCCTTGATCACGCCACCGGATTCGTCGTCGGCGAGACCGCTGTGATCGAAGACGACGTCTCGATCCTGCACGGCGTCACGCTTGGTGGCACCGGCAAGGAGAACGAGGACCGCCATCCCAAAATCCGCCACGGCGTATTGATCGGCGCGGGCGCGAAAATTCTCGGCAATATCGAGGTCGGCCATTGTGCCCGCATCGCCGCCGGTTCCGTGGTGGTCAAGCCCGTGCCTCACAACGTGACGGTAGCGGGGGTTCCCGCCAAGATCGTCGGCGAGGCCGGCTGCGCCGAGCCGTCACGCACCATGGATCAAATGATCAGCGCGATCGGACTGTGATTTGCTGGTGCGTATTTGCGCATGTACGATTTTCAGCAAGTTAAGCTAGCAGTTCGCTTCGTCTCGTCCTAAAACTTCCCGAAACCTAAAATCGTATTGGAGACTGCCGTGGACGTTCAGGAAGTCAGGAAACTCGACGCCTATCTCAAGCGCCTGTTCGGCAATCAGAAAATTCGCGTGGTGCCGCGGCCGAAAAAGGACGATTCGGCCGAAGTCTATATCGGCGAGGAATTCATCGGTGTGCTGTTCGTCGACGATGAAGACGACGACCGCTCATTTCAGTTCCAGATGGCGATCCTCGAGGACGATCTGGTCGAGCAGGGCTGAGGCTTAGCCCCCGTCCCGAACTGCCGTCGCAATGACGGTACTTTGCATACAGTAGCCGCTATCCCCTTGGCCCGTGCAATTGCACCGTCAGGCGGTCCATTGCGTTGGCCACGTCGCGCCATTGCGCGAGCCAGCTTCGCGGAAAGCGAAACGTCAGATCGGCGCCGTCGATGCGGCTCTCGCTCAGGCACATCCCGGGGGTCGCGGCGTCGCGCGTGCAGCGCGCGTTGAGGTTCGGCGTGTTCGCAAAAAACAGGTCTTCGTTGCTGTAAGGCGTGCCGTCCCGAAATGCGCGCATCGTTAATCCGTCTTGCCCGGGCGTTGATGCCTGTTCGAGGTAACGCGGATAGATGGTGCGAACGCGGCTATCCGGCGCCAGCATATCGTGGTGCGCCGCTATCGACAGAAAAATCCGGTCGATCGGCTGCACCGCTTCCTCCACGGTATCGGCGCTGACGTGTTTCGGTGCGTCGGGAGCCTGCAGCGAAGGAAAGGCGAAGCTGAGATCGACGCGTTCCTGCGGCCCGGAGTGGCGCTGGATCTTCATCCGGATCGCCATCGTCGGCACGTTAAAGACAGTAGCGCCGATGCTCACCGGCAAGCGCGCCGGACTGCTTGAAGCGTCCGGCCCCCAGGTCGGCCACAGCAAATAGGCGACCAGAGCAATCGCGCTCGCCGTGACCGCGCATCCCAGCATGATCGGAATCATGTGGCCGCGGGGACGCTCGCGCGAACCGCGTGCGATATGCTGGGCCGTCGAGAAGAATGTCATGAGCGGAGCATCGTGAGGGACATCCAGGGGCTAGCGCCGAATCACCCCCGAATATGCCATGCGCCATCGAATTTCCGCACGATTTCGCGCGATCGAAGGTGCTGCGGGCCATGTGCAAGCCGCGGTTCCCGCCTCGCTGCCGTTAACCTTTCCTTAAGGATGATGTAGCGGCCGGCGGCCAATTTTGCGAAGCAGGGGAAGTTCGTGTGGTGTAGCGGAAGATTTTGTGATGTCGCCTGATGCGTTGAATTCCCTGTTCTCACTTTGCATCGGCTTCGCACTGGCAGGCGCGCTCGCCAGCGGATATCAGGCACTGGTGCAGCGCCCGGCGGGTTTTGGGTTGCTGCAGGAGGGCGTGGCGCCAAAGACGTTCGCGGCGGTGCCGTTCCTGGTCTTTGCCGCACCCTTCATCATCATGCGCAATACGCTGCGCGGCGCGCGGATCGAACGCCGCCGCTTCGAATTCGTGATGATGGCAACCGTCCTGGCGGGGTTCTGGAGCCTGATGTCCGGCACTTTTTTCGTGATGACGCTGCGCGCCGCCGGAGTGCTGGCCTGAATGAAGCGGCTGTGCCAAAGTCTCCACGAACAGGAGACTAACTAGGCATGGCAATCTACGAACTTGACGGGCACGCGCCCGAACTTCCCACCGACGGCAACTATTTTATCGCCGATACCGCCACGGTCATCGGCAAGGTCCGCTTGCTCAATTCGGCGAGCGTGTGGTTCGGCGCGGTGCTGCGCGGCGATAACGAATGGATCGAGATCGGCGAGAACTCCAATGTGCAGGACAACTCAACCTGCCACACCGATATGGGCTTCCCGCTCACGATCGGAAAGAATTGCACCGTCGGTCACAACGTCATCCTGCACGGCTGCACGCTCGAGGATGGCGCGCTGGTCGGGATGGGCTCGATCGTCATGAACGGCGCCAGGATCGGCCGCGGCAGCATCGTCGGCGCCGGCTCGGTCATCACGGAAGGAAAACAGTTTCCCGAGCACTCCCTGATCATCGGATCGCCGGCGCGGGTGATCCGCACGCTTGATCCCGCGCAGGTCGCCAAGATGGGAAGTGCCGCGAAATTCTACGTCGCTAACGGGGCGCGATTTAAGAGAGGCGTGAAGAAGATCGGCTGAGGGCAGCCGGCGTTTTCAAGTCCCTTCGGACTCGTTCGCCTCGGCCGCGCCGGCTACTCTTTCGTGGCCGGCAGCCCACAGCGAATGTTCCTCGCTGCCGTCCCGATACGGATTTGCCTCAGCCGGAATGTTCTGTCGCGCGGCGCGCTGGCCTTGCTCGAACGGATCTGGGTCGGTGCTCATGATTTCGTTTTCCTCGATGACTTCGATCTCACGGGTTTTTGCGGCGATGTCCTGGTGGCGTGCATCTGGCTGAGCGATGCGCTCTTGCGAAGCGCGTCTTTCAGGTCGACGGGAATGCCGTGTTTCCTGAGCACATCGGCGAACGCTTCATCCGCCAGTTCCTGAATGGTCGCCATCCGGTCGCGGCCCAACTGCTTCAGCTTGTCGAAGGTCTCGTCGTCGAAGGCGATCAACTTGCGCACCTGTTGTGTGCTCCAGCCGCGGCTTTGCCAGGATTCAAGCCGGCCGGACAAAATAAGTTCCTCGGGTCAAATGCCGGATCGCTGCCCGCATGACTTCGTAGCGCGATTTTAGGGGTACCGACTGAATTTCAGGCAGGAGCGGCGGAGATCTACCAGCCGTGACCTGGCGCGAGAGATCGAAGCTGGCTGCGTATTTCTACCTACGATTTAGTTTGCCCAAACCTAACACATCCATGCAACCGTTCTAAGGCAGTCCAGGATTCGTGCCGAGGCAGATCGCTTGCTATCAGAACCGTCAGAACCACTTCCTTCGCGAACTGATCAACCGCATCATTCGGCATCCAGGCATGTCGTCGACCGTTCGACGGGTACACGGAGTCGAACGTGAGGGCGGGTAGTCTTGCGCCTATCGTTGCACGCGATGCGAGCGCCCCGGAAGAGATTTTGGCGCGTCTGATCGAGGTGTGCCCCTTTAGCATCATGGTCGTCGATTCGTTTGGAAAGATCGTGCTCGCTAACAGCGAGACTGAGCGGATGTTTGGCTACGCCCAGGATGAGTTGATCGGCCAAACGGTCGATCTCCTGGTCCCCACCAGATTGCGCGGCCAACATGCCCGGCACCGCGGCCAATTCGCGGCGCATCCCAAAATACTTCTGGCCCGTAACCTGTGCGGAGGACGGAAGGACGGTAGCGAGTTTCCCGCCGAGGTGAGCCTTAACCCAATCCATACGAATGAGGGCAACCTGGTGCTCGGTGTCATCGTCGATATCAGCGAGCGTCTTCGCATCGAGGGCCTGAAGGACGAGTTCGTCGCGACGGTGAGCCACGAGCTACGCACGCCGCTCACCTCGATCGCGGGCGCGCTTAGCCTGCTCATCAACGATGCCGGCGGAACATTGCCAGTGCAAGCGAAGCGTCTGCTCACGATCGCGCACAAGAACAGCCAGAGGTTGGTTCGGCTCGTCAACAACATTCTCGACATGGAGAGGATAGAATCCGGCAAGGTCGTCTTTGTGCAGAAGCGAATCGAGGTTCGCTCGCTTGTTGAGGAGGCGATCGAAGCCAATCGAGTCTTTGCCGAGGGTTTTGGTGTGCGCATAAGGCTCGACCCCGCATCGGTTACCGGGGACATCCGCGGCGATCCGGATTGGCTGCTCCAGGTGGTCACCAACCTGCTTTCAAACGCAGTCAAATTCTCTCCCGCGGCCGAAGAAGTCGAGGTCGCGATCGAGAACCTGAGCGGGAACATCCGCATCTCCGTGCGAGACCACGGCCACGGCGTTCCGGAGGACTTCAAGCAGCGTATCTTCGAGAAGTTTGCGCAAGCCGATGCATCGGATGCCCGGCAACTAGGCGGCACCGGCCTCGGGCTGAGCATCGTCAAGCAGATCGTCACGCGCCTGGGTGGCGCGGTAGGCTTCGACGACGCGCCGGGCGGCGGTGCGATCTTCCATGTCGAGTTTCCGTGCTTCGTGCAGCAGGCTGAGACGTTAGCGAAATGCAGCGCAGAGGCAGATATGGCGGTGTCCCCTTGAGAGCGAACCCGACGTCTCCAACGTTTGAACGCCAGCAAGCAGGACGGCCTGCTGACAAACCAGAGATCGCTACGTCTGCAAATAGTGAAGAACGGTTCCGGCTTCTGCTGGAGAGCATCAAGGATTATTCGATCCTGATGCTCGATCCCGGGGGTCTTGTAACCACTTGGAACAAGGGCGCGGAGCGTATCACGGGATACCGTTCCGACGAGATCATCGGCCGGCATTTTTCGCACTTCTACCCGCAGGCGGATGTTACTCAAGGAAAGCCAGAACACGAGCTTGCCGTCGCTGCCGCCGAAGGCCGATGCGAAGACGAAGGGTGGCGCGTACGCAAGGACGGGACGAAGTTTTGGGCAGAGGTGGTCATCACCCCGATTTACAACGACAACGGAGAGCTAAGCGGCTTCAGCAAGGTGACACGCGACGTGAGCGGCCGCCGGGAGGCCGAGCGGAAATTCAAGGACCTGCTGGAAGCGGCTCCGGATGCGATGGTGGTGGTGAACCAGGGCGGCGAGATCGTTCTTCTGAATCTTCAGGCAGAGAAGCAGTTTGGCTACCGCCGCGATGAGCTGCTCGGGCAGAAGGTCAAGAACATCATTCCGGAGGGTTTTGCGGAACGGCTGATCGCGGACGATCTGCGA
>Ga0209331_1000731_pt1 | contig 11435 bp, 9 predicted proteins | sample JacPinW_OM3H0_M3_FD_187971 | JGI IMG/M metagenome (GOLD analysis project Ga0209331, IMG submission 187971) | Forest soil microbial communities from Algoma, Ontario, Canada - Jack Pine, Ontario site 1_JW_OM3H0_M3 (SPAdes) (version 2) | ecosystem: Environmental > Terrestrial > Soil > Boreal... | reverse complement strand
TTGCGAGCCGTTGGCTCGCAATGACGTTTAAGCCGTAATCTTCGCCAGCGCCGCGTCGAACGCGGCCGCAGCACTTGGCAAATCCTTGAACGCGCGGATGTGCCGCGTCTCCTGCGCGTCCTTTTCCGAAATACCCGGCCGGACCTCGGCAAAACTCTTGCCGCCCTCGATCATTGTAGCGGGTGCGCTGACATGGAATTCATGGTCCTCGATCGGCGCGTCTTTCAATAGCCAAACGCCGAGCGTCACGGTGCCGTTGCCGCGCCGGTAGGAGATATAGCGATCGACCGCGACCGTGCCGTCGCGCTGATGCCCGCCGAGTTTTGCAAATCCCTTGGCATCGAGCAGCTTGTGCGATCGAAATCCCTTCACGTCGGCGGACTTTGCCTTCGCGGTCTCCTCGGAGAGATCGTATTTTTCAGCCATTTCCTTGCCGACCGCGGCGAGTTGCCCGGACATCTCGTGCTCGAATTCCTTCAATTCGGTCCGAGGTTTTGCCGTCTTGCGCGGTTTTAACGCATCGCGCTTTTCCATCTCGGCCTTGCATTGCGCGACGACCGCGGCAACCGATTTGCGCTCGGCGTTGACAAGCAGATTCTTCAGATCCTGATCTGTGAGTGCAGCTATCCGCTCGTCCGACCAATCGACCATGATCACACCCCACCGGGATAATTCGGCGCTTCCCGCGTGATGGTGACGTCATGGACATGGCTTTCGCGCAAGCCCGATCCGGTGATGCGCACGAACTGCGCCTTCTCGTGAAACTCGGCGAGATTCCTGGCGCCGACATATCCCATCGCGGCGCGCAGGCCACCGGCGAGCTGATGCATGACGTTGCCGACCGGGCCCTTGTACGGCACCTGACCCTCGATGCCCTCCGGCACCAGTTTTAGCGTGTCCTTGATGTCCTGCTGAAAATAACGGTCGGCCGAACCGCGCGCCATCGCACCCACCGAGCCCATCCCGCGATAGGCCTTGTAGGAACGGCCCTGCCACAAAAACACTTCGCCCGGCGTCTCGTCGGTGCCGGCCAGCAGCGAGCCGACCATGGCGATGTCGGCACCGGCGGCGAGAGCCTTTGCCAGATCGCCGGAATATTTGATGCCGCCATCGGCGATCACGGACACGCCGGCCTTCTTTGCAGCTTCCACCGCATCCATGATCGCGGTCAGTTGCGGCACGCCGACGCCGGCTACGATCCGCGTCGTGCAGATCGAACCCGGACCAATGCCGACCTTGATCGCGTCCGCGCCGGCGTCGATCAGCGCCTGCGCGCCCTCTTGGGTTGCGATATTGCCGGCGATCACCTGCACGGCGTTGGAGAGCCGCTTGATGCGGTTGACGGCCTCCAGCACCCGCGAGGAATGGCCATGCGCGGTATCGACCACGACCAGGTCGACCCCGGCGTCGATCAAGCGCTCGGTGCGCTCGTAGCCGCCCTCGCCGACCGTGGTCGCGGCCGCGACGCGCAGGCGGCCCTGCGCATCCTTGCACGCCAGCGGATGCGCGACCGCCTTCTCCATGTCCTTTACTGTGATCAAGCCGACGCAGCGATATTGGTCGTCGACCACCAACAGTTTCTCGATCCGGTACTTGTGCAGCATCCGCTTGGCTTCGTCCTGGCTGACGCCTTCACGCACCGTGACGAGGTTTTCGTGCGTCATCAACTCGGAGACTCTTTGGTCCGGATCGGTGGCAAAACGCACGTCGCGGTTGGTGAGAATGCCGACGAGTTTTCCTGGCACGCCCTTAGCCCCGCCGGTGACCACAGGAATTCCCGAAAAACCATGGTCCCTCATCAGCGCCATCGCATCCGACAATTTTGCGTCGGGACCTATGGTCAAGGGATTGACCACCATTCCGGATTCGTACTTCTTGACCTGCCGCACCTGGGCGGCCTGGCCCTCCGGGTCAAAATTGCGATGGATGACACCGACGCCGCCGGCCTGCGCCATGGCGATCGCCATCCGCGCTTCGGTGACCGTATCCATCGCGGAGGCAATGATCGGAATGTTGAGCGCAATGGCGCGCGTGACGTGGGAGCGGATATCGACCTCTGAAGGCAGCACATCCGAGAGGCCGGGTTTGAGAAGCACGTCGTCGAACGTAAAGGCTTCGCGAATCCCCTGAAGTCCGTGCACCTGCGTCATTACCAACTCCTTGCGGCCCGTCCGCCGCGCTAGAACCTAAGGGATGAACGTCTCCCTCGGCGACGCAGATGGCATCGCCGGCGAATCGAGCCCATCGGTAGGGTTGGCGGTGGTCGATAGCATGGCCCCATGAGGAATCAAAGAGGCGAATCAAAGGGGCTAGCCACTCGAATCCAACTTCAGCGCGGATACCCCGGCGGCGGGCCATGGCGACGGATTGCGTCGACGACCTCCCGATGCATGCGCTCCTCGCGCTTCATATGAACCACGATCAATGCGTGCGCCGAAGGCACCAGTAATAGGACGTGAAAAAATAGGCCCAAAATCACGCAAACCACGATCAGGACCAGGTTGAAAATCGCCGAAAAAGGCTGCCCGTTCAGGAGCAGCCCGAGCGGCGGCACTAAAGCAGCAAGGATATAGATCATCGGCCGATCTCCGGCGGTATTCCGCACAGCGATATTGTCACGGAGATTTAGGTGGTTTCCGGGGTTCCGCAATAGCCACTGCGGCGACGGGGTGCTACAGCGCCCCCTCCCGCTCGTTTCCTCCCCCGAATCTTCATGAACAAACAACGCCTGATCCCGCTCATCGTGGCCACTGCCCTGTTCATGGAGAACATGGATTCGACCGTGATCGCGACCTCGCTGCCGGCGATCGCCGCCGATATCGGCACCAGCCCGCTGACATTGAAGCTTGCGATCACCTCGTATCTGTTGTCGCTTGCGGTCTTCATTCCGGCGAGCGGCTGGACCGCCGATCGTTTTGGCGCCCGCATGGTGTTCTCGATCGCCATCGCGGTTTTCATGGCGGGCTCGATCGGCTGCGCGCTGTCTTCCTCGGTCACCGATTTTGTCATCGCGCGCATCCTGCAAGGCCTCGGCGGCGCGATGATGACGCCGGTCGGACGGCTGGTGCTGCTGCGCTCGATCGACAAGAGCGCGCTGGTCAATGCGATGGCCTGGGTCACAGTGCCGGCGCTGGTCGGGCCGGTGATCGGCCCGCCGCTTGGCGGATTCATCACCACCTATTTCTCCTGGCACTGGATCTTCCTGATCAACATCCCGATCGGGCTGCTCGGCATCTTCATGGCGATGCGCTACATCGACCCGATCAAGAGCGAGAACCCCGAGCGGTTCGATCTCTATGGCCTCGTGCTCGCAGGCATCGGCCTTGCCGGCATCGCCTTCGGGCTTTCGGTTGCGGGCCTCAATCTGCTGCCGTGGACCATCGTCGCCGCGCTGGTCACGATCGGTACCATTTCCATGACGCTCTACGTGATCCACGCCAGACGAACCGCTTCACCGGTGCTGGATTTCTCGCTGCTACGGTTGCCGACCATGCGCGCCGCCATCATCGGCGGTTTTCTATTTCGCCTCGGCATCGGCGCGCTGCCGTTTTTGCTGCCGCTCTTGATGCAGGTCGGATTCGGCCTGTCGCCGTTTCGATCGGGACTCGTCACGTTTGCCTCCGCGGTCGGCGCCATGGGCATGAAGACGCTGGCCGCGCGCATCATCCGCACCTTCGGCTTTCGCAACATGATGACCATCAACGCGATCGTCAGTTCGCTCTTCCTCGCCGCCTGTGCGCTGTTTACGGTGACGACGCCGTTGCTGTTGATCATGATCATTCTGGTGGTCGGCGGCTTCTTCCGCTCGCTGGAGTTCACCGCGATCAACACCGTCGCCTATGCCGAGATCGACCCGGCGCAGATGAGCCGGGCCACGACGCTCGTCAGCGTCAACCAGCAACTGGCGATTTCGGCTGGCGTGGCGGTCGGCGCGTTCTCGGTCGAGACCACGCTGCTGCTGCATCATGCGACCGAGCTGAGCGCCGATGCATTCGCCCCGGCCTTCCTGGTAGTCTCGATCATCTCGGCGATTTCGGCCTATTTCTTCTGGCAGATGCCCGACGATGCCGGCCACGAAATCTCCGGCCGCCAGGCGGTCGAGATTTCCAGCCGCAAGGAAGCGGCCAAGGCCGTGGCGAAAGCGGCGAGCGAAACCACGGAGGACGCGCGGGATCAGCGGCTGGGCTAGATTTGCTTTGGAGCTTCTCCTGCCCCAGTAAAACCTATCTTAACCCTCGTTACTTCAATTTTGCGTTATGCCGTGGCCTATTGTGAAGACGGGAAGTAAGTTTCCGTGGTCACAACCACGAGATGCGCATGAAAATACCGCGTGCACATTTGGCCTATTACCGGATCGTCAATCAGTGGCGGGCAATCGTGGATCGGCCGCTCTCGAAGGAAGCCAAGCAAGCAGAATGCATGGCTGTGCTTCGGGACTTCGTCGACAGCATCGCGTGGACGCGGATACGTGGGACCAATCGACCGCTCCGGTTCTATGCCGACATGCTGGTATTGCAGCAACTACTTCGGCCCACATTCGCAACGGATGAGTTGGGTGAGGTTGCGATTTGGCCCGCCTATCGCCTTGTGAACGATTGGCTCGACCAGCATTCGGTAACCTGATTTTCGGCCCGACCGTCTCTTACACTTTTGGTGCGGATTCAAGACGCGCGGATGATGGTCTGCTTCCTGGTCTTCAGTGCAAGAAAGTCGCGAGGCGTTGGTCTTCAGCGCAAGATACGCCAGAAGGTCACGCCCAGCCCCAGACTGCGCGATGGCAGCATCAACTGTCCGTTGTGGACTTGCGCGTTGAACTGCTCGACCTTGTGCAAATCAGGATCCGGCCGGTGAGGGTGCGTGAGGTAGGCGTGCAGGTTGCTGGTATTGGCGTCAACCAGATAGCGCTCGACCGACACCACACCGTTCAGCGGCAAGTTGTTCAATTCAACGGAAAAAAGCTCGGGCTTGTCGGTGAACGCGCTGTTGTAATTGAAAATCACGACGCCCGCGGAGTTCGCATCGCTTGCGGCGAATGCGCCCAGATTTGGCTTTCCGGTGGGAACGGTGACCGCTCTGCGCATCCCTGTCATCATGGCGAACATCTTAAAGACATTGGCGGGAGGTTTCGGGTAGTACTTCGTGCTTGTGCCGGTGATGGCCTTGTCCATCAGACTGGCCCATCCCAGATTGCCAGGCTGGAAGCCGCCGGCATCGTGCATAATGAGATAAGACCCCATGGCGATCTTGTCGTCGACGGCTTCGGTCAAGAACGCAGCCGCCCAAGCCGCGCCCTTATGTGAGTAGTTAATATCGGTATCTTCAAAGATCGTGGGACCCCACTCCGAAAGGAACAGCTTCGTTTCAGGATGCCCCAGCGCCGCCAATTTGGCCCGGATCCGCTCGGTGACGTATTTGAGCGTAGAGGTGTTTCTGGGCTCCTGCGGCGCATTTCCACCGCGGAAATCTCCGTAATAATGGAATGAAAAATAATCCAGCGACGAATTGAAGCGGGCCTTGTGGGTAATCGGATCGACGTCGGTGTTGGGATCGAACATCTCGTCCAGGAAGTGCTCCTCCAAAGTGGGGAGTTCTTTCCCGAAATAATTGACAAGTGCGAAGCTTGCCCCCGAGAAGGCGGGGCCGGCGATTTCAATCTTTTTGCCAGGATAGTGGGCGTGGAAAGCCGGATCGTTCTTGATGGACTGTATGACGTCCCCAAAGATCTTCTGCATCGGGGCAATCCCGCGCTCGACGCGCCGCAGGTCGTTGCCATAAGGATATGCATCGGCGTCTGCGGGTGGTGGAAATTGTTGAATATTATAAGTGGCGGGATCGATCCACCACAGATAGCGACCCCATGGCCCAAGCGGCAAAGGCTTCCATCGGGAATGATCCGGGTCGTTTGGGTCAAAGTTCTCCGGCACGGGGTCGGCGATATCGAGCTCATTGCTGACTTCGAAGATCACCGATGGCGCTCCGCCATCGAAGGATCTTTTCACGATATAGTTCACCAATTGCCGCGCATAAGACTTGTAGCGATCTTTGACCGCTTGGGTCCACTTCTCGGCCGGTCCATACGGGATGAAGCTCCTGGGCAAACTGCTCGCAACGGCCATATGGGGTGAAAGGTGATAATGAACGGCCCAATCGATCTCCTCTGATAAGAGATCGAACTCGCCGGGGTGGGCCGTGACGAACTCGCCGTCCTTGTCGAGATCGCAAAAAACGTCACCGAGCAAAATGCGCATCCTTACCGCTGTCGCTCATTCTGACCGTCGTCGACGCATCGACGATAACCGTCGAGGCTGGATCAGGTGTGACGGCGGAGGCCGCGTTGCCAAAAGAAGTGGAAGGCGGGAGACAAATGCATAAAGCGGCTAAGAGGATCCGCCTGAAATCAACTGTATTGTCGGGCATGTTATCTCTTCTGGTTTGATCTGCCATCGAAGACATCAACGCTAATCGCGATCCAGAAAAAATGCCTTACGGTGTCATTTACATTTTTAACTCAGCCCAAGACGCGCGGTTAAGAGCAACTACCGACGATAGATCGTTGCGCGCGGATTTCCTGCAGCACCTATCGCTGTGCTGACATCGCGATGTGACCCAATCATGACGGAGCTTCAGCGGAGGAGCGAAGTCTCGTGCATACCGCGTAAAACAGTATGGCGTGGTCCGCCGATGGTGAGGCGCAAAGATGCGCGATTGCGTTGTGGTGTTCTACTGACCGAGAGCACCATCACGCTTCTGGTCGATTGTTTGGCGCGCCCCGAAACCCCATCGCCAGCACATAGCGTTCGGAAGAATCCTGCCGGCTCGAGGCCGGCTTCACATGCTTGACGGTGGCAAAATCGCGTTTGAGCTGCGCCAGCAATTCGGCATCGGCGCCGCTTTGCAACACTTTTGCGACAAAGGTGCCGCCCGGATTCAAGACGTCGGCGGCGAACGCGGCGGCGCCTTCGACGAGTCCCAAAATGCGGAGCTGATCGGTCTTGCGGTGGCCGGTGGTGTTGGCGGCCATGTCGGACAACACGACGTCCGCGCGGCCGCCCATCATCGCAAGCAACTTTTCCGGCACGTCCTCTTTGAGAAAATCGAGCTGCGCGAACGTCACGCCCGGGATCTCCGGCATCGCCAGAAGGTCGATCGCGACGACCCTGCCCTTGCCGTCGGCGGCGCCGACGCGTTTGGCGGCGATCTGGCTCCAGCCGCCGGGCGCGGCGCCGAGATCGACCACCGTGATGCCTGGTTTGAGGAAATGGTGCTTGTCGTCGATCTCGAGCAATTTATAAGCCGCGCGCGAGCGAAAACCGTCGCGCTTGGCCTGCGCGACATAGGGGTCGTTGAGCTGCCGCTCCAGCCAGAGCTTTGAAGACAGTTTTCGTTTGCCGCCGGTTTTGACCGTGACGTGCAACCGTCCAGTGGTATCTTTTGCCATAGGTCAGGCTCTAGCACATCGCGCCACAGCATGATCCGGAAAAGTGGAAACCGGTTTTCCCTCGCGACAAACGCCAAGGGCGTTTGCACAGAGATCACACTCAAACAAAAGTCCAGCGTGCGCCTATCGGCATACGCTGATGGCGCCGTCTTCGCGCATCATCTCGACCAGCATGCCCTCGCGCAGACCCCGATCGGCGACGCGCAACCGCGGCAGCGGAAACGCGTTGCGGATGGCATCGAGGATGGCACAGCCCGCCAGCACCAGATCGGCGCGTTCAACGCTGATGCAATTATTGCCGGCGCGCTCGGTGTAGCTCATACGGAGCAATCGCGCGATGGTCGTGGTCAGGTCCGCGTTGCTCATCCAGATGCCGTCGATCCGGCGGCGATCGTAGCGCAGCAGATTGAGATGGACGCCGGCCAGCGTCGTCACCGTGCCTGAGGTGCCAAGCAGGTGCATCTTTTCCAGATCGTCACCGTGCTCGGTAGCGAACGGGGCGACGTGTTGGGCTACTTCCTCGACCATCTTCGCATAGGATTGCGCGGTGACATCCCTGCCGCCGAAATGCTCCGCCAAGGTAACGACGCCGAGCGGGATCGACATCCAGGCCTTTATGCGAGGGGTTGCGTCCTGCTCGTCCGGATTGCGCTCGATCCGGACCAGTTCGGTCGAGCCACCGCCAATATCGAACAGAATGGCGCCGCGGCCTTCCGGGTCGAGCAGCGGCGAGCAGCCGATCACGGCGAGCGCCGCCTCGGTCTCGCGATCGATCACCTCGAGCCGGATGCCGGTCTCGGCCGCAACCCGGTCGCGAAATCCTTCCGCGTTCGAGGCCGCCCGGCAGGCTTCGGTGGCGATCAGCCGCAGGCGTTTTGCTTTCCTGAAATGGATCTTGTCCCGGCAGATGCTCAGCGCGACAATGGCGCGCTCGATCGCGGCGTCGCTGATGCACCCGGTTGCCGAAACGCCTTCGCCGAGCCGGATGATCCGCGAGAACGAATCGACCACGCGAAATCCGTCCCCGGTCGGGCAGGCGATCAAGAGCCGGCAATTATTGGTACCCAGATCGAGCGCCGCGTAGACGCCGGTTCCAGCCGGCGAACTGTCCGTTCCCCGCAGATCGGTGCCCCCTGCCGCGACCGACGCTTCCGGACCGCCGCACGGCTCAAGGCCATCGCGAAGCCGCGTGTCATGGCTCATTCAAAATGTCTTTCCGCAGCCAGTACCCGGCCGACTTGGAATTAAGTTCCGTTCACGGAAACTTTAGCAGCGCGCCGGTGCGGCGCAACTGCCCTTCACATGGGACCATGCCTAATCAGGCGTTGTCGTGGGGTAATCGGCGCATTATCTGCAGGGGAAGCGCGAAATCGCGCAAAAGCCGGGCATTTCAGGGATTTTTCGATGCAAGACCATACTTCTCCGTCTTCTCTGGAGAACGCTATCGCACTGCAAAAATATGGTATCGGGCAGCCGGTCCACCGCAAGGAGGACGACACCCTGGTGCGCGGCAAGGGCAGATATACCGACGATTTCAACTTAGCCGGACAGGCCTATGCCTGGATCGTGCGCTCCAGCCACGCCCACGGCATCCTCCGCGGTATCGACGTTTCGGCCGCCAAGGCCATGCCGGGCGTGCTCGGAGTCTGGACCGGAACCGACCTCGTCGCCGCCGGCTATGGCCCCTTCAGCTGCGGACTTCCGTTAAAGAGCCGCGACGGCTCGCCGCTGTTGCAGACCAACCGTACCGCGCTGATGACCGACAAGGTGCGCTATGTCGGCGATCCCGTCGCCTTCGTGGTCGCCGAGACGCTGGCGCAGGCGCGCGATGCCGGCGAAGCCGTGGTGATCGACATCGATCCCCTGCCCGCCGTCACCGACCCAGAGGAAGCGGCAAAACCCGGCGCGCCGCAACTCTACGATCACATCCCGAACAACGTCGCGCTGGACTATCATTACGGCGACGCCGAAAAGGTCGAGGCTGCGTTTGCCGGCGCAGCCCATGTGACAAAACTCGATATCGTCAACACCCGCGTCGCGGTGGTGGCGATGGAGCCGCGCGCGGCGCTTGCCTCCTACGACAAGGCGAACCAGCGCTACACCATCCAGGTGCCGACGCAGGGCGTCGCCGGCAACCGGCAGAATCTCGCGAAAAACATCCTGAAAGTGCCGAACGAGAAGGTTCATTTGCTGACCGCCAATGTCGGCGGCTCGTTTGGCATGAAGAACATCAACTATCCCGAATATGTTTGCATCCTGCACGCCGCGAAGGCGCTCGGCCGGCCCGTAAAATGGACCGACGAACGCTCGACCAGCTTTTTGTCCGACAGCCACGGCCGGGCGCAGAAGATTCATTGCGAGCTTGCGCTCGATGCCGACGGCAAGTTTTTGGCGGTAAAAGTTTCGGGCTACGGCAATCTCGGCGCCTATATCACCGGCGTTGCGCCGATTCCGTTATCTCTGAACGTCGGGAAAAACCTCGCCAGCGTCTATCGTACGCCCTTGATGAGCGTCGATATCAAGACGGTCTTGACCAACACGACGCTGATGGGCGCTTATCGCGGCGCCGGACGGCCAGAGGCCAACTATTTCATGGAGCGGCTGATCGACCGCGCCGCCGACGAGATGGGTATCAACCGATTGACGCTGCGCAAGCGCAATTTCATAAAGTCTGAACAGATGCCCTTCGCGGCGTCTTCCGGCGTCACCTATGACAGCGGCGATTTCCAGGGCGTGTTCGAGAAGGCATTGGCAATGTCCGATCACGCCAACTTTGCCAAACGCAAGAAAGAGAGCCGCAAGTGCGGCAAGCTGCGCGGCGTTGCCGTCGGCTCTTATCTGGAGGTCACCGCGCCTCCCGGCGTCGAGCTTGGCAAGATCGTGTTCGAGGATGACGGTGTGGTGCGGCTGATCACCGGCACGCTCGATTATGGCCAGGGCCACGCGACGCCGTTTGCGCAAGTGCTGTGTGCGCAGCTCGGTGTGCCCTTCGAGAGCGTAAAACTCGAACAGGGCGACAGCGATATCGTGCATACCGGCAACGGCACCGGCGGCTCACGCTCGATTACCGCCAGCGGCATGGCGATCGTCGAAGCCTCGAAAATCGTGATCGAGAAGGGCAAGCGCGCGGCCGCGCATCTGATGGAGGCGTCCGAGGCCGATATCGAATTCGCCAACGGCCGTTTTATCATCGCCGGCACCGACCGCTCGATCAACATCATGGAGCTGGCGAAAAGAATGCGCGAAGGCAAGATGCCGGAAGGCGTGCCGACCTCGCTCGACGTCGACCATACCTCCGAGCCCGTGCCCTCGGCTTTCCCCAATGGCTGCCATGTCGCTGAAGTCGAGATCGATCCCGACACCGGGATCGTGCAGATCGTGCGCTATACCGGCGTCAATGATTTTGGCACGATCGTCAATCCGATGCTGGTGGCCGGCCAACTGCATGGCGGCGTCGCGCAGGGCATTGGGCAGGCACTGATGGAATGCGTCAGCTATGACAGTAGCGGCCAGCCGATCACCGGCTCGTTCATGGATTATGCGCTGCCGCGCGCGGAAGACATTCCGCTGATGGAAGTCGGCGATCATCCAGTGCCCGCAAAAACCAATCCGCTGGGCACCAAAGGCTGCGGCGAAGCCGGCTGCGCCGGCAGCCTCTCCACCATCGTCAATGCGGTGGTGGATGCGCTCTCGGAGTACGGCATCACGCATATCGACATGCCGCTGACCCCGGAGCGAGTGTGGCGGGCGATCCGGGACGCGAAGAAGGTGGCGTGACTTGTTCTCCCTCGCCCCGCTCTTCGCGGGGAGAGGGTCGGGGTGAGGGGCTGCATCCGCAAATTCTGAAGGCGCAGTACTCGCGGTGAGTCCCCCTCACCCGAAATTCTCGCTGTGCGAGAATTTCGACCTCTCCCCGCAAGCGCAGGGCTGTCCCGGGAAAAATCACACATAGTTGAAGCCCAACTGATCGGGAGAGAATTTGGGTTTTGGTTTGCTC
>Ga0209331_1000730_pt1 | contig 11438 bp, 10 predicted proteins | sample JacPinW_OM3H0_M3_FD_187971 | JGI IMG/M metagenome (GOLD analysis project Ga0209331, IMG submission 187971) | Forest soil microbial communities from Algoma, Ontario, Canada - Jack Pine, Ontario site 1_JW_OM3H0_M3 (SPAdes) (version 2) | ecosystem: Environmental > Terrestrial > Soil > Boreal... | reverse complement strand
CCGCGTTTTTACGAGCGCATGGTTCAGGTGACTCAGGTACTCGGAGCGGGCGGCCTTCTGAGCAACCCGAGTGAAGCCGATGTGCGCTCGGAGATCGGTGCCGAAATCCGGCGCTACTATCGCGGCGCCGGTCGCGACGCCGAGGCAAAGATTCGCCTGTCGGCGATCCCGTCCGCATGGGGGCGTCGATCTATTTGATGCAGGACCACACGCCTCTGCTCGCGACGGTCGATCGCGCCCTCGCATCTTTCCGCCGAGCCGGAGAAAAGCCAAACCGGCAGAATTGAAATGAAATCTCTGCTTTTTGTGCTTGCGCTGGCTGCGAGCCTGAGTGGTATCGGCAGCGCATCGGCACAGATCTACCCCTCTCGCGCCATCACCATAGTCGCGCCGTTCCCGGCGGGCGGCCCCTCGGACGTGCTTGCGCGCATTCTGTCCGAGCCGTTGCGGGCGGTGCTCGGCCAACCCGTGAAGATCACTCCATTGCGCACCACTTAATCTGGTTAATCTGGCCGCGCCGCGCATTCTGGCCGCACCGCGCCTGAAAGCCTGGTCCCGGCCATCACTGAGCGCCCCGCCGCGACCGCATTGCGCTGCGGCCTTTCAGTCCGACCGGAGCACATCCATCTCAAGGCTCGTTCCGAAGACGAGAACAGAATCTCCGCAGTTGTTGAACGGGTCGAATTCTTTGGCGCCGAGCTCATGTTGCACTGCCGGCTCGATGCGAACGGCCGAATGATCGCAATTCCCATTCGGTCCGACGATCCGGCAATGCCGGGTGAGGGCGATCGCGTCGAGCTCGGCGTCTCCTCCACCCGCTGCAGGGTCGTCCCGGACGAATGAGACGCCGCGAGCTTACAGTGCGACGTTCTGCCGGCGATGTTCGAATCCCGCTGGGCGCAACCCTGCGCGGCACACGTTTTCGATCTCATCCACCAGAGCTCGAAAATCGGCGCCTGACAGCACGTCACTGCAGCCTTTCAACAACCGCTCAGCTCGTTCCGCTCCGATGATCGGCCGGACGAAGCGGGTGAATTTCTCCTGGATTTTGGCGCGATCAAAGGCACGTGCAGGGTCACCCGGGATATCGGTCACGGTCCGCTCATGGCGGGCGCTTCCGACCTCCACTTCGACCCGCGCAGGCCACTTGCGGGGGTAAGAGGCGAGGAGGGTTTCGTCGGGCTCGACCATGATCTTGGCCATGAAGTTGCGGACGTGCTGGGACGCGTCCGCTGGTGAGAGGTCCAGTGCAGCCGTGCCATCCGGAGCCAGGGCCGCCGCGGCCATGCAAAATGCAACGCTGGTAAGATGAGAAGCGCGGTCACCGCTCTTCACGTCATGGTCGATCATTTTGCAATGCGGCGGCGGCACCCGCACGCGAATGCGGTCGATCTCCTGCGGCTGCACGCCGCTCTGAATGATCTCCCGCAGCGCTTGAGTGGCCGCCATTGTCTGTCGCGCGGCGCACCACGGCTTGAACGAAACTTCGGTCAACACCGAGCCTGCGCCCAGGCCCTCCGTGAGCTCGCTTGGACTGGCGGCGATTCCATAGACACTGTGAAAAAAGTTGCCCTCGATCAGGCGGAGATCAGACGTGAACCCCGCTTGCGCCGCAAACGCGGCGGTCAGTCCGTTGCTGGCGGCATTCCCGACCGCCAACCAACGCGACGTGCTCAATGCATGGTGCTGGCCCACGCCGGGAGCGGCAAGCGTGAGCGCAAGAGCAAGCGCATTCGTGCTTTGCTTCGCATCGAGCTTCAGGAGCCGCGATGTGGCGGCCGCAATCCCGAACGGCGCCGTGAAATAGGTTGGCCAGAAGCCGCGGTAGAGCACCGCCGGGCCGTCGATCGCGCGGCCGAGCCGGATCATGGCTTCATAGCCCGCAAGAATTGCGGTTTGAGCATCGCGCGCTGCAACCGACGGCATTGCAGCCGCCAAGCTCAGAACGGCAGGAATGACGATTGCGCCCGGGGTCGTCATGGAAGACAGATGGATGTCGTCGATCTCGCTCAGGCGTGCCAGCGCACAGCGCGTCGCGACATCAAGCGCCAAGGCGGCGCCGGTATTCTCCCGCATCTGATCGCGAAACCGCAGCAGCAGCCGACCCTCAGCCGTCGCCGTGCTGGCGATCAGGGCGCCGACAGTATCAATGAGGTGGATTTCCACGCGCTGCCGGAGCTCTTCTGACGCTGCGGGGATTGTCGCGATCCATTCGCCGAACTGCTCAAGCGCGCCCATCTTTCTCCGCCCAACGAATTGAGCTGGCCTCCTTAGCAGGGATTGACGCTCGGGGCCTCCGTTTTGAGGGGCGTGGTGGCGCGCGCCCCTTGCTCATCTCCAGTTCGTAGGGGCGAGGCATGCCTCGCCCCTCTCTCACACGTACCAATGTCGCCGCAGGGCGACGCATGCGTCGCCCCTACGAAGAACCGTCCATTAGACGCAAGCACAGCCTGAACGAAGCAAACAGAGCTCCCGCCGACTTGGAGGAGCACAGCAGTCTCGCTCCGAGGCGGCCCCCGGCGCTCAGGCCGCGAGATCCGCGACGACCGCATCGAGCACGGGGAAACCCACCATGGTCACGCGCAGCCTTCCCACATGCGTCATCTCCACCAAGCCTTGCTCGCGCAGGATATTGATCCGGCAATCATCCAATGGCCGGCCGGCGAGCGCTGCATAACGGGCGGGGTCCACGCCCTCGGCGAGCCGCAGCCCCATCAACAGGAACTCGTCTGCCGCTTCTTCCCGCGTAAGAGCCTCATCAGTGATCAGACCGTGGCCGCGCGCCTCGACCAGTGCAAGCCATTGCTCGGGCCGCTTCTCCGTCGCGGTCGCGTAACGTGAGCCTTCGATCTCCAGCCGGCCGTGCGCTCCGGGTCCGATGCCGGCGTATTCATGTGCACGCCAGTAGACCAGGTTGTGGCGGCATTCGCGTCCGGGCCGGGAGTGGTTGGAGACCTCGTAGGCCGGAAGACCGGCGTCTGCGCAAACCATCTGCGTCACATCATAGAGGGCGCGCGCGGTGTCCTCGTCGGGGGTCATCAGCTTGCCGGATGCGTGCAGCAGGTGAAAAGGCGTGCCCTGCTCAATGGTCAGCTGATAAAGCGAAAGATGCTCGCCCGCTTCCGCCAGCGCGCCCCTGAGCTCGACCGCCCAGGCGTCCGGCGTCTGTCCCGGGCGCGCATAAATCAGATCGAACGAGTACCGATCGAACACCGAGCGCGCCACCGCGATTGCATCCAGCCCTTCCCGCGCCGAATGCAGCCGTCCAAGGGCGCGCAGCGCCCCGTCGTCGAGCGACTGTAACCCGATCGAAACGCGATTGACGCCGGCCGCGCGATAGCCTGCAAACCGCGTCGCCTCGACGCTGCTGGGATTGGCTTCGAGCGTGATCTCGACATCGGATGCCATTGGCCAGTGTTGCGCGATGGCCTCGAGAATTGCCCCTGTGGTCTGCGGCTGCATCAGCGAGGGCGTTCCGCCCCCGAAGAAAATGGTCGACACGGTCCGGCCGGGTACCCGCGCAGCGGTAGCCGCGATCTCTGCGCTGAACGCGCGCACGAAACGGCTTTCGTCGATTGCGGCGTGGCGTACGTGGCTGTTGAAGTCGCAGTACGGGCATTTCGACAGGCAAAACGGCCAGTGGACGTAGACGCCGAAGCGCGGCCTCTCCCTGTGATCAACGTCCGCCAAGGCAAGCCTCCGCAAGTTTCAGGAAAGCGCGGGCGCGGTGGGACAAGCCCCTGCCCCAGGGAGGGAGTCCGTGTTTCTCCTCGCTCGCCATTTCACCGAAGGTGCGCGTATGTCCGTCCGGGAGAAATATGGGATCGTAGCCGAAGCCCTTATCGCCGCGGGGCGGCCACACCACGGTTCCGTTTACGCGTGCCTCGAATTCCTCCATGTGACCGTCGGGCCAGGCAACACACAGAGCTGATACGAAGCGCGCGCGCCGTTGCGAGGCAGCTCGGGCCCCGCGGGCGCGCAGCTTTTCTTCCACCAGCTCCATCGCGTGGCGGAAATTTTTTGCAGGGCCGGCCCAGCGGGCCGAGTGGATGCCGGGCTCTCCATCGAGCGCATCGATCGCCAGGCCGGAATCATCCGCGAAGGCCGGCATGCCGGAACGAGTAGCCGCGGAGACCGCCTTCTGGCGCGCGTTTTCCGTAAAGCTCGTTCCCGTTTCCTCCGGCTCGTTGAGCCCAAGCTCGCCCACTGAGACTGTCTGGATGCCAAAGGGCATGAGGAGGTCGCGCATTTCCCGAAGCTTGCCCGGATTGTGCGTGGCGATCACAAGCCGGTCCGTGATCTTTCGATGCTCGTGCGATGATGAGGCGACGCTCACATCACCGCCAGCTTCTGCAGATCGACGAGCTTCATAAGCCCCTTTTTCGCGAGGGCGAGCAGCTCAAGCAATTGTTCTTCCGTGAACGGGACTTTTTCCGCGGTGCCTTGGATCTCGACTAGGCGGCCCGTTCCGGTCATGACAAAATTGGCATCGGTCTCGGCGCCGGAGTCCTCGGCGTAATCGAGATCGAGCACGGGCGTGCCGTTGCAGATTCCGCAGGAAATGGCCGCCACATGGTCGCGCAGCGGCTCTCCCCTGAGCATGTCGCGAGCCTTCATCCAGCTAACGCAATCATGCAGCGCTATCCAGGCGCCGGTGATTGCTGCCGTGCGTGTGCCGCCGTCCGCTTGAATGACGTCGCAATCAATGGTGATCTGACGCTCTCCCAGCGAAGGCAGATCAAGCACCGCCCGCAGGCTGCGCCCAATCAGCCGCTGAATCTCTATGGTACGACCACTCTGCTTTCCGGCCGAAGCTTCCCTTCGCGTGCGCTCGGACGTCGCCCGCGGAAGCATGCCGTACTCGGCCGTCACCCAGCCGCGTGCCTGCCCCTTGAGCCACGGAGGGAGCCGATCCTCCAGCGTGGCGGTGACCAGAACGTGGGTATCCCCGAATTTCACGAAGCACGAGCCCTCGGCATATTTCACGACGGCACGCTCGAGGGATACGGCGCGCAGCTCGTCAGGCTGTCGGCGGCTCGGCCGCATTCTCAATTCTCCTGCTCACGCCGCAGCGGATGAGCGCGAGGCACGCTTTTAAGTGCCCGCGCCAGAAGCGACAAGGGCCAACCGCGGGTGGCGCAATCGCAGTCCAGTTCCATCCTGGCCTGCGGGTGCAGCTTGCAGTCCTTGCTCAAAAAGACCAATTTTCTCGGGTTTTCATGGAGAGGTTGTTGGCCCAGGACGTTCCGATCGGCGCAACGCAGGTGAGCCTTGCTCAACTCAACGAGCGCTCCCGCGACATCTTTCGCCAGATTGTCGAGAGCTATCTCGCAACCGGAGAGCCCGTCGGTTCGCGCAACATTTCGCGCTTGATCACGACCCCGCTCTCACCCGCCTCCGTGCGGAACGTGATGTCTGACCTCGAGCAGCTCGGTCTCGTTTACGCTCCGCATATCTCGGCTGGCCGTCTGCCCACCGAGCTTGGGCTGCGTTTCTTCGTCGACGCGCTCATGGAAATCGGGGATCTCGGGGAAGCCGACCGGCGCGAGATGGAGGCCAAAGTTGCAGCCGCCGGCAAGTCGATGGAAGCGGTGCTGAGCCAGGCATCGGGCATGCTTTCGGGCCTCACGCGCGCGGCTGGGGTGGTGCTCGCGGCGAAATCGAACGTGCGCTTGAAGCACATCGAGTTCGTGCGGCTTGAACCGGAGCGTTCCCTGGTCATTCTGGTGTCGGATGACGGGCAGGTGGAGAACCGGGTTATCACCGTCCCGGCCGGTCTGCCCGCCTCTTCCCTGACCGAGGCTGCCAACTTCCTGAACGCCCACGCGCGGGGCCGCACATTGGCCGAAGCCAAGACGGAGCTGGAGCAGGCGCTCGCAGCCGGAAGGGCGGAACTCGATCAGGTGACGCAGAAGCTGATTGCCGCCGGACTTGCGAGCTGGTCGGGAGGCGAAAGCGACGAGCGGAAATTGATTGTTCGAGGTGCAGCCCATCTGCTTGACGACCTCAAGGCGGTCGAGGATCTCGAGCGCGTGCGGCTCCTGTTCGATGATCTTGAGACCAAGCGGGGCGTCATTGATCTCCTGGGGCGTGCGGAGAGTGCCGAAGGTGCGCGCATCTTCATAGGATCCGAGAACAAGCTGTTCTCGCTCTCCGGCTCGTCCACGATTGTTGCGCCCTATCGGGACGGCGCCGGGCGCATCGTCGGGGTGATCGGGGTCATCGGTCCTACGCGGCTGAATTACGCGCGGGTGATCCCCATGGTCGATTACACCGCGAAGGTCGTCAGCAATCTTATCGGCTCGTGAGCCCGCGGGTTGATTTTTGCGGGAGCAGCCCTGACATACGAGGCAAATCGTAGCGATTTACCCATGGGAACCAGGTAATGGCGGACAACAATCCCTCGGCTGACGCCGCTGCCGGGACGGGGACTCGGGACAATGCCGCGGCCGCTCCGGAAACGGCAGCTGCAGGAACTCCCGGCGAGCCGTCAGCAGTCGGTGAAACAATCGATCCGACCGATCACGCGCGCGTCGCGGCCGAGTACAAGGACAAGCTGCTGCGCGTCCTTGCCGAGATGGAGAACCTTCGCCAACGCACCGCTCGCGAGATCGCGGACACGCGCGCCTACGGCATTTCGGCTTTCGCGCGCGACATCCTGGCAGTCGCCGACAACATGGACCGGGCTCTGCAAGCGCTCGATGTGGAGCTGCGGGAGAAGGCTGATGCTGGCATCAAGGCACTGCTCGATGGCGTCGAGTTGACGGAGCGCGAGCTGCACAAGGCGCTCGAGAAGCATGGCGTGAAAAAATTCGAGCCGGTGGGGGAGAAATTCGATCCCAATCTGCATCAGGCCATGTTCGAGATACCTGATCCGACCTTGCCGGCCGGTACGGTGGCGCAGGTGGTGCAACCCGGTTACATGATCGGTGAACGCATGCTGCGTCCTGCGCTCGTCGGGATCGCCAAGGGCGGCCCGAAGCCTGTGGCCGAGCCTCCGGCGAACGACAACGTCGGGGAACCCTCGCGCGACCCGCAGCACTCGGTCTGACCTTTGCGGGCCGCTACCATCCGCACACAAGGACGGCTTAGCCGTACAACTCGGCATAGCCGACTTGTGACGTAACCCGCCGCACTTCCATGGATGACTTCGGCGGATAGCCCTTGCGCTCATCTGCCCTACGCGCTCCCATAGCGCATGATCCGCAGCACAGAGCGATTTCTGACCACGCACACCGGGAGCCTGCCGAGGCCCGACGACCTCGTGCGGATCATGTACGCAAAGGAAGAAGGAATACCGGTCGACGGCGCGGCGCTTGCCGCCCGCATCCGCAGCGCCGTGGCGGACGTTGTACGCAAGCAAGTCGAGGTTGGCATCGACATTGTCAATGATGGGGAGATGTCGAAGCCGAGCTACGCGACCTATGTCAAAGATCGTCTGGCTGGGTTCGGCGGTACCGGGAACACTTTCGTCTACCAGGATCTCGTGGACTTTCCCAACTTGGCCAAGCGGGTTTTCGGCGACCCCGGTCGTTCGCGCCGCAAGACACCTGCTTGCAACTCAGCCATCAGCGTGCAGGACGCGAACGCCGCAAAGGCCGACGTCCAAAATCTGAAAGCAGCGCTCGCTGCGGGGAAAGGGACGCATGCATTCATGAGCGCGGCTTCGCCGGGGCTCATATCGCTATTCTTTCGCAACGATCATTACCCAAACGCGGACGCCTATCTGTTCGCGATCGCAGAGGCGATGCGCCACGAATATGAGACCGTCGCAGCCGCCGGCATCGTGCTGCAGATCGATTGTCCCGACCTCGCAATGGGCCGGCATATCCAGTATGCGGCCCTCGACCTCCCCGAATTCCGCAAACGGGCCGCGATGCATGTGGAGGCGCTGAACCACGCGCTCGCCAACATCCCGCCGGAGCAGCTGCGCATGCATCTCTGCTGGGGCAACTATGAAGGCCCTCATCACTGCGACGTGCCGCTCGCCGACATTATTGATCTCGTGTTTGCGGCCCGCCCGAGCGCGATCTCGTTCGAGGCTGCCAATCCGCGCCATGGACACGAATGGACGTTGTTCGAGCGCATCAAGCTGCCCCCCGGCAAGGTGCTCATCCCGGGCGTGATCGAGTCCAAGTCGAATTTCATCGAGCATCCCGAGCTGATCGCCCAGCGGCTTGGCCGGTACGCCAAGCTGGTCGGCCGGGAGAATGTCATGGCCGGCAGCGATTGCGGCTTCGGCACCTGGGTCGGGCAAGCTGCTGTTGATCCGGACGTGGTCTGGGCGAAGATGGCCGCCATGGTGGAAGGCGCCCGAATAGCTTCGCGCCGCTTCTGGAACTGACGCGGTATTCAGCGGGGTTCGATGCTGTCCCGAATCGCGCGAAAGCGCGGGTACGCTTCGAGCCAGGAATCCGAGGGGGCCACTCCGACGAGCTGGAGATAACCTCCGCCGCCGAAGCGCAACCACTGCACCACCGTCAACTTCGTGGTTCCGGACGGGTCTCTGCCTTCCGCCAATATCTGATGTCCGGGCTGTCCAACAATGCGCATGGGCTCGGAGCTGGTGAGGCGGACATCGCGCACATTGGGAACGGCAGCGAACATGTCGCGCGCGAAGGCTTCCCGGTCCCCTGCTTGTGCCGGTCCGCCGGGAGCAACGGCCACAAAAATATGGGACTGTACCTGACCCGGCGTTGCTCCCGGGGCATCGCTCAGGGCTACTCCGCGTCCAGGTATGACCCCTCCCACCTGGAAGCCGGCCACATCGCCGATTTTGAAGGGAAGAAGGCTGAGCTGTTCCTCCACCGGGACAGTCGTGCGGATCGCGACCGTTGCCAGTGTCGAACGGATTGCAGCATCGGAGTAGGTGGCCTTGGCGGTTTCGGGAATCTGGAACGTGATCAGCGCAGTGAGCGCCGGTGAGGAGCCAACCACAATCCACTTGCGCAGCCTGGTCTTGTCCACGTCTTGGCGTCCAACAACCAGGAAGGCTTTGCCCGTGGCGAGGGCTATGGGCTCGCGCCGTTCGAGGGTCATCCCTTGTCGCTTGAGGGCATCCGCTGTCATGCCGGTGTCGAGCTCGGAGAAGGCCTCTGCGGGAAGGGAGGCCAGTATGATCGCGGCCCCGGTATCCGCATCCTCAAAGCCAAAGAAGTTACTGCTCGTCACCATCCCTGTCGGCGGCACGAGCCCGAGGCGTGACCCTGGCGGATAGACCACGTCGGCGGCGCGGGCGGAGAATGCGGGCAGCGCAAGGCCAAGAAGGAGCAGAAGGCGAAGGAGCCGGACCATGAGGTACATCCTAGCGCCAGGTGCGGCGAAAAACAGCTACGCCGGGCGAGTTACACGCCTCAACGTGAGATTGATCCTGCCTCCCTGCGGCAGCAGCCTGGAGCTTCCGGGACTGATGCGGTCCACGCCGTGGAAGGCGAGCCGCGCGTCGCCGCCGAGCACCAACGCATCACCGGAGGCAAGGCGGAGCGTGCAGGTGGGATCGCTGCGCTTGATGCCCCCGACCCTGAAGAAGCAGGTATCGCCCAGCGAGAGCGAGACGACCGGTGCATCGAAGTCGCGCTCATCGCGGTCCTGGTGCAGCCCCATCCTCGCAGTCGCATCGTAATAATTGATCAGACAACACTCGGCAGGATGGGGATAGTGCGCAAGCGCATTCCACGCCTCCAGCACGCGCGCAGGCATTGCTGCCCAGGGTTGTCCGGTTTGAGGGTGGAGTGCCTGATAACGATAGCCCGCCTCATCGGTCACCCAGCCGAGCGTCCCGCAGTTCGTCATCCGTACCGAGAGCGGTTTACCGCTTTTCGGCATCCGGGGAGAATACAGCGGCGCAGCTGTGAACACCTCGTCCAAGTCGCGCAGAAGCGCCGCTTGGCTCTGCGCATCGAGAAACCCGGGCACGAAGCGCAGTCCGGGGAGGGGTAGCCAACGGCTCATGCTTCTGCGCAATCCCTGGAGTTGGGCATGTTCTCGCATGCCTGGGCGACCGGAAAACTGCACATCTTAGCCTGGACTTCACTGCGATGCGTCCGGGCTAAGTATCCATGATCACATGTCTTGCGGCCCAAACTCGCCCCCCTATATGAGCCATGCCGCTGCAGGGGGCGGCATCTGAATGTGCATGGAAGGGGGTCGGCAGCGGGCCGCAGCCAAAGCGGAATCTCCCCTCGGGTGCCGAACAGGGCCCAGCCGACCTGCCGCAAAAGAGAGGAATTAAGCATCATGGGCAAGGTCATTGGCATCGACCTCGGCACTACGAATTCGTGCGTCGCCGTCATGGAAGGCAAGACGCCGAAGGTCATTGAGAACGCCGAGGGCATGCGCACCACACCATCGATCGTTGCGTTTACCGACGATGGCGAGCGGCTGGTGGGCCAGCCTGCCAAGCGCCAGGCAGTTACCAATCCCGAGCGCACGATTTTTGCGGTCAAGCGCCTCATCGGGCGGCGCTACGACGACCCGATGGTCGAGAAGGACAAAAAGCTTGTCCCCTACAAGATCGTACGGGCCTCGAACGGGGATGCGTGGGTGGAGATCGAAGGCAAGAGCTATTCCCCCTCGCAGATTTCGGCCTTCGTTCTGCAGAAGATGAAGGAGACCGCCGAAGCCTATCTCGGTCAGAAGGTCGAGCAGGCTGTCATTACTGTTCCCGCATATTTCAATGACGCCCAGCGCCAGGCGACCAAAGACGCCGGCAAGATTTCGGGTCTCGAAGTGCTGCGCATTATCAATGAGCCGACCGCTGCGGCGCTCGCCTATGGGCTCGACAAGCAGAAGACCGGCACCATTGCGGTTTACGACCTGGGTGGGGGCACGTTCGACATTTCCATCCTGGAGATCGGCGATGGCGTCTTCGAGGTGAAGTCGACGAATGGCGACACCTTCCTCGGCGGCGAGGACTTCGACATGCGTCTGGTCAACTATCTCGCCGACGAGTTTCAGAAAGAGCAGGGGATCGACCTGCGCCGCGACAAGCTTGCGCTGCAGCGTCTGAAAGAATCCGCCGAGAAGGCGAAGATCGAGCTCTCCTCTACTACTCAGACCGAGATCAACCTGCCGTTCATCACGGCGGATGCCTCAGGTCCCAAGCACCTCACGATGAAGCTTACCCGGGCAAAGTTCGAGGCGCTCGTGGACGACCTTGTGCAGAAAACGGTCGAGCCCTGTCGGCTGGCGCTCAAGGATGCAGGTCTCTCCGCGGCCGAGATCAACGAGGTGGTCCTGGTCGGGGGCATGACCCGCATGCCAAGAGTGCAGGAGGTCGTGAAGCAGTTGTTCGGGAAAGAGCCGCACAAGGGCGTCAATCCCGACGAGGTGGTCGCAGTGGGCGCGGCCATCCAGGCGGGCGTGCTGCAGGGCGACGTCAAGGACGTCTTGCTGCTCGATGTCACTCCGCTTTCGCTCGGCATCGAGACGCTGGGCGG
>Ga0209331_1000729_pt1 | contig 11446 bp, 9 predicted proteins | sample JacPinW_OM3H0_M3_FD_187971 | JGI IMG/M metagenome (GOLD analysis project Ga0209331, IMG submission 187971) | Forest soil microbial communities from Algoma, Ontario, Canada - Jack Pine, Ontario site 1_JW_OM3H0_M3 (SPAdes) (version 2) | ecosystem: Environmental > Terrestrial > Soil > Boreal... | reverse complement strand
CTACTACAGCATGAAACGCGCGCAGCAACGCGCGGCTCGCGCCAAGGCGCTTGCGCCGGCAACGGCCTGAGCGAGGTCGTGCTACTCGCGTGGTCGCGACTGCGCCGGGCACGGCTGGGCCTTTCGGATTGAGATGTACGGTTCCAGCGGCGCCGACCGCGGCGCAACCGGATCGGGGTAAATCGAGACTCAATGTGCGGAGAATGCAGATGTTCATGACCGGTTGGGTCTTGCCACGCCTGTGCGTCGTTGCTCTCGCCGGGGCCCTGCTGGCCGAGCCCGCGGCATGCGTCGAGATCACGATCGCACTCGGGGCCGAGCCCACCACCCTCGATCCGCAGCTCGCCGATGACGGGAGCGAACGGGCGATCAACGACAACATCTACGAGACGCTGCTTGCCCGTATGCCGAAGGGAGATCTCATTCCCGCGTTGGCGGAAGGGATGCCGGCGCAAAGTGCCCCTGACGCATGGCGGTTCAAGCTGCGTCCCGGAATCAAGTTCTCCAATGGAGAGCCGCTGAATGCAGATGCCGTAGTTTACAGCATCAAACGGATCATCGATCCAAAATACAACTCTCAGCAGATTTCCTATTACTCGGCAATAACCGATGCAAAGAAGATCGACGATCTGACGGTTGATGTGATTACCAAGGGGCCTGACCCGATCCTGCCAGCGCGCATGTACTGGATGAAAGTGGTGCCGCCGATCGCCAGTACAAAACCCGATTTCATTGCAAATCCGGTGGGTACAGGACCGTACAAGCTGCTGAACTGGACCCGCGGATCCTCTATCAAATTGATCAAGAATGATGCGTATTGGGGCAGCGCACCGAGCATAGATAGCGTCAGTTACCGGTTCATTGGCGAGTCCGCCACCCGCCTCGCGGGCCTTATGGCGGGGGAATTCGACGTCATCACGAACCTGCTGCCCGAGTTCACGGAACGGGCTCCCAAGGCCAAGGTCGTCGTCGGCCTTGAACAGCCCGTGATGGTGCTCTCGGCCCTTACCGGCGTGACCCAGGACAAGAGGGTTCGCCAGGCCCTGAATTTTGCCATCGACAAGGAAGGTCTCGCTGCCGGTCTCTTCGGCAACTACGCCTCGATCAGTCAGGGACAGCTGCTGGCGCCGTCCTATTTCGGCTTCGATCCGCAAACCAAGGCTTATCCCTACGATCCAGACAGAGCCAAGGCCTTGATCAAAGAAGCCGGAGCCCAGGGCAAGACGGTCATTGTCGTGGGAACGGCAGGCCGGTGGCTTAAGGACCGGGAGATCGTGGAAGCCGTGGCACAGATGTGGTCGGAAGCAGGCCTCAAAGTCGACGTGAAGATCTTTGAGTTCACCGAGTATCTCAAGCGGCTGTTCGACCGTAACGCACGTCCCGACGCAATCTTCGTGTCGAACTCGAATGAGCTCATGGACGCGGACCGGCCACTGTCGGCCTATTACTCCCTGAGCGGTCCCGCCTCCTCCAATGCGGACGCGGAAATGAAGGCCGATATCGATGCCGCCCGAGCGGAGACGGATACGGCCAAGCGAGCAGCGCTCTACCACAAGGTCGTGGAGCATGCGCGAGAGCAGGCGTATATGGCTTGGCTGATCCTGCTCAATGATATCTATGGCACAAGTGATCGGCTGGCGTGGGAGCCGCGCACCGACGCCAAGCTGCTCGTCAAGGAAATGAACGTGAAGAAATGAGGGCCGGAGCGGGCACAGTGGGGGATGCAGGCGCCGCGCGTCCGGTGCCCTGAGCGCGCCGCGCTCCGCCCGATGGCTTCGCACCCTCGATAGGAGACAAGTGCCCGTGGGTGCTTTTGTCATCAGACGCCTCTATCACGGAATCTATGTCGTTCTGGGCGTGACCATCGTGGTGTTTGTGGTCACGCGCGTGATTGGCGACCCGGTCTCAGCCATGTTGCCGATGGAGACCTCCGCGGCGCAGCGCGCAGCCTTTGCCCAGCAGCTCGGACTGGATCGTCCGCTTTATATTCAGTTCATCGATTTCTTGGCGGATGTCGCACATCTGAATCTGGGCGAGAGCCTTTGGCAGCATCGTCCGGTCACGCAGATCGTGTTCGAAAAGCTGCCGATCACGCTTTATCTCGTCGGCACCGCCATGGCGCTCGCGATAGTATTGTCGATCCCGCTGGGCATTATGGCGGCACTCAAGCCGGGCCGCATTGCCGACCGCATAACCGTTGTGCTCAGCCTCATCGGCCTGTCGGTTCCGCAATTCTGGTTGGGTGTGCTCCTCATCCTGCTGTTTGCCGTCGACTTGCGGTGGCTCCCGACCTCCGGCAGCGGCGATGTCAGCCATCTCATCTTACCCGCGCTGACGCTCGCAGTCCCGGCGATGACCCGCATCCTGATGGTGGTGCGATCCTCGATGATGGATGAGCTCAACACGCAGCACATCAAGGTTGCAATCGCAAAGGGGTTGCCGTTTCGCCGTGTTATCGGCGTGCACGCACTGCGCAACATCGCCATTCCGGTGATGACGCTCGCCGGCTGGGAGACGGTGCGCGCGCTCGCCGGCTACTCGGTGGTGGTTGAGACGGTATTCGCCTGGCCTGGTCTCGGCCTCGCCGCCGTGCAGGCGATCGAGCGCCAGGACCTGATCTTGCTGCAAGGGATCGTTTTCTACGTCGCCGTCATGGTCGTCATCATCAACATCGGCCTCGATCTCGCTCAGAAGCTCGTCGATCCGCGCGTGAAGTTCGGTTGAGATGTCGAGTACAGGTGTTCAAGTGTTCAATGCGCCGCAATTCGGCACCACCGTGTCCGGGCCCAGGCGACCAGGGGAGCTGACGAACGCGCTGCGGGCTCTTGGCCGGGAGCTGTGGTCCGATCGCGTGAGCTTCATCGGCTTCCTCATCCTCCTGGCACTCGTGCTGACCGCGGTTTTCGCCCCCCTTGTCGCCCCATTCGATCCCACTGCCCAGTCGTTGCGAGCCCGGCTGTTGCCGCCGTTCTGGCTGCCACGTGGAACTATCGCGCATCTTTTAGGTACAGATTACCTCGGCCGCGATGTGCTGAGCCGACTGATCTATGGATCTCGCGCCTCGCTCGGCATCGGGGTGTCGGTGGTGGCGCTGGCCGGCTCCTTCGGCGTGGTGATGGGGTTGGTTGCGGGCTACCTCGGCGGACGCACCGACAGCGTGATCATGCGCGTCATCGATACCCAGATCGCCTTTCCCGGGCTTCTGCTCGCGCTCATCATTCTCGCGACCATCGGCCCCACCCCGGCCACCGTGATCGTCGTTCTCGCCCTCAATGGCTGGATGGTCTATGCGCGCATGACACGCGGCATCGTACTGTCGCTCCGCCAGATGCCCTTCGTGGAAGCGGCCGAGATGATCGGTTGCAAGCCGCGCCGAGTGGTGTTTCGGCATTTACTGCCGAACCTGACTTCGCCGCTCCTGACCTTGATGATGCTGGAATTCGCCCGCGTTGTGCTGGCGGAAGCTTCCCTGTCGTTCCTCGGCCTGGGGGTTCAGCCGCCGGCAAGCTCCTGGGGGCTCGATGTCGCGACCGGGAAGGCGTACATCTTCAATGCGTGGTGGCTCGCCACCTTCCCGGGCTTTGCGATTGCGCTCACCGTGCTGGCAATCAACCTGGTTGCCAGCTGGGCTCGGGTGACATCGGATCCGCAGGAGCGTGAGAAACGCTTTGCCCGCCAATTGCGGGCGCTGATCGGCACGAACGCCGCGCCCAGGCCGGCAGCATCGGCACACGCAAGCGCGGGACAGAATCTCCTCGCCATCCGCGATCTCGTCGTTCACTTCCACACGCGCGGAGGCACGCTGCAGGCGGTGCGCGGCCTCACTCTCGAAGTCCGACCGGGAGAGGTTCTCGGCATCGTGGGCGAGACTGGTTCGGGCAAGAGTGTCACCGCGCAGGCAATCATGGGGCTCATCAACGTGCCGGGTGAGATCTGCGGCGGCGATATTCTCTGGAAAGGGCGTTCGCTGCTCGGACCGCAAGGCCAATCATATGCCCGCGAGATCCAGGGCAAGGAAGCCGCAATCATCTTCCAGGACCCGATGACGTCGCTCAACCCACTGCTCACGGTCGGGACGCAGATCGGCGAAGTCTTGCGTCATCATCTCGATCTCTCCGGCGCTGCGGCGCGCACCCGCACGATCGAGCTCCTTTCGCTTGTCGGCATCACGGCCCCGGAGCGCCGGATGGCGCAATATCCGCACGAGGTCTCCGGAGGCATGTGCCAACGGGTGATGATCGCCATGGCGCTCGCGTGCGAGCCAGAGCTCCTGATTGCGGACGAGCCAACCACGGCTCTCGACGTGACCATCCAGTCGCAAACCCTGGATTTGCTCGCCTCGCTCCAGGCAAGCCTCGGGCTCGCCATCATCCTGATCACGCATGATCTCGGCGTGATTGCCCGCATGTGCGATCGCGTCGCGGTAATGTACGGCGGACGCATTGTGGAGGAAGGGGCTACGGCGGCGCTGTTCGAGCGGCCACTCCACCCCTACACCGTTGGTCTGCTGCGCTCGACCCCACGGCTCGCCGCGCAGAAGCAGAGGCTTGAATCGATCGAAGGCACGCCGCCCAATCTTCTGAGCCCTCCGGTCGGCTGCTGTTTCGCCGCGCGTTGTGCGTGGGCAAAAGAGCGCTGCACAGGAAACGATCCCCCTCGGATCCTCAAGACCGACGGACGCAGTGCCTCATGCTGGCTCCTGGAGGACGCGGCTACTGACTACGTTTTGTCCGACTCCGGAGCGCAATCGCATGCTTGAGGCTGCGCCGCGGCTTTCGTCCGTGCGAGATGCAACGCGCCCGCTGTTGGCAGTCGAAGCAATCAACGTGTTTTTTCAGCTTCCCGCGCAGGCCCTGTTCTCCCGGAAATCCTCCCGACTGCACGCCGTGGAAGACGTGAGCTTCACGCTCGCGCCGAGGGAGACGCTTGGTATCGTCGGTGAATCCGGATCCGGCAAGACAACGACGGCACGCGCGGTGATGCTTCAGGTCAGGCTCAACCGGGGCCGGATCCATTTCGACGGGCGCGACGTCACCGATCTTGCAGGCGAGGAGCTGCGGCGCATGCGCCGCCACATGCAGTTCGTGTTCCAGGACCCTTATGGAAGTCTGAATGCGCGCATGACCGTACTCGATACGGTGGCCGAACCACTGATCGTGCATGGCTTGGCCAAGCGCCCGAAGGATGCTCGCGACAAAGTCGTCTCGCTGCTGGAGACCGTCGGTCTGCCCGCCGATGCTCTTGATCGCTATCCCCACGCCTTCTCCGGCGGACAACGCCAGCGCATCGGCATCGCTCGCGCCCTTGCCATCTCGCCGGAACTCATTGTCGCGGATGAACCGGTATCCTCGCTCGATGTTTCCGTACGCGCGCAAGTCGTCAACCTGCTGCAGGATCTGCAACAGCGGCTCGGGCTTACGTACCTCTTCATCGCCCATGATCTCGCGATCGTGCGCCACATCTCGCATCGCATTGCGATCATGTACGCCGGTCGCATCGTTGAGGTGGGCAGCCGAGATTCCATCTATGACTCGCCTCGCCACCCCTACACCCAGGCATTGTTGTCGGCTGTGCTGGAGCCCGATCCCACCGCGGCGCGCGCAAGGCCGCGCCAGCTCGTGGCAGCTGAGCCCCCGAACGTCATCGATCCCGGGCCAGGCTGCCGGTATCAGGCGCGGTGCCAGCTAGCGCGCGACCGTTGCCGACGAGAAACGCCCGCCCTGACACCTCGCACCGCGGACCACCTGGTCGCCTGCTTTGAGCGCTGACAGCGGCGGTCCGTCCCTATCTGGCAATGCGGGTGATCTTGGAGCCTTCAAGCGTCAGATTGTACATGAGGCCCTTCTGATCGAAGATGAAGCCGACGATCGGAGCGCGCACGGTGTTCGTGTCGATGGCACCGCCCGCGCCTATGGCGATGATGGTCACGGACCCATCGACCCCGACTTTCCAGCTGTCTGACCGCTGAAAGCCTGCGAGCGCAGCCTCGGTCATGAACATGATGATGACGGAGCGTGCCTGCGCGCCGAACTGAAAGCCGATCGAGCCGGAAATAATGTTATAATATCCAGCGTTTCTGCCGCGAACGAGCAGAGCGCCCTCCCCATATTCTCCGCCAATCCCAAAGCCCGCCTTGACCACAGTGGGGAAGACCAGAATGGCGACGGCCTTGTTGGCGAGCTCGTGGGATGACCAGACGTCGCGGAAGAACCGATCGAGGGTTGCGCGGACTTCAAAGTCGATCTCCGGCCCGGACGCAGCTTTGGTCCGCGAGGCCCATGAGACAGCTGCGAGCGAGCCGAGGAGGACGGTGCCCACCGTTCGTCTTCGTATCCGCACGGGCATGTCATTTCCCCCCAATGGCTGCTCCAGCCGTGCCTCTCTTATCGGTGTGCCTTGCGGCAAATCGAAGACGTTGACCGCCGGCACCGGCGGCTCGCGGCCCGACGCTGCCCGGCTTGTCGCGCCCCCAACATTGCGGCCTCTGCCGCAGCGCGATAAAGCATCGCCGCTGAAATCTCTGCGTTCGTTAAATCTGGATGGCCCAGCATGAAGAAAGTCTATCCCGATGCCCGCAGCGCTCTCGAAGGTCTTTTGCGCGACGGCATGATGATCATGGCGGGCGGGTTCGGGCTTTGCGGGATCCCGGAAGCATTGATCAAGGCCATTCGCGATTCTGGAGTTCGCAATCTGACGGTCGTGTCCAACAATGCGGGCATCGACGGGGTCGGCCTCGGTCTCCTTCTCGACACCAAGCAAATCAATAAAATGATCTCGTCCTATGTCGGTGAGAACAAGACGTTCGCGCAGCAGTATCTGGCCGGCGAGCTGGAGATCGAATTCAACCCGCAAGGCACTCTGGCGGAGCGCATCCGCGCCGGCGGGGCGGGCGTTCCCGCTTTCTTCACCCGCACGGGCGCCGGGACCATGATTGCCAAGGGCAAGGAGGAGCGCGAATTCGATGGTCAGCGTTACGTGATGGAGCGGGGCCTTGTCGCCGACCTGTCGATTGTTCACGCGTGGATGGGAGATTCCGAGGGAAATCTCGTGTATCGCAAGACCGCACGCAATTTCAATCCGATGATGGCCACGGCGGGCCGGGCAACCGTAGCGGAGGTCGAGCACCTGGTGCAGCCCGGCGATCTAAATCCGGATCACATCATCACGCCGGGGATCTTTGTACAGCGGATCATCCACGTGCCGAACGCGGTAAAGCACATCGAGCAACGCACCGTCCGCAAGCGAGCAGCGGCCGCCGGAACAGGGGAGGAAATCTGATGGCTTGGACCCGTGATCAGATGGCCGAGCGCGCCGCCAAGGAGCTGCGCGACGGCTTTTACGTCAATCTCGGCATCGGCATCCCGACCTTGGTGTCGAACTACATTCCTGCGGGCATGAGCGTCCAACTCCAGAGCGAGAATGGGATGCTCGGCTTCGGGCCCTTTCCGTATGAAGGGGAAGAAGACCCTGACCTTATCAATGCAGGGAAGCAGACGGTCACGGAGATTCCGACGACGAGTTATTTTTCTTCCGCCGATAGTTTCGGGATGATCCGGGGAGGCCACATCGATCTGTCGATTCTCGGCGCGATGCAGGTCGCCGAGAACGGCGATCTCGCCAACTGGATGATCCCGGGCAAGATGGTCAAGGGCATGGGAGGGGCTATGGATCTGGTGGCTGGGGTCAAGAAGGTCGTGGTTGCGATGGAGCATTCGGCCAAGAACGAGCCCAAACTGCTCAAGCGCTGTACCCTGCCGCTTACAGGCGCAGGGGTGGTCGATATGGTCATCACCGACCTCGGCGTATTCAGCATCGACAAGAGGGGCGGGGGTGGAATGACGCTGATCGAGGTCGCGCCCGGCGTTACTCACGACGAAATCCGCAGCAAGACCGAGGCGAGCTTTCGGATAGCCTCCAACTGAGGCCAGCGGCCCGGGGGATCATTGGTAGGATCCAACCGGTTCCGGCATTCTGCGGCGGAGCATGGTCACGAAAGGGTCACAGAGCACTTGCAGAAGGGCCGGTAAAGCAGGGGGCTGGCGACACCGCGTGCGCCAGCTTGGCCCCGTTTTCTGCGTCGGCGACTAGCAGCGGCAAGTAATCCCGGGGAATAGGCGTTCTGAGCATGCCCGTAGGCACCAAACGTCTCGGACTTGCCGTCGCAGCATTGACCCTGGCCGCCACCTGCGCGTTTGTGATCGTCGCACTGCTCATGCCGGCAGATTCCGTGCGGGATGCCGTGAAGGCGGAGATCCGGGCCGTCACCGGGCTCGAGCCGGTGGTGCGGGGCGGCGTCTCGGTGTCGCTCTTTCCAAGCGGCAGAGTGAGCCTGGAGGACGTGGCACTTGGGGACAACCGCACCGGCGCTACCGCGCTGACGGCCGAGCATGTGCTCGCGCGCCTGCGATTTTTTCCGCTCCTGATCGGGCGAATCGAGATTGCGGACATACTGCTGGTGCGTCCTACCATTACCGTGGTCCTGGACAACGATCGGAGCTCGAACTGGTCGGGTCACCTCGAAGCCTTGGCCCGCAACCTGCAGCTTGCGCCGCCTCCGGCCGCCTCGTTTTCTGAGATTCGCATCGAGGACGGCACCCTCATTCTGCAGGATGAGGCAAACAAAAGCCGAGAGAAGCTGAGCAAGGTGGAATTCGAGCTTGCCTGGCCTTCCATCTCGCGCAGCTTCGCCGCAACCGGCGGATTTGTCTGGCACGATGAGCAGGTCACCGCGAGCATCAGCTTTACCGATTTCGTCGCCGCTCTGCGCGGCGACCGCTCCGGGCTCAAGGTAAGGCTCGCCGGTGCGCCGCTCAATTTCGCGTTCGACGGATACATCAGTCATCGGCCGACATTGAAAATGGAAGGCACTCTCGCAGCTGATGCAACTTCGTTGCGAGATGCCCTGCGCTGGACAGGGCAGCAAGCTCCGCCGGGGGGCGGGTTCGGCCGCTTTGCTCTCAAGGCCCAAGCGAATGTTGTTGCGACGACCATCGGACTTTCCGGCGCACATGTTGAGCTCGACGGCAATGTTGGCGAGGGCGTACTGAGCTTCGATGGCCACCACACGCTCCAGGGCACCCTTGCCGCGGAAGGTCTGGATCTCACACCTTACGTTTCAACGGTTCGGCTGCTGACTGGTGGCGAGCACGGATGGGACAGCAAGCCGATTGCACTCACCGGCCTCGACAGTGTCGAAATCGATCTTCGGGTCTCGGCTGCCCGCGTAGCAATCGCCAGCGCGAGATTGGGACGAACCGCCGTTGCGGCAACGCTGCGCGGCGGGCATTTCAACATGGCCATCGGCGAGTCCGAAGCCTTCGGCGGCCTGGTCAAAGGAACTTTGGGGCTCGCCAAGTCGGGAGCGGGAGCCGACCTGAAGGCGCAATTGCAATTTTCCGACGTCGACCTCGACCAGTGCCTCGGCGAGCTGTTCGGGATCAGGCGTCTGGAAGGGAAGGGCAACCTCGCGTTCGCAATCGACAGCTCGGGCGGCAGCGTTTACGCATTGACCAAGGGCTTGAATGGAACGGCTGCCCTGTCGAGCCGAAAGGGCGCGATCGCCGGCTTCAATGTTGAGCAACTGCTCAAGCGCATCGAGCGTAGGCCGCTTTCGGGACGTGGCGATTTCCGCATCGGGAAAACGCCGTACGAAACCCTCACTGTGAACCTCAAGATCGTCAACGGCATAGCCAACGTCGAAGAGGTCCGTATGACGGGCGCCGCGGTTGGCCTTGGACTGAGCGGCTCAGCATCCATCCCGGAACGCGAGCTTGACCTGCGCGGCACTGCCAGCTTGTTATCGACCAGCAGCACAGCTTTGCCTCCCATCTTCGAGCTCCCCTTCATGGTGCAAGGCTCATGGAGCGACCCGATTATGCTGCCGGACCCGCAAAGTCGCATCCAGCGCTCCGGGGCAGCGGCGCCGCTCCTTGACGCGTTGCGAAATCACGGCGTGCCGGACCAGGTCCGCTCTGCCATTGAACGGTTGACGGGCTCTGCGCCGCCCCGCGCTGCCGCCCCGCGGGAGGAAACCCCGGCGCTCGCGGGCACATCGGTCCCCACCGAGGCGAGCCCGGCCGGGGTCGGAGCGCCGCCAAACACCGTGTCAACACCGGAATTGCCACAACCGCAATAAATGGAAAACGCGGCTGGTTTGTCCGCGTTTGCTGCCAGTTTGCTAGCCTGGGCGCATTCATCGCCGCTCGAGCTCATCCTGCTCTCGCTATTGTCTGCGCGTCCCGAGACTTCATTATCAGGGATGTCAGAACGACGGCGATGCCGACCACGGCGAGCATGATCGTGCAGATAGCGTTGATCTCCGGCTTCACTCCGAGTCTGATCTCCGAATAGATGCGAATGGGAAGTGTGGTAGCTCCCGGGCCGGTAGTGAAGCTCGCGATGACGAGGTCGTCGAGCGAAAGCGTGAAGGCCAACATCCAGCCCGACGCAAGCGCAGGCAGAATCAAAGGAACGGTGACGCTTAAGAACGTCTTCATGGGGGGGCAGCCGAGATCGAGCGCTGCTTCTTCGAGGCTCGGATCGAGATGCAAAAGCCGTGACCGGACGATGATGGTCACGAAACACATGGTCAGGCTCGTATGCGCAACCGTCACTGTCCAGAACCCACGATCGGCGCCAACAGCAACGAACAGCAGCAGGAGCGCAAGCCCGATGATCACTTCGGGCATGACGAGGGGCGCATAGACCATTCCCGAGAACAGCAAGCGACCGCGAAAGCGTCCTAGCCGTACCAAAGCGAGCGCCGCGAGGGTTCCCAGCACAGTCGCCGCCGTGGCCGAGAGCATGGCAACCCGGATGGTGACCCAGGCGGATTCGAGCATGGCTCCATCGCGCAGGAGCTCGCCGTACCAGCGGGTGGACCATCCGGCCCAAACCGTCACCAGCCGCGACGCGTTGAAGGAGTAAACCACCAGAACGACAATGGGCGCATAAAGGAACGCAAGCCCCAGCGCGACGGAAGCGACGTTGAACGCGGTCGGCTTTTGCATTCAGGCGCGCTCCGAAAGGTCGCGCGTCTGCATGCGCTGATAGAAGAGAATCGGTGTGAGCAGGACCGCGAGCAGCACGATTGCAATGCTGGACGCGACCGGCCAATCCTTGTTCAGGAAGAATTCCGTCCACAGGGTCTGCCCGATCATCATGCTTTGCGAGCTGCCGAGCAGGTCGGGAATGACGAATTCCCCGACAATGGGGATGAAGCACAGCAATACTCCCGCGATCACGCCCGACAGCGAGAGCGGCAGCGTCACCAGCCAAAACGCCCTCCAGCGTGGACAGCCGAGATCGGCGGCAGCCTCGATCAGGCTTTCATCCATTTTCTCGAGGCTCGCATAGAGGGGCAGCACCATGAAGGGCAGGTACGAATAGACCAGACCGATATAGACGGCCGTGTCGCTGGCGAGCCATGCGGGAGGTTCATCGACCA
>Ga0209331_1000728_pt1 | contig 11448 bp, 8 predicted proteins | sample JacPinW_OM3H0_M3_FD_187971 | JGI IMG/M metagenome (GOLD analysis project Ga0209331, IMG submission 187971) | Forest soil microbial communities from Algoma, Ontario, Canada - Jack Pine, Ontario site 1_JW_OM3H0_M3 (SPAdes) (version 2) | ecosystem: Environmental > Terrestrial > Soil > Boreal... | reverse complement strand
CCACATCCCTGTCCTCCTTGCCGGGATGCGGGCGGCGCCCAATCTGGGAGCGCAATACGGCCGTGAATTTGAATCCATCTACTCCGCCCTTGGCTCCGAGGATGGCGTTCTGATCTATCCCTTTTTTCTGGACGGGGTGGCTGCCCAATCAAACCTCAATCAGCGCGACGGAGTTCATCCGACGGCGGAAGGCGTCGATCATATCGTCGCGGGCATTCTGCCGAAGGTCGAGGAGCTCATCGCACGCGTGCGTCAAATAAAACCGTAGGGAGTGATTCCTTGAAAGTTATGCTATGCCGTCCACATATGGGTTCCCGGCTTCCTCGCTGCACTCGGTCCCGGGAATGACGGGGCATATGATTCGAACTTTGAAAACGCTGCACTAGTCAACCTATATATTTGTATTCCTCCCCCCGATCGTGTCATGCCGCGTCTCTTTACCGGTCTGGAGATTCCATCGGCGCTCGCCCAGTCGCTCGCTATACTGCGTGGCGGGCTCCCCGGCGCGCGCTGGATTGACCCCGAGAACTATCACATGACGTTGCGGTTTATCGGCGATGTCGATGACGCCGTGGCGCACGAAGTTGCTTCCGTGCTCGGCCGCGTGCGCCGGCGGACTTTCGAGCTGCGGGTTGAAGACCTCAAATCATTCGGAGGCCGCAAGCCCCGTGCAGTCGTCGCAACGCTCGGGCCAGTTCAGGCGCTCATGGAGCTTCAAGCAGAGCATGAGCGTTTGATGCAGCGGGTCGGGCTTGAGCCGGACGGCCGCAAATACACGCCGCACATCACGCTCGCGCGATTGCGCGAGTCGTCGAGCCGGCAAGTCGCGGATTATCTCGCGCTGCGGGCGCCGTTTCGTTCTGCGCCGTTCATGGTATCGCGCTTCGTATTGTTTTCGTCGCGGATGTCGGTCGGCGGCGGGCCGTACGTTGTGGAAGCAGCCTATCCCTTGATGGACGACAGACGACAGACGACGGAGAAGAACGAGGACGGACGACAGACGGCGGACGACGGATAAGAAAGAGGGCTCCTCTGTCCTCCGTCATCCCGCCAGCAGCCTGGCTTGGACGTCAAACATCGCCGTGGCGAAGCCGTGTCCGTCGGCGACGATCTCGCGCATCAGCGAGATGAGCGTAGGCCGCGGCGCCGTGACTTCGCCCACCACGCTGCCGAAATCAAAGCTGAGCTCGGCATCATATTTGCGCGCGAGCTGTTGCATGCGCTGGTTCTCGGCAAGACAAGTCATGTGCAGAAACTTCAAGCCGCGATTGCGCGCGGCGAGAAGCGTCCGCTCAAGCAGCATCGAGCCGACGCCGTGGCTCTGCCACGGTTTTTCGATCGAGAATGCCGCCTCGCCCTCGCGCTTGACCGCTGCACTGATGGTTCGCAGCTCGGCGGCGCCCCGCAATGTCCCATCCACAAAAAATCCGTGAATGATAGAATCGATGCCAAACGCAAGCTCCGCGTAATCGCACAGAAATTGCTCGGACACGCCTCCGGAAAAACGGCTGCGCCGGCTTTGCGGGTCGAGCCGCAACAGGTGGTCGCGGTAGAGGTCGGATTCGGAAATCCACAGCTTGCGGATCATGCCCCCGCGCGGCAGTGGCTCTTCCATGAAGCACCTCCTGAGCAAGCGAATCAGTCGGCTGATATTGCAGTGCAAAAGCGACTTCTCAATGTAGGGAGTCTCACAATCGTGAGACAATCCATTGATTTCATTCCTGAAACAGCATGCCTGCCATGCGCAGCCGGCCTCCTGGGTGCCCGAATTTTGTGCAATGCGGTAAGATAAGGCTCCCCGGCCATCCTCAGTCGGGGTGGCTTGAATGCCGAAGCGGAAAGGGGTTATGACGGCTGCGCCTGCCTCTCCCCTCGCTTGGCTGCCGAGTGCGGCCTTTCATTCCAGGTTCTTCCGGATATGGCGCGTTCCAAGATTGCGTTGATTGGTGCTGGCCAGATCGGCGGCACGCTTGCCCATCTCGTGGGTCTCAAGGAGCTCGGCGATGTTGTGATGTTCGACATCGCAGAGGGCATTCCTCAGGGAAAGGCGCTCGACCTTATTGAGTCGTCGCCGGTCGCCGGCTTTGACGCTCAATTCACAGGAACCAACTCCTACGAGGCGATTGACGGCGCCAATGTCTGCATTGTGACCGCGGGTGTGCCGCGCAAGCCCGGCATGAGCCGGGACGATCTCCTCGGGATCAATCTCAAGGTGATGGAGCAGGTCGGTGCGGGCATCAAGAAATACGCGCCCGGCGCCTTCGTAATCTGCATCACCAATCCGCTCGACGCCATGGTATGGGCGCTGCAAAAGGCCTGTGGTCTTCCCAAACAGATGGTTGTGGGAATGGCCGGCGTGCTCGACAGCTCCCGCTTGCGCTACTTTCTGGCGGACGAATTCAATGTCTCGGTCGAAGACGTCACGGGCTTCGTCCTGGGCGGCCACGGCGACAGCATGGTGCCGCTCATTCGTTATTCGACTGTGGCGGGGATTCCGCTGCCCGACCTCATCAAGATGAAGTGGACGTCGCAGGCGCGCCTCGATCAGATCGTGCAGCGCACGCGCGAGGGGGGAGCGGAAATCGTCAATCTGCTCAAGAGCGGTTCTGCCTATTACGCGCCGGCCACCGCGGCCATCGAAATGGCCGAGAGCTACCTGCGCGACAAGAAGCGGGTGCTCCCTTGTGCCGCGTGCCTCAACGGCGAGTATGGCGTCAAGGATCTTTACGTTGGCGTGCCGGCGGTGATCGGCTCGAAGGGCGTTGAGCGCATCGTCGAGATTCAGCTCAACGGCGCTGAGCGCAGCATGTTCGATAAGTCGGCAGAGGCGGTGGCATCCCTGGTGGACGCCTGCAGGAAGATCGCGCCGCATCTCGGGAAGTAACAAAAATTCGGTCCGCGTAGCCCGGGTTGAGCACAGCGAAACCCGGGGTCCCCGGATGTCGCTTACGCTCCATCCGGGCTACGGAGCACCAGCTTTCACGCCAGCTGATAGAGCTCGCCGTACTTGCCTCGCAAGTACGCCATATAGGGCTTGATGGTCATCGGCTCGCCGGTTGCGCGCGCCACGATCTCGGCCGGCTTGAATTTGCGGCCCTGGCGATAAAGGTTTTCCGTCAGCCAGTGCCGCAGCGTCGTGAACTCTCCCGCCCGGATCTCATCCGGGATATCGGGATGCACGCGCAAGGCGGCCGCATAGAATTGCGCGGCCAGGATGTTGCCGATGGCATAGCTGTGGAAGGCGCCGCCTATCCCGCCGCTGTACCAATGCACGTCCTGCAGACAGCCATCGCGGTCATCGGGCGGCGTGATTGCGAGATCGCGCTCGTAGCGCGCGCGCCACGCCTCCGGCAGATCTTTCACCGCAAGCTTGCCCGCAAGCAGCTCGAGCTCGAGATCGAACCGCAAGATGACGTGGAGATTGTAGGTCACCTCGTCGGCGTCGGTGCGAATGAGCGAGCGCGCGACCTTGTTGATGGCGCGATAGAAGGTCTCACGCGGAGTCTTTCCCAGCTGCTGCGGAAACTCCTGCTGTAGTTTCGGATAATACTGCTGCCAGAAATTCCGGCTGCGCCCGACCACATTTTCCCACAGTCGCGACTGGCTTTCATGCACGGCCATGGAAGTGCCCCTGCCAAGCGGGGTACCCGCGAGCTCCGGCGCGATGCCCTGCTCATAGAGCGCGTGCCCCGTCTCATGCAGGGTCGAGAACAGGCACTGGCTCAGCTCGTTTGCATAGGTGCGCGTCGTGATTCGGACATCGGCGTCGGAGAACTTGGTGCAGAACGGATGCGGCGTGGTGTCGAGGCGCCCGCGCTTGAGGTCGTAGCCAAAGTCGGTCGCAACCTTGAGGCCGAATTCGAGCTGCGTCCGCTCGGCAAATTCCCCGTGCAGACAGCTGTCGTCCGCGGGAGCCTGATTGCAGATGCTGTCAACGAGCGGCACAAGCTCGCGACGCAGCTGGTCAAAGAGCGCGCGTACGGCTGCGCAGGTCAATCCTTCGTCGACGTCGTCGATCAAGGGATCGGCCATGTGCTGGTAGGGCGCGAAGAACTCGACATATTCTCGCGTGAGCTCGAGCGAGTTTTCGAGATAAGGCCGCATGCTCGCAAAGTCGTTGCTCGGCCGCGCTTTGCGCCAGGCGCTGTAGGAAGCCGAGCCCAATGCGTTGGCGCGCTCGACATAGCTTGCCGGCACCTTGATCGCCTTGTCGAAGTCGCGCCGCGCCACCGCAATGAGCCGGGCATCGTCATCGTCGTGCCCGCCGGCGTAAGGCGCGAGCGCATCGAGCAAATGACCGAGCGCGGGATCGGTCATGCGCTCATGTTCGAGCCGGCTCAAGAGCGCAAGCTGCCTTGCGCGCGCCGGCGCGCCGGCGGGCGGCATGTAGGTGGCCTGGTCCCAGGACAGCACGGCACCGGCCCAGCCGAGATCTCGGATTTCAAGGAGCCGCGCGCGCAGCTCGCGTAGTTTGGTTTGGATTGTCACGTCGTGTCCGGCCCGTTATTTCGATAGAGCGGAATTAGCGTAGCACGACTGTCGAAGGCGCTATGTCTTGAGCAAATCGCGTCAGGCGCGATCGATGCGCGCAGCATAGCAGCCGGGAGCCGCGTAGTGGACGTGAAGATATGCGGCATTTGGGTCGGCAAAGAGACGCTCGATTGCACCTTCTAATTCTCGGCCGTCAACCAATTCCCAACCAACCATCATGCCATTACGGTCGAATGAGCGTACTGCAACGTGGCGAATGCGCAATTGTTCAGGCACTTGATCAATGGCATCGTACGTTTCTTCGCCTCTGCGCACATAGATGGCGAATCGCATGCGATACGGGGAATCGACCGGATGATGCTCATAGTTGACGAGTAGCAGTTCGTCGCCTTCGTTCGAATCGGTCAAGCTGATCCGGCAGGGATAGCCGGGGTTTCGAGCGTCGGCAGTTCTGCGGACCGCGCCCTGCGTCGCCAGTTCTTTATCGGAAAGCTCGAATAGATAGCTGAACTTCTCTGCCGGCAGGCCGGTGATGCGAAAACTCATCGTCCGTCTCCACTATACCGCTTCAATAGACTGGCAAATAAGGTCTGTTACGGCTTGTCGAACTCCGTTCCTTGCGGTCAAATTCACATTGGTCCATCACCCCGCCCTGGCTCAGCTCGTTTGCAAGGTGCGCGTCGTGATGGCTCAAGAGCGCAAGCTGCCTTGCGCGCGCCGGCGCGCCGGCGGGCGGCCTGATCCCAGGAGAGCACGGCTCCGGCCCAGCCGAGATCGCGGATTTTCAGGAGCCGCGCGCGCAGCTTGGTTTGGGTGGTCATGGATTGAAGGGTTGAAGCGTCTGGTCTCTATTGCCAACGGAACGGAGGAGCCCGGCGTGATGCGGTCGGTGCACGTATTCACTTACACCCTACTGACCAGCATCATCATCTTCCTCCTTGGCTGGATCAATCAGCCGTATATCAAGGACCAGTGGAACTGGTACACGATTGAACGGCCTTTCGCTGCAGCGAATATCTGGCCCTACGTCCTTACCCCGGAGGCGGAGCGGGCTTTAAAGCCACAGATGAGCTTTCGTGAGTGCGCGCAAGACTGCCCCGAAATGATCGTTGTGCCGGCTGGCGCATTCACAATGGGTTCGCCAACGACCGAAGCGAACCGATACTCGAACGAGGGGCCGCAGCATGAGGTCAAAATTTCCAAGCCATTTGCGGTGTCCAAAATTGACGTGACATTCGCGGACTGGGACATATGCGTTTCCTTTGGTGCCTGCCAAGAAGTACGCGATGGCGGCATGGGCTATGGCACCAAGCCTGTCATTAACGTGAGCTGGCATAATGTGCAAAGCTACGTAGCCTGGCTGTCGAAGGTGACTGGCCGGTCGTCTTTTAACCGAGGCTGAATGGGAATACACGGCACGCGCCGGCACGATGACCATGTATTATTGGGGAGATGATATTGGCGAGAGAAACGCCAATTGTAATGGATGCGGCAGCCGCTGGGACGGTGAGCTAACCTCGCCCGTGGGTTCTTTCCCTCCCAATCAGTTCGGCCTCTACGACATGGCCGGCAATGTCTGGCAATGGACGCAGGATTGTTACCACCCTAGTTACAGCAGCGCACCAAACGAAGGCTCCGCGTGGATCAGTGGGGATTGCAGTCGCCGTATCGTGCGTGGCGGTTCCTGGGACACTAATCCCCAGCTCCTTAGGTCTGCTGCCCGCGACACAAGACCTAGCGCCAGCCAAATCAGTAATCTTGGGTTCAGAGTTGCCAGGACACTGTCATCCAATTGATCATGACTGCCTGATGCTCCAGCTTTCGACGATGGCTTCGACGATCGGTGCGCAGTTGATATTGCGCGGGTTGCTTTTAGCTTACTTGCTATCTTTCCATATTGCCGCCCCGGTGCTTGCCACTGAGGACCCGGGCAACCGTTTTCTGGACGGCACGGAAGACGCTAGTTTCATCAGCCGCACAATCGAGCGCGAACGTCCGTATGCAGGGTCCGCTCTGCCGGTCACAGGCATAACTGTTCCACACCACTTGTTGGCTGCTGATCTGATCGCACGCGGTGTGATAGCTGCATCAGGCGGGACATATGATCGCGTTCTGATTCTATCACCTGACCACTTTCTGAGTCTCAAAACTCCGTTTGGGATCTCGACGGCGGACCTGGAAACGTCGCTGGGAACCCTCATTGCGGATCGACCTTTTGCTCAACGCGTGCTCTCGGCGACCAACCTGTTCTCGGACATAGGCGCTGCCCAGCGGGAACACGGCATTCACGCAATCACACCCTTCCTCCGCGTCATCTTTCCTGAGGTCCGGATCGCGGCGATCACAACTGCCTACAATGTTGCGCCCACGCAGTTGAGGGCGGCAGTCGACCTCCTGGGGAGAAGCATTCGGCCAAAGACCCTGATTGTTCAATCAACGGACTACTCGCATCTTCTTCCAGACAGAACTGCTGCGTTGCGCGACCAGGAGACTATATCCGCAATTGCTTCCACCGACCCGCGGGCAGTGCTCTCGCTAGCAGCGCCCGATCACATGGATAGCCGACCTGCTCAGTTCATTCAGATGGCTCTGCAGCTGAGATTGTATAATGCCGTCCCGGTCATCATTGCGAACCGGAACTCGCACGACTACCTCCCAGCGACAGGTGAAACGACAACGACGTATATCGTATACGTTTATACACCCAAGCCGGAATACGCTTGGCGTCTGCGGTATCCAGATCAGACTGTGATATATTTTGGTTCCGTCAAGCAGGCTGAGGCGGGAGCGCCCGGGCGAGCATCGGCGATGGATGGATTACTGGAACGGGTAAAGGAACGAACTGGCAGCTCTCCTTTAGTAATCAACTTGCAAGTAGAAGATGAAAGATCACGCGCTGATCACAAACAAGCTGTTGCATCTCCTTCGATCACTGTCCCACTCCTGAAAAACCTGGGAGTGGTGGCTGTGAACCCATTCGATACTGAAGCATCAGAATTCAAGCAGGATCAGCAGGAACAATTTTTCCGATTGTTGGAAATAAATGGCTTTCGGCCGTTGCGAGACGGAGTAGTCGCGCAGATCGGACAGCTCAATGTTACCACATTGAACTTCAATCGGCCTCATTTTTCAGAGGCGGACGCTGCGTCGCAGCTCATCTGTGGGCTGGATGCCAAATTACCTAGAATCGTGCTCACATCCGGATCATTTGAACATCAAGTAATGAACAAGCTAGCCTACTGCGGGGTTTCAGCGCTCATTGGGTCGAATTCGCAAAGCGCTTCCAGAAGAATAGAGCTCCACCCAAACGGTGCCCTCCAGTTCGTGTCTTCGACGGGGCAGCTGAGTTTGACGCCGACTGATGAAGCCGGCTCGGCCTCTCTGGTTGAGGCGAGAAGCTTTTGGCATGGAACCGTCGCTCTTCGGCTCATCCCACTGCCGAGCTTCCCGAAAAGAATCGAGCCCTCCAACTAACGCAAGGCCCTGCACTGAGAAGCTAGCGCCATTGCGGATAATTCACGGTAGCTCGTGAACTTCGGTCACTCGGCAACAATTCGGAGAGCCGCCTCGATTTACGCAATCCTGAATCGCATATTGGGCAGCTTCACGTTGGGTAAAGCCCACTCCTCGTCCGGTAGCTCCATTTTGAGGGCAATACGCAGTCGCACCATAGCTAGGTTCACCCGCCCCTTCGTTTTCACAGCCCCGACAAGGTGGTGGGCCTAGTTGGGACAAGGCAGGTCCGTTCACGACAGCTGCACCGTTCATTGCAAATACAAGAAACAGTACAATGCGATGCACGTCACCCTCCTGTCACAAGCTTGATCGTATTGTTGTGCAGAAGCACCGTCAAGCAGAGCGAGCGAATGAAAGGGGAGGCTGGATCCGTTTGGCTCTCTCGACACGAGCTAAGGTGCGGCAAGGGTCCTTGCAATTCGAAAACCGAGCCGGCTGTTGCGAAAGGTATCGCTGTCGCTATTGCGAAACGCGGAGCGCAGTTGTGCCGGATGGTTAGCCCAGGAACCGCCGCGCACCATGCGAAACTTGCATTCGCCTTGCTCTATCCATGCCGAGCCATCTTTGGGCGCGTTTTTGTAGTTGGAGTGCTCGCAATCTTGCAGCCACTTCCAGATATTTCCCACCATGTCGTAAAGGCCGAAGGGATTGGGTGCGAAAGAGCCAACCGGAGCTGGTTGTCTGCCGTCCCATTGACTGCCACAGCCGATGCAATTGGCGTTGTTGCTTCGAACCTCATTTCCCCAGGGATACACGGTTTGTGTTTGCGCCCGCGTTGCGTATTCGTATTCAGCCTCCGAGAGTAGGCGGTAGATTTTACCTGTCATTCGAGAAAGCCAGCCGACGTATTGTTGGGCATGGTACCACGTAACATTGATTACCGGTTGTCGCCCCCGACCGAAATTACTGTCCGTGATATCCGGCTCACAATCTCCATAGCGGGCGCAGGCGTCCCAATCAGCGAACGTCACTTCATATTTTGATACTGCGAAAGGTCGAGGGATCGTGACAGGATGCTGCTCTGCGAGAAAATTTCCCTCGTTGGTGGCGGGTGATCCCATAGTGAAGGAGCCTGCCGGCAAGACGATCATTTCCGGGCAATCGGTTGCGCATTCCTTGAAGGACTCGCCGGGTTTCAATGATTGCTCGGCGATTGCGGTCAACAGGTAGGGGCGAATTTGCGCGCGCATGTACGGATCTGTGACAGTCCACTCACGCCATTGTGCCTCCAGATAAGCATGATTAAACCAACCTATGAGGCTGCCTACGCCGGCGACCGCCAGCACACCTACCAACGCCCGAGCACGAGCGCGCCGTCGCTGTGCTGCCTTGCGGCTCAGGGCGATGAACTGTTTTTCGGCACCTGAGAGGTCTGCTTGGCGGCTGGTGAGCCAATCCTGCGCCTTCGCGAGTGCAAACCCCATCAGGAGAGCGTCTTTCTTGAAACGATCTGGCGCCTTCTCCCACTCGCGCCGTGCAGCCTCCAGGCCGTTGCGCCAAGCCAGAAACTCGCGTTCGGCCTCGATCCATTCGCGCACCTTGGCCCAGCGCCGGAAGATTGCTTCGTGCGCGACTTCAGCGTAAGTCTCGGTTCCCGCGCTCGCCGTCACCAGCAGGCGGTTTGGATAGTCGACAAGCTCGCAGACCAGCCGCCATTCCTCCTCGGTAAATTCGGACCGGGAAGCCCGACGCCGAATAGGCTCTCCGTCGGCGCGAACCGTGGCAAGCTTTATGAAGATGCGCCGAAGCGGATCCTCGGATGCCCTATTATCGGCGAGGAATTTATCACCGTGATCGCTCAAGACCCTTCCAAGGTCGATGGCTGGCGCAGAGAGGCGCAGCACTCCATCCGGATTTCTCCGGTTGACCATCTGGCTCCACATGTCATCGAGCAGATAGGACAAAAGCGGGAGTGCGCCCGTATCTTTGACCGAATCCTCCGCGGCGCGCTTTGCGATATCTTCGGCAAGATGATCAGTCTCGAACTGCACCGAAAGAAGCTCAGCCGGACGGGTCACGATCTCATACAGTTCATCCTGACGCAGCGGCGGCACATCGATTTGATGCCGAACCCTGAACAACGCCTCGTCCTTATGGAGCTCGCCGGTGAAATCAGCGCGCAGGCTCATGAATGCGCGGAACCGGTTGTCGCGCAAACCACCTGCAATGAGTTCAGAGAAGCGTCGGCGCTCGCGTTCGTCAGCGCGCGCGTGATAAAGCTCCTCGCCCTGGTCTATATACAAAAGATATGTTGGAGGTGGCGTCTGCTTCAGGTCTTGCTCATACTGCCGCTCGGTAGCATCGAGCAAATCTGAGAGATTGGTTTTGGGTTGCAGCAAAAGCTCGATCCACTCCTTCTCCTCTCTTACCCGACGAGCGCTCGCTGGCTGGTACTGCCAAATGTCTAAAAATATTTGTACTAATGTCTTGAGTGGTCGCGGGCCTGGCCTCAGCTTAAGAAAGCACCAGCGACGGCTGTCGTGCAGCGCTGCGGGCCAAAGGTTTGAACTGTTTATCGCGTCCGACCATCCCTGCCGCAGCAGGCAGCCCAGCACACCGGCCTGTGCCAGAGAGGATTTCCCAACACCGGAATTGCCAAGGAGGATCGGAATCTTGTCCCGTGCGGACGCAAGAGCATCAATTACATCCGCCGTCTTCTGCCCGCGTGCGAAGAAGTAATCGCTATTGGCCTCCGTCATTGCTTCAAGGCCGCGATAGGGTCTGGTGAAGCGCCAGAGCTCTCCCTCTTTCCCGGACGCACCTGACATCGCCTTCTTGAGCTTGCCGAGAGTGTCCTCAGATGCGGGATCATCCGTGAACACCCAATGAAGCTGACGCGCGAATGGTAGTCCTGGCGCTGCTCTTTTAGGAGACACGATCAAGATAATCGGATAGTGTTGCTCCTTCGCGCGCCGATCGAGAGCCTCATAATATTCCATCACCTGCCAGGGGCCGACGCCGGTCTCACCGACCAGCAAAACAAAGGCGGTTGACTGAGCAATTTCGTCGGCCAGTTGATGCACCCAGAAGTGTCCGGCGCGCATGCTTTCCGGGGCAAAGAAAATCTCGGCGCCCATGTCCGCGCGCCTGAGTGCAACAGCTAATTCTTGTGCGAGTCTGAGGTCCTGTGAGGTATAGCTCAGGAACCAGCGCGGCCGCGCGGGCGTGTTCATCTGGCTTGTCTTGCTCTTGTTCGGATCATTCAACATGCACACGGGTGTCCAGAACTGACCCGGCGAAATTCGGAATTCTTTCGCCCAGAAAAAGACGTGAAATAGATGCCATTCGATTCACGCCGACTCAAGCGAGCATCGCGAGGCCAGCGAGCTGAAATATGCTGAAAGCATCAGGGGCCTTCTCGCGTGCGTGAATATGGCGCGATCGATGTCCGCGCGTGCCAAAGCGCTGGCTTTTGTATCGGTTGTGGGTGGACGGATCAGG
>Ga0209331_1000727_pt1 | contig 11464 bp, 8 predicted proteins | sample JacPinW_OM3H0_M3_FD_187971 | JGI IMG/M metagenome (GOLD analysis project Ga0209331, IMG submission 187971) | Forest soil microbial communities from Algoma, Ontario, Canada - Jack Pine, Ontario site 1_JW_OM3H0_M3 (SPAdes) (version 2) | ecosystem: Environmental > Terrestrial > Soil > Boreal... | reverse complement strand
CCCGTCACGCCGAATTGGCAAATGTTCAGCGTCTCGCCGTGGTCCCCGTACACTACCCCAAGATAGCGTACGCGCCCAAGGTATCCCGTGTCCAACGGCGAGTAGCTGATCAGCTCACCCACCACCCCGGAGTCGGAAAGCACCCAGTAGATGTTACCTGGAAGGAGTCCGCCGGGCGGAATGCCGCCAACAGTCGACAGCCTCGCTTCACGATAGCCCGGCGTTGCGAGGAAGACATCGCCTGGAGCGATCGTCATCCTGCGGCCGGTAACTGATTCCACCACGATCGGAGACGAGTGGTGCGGTAATTCGAAGGCGCAGATATCGCCTTCGCGGCCGCATTCCGATCGGAAACGAATAGCTTCGAGCGGCGGCACGCGCCGCAGGGCGGAAGCACGCTTAACCTTAGCAGGAAGACTTCCGTCGGTCACTCGCATCTGCCTTCGACCTATTGTCTCGCAACGTCAACTCGTCGAGCACTCCCTTCGCCTCCTTGAGGTCTCGTTTGTCGAAACCTTCGGTGAACCATTCGTAGATTGGAGCGAGACAGTCATGGGCTTCGGACCGTCGGCCCTGATTTCCGAGAAGCTTGGCGAGATTGATGGCGGCACGCAGCTTCCAGAGCTGTGCCTCCTGCTCCTCCGCGATTGCCAGGGCCTGGCGATAGAGCTCCTCGGCGGCCGCAGAATCCCCCTGCCGCAGCACGAACTGACCTTTGTGCCGATATAGCTCTGCCGTGTACCAGCGCTCCCCTATCGCTGCCGCGATCTGCAAAGCATGATTGAGTGCGATTAGGGCCTCATCAATTTGGCCTGCGTTCTCGTAAGCCTGGGCCAGAAGTGCGGTATGATAGGATATCCGAGTCTCTGCACCGGTAGCGCTGTAAGCGCTCGAACCGCTGCTCAACAGAGACATGCCCTCTGTCACATCGCCTGTGATGGATTTACTCCACCCGCGATAAAGCGTCCCCAGAGCCCCATACAGCGGAAAACGCTGCTCGGTTGCGACCGCAATCAGCTGGCCCGCCCACTCATCCAAGGCTGCAGCATCGCCGCTGAGGGAAAGCAGCCTACAGCCCAGCGCCAAACTGGATATCAATGACGGCGGATGCGCCAGGGTCAAAGCCTCGGTGAGGCCTGCATTACTCTGCGCGATTGCTTGGTCCGGAAAGCCAAGACAAAAAAGGGCAATTCCCAATTGCCCCCCCGCTCCCACGCGGGGGTGGCTCCCGGTCTGGTAACCAAGCGAGCTGTGAGAACTCGGATCATAAAGGGCGAGAGCCTTCTCCAGATGGGATCGCGACGAAGCAAACTTCCCAAGATACATTAAGGTTCGACCGGACGAAGTGTGACCCAGAAAGAGTCCAGCGCCGTCGTTGTGCTCACGGCTCAGACGCAGTAAGTCTTCGTCGAGGCGACGCGCTAAATCGAATTCGCCGCGATATATGTGATAGAAGGATTGTCCATAGGGAATGTGCAGGAACTCCGAGGGAGAACCCAGCTGCTCCCACAGTTCTCTGCCGCGGGCAAAGGCATGACCCATTTCCGGCGTCGCCTGGCCTTTAACAAATCGCAACGCCGCGCCCAGAGCGCTCCAAAACTCAAGCTCTTGCTTCTGGCGCTGGCGATTTTCTGGCAGCAGCGCGAGTTGGTCCAAGCCCTTTTGAAACTGCGCGGCAGCTTCCGCCATCGCTGAGCGGGCGGCTGACCTCCGACCCGCACGACCCCAATAGTCAACGGATTTTTCAACAAAACCAGCTTCGGCATAATGCTGCGCGAACAGTTCGGGCTGGGTCTCCATCAACTCGGGAGATTGGATTTCGAGCGCCTTAGCGATTTGCGCGTGGAGTTGCTGCCTGGAGGAACGTAAAAGGCTATCGTGCGCTGCGTCCTGCACCAGAACGTGTTTGAATCGATAAACTGCATCCGGTGGCGCGCCGCGTTGGGATACCAATTCGGAGGCGACGAGGCGTGCGAGCGCGGTTTCTAGCTCGCCCTCAGAAACGGGGCAGACGCTGCGCAGCAGCGCGTAGGAAAAATCCTGGCCGATCGCTGCGCCGATCTGCGCCACAAGCCGGACCGATGCCAAGCGGTCGAGCCGTGCCGTAAGCGAGTCTTGCAACGTCGTCGGAATTGCAAGTGGCTGCAACGTGCGGTCAAGCACGTAGCGGTCCTCTTCCTCGCGAAGGGCACCGCTCTCTAGGATGCTCTTGGTCAATTCTTCGACGAAAAGTGGCACGCCATCGGTGCGACGCGCGATCTCGTCGACAACTTCATCGGGCAATGGCTTGCCACCGGCGATCTGGCTAACCAACGAGGTCCGGTCACGGCGGTCCAGGCGGTTGAGCGCTAACATAGTCACCTGCGGCTGGCCGATCCAGGAGGGCTGGAATTCGGGACGGAAAGTGACGACGAGTAGGATCGGTAGACTCCGGATGCGCTCGACGGTCAAGTCGAGCAGATCACGCGAGGTCGGGTCACTCCAATGGGCGTCCTCAAACACCATGACGATCGCCTGCTGGCGCGCCAACCCCTCGAGTTGTCGGATCAGAGCCTCCAGTGTCCGCTCCTTTTTTTGCTGCGGGCTGAGGCCCGGCAGCAGATGGCGCTCTGACGCCGGGAGTGAGAGTAGGTCAGCGAGAAATGCCACATCCTCGTCGGGTGGCGCAGCGCGAGCAACCAAGTCCTTGAGCTTTTCCAACTTGACCGCAGGCGGATCGTCGCTTGCGAAGCCTGATGCTTGACCGAGGTGCTCTATGAAGGGAAATAACGCACTGTTCTGATAATACGGCGAGCAGGAATAGCGCAGACGAAGATGCGGCTCGGCATCCAGCCGGTTTTCGAGCTCCGCGCTGATGCGTGACTTGCCAATTCCGGGTTCACCGGAGATGAGCACCACTTGGCCGTCGCCGGCCTTGGCACGCGCCCAACGGCGCAGCAGCAGCTCGATCTCCTCGCCGCGGCCGACTAACGGCAGTAGCGCCGATCCATGCAAAGCCTCGAACCGGCTGGCGACCGCACGCGGACGCAATACCTGCCACACCAACACAGGCGCGGCGATGCCCTTCACCTCGACGGCACCGAGTTCGCGGTACTCGAAGATATTGCCGACCAGCCGACGCGTGCTTGCAGCGATGACTACAGTACCAGGCTCGGCTATTGCCTGAAGCCGCGCGCCGAGGTTCGGCGTCTCGCCGACCACCGATTGTTCCTGCGACGGTCCTTCGCCAATCAGATCTCCGACAACGACCAATCCGGTGGCGATTCCGATCCGCGCTTGAAGCTTAACAGACCCGACGTCGAGACGACCGACAGCGTCAACTACGCCTAGACCCGCTCGGATTGCCTGCTCAGCATCGTTCTCATGCGCTCGCGGGTAGCCGAAATAGGTGAGCACGCCATCGCCCATGTACCTGGCGATAAAGCCATCGAATTTTTCGACCATTTCAGCGACGGTACGGTGATATGCGGCCATGATCTCCCGCAGATCCTCGGGATCGAGCCGCGCAGAGAGTGCGGTCGAGCCGACTAGGTCGCAAAACACAACGGTCAATTGACGCCGTCCGGCAATATCGGCGACTTGCTTGGGTGCTGCCGCGGATTTCAGTCTGCCATCACTGCGCAAAGCGGCAATCGCAGCGAGCAATTTGCGGCGATGTCCGACCATGCCGACACCGATGTCCCTGAGATCGTCGGTGGTCAGTTCCGGCAGCACCGCGGCATCGATCTCGTTTTCACGAAACGCCGGCTCGTATTGCTGCAGCCCGAGATCACGGAGCCACTCCGCAACGTTCACGTTGTCCTCCCGCTGTCAAGCGCGGCGCGCTCAAGCGTATCAGTAATTTCCAGTCAGCTCACGCCCATCCAACGCCGAGGGACCCAGGACAAAGGTCCTACAATTGCGAGAGCGTGCCCTCGATTGGTTTACTCCGGTTTGATGTTGGCCGCCCGGATTATCTGGCTCCATTTATCGGTGTCGTTTGCCAGCAGCTCGCCGAGCTCCTTCGGAGTCAACGGTAGGGGAACGCTGCCCAGGTCGGCAATGCGAGCCTTGATCTTCGGATCGGCGAGGCCGGCGTTGATCTCGCGGTTGAGCGTCTCGACGATTTCCAGTGGCGTTCCCCTGGGCGCGCCGACTCCATTCCAGGTGCTTGCGTCATAGCCTGGAACGATGTCAGCGATGGGGGGCACCTCGGGCAGGGCGTTCCAGCGCCTCGCTGTGGTCACTCCTAGTGCCCGCAACTTGCCGGCTCTGACATATTCCAGCGAGGCGGTTACTGTGCTGAACGTCGCCTGTACTTGTCCGCTGATTACGTCGGCTAGCGCGAGTGCGTCGCCGCGATAGGGCACATGGATCACGCTGATACCCGTCATCAGCTTGAGCAGCTCCTGCGCCAAATGGCTAGTCGAGCCCACGCCATAGGATGCGATGCTGACCCTGGCCGGATTGGCTTTGGCATGGGCGATGAGCTCGGTGACCGACTTTATCGGCATGGCGGGGTTTACCCCTAGGACGAGGGCGCCCTTGGTCAGGCCGGCGACCGGAACGATGTCACGCTCGAGATTGGAGAAAAGGGAGCCGTGCAGGGTGGCGTTACTAGCATTCGAACTCGTTAGTCCTACAAGCGTATACCCATCGGGACGTGAGTTGATCGCGGCTTGAATAGCAATGTTGGTATTGGCACCCGGCCTGTTTTCGACGATGACCTGCTGGCCGAGTCGTGTTGACAACCATTGCGCCATCAGGCGCGCGTGAATGTCAGAACTGCCGCCGGGCGCAAAACCGATGATCCAGTGCACTGGTCGCGATGGATAGCTTTGCTCCGATGCGACACGCGCCGCGACCAGCAGCGCTGCCGCGCACGCGGCCAGACGCAAAAACCGACGACGGGGAAGTTTCATGTGGCACTCTAGATCAGCGAGCGGCTGACGAAAAACTGTGACCCCGCCGACGGGGCTGCCGCCGAAACGAGATTTCGGCACGCTCCCGTTGGATAGCTCTCCCTATCAACTTATCTCAGTCTTACGGGAAGCCGAAGGGGGTGCGTATGTCTCTTCCTGGCACGTCGTGTCAACGCGCGGTAATGGAGCACTTCCGTCGATTTCAACCAAAGCCGACCGAGATTGAGGCGAATTCATACAACCGAATTTGTGAGCACACGCCTCAGTGCGACATCAGGGTCGGCACCGTCATTGAGGCTACGATGCCGCGTGTCACGCCGCCCAGGATGAATTCGCGCATGCGCGAATGACCATAGCCGCCCATGACGAGAAGGTCGGCTGAGGCATCGGCGGCATGCGAGAGGATTGTGCTCGCAACATCGATTTCCCGCGAAGCGATCCGATTGACCTCCACCTTGACGTCGTGGCGAGTGAGATGATGCGCGATGTCAGCGCCCGGCAGCTCGTCGCTCTTGGCCGGCTCACCGGAGACGATCACGATCTCGCAACGTTTGGCCTTGCGTAGAAACGCCATGGCATCGCCGATCGCGCGCGCCGCGCTGCGGCCGCCGTCCCAGCCCACGAGGACACGGTCGAGTTTCAGGCCGGCCGTTTGGATGTAAGGCATGACCAGGACCGGCCGGCCGGATTCGAACAGCGCCGCTTCGAGCAGAAGGCGTACAAGCGCCGGCTCCTCAGGCCGCGGCTGCGCGACAATACACAAATCGAAGCGGCGCGCGATCTGTCCCAGCATGCCGGGCGTCCCGGCTACGGGCGCGTCGAGCGCATGGGTGCTGCTCGCGACCGCCAAGCCGCGCACGGCCGCATTGAAGCTCGCTATCGCAGCTTCGACTGCCCTGTCGTTCTCCTCGCGCTGGGATTCGAGCATCTCCGGCGGAACCCCGTACATGTCCACCATGAGGGGCATGAGCGGTCCGTAACGAAACGCAATCCCGGTCAAATGCGCTTCGAGTGTGGCTGCGACGGAAGCCGCAAATTTCGCCACGTTGTCGGCTGCGCCGCCGACGGGAAGATTGACGACGATGTCCTTGATCATGGCTCTTTCTCCATCGCGATTTAATCATCGGCGTTGATCTGCATCAATATGCGCCGCGCTTGGGCCTTTCGCGGGGCTAATGTGCCTTCCGGGTTTGACGTGGGTTGCGCTGCGGCTTGGAATGCGGCAACGCTCGCAACAAAAGGGAGCGCGTCGCAATGGGTACCATGACGATTGCGGGCCGGCAGGTCGGCCGTTCCCTTCCTCGGCTGGAAGCGCGGGAAAAGGTCACCGGGCGCGCCGAATACACCCACACCATGCGCTTTCCCGGCATGCTGTTTGCGAAGATCTTTCGCAGCACGCTGGCACACGGCCGTATCAAATCGATCGATACGCATGCTGCAAAAAACATTCCGGGTGTTCACAGCGTCGTCACCGCCGATGACATTCGCAAGGTCATCCCCGACCCCTATTACGGGCCGGCCTTTCACGATCAACCGATTCTGGCGATCGCCAAGGTTCGCTTTGTCGGTGAGCCGGTCGCGGCAGTGCTGGCTTTCGATCCCCACGTCGCGGAGGCGGCGGCGCAGGAGATCCTCGCGCAATACGAGGAGCTGCCTGCGCTCTACGATGAAGTGGAGGCGATGAGCTCACCGGTCCTCGTGCATGACGAGCTGCGGCCGGCCGGAAGCTTTGCCGACCTCAAGCATCTGCAAGGACGCAAGGGCACCAATCTCGCGCTCGACGCGGTTCTGCGGCGCGGCGACGTGGAGGAGGCCTTCGCATCGGCTGCCCATGTGTTTGAGCACACCTATCGCACCCAGAAATGCCTGCATCTTGCCTTCGAGCCGTTCGCATCCATCGCGGATGCCCGCGCAGCCAGCGTCACGATCTATACCAGCTCGCAAAATCCTTCCTTTCTGCGCAGCGAGATTGCGCGGCTGCTGCGCTGGCCGGAAAACCGGGTACGCATCAAAGTGCCTTTTCTCGGCGGCGGCTACGGATCCAAGCTCTACGTGAAGCTGGAAGCGCTGGCCACCGCGCTCTCCTTGCTCGCGCGCCGACCGGTGAAGGTCGCGCTCACCATGGAGGAGCAGTTTTATCAGATCACCAAGCACCCGAGCACGCTTCGCATCAAGACCGGTGTCGACAATGGCGGGCGCATCACCGCGCGCAAGTGCGAGGTGTTCTGGAACGGGGGCGCCTATGCTGATATCGGGCCGCGGGTCACGCAGAAATCAGGCTTCGTCGCGGCCGGACCCTATGACATCGATAATGTCGCGATCGATTCCTATGCGCTTTACACCAATGCGACGCCGGCCGGCGCGCTGCGCGGCTTTGGTCTGCCGCAACTTGCCTTCGCCTATGAGAGCCACACCGACATGGTCGCGCGCGCACTCAATCTCGATCCGCTCGCGTTCCGGCGAAAGAACCTGCTGCGCGAAGGACGACCGCAGGCGAGCGGGACGATTCTGCGGGACGCTCCCGTCGAGGCGGTCCTCGATCACATCTGCGATCGCATGAACTGGCGCTCGCGCTTCGATCGCGGCGCCGGCGTGCTCCGGCGCGGCCGCGGCATCGCGGTGGCGCTCAAAGCCGCAATCTCGCCAACCACGTCGGTGGCGATGCTCAATCTCGCGGCCGACGGCAGCGTCACGCTTTATTGCGGCACCGTCGACATGGGCCAGGGCTCAGACACCGCCATGGCGCAGCTTGTGGGCGAGCTGCTCAATGTGCCGGCGGAAACCGTGAAGGTCGCGCAGCGCGATACCGACATCACGCCCTATGACATGGGCACGCTCGGCTCGCGCTCGCTCTTTCACATGGGCCACGCGGTGCGGATTGCCGCCGAGGAAGTGCGCGGCAAGCTTGCCGCGCTTGCGCGCGAACTGGATGAGCCCGAGGGCAGCAACATTTCCATCGCCGAGCTGTTCAAGAAGAAGTTCGGCATGCAGGCCGGCAATATTGTCGGCAGCGGCAGCTATAAGCCGGACTATGTGCCGGGCGCGCCGGCGAGCGGACAGACGTCGAACATCACGCCGTTCTGGATGGTCGGCGGGGCAGGCGCGGAGGTCGAAGTCGACAGCGAGACGGGATGCGTGCGAATTCTACGGCTTGTCAACGTGATCGACTGCGGCAAGCGCATCAACCCGCGCATTGTCGAATCGCAAATATCGGGCGCTGCCCTGATGCAGCTCGGCTTTACGCTGTTCGAGAAAATGCATCTCGACGCGGGCCAGGTTACCAATGCATCGCTCGCCGACTACAAGATTCCGGGAATCCGGGATGTCCCGTTGCAGATGGTGAACGAGGCAATCGACGCCTATCAGCACAACGGGCCCTTCGGCGCCAAGGGCGCGGGTGAATCGGCGACATTGGCGGTGTCGCCGGCGATCGCGAACGCCATCGACGATGCCGTCGGCGTGCGCCTGACGGAATTGCCGCTCACGCCGGAGTTGGTGTTGCGCGCGCTCAGAGCAAAGATGGGCGCGCCGTTGGAAGCCGGAACTCCGCGGTAGCTGTGAAGGCCAAGCACCCGCCCTACCGACAGTCGCAGCAGATCGTGAGCTTCTGATCGATCTCCGCGTCGGCCGGACTGCTGCCTATCTGGCTCTGGTTGGGTACGTCCGCAGGGCGTGGCTGCCGATGCCCGATGGGCGCCTGCGCCCCAGCCTGACCGGTTGTGGGGAGCTGTGGAGCCGACATCGTAGAGGATGGTGCCGAAGAACCGGTCGATTGTGCATGCGCGTCGAACAAGCCGAGGCCAATAAGGGTCATGGCGGCGAGGAGTGTCATGCGTTGCATGGCCGGATTCCTTCTTGCTAACCCACGAATATCGGAGAGGCTCTCTTGCACAACCGCGGGACGGCCGAAATGTTTCCGGACCGGGCGCGATTTGCCGCTCGGTATTTTGCCAAGTGGAGAGCAATGCATGAACCCGGCTTTCCCGAATAGCCGCATTTACGGACATCGGGCGCGCATCGGTTACACCTCTCCGCCGTTGACGACGGAAATTTTTCCCTATGAATTCTACAAGATCGTTCCGGACGGGGTCACGCTGGTGGTGACGACGCTTGCCATTGTGGAGCGCAGCAAAAGCGAGGTGGAGCAGTCCTACGCGATCAGCATGAAGGCAGCGCGCGCCATGGCCGCGGCCGGCGTGGACATCGTCGTGCTGGGCGGGGTGCCGATCAATCTTTCGCGCGGGGCGGAGCAAGCCGAAAGAATGACCAGCGAGCTTGCAGCCGAGCTCGGCGTCAAAGTCTCGACCAGCGCGTCCGCGCAGGCGCGCGCCGCCGCGAAGCTCGGCTGCAAAAAGGCGATCGTCGTCCAGCCCTATGCGGCGAGCGAGACGGATCGAATCGCCGGTTACGGCCGGCATTTCGGATGCGAAATTCTGGGTGCCACCGCGTGGGGGAGCGCCTTCAATCACCTCGGTCGCATTCCGGTACACGCCGCATTGGAAATGGCGCGTGCACTCATGCGCGAGCATCCCGCTGCCGACTCGATTCTGTTGCCTTCTCCGCACTGGCCGGTGATCGGCGCGATCGATCCGCTGGAGCGGGAGTTTGGAGTGAACGTGGTGAGCGCGCTTGCGGCTGTTGTGTGGGACGCGTTACGGCGCGTGGGCGTGGACGATCGCATCGCGGGATACGGCCGCCTGTTGCGGGAATTTTAGCCACCGGCGCGGGCGCCGATGGCAACGACCCGCGACTGCGCACGGGGAAGCGATTTGACTACAAAATGTGAGTGATGGTATAAGTGGCTTATGCCGTTCCTACCGCTCGAGCGGCATACCTAATACAATCTAAGATTGCGTTTTTGCAAATTGGAAAGCAATTAGGATGCCCGAAATGCGGCCGTCAGGTTCGCTGGCAATATGGGGTTTCCGGGGCGGTACGAACCGTCATGCTGCGGAGCACGCCCGTGCCTGTAAATTCCTGTTATTACAGGGGCAATGCGAGTAAAATGACGGATGCAAATTGTGGTTGTATTTTCTCAAATTGGAAGCGCAGTTAGGGTGAACCGGAGGCCGGCAATGGCAAGAACGATCTTTCTCCTGTTGGTTGCACTCGTCTTCGGAGCTCAAGCGAGTTCCTCCTCGTCGACAAGCTCGACGTTCGGCGCGCCTCTCGGCGCGCCGGGAGCAGCTACGACCCTTGGCGCGACCGGCTCGACGGGATCGACCGGATCCAGCTCGCAAGCCATCGTCGCACGGCCTTCCAGCTCGAGCACATCGAGGTCCCCTTCGACCGTCATCGTCTGCGACCTCGTTGATCAGACGGGAACGCTGACCAACGCGGACGAAGTCTGCACGCCCGGCGGATTGCGGTGAGGCAGCACCATTGGGCATTGCGGTCGCTCGCAACCGCTCACCGCGCGCCCGCCGTCAGTCCGAGATAGGTCTCAACCACGCGCGGGCTTGCCGCGAGCTCCGCGGCTCCTCCTTGCAGCACCAGCTCGCCCATCTCCAGCACATAGCCGTAATCGGCAATCTGCAAAGCGGCGCGGGCATTCTGCTCGACCAGCAGGATTGCAACCCCAGCCGACCTGAGCTCGGCAATTACGTGAAAGATGTCGCGAACTATCTTGGGCGCGAGTCCGAGGCTTGGCTCATCGAGCATCAGCAGCGCGGGCCGCGCCATCAAAGCGCGGCCGAGTGCAAGCATCTGTCGCTCGCCGCCGGAAAGCGTGGCTGCGAGCTGGCGCCGGCGTTCCTGCAGGCGAGGAAACCGCTCGTAGACCGACGCCATGTCGCGCTGCACGTCACGCTCGCCACGGCGGATGCGGGGAAAAGCGCCGAGCAGAAGATTGTCTTCCACACAAAGCTCGCCGAACAGCTCGCGCCGCTCCGGGACGAGACAAAGCCGCGGAACGCGGGCCTCGGTGGGCAGGCCGGAGAGGTCCTCATCGCCGTAATGGACCGAGCCGTGCGCCGGAATGAGCCCCATGAGCGCCGAGAGCAGCGTCGTCTTGCCGGCGCCGTTCGGACCGATGACGGTCACGATCATGCCGGCGCCGACATCGAGATCGAGCCCATGCAGCACTTCGACCTTGCCGTAGCCGGCCGAAAGCCCGCGCACGTGGAGGCCGCTCATGCGACGCTCCCGAGATAGGCTTCGAGCACGTCGGGATTGGTGCCGATCTCGCGCGGCGAACCCTCCGCAAGCTTTTCGCCGAAATTCATCACGACGACACGATCGACAAGCCCCATGATGAAGTCCATGTCATGCTCGACCAGGAGAATGCTGAGTCCGGATCCCCGCAGCCAGCGGATGAGATCGGCGAGCGCCTTCTTTTCGAGATGGCGCAATCCGGCCGCCGGCTCGTCGAGCAGCAACAGAACCGGGTCCGCGCAGAGCGCGCGCGCGACTTCGAGCAGGCGCTGGCAGCCGAGCGGCAACGTGCTTGCGGCATCGAAAACATGCCCGCGCAGTCCGACCGCTTCGAGCCGGCGCAGAGCCTCATGGCGCAAGCGCGCTTCTTCCGCGCGGTCGAAGCGCAGCGTCGCCGACAAGGGGCCCGC
>Ga0209331_1000726_pt1 | contig 11468 bp, 9 predicted proteins | sample JacPinW_OM3H0_M3_FD_187971 | JGI IMG/M metagenome (GOLD analysis project Ga0209331, IMG submission 187971) | Forest soil microbial communities from Algoma, Ontario, Canada - Jack Pine, Ontario site 1_JW_OM3H0_M3 (SPAdes) (version 2) | ecosystem: Environmental > Terrestrial > Soil > Boreal... | reverse complement strand
TCTGCTTCTGCGACCACCGGCGACAAAATCTCGGGCGATGTGGCATCAACCGGCAGCGCTTCTACCGCCGCCGCTTCAGCCGCCGCCGCTTCAGCGGCAGCCGCCTCCACCGCCACCGGCTTCGGCGGCAGCGCCGGCTTCTTCTCCATGCGATAGCCGAGCGCGCGCAAAATCGAGGCAAAATCCTCGCCGGCCGAGCCGGTCAGCGACGTCATCGCCTGCGTCACCACAAACCCGCGGCCGTCGAACGCGCCGGGCGGTTTTGTGCCGGGCGAAGTTTCCCGCCACGACAGCGCCGGCCGGATCAGATCGGCGAGACGTTCCAGAATATCGACCCGCACCGCGCGTTCGCCGCATTGCCGGTAGCCCAGCACGCGGTAGGCGTCGCGGTCGAGCAACTTGTCGACCGGAAACGAGGTGCGGCCGCTTCCTGCGAGATGCTGCGCATTCGACAGCGCCGACATGTCGACATTGCTTTGCTTCTCGGCCCACAGCAACGAGGCCAGCGCGCGCGCCGCCGGTTTTAGGAGCGCCGGGGTATAGATATGATAGGCGCCGAAGCGGACGCCGTATTTGCGTAAACTAGCGCGCGACGGCTGATCGAGATCCTTCATCTCGGCCGCGATCTTCGAACGCTCCAGCACGCCGAGCGCCTCGATCAGCTGGAATGCGATGCCGCGCGCGATCCCCGTGATGTCCTCGGCCTTGTGCAGGTCGAACAGCGGCCCCAGCAGCTTCTCGATATGCGTCTTCAGCCACAGATCGAGCCGCGTCTGCACCGCTTCGCGCGGCGCGCCGTTGAGGCGATCGTCGGAAATGATGCGGATGCGCGGATGCAGCACGTCGTCGGCCGCGACCAGTTTTGCCACCGCGTCGCCGGTCCAGCGGATTGTGCCGTCGGAGGCCAGCACGAACTGCTCGTCGGGGGCGGCGGCCAGTTTCTCGGCGCGGGCGTCGATCTCGCCGGCCAGCGCCTTCTGCGCGGTGGCCTGCAACGCCTTGGCATCGGAGCCGGCTTCGGCCGCGTCAGGCGCAAAGGTGAATCCGTCGAGCCGGCCGATCACATGGCCTTCTACGATCACTTCGCCGGTCTTGCCGATTTCCGTATTCAAAACGCTGTTCTCCCGCAGGCGGCGCATCAATACACTGGTACGCCTGTCAACGAAACGCTCCGTGAGCCGTTCATGCAGCGCATCGGACAATTTATTTTCAATTTCGCGCGTCATCCCCTGCCAATGCTCGGGATCGGCCAGCCAGTCCGGCCGGTTGGCGACAAAGGTCCAGGTCCGGATTTGCGCGATCCGGCTCGATAAGGTGTCGATATCGCCGTCGGTGCGGTCGGCCTGCTCGACCTGGGCGGCGAACCATGCGTCGGGAATCCGGCCCTTTTGCATGAGAAAACCGAACAACGTGGTCACGAGCTCGGCATGCGCGGCCGGGGCGATTTTGCGGTAATCCGGGATCTGGCAGGCATCCCAGAGCCGTTCCACCGCGGCCGCACCCTGCGCCATGTCGCGCACATCGCCGTCGCGCGCGGCGTGATCGAGCACGCGTAAATCCTCCGCAATCGGGGCGCGAGTCAGGGCCTCATGGGTGGGCGTCAGCGCCAGCGACACCTGCAGCGCGCCGAGCGAGGAAAAATCCAGCTTCGAATTGCGCCATTGCAGCACTTTGACGCTCTCGAAGGTGTGGTTCTGCAGCGCATTGACCAGTTCCGGCTCGAACGGCGCGCAGCGTCCGGTGGTCCCGAAGGTGCCGTCGCGGGTGGCGCGCCCGGCGCGGCCGGCGATTTGCGCGAATTCGGACGGATTGAGCCTGCGGAACTGATAGCCGTCATATTTGCGGTCGGAGGCAAAAGCGACGTGATCGACGTCGAGATTGAGCCCCATGCCGACGGCGTCGGTCGCCACCAGATAATCGACATCGCCGGACTGGAACATCGCCACTTGCGCATTTCTTGTGCGCGGCGACAGCGATCCCAGCACCACGGCGGCGCCGCCATGCTGGCGTTTTATCAGCTCGGCGATGGCGTACACTTCATCAGCGGAAAACGCGACGATCGCGGTGCGCCGCGGCTGCCGCGTGATCTTGCGGTCGCCGGCGAATTCGAGCTGCGATAATCGCGGCCGTGTGACGATGGAAGCGCCCGGCAGCAGCCGCTCGATGATCGGGCGCATGGTGGCGGCACCCAAGAGCAGCGTCTCGTCACGGCCGCGCCGGTGCAGGATGCGGTCGGTGAAGACGTGGCCGCGTTCGAGATCGGCGGCGATCTGGATTTCGTCGACCGCGAGAAACGAGACGTCGAGATCCCGCGGCATCGCCTCCACGGTGGAGACCCAGTAGCGCGCCTTCGGCGGCTTTATCTTCTCTTCGCCCGTGATCAGCGCCACCGCATCGGCGTCGACGCGGTCGACGATCTTGTTGTAGACCTCGCGCGCCAAGAGGCGCAGCGGCAGGCCGATCACCCCGGAGGAATGCGCCACCATCCGCTCGATCGCCAGATGCGTCTTGCCGGTGTTGGTCGGTCCGAGCACCGCGGTAACGCCGGCGCCGGGGGCCCGTTCATTTGCTGGTGGAGACGAGAATGACGAAAAGGCCATGTTTTATTGAGTTTCTGCGTCGCCGGTTTTTGGGAGGTGTTTCACAATGCGACGCCTTGCAGTCGCGGATTTAAGTTCTGGAACGAGTCCGGAACGAATCGCGCCCGAATCGCTGACTCCGTCCCAATGCTGATACGTTCACCGCAACATCTCGGGCCAAGACCTCATCGCGGCACTAGATCAAGTTTGGCACCCTGCGACAAGCGACGGAAGTGCGGTCGAATCCTTAAAGTCAGAGAGAACACGGAGTCGAATCAGAAGCGAGCAAGAGTCAACAGGATTCCGGTGCTCTCCAACCCGTCATTGCGAGGAGCGCTTGCGACGAAGCAATCCAGCTTTGGTGCAGCAAAGGTGAAGCAAGAAAGCTGGATTGCTTCGCTTCGCTCGCAATGACGGCTGTGGACGGTCCGCAATGCCGCTCAAAAACCTTTCACTGCGTCTTCGCCACCCGCGGCGGCGTTGCCTGGGTGATGAATTGGGTGGCTTCCAGCACGGCGGTGCCGAGCGGGGTCGGGACCGTCATCCGGAACGGCACCAGGATGCGGGTTCCCGCGACCGGCGCGAAGGCGATTTCGATATTGCGCTGGGCGGCGAGGTATTTGATGACAGGGCGGTCGGGGATATAGCCCGCGACCGGCGTGAAATAGACCGCGCAGACCACCACCGGGCCGTGATAGCCCTTCTCGGCCTTGACGGTTTCCATCCGCTTGAAGTCGAGTTTCAGGTCGTAGCGCATCCGGCCGTCAAAAATCCCGGCGCCGGTGCGGCAGGAATCCGGGCTGAGAACCTCTGATGTGCCCGGCACCTTGATCATCGCGCCGGTCATCGGGTCGTAGACGCCGCGGCGATGCGCGTCGGTGACCGGCAGCCGGTCGGCATCGACCGGCGGCTCCGGCTCGATCGCGAATTCCTTCACATTGCCGTTGACCAGGGAAATGCGGATGGCTTCGGATTTCTTCGAGGTGGTGGTGGTGGCCGAATAGCTGCTCGCCACCAGCGCGCCATTGACGACGCGGCCCTGCGCGGCGCCGGTGCCGGAACCGCCGGCGAAGGCTTTCAAGAGGCCCGAGGTGCCGCCGGAGGCGGCGGCGGAAAACTGGTCGTCGGCGATTTCGATGGTCCAGGCGCCCTTGCCGACGGGAATGCCGGCCAAAGTCGCCTCATACCGCGCATCGAGCTTGCCCTGCGCCAAGGCGGCATGCGGCGCGCTGAGCAGCATGGCTGCGCCGGCGAAAAGCCCGCCCAGCACCCGCGGCGCCGCTTTTGCCAGCCGGGGCGAAATCATGCCGAAATCACATTGCGTGGTCACTAAGGGGCGGTCCTGCTCTCGGCGCGATCGGTGCTTCATTTAAGCAAAAATATCCGGCAAACAACGCGTGTTCCGCAAAAAGCATGGCCCGGTTTGCGATCCGAATACGCATTAACTAAACTTTTGGCGCGCATTTGAATAAATCCTCGCCCAAACGGCGAGCTGCGCGCGAAACCCTGATGTCGGCGGCGAATACGCCCTTTATATGATGGCCAAGGGGCTGAATCCGCGGCCTAAACCGCCCGCGAAACCGGCTTTTCCGGCTCTGGAACAGCCCCAAAACCTTGACGCCCCGCCGCTCTCCCCCTATACGTCCGCGGTTCCTGAAATGGACGTGAATTTGAACCCCCGCGCCGCGCCCTTGAAATGGCGAGGCAGGGTCGGGGATGGCAGAGGATTTATCAAAATGTCGCGGCGCTGCGAACTGACGGCCAAGGGCCCCATGGTGGGCCACAAGGTGAGCCACTCCAACATCAAGACCAAGCGCCGGTTCCTGCCGAACCTGTGCAACGTCACCTTCATCTCGGACGCGCTCGGCCGCAACGTGCGCCTGCGCGTCTCGACCAACGCGATCAAGAGCGTCGACCACCGCGGCGGCTTCGATGCCTTCATGCTGAAAGCCAAGGCCATCGACCTGTCGCCGCGCGCGCTCGACCTGAAGCGCGCGATCGAGAAGAAGACCGCGAAGGCCGAGCCGGAAGCGAAGGCGAGCTGAGAAGCGGGGCTCGCAGCGCCTGCTGGAGGGCGTCACCAAAAATCGCGAAAACAACCCCATGCAAAGATAGAATGCCCGGCCGGCGCCGCGTCCGGGCCCGAGCAGAAAATGGTCCGCCGTCGCGGCCCAACCCAATCGCAACTTGCTGTAGGGATTGAGAGTTTTGGATGGCCGGGTCGAAAGACCCGGCTGTTTTTGTTTGGGGGCCGTTCCTGACCATCTATTGCGCTTCTGTGAACGCACGCACTTAACGGCTGCTACTTGGTCTTGCTGAATTGTCGGCCAAGACCAAGACTCACAAGTGCGGCGATCTCGCTTGGCCGATGAGTGGCCGCAAGCTGAGCATTTTCGGCATCCGATAAACCGTTCTCAGGCCAGCCTTGGTTCTTCGTAAGCATGGATAGTTTATCCAACCCTGCGACTAAGCGCGGTTCGGGTGCGGGAGCATTCGCTAGTTTTGGAAGCCAATTAACGTCCAGTATCCCAATACGCATGGCAATATCGGCCGCGACACCACCAAATCCCCCAGCAACATACAACGGCTGTCCATTGGAAACGGAGGCGACGGCTTCTTCCAAAACACCCGGCATTGCGCCTTCAAAGCCAGTTCGCTTGCCTCCAATAATCACGCGGCCGTTTTCATTTTGCGCCATATGCGCGCGCAGGCCCGACAAAGCTTGCATCCGCATCGACGCGTCGGTGACGGGTTCTGGATCGGCGCCGCGACCATTACTCCAAGCGATCACCTTTCCCGTCGGATCAAGGCACAGAATTTCGCCAGAGAGCCCAAGGTCCTCTACTTGTTTGTCGTATTCCGCCTTGGTGAGTTTTCGATGCTCTTGCCATGCAAGGTATATCCGCAATGGCTGATCACGGCGGCTGTAGCGATGCAGTTCCTTCATCAACATCGTGGTATAGCCATCGGGATCGAGGTGACCGCCGTAAGCCAGCTTTCCGCCGCTCACTAGGACACTGCGGGCTATTTCGGCCAGAGCCAATCGGAAATGAGTCTCGACAAGCCCGAGCCGCAAAAGATCCGGACTCTCGGATGCCGAGATCGCAATGCGAATTTCACTTAACGCATCAGACTTTAGGAGTGGATCAATCGGGGCTGGGTTCATTACCCGCCCCGCGAGGCAAGCTGGCGGGGCGTCATTACATCCAGGACTCCCGCCATCCCACCGAATGACAAAATCTGTTCAAGCACGGCCTTCTCATCTACGCCTAGCGGCGGATCGGGATGGAGGACTCGCAAGAGCCCTTGATGCGGTAGGGCGTTGGCATTCTTCGCTTCTTCCAGCCACTGAATAAGCGTGAGTGGCTCTGGCGCGTGAGCAGCCCACCAAGATACAAGAAGGTCGGGACGCGCTCTTGCCAATTCCTGTTGCCGTTTCCAAAGCGCTCGCTTTAGACATTCATCGACCAAAATATTGAGCGAGCGATAGACATCGCGTCGGCTCCATTCCGCACCGTTGGTGCGAACGGGTGTACGGGGAACGTGATCCATGAGAAAGGACCCGCGTTCCTCGGCATAGCCGAGACCGTCCAGAATAACGACGGGCATCCCATTCCGTTTGGCAACAAGGATTTCGCGTTGGCACCACTCCCGGCTCGGATAAAGATCGGTGCGCAGAGCAAGTAAGGCACCTTTGCTCGCGTGCTGCTTGAGCGCATCTGCCCAATCGGTACCAGGCTGAAGGTCCCGGGCGTCAAAAAAATCTCTCATGTGCGTCGTCGCAATAACGCGTTTGACCAAATCGATGAGTGCGGAAACATCAGCACTCTCCGCCGTCGAACTGCGCTTGGTATGACTGATGAAGGCGGTCAATTGATCACCCGCATTTCCTGCGACGAACTGGGCAAGAGCTTGCGACAAATCGCGACATCGCGCGTTTCGCGGCGTGTCACTGGGCTCGTCGGGGGGAGTCGCCGCTATAGTTTGATACTCTCCAACGAGCGTGGCGAGGCGCGTACCGTCCGTTGCCGCCGGATTCAGTCGGTACGGGAACAAACCAACCCGATCAGCCTGTGCTTTTTGAGCGGCGACAATGTCGCGCATATACGTTTGCCAGGGACTATCGTTCTCGACCGCCCCAGCCAGCGCAATTCCGAGTATTGGCACAACAGCCGCAAACATAGCCGGCTCGACGTGGTTCGGAGGCGGGGTTGCAGGCGTGAAAATCGGGCGGGGTGCCCCACCCGGCACTAGCCATCCCTCGCTGCGAACAAGCACCTCCACGGCGCCGCCAATTAAACCGGTGAACGCTGTACCGTGAAAATGATCAACAATTTCAGCCGCAATTGCTCCGCCCGCCGCATCGTCAGGATGCCAAACCACATGAATTTCCAGAACCGGAGGGAGCATGGAACCGCCCTTGCTTATGGTTGAAACACACTATATCTACAACTATTCGACTAGTGCTGCTTCCTTCAAGGCCCTGCAATGACTGACAAAGAAATTTCCAACGTTTTCATAAGCCACGTGCATGAGGATGATGCCGGCCTCGGCAAACTGAAAGATTTGCTCAAGACGAAGGGTCTGCATATTCGCGACGCCTCGATACACAAGGGCAAAGAGAACGACGCTGAGTCGCCAGACTATATTAAATCTCAAATCTTAGCGCCGCAGATCAATTGGGCTGGTGTGTTCGTAGTTTACGTTACGCCAAAGACAAAGAATAGCGCGTGGGTAAATTGGGAGATTGAGTACGCCCAAAAGCAAGGCAAGCGAATCGTTGGCGTGTGGGCTCACGGCGACAACAATTGTGAACTTCCAGACGCCCTGAAAGACTACGCTGATGCCGTCGTCGGATGGCACGGTGACAGCATCGTCGAAGCGATAACGGGGAAGACTAGCAATTGGGAAAACCCTGATGGCAGCGAGTGCGCGTCGCGTCCGATCAAGCGCTACAGCTGCGGGTGAAATGATGGAGCTTTACTCCTACGTCGTAGCACGCGATTACGGATTCGCACCGAACCCCTTCATGAATGTCTGCACGCTCGCGACGTGCAAGCCGAAGATTCGCGCGAAGGCGCAGATCGGTGACTGGGTCATTGGAACTGGCACGGCAAGCAGGAATCGTTCTGGTCGCTTGGTATTCGCCATGTGTGTCGATGCAGCCATACCGTTTAACGAGTATTGGAACGGTCCAAGATATCAAGAGAAGAAGGCTAACCTGCGAGGCAGCAAAAAGCAGGCGTTCGGCGACAATATCTACTTCAAGCCGTTTGGAAAACCGTGGCAGCAGATAAACTCTCACCACAGTTTTGCAGACGGCTCGTGCAACATCGCGAACGTAAGGAACGATACACAGGCTAACCGAGTCTTGATCGGCGAAGAATTCATTTATTGGGGTGGGAACGGCCCGAAGATCCCCGCTAAGTTTCGTAATTACAATGGCATCGATATTTGCGCGAAACGCGGCCACAAGCGGAATTTTCCGGCCGAACTAGTGACCGAGTTTGTTGAATGGATGAAGGAGACGGGCGAGCAAGGGTTTGTAGCGCCGCCGCTTGATTGGGACAAAACAGCATGAGCGGCGAACTAAATCTGCCCTCGCTGGCGCGGACAACTGTCCTTTTGCGCGAGTATGCCACGGGTGTTGAAGCCACAGATCGGTTTGGCAAGAACGACATTCAACCCATCGTACTGGGCTTGTTCGGTGAAGTCGGCAGCGTCATGTCGGCCGTCAAAAAGCATAAACGTGAAGGTTCTGCGTTTCCAGGCTTTAGGCAATCTGTCGAGGAAGAATTTGGCGACGCCCTTTGGTATCTCGCGGCTCTGTGTCGCCGCATGGAAGTCAACTTCGAGGAAACTTTCTCAAGCGTCGTGAAGAACGGGAAGTATTCGACTGCGATCGCCGCAAGCGATGTTCCCGGCTGGCCGCTTTCGGAAGTGGTTTCAGTCACCAGCATGCCCAAGCTGGATGAGGTATTACTCGGGCTCGGTCGTAGCGCAGCTGGACTACTGACTGCGTCCTCCGGCCACCAGGATGTCAGCACTAAGCTTGCCGACTTCGCTGATTACTTCATGCACGCGCTGCAAGCCTCAGGTGTTTCTTTCTCGGAAGTGATCACATCAAATCTTTCCAAAACACGCGGCCGCTTTCTTACGCCTGATGAGACGACCTTACCGACGTTCGACCTGAACTTTCCGGCGGATGAACAGATTCCGCAGGAATTCGAGATCGTCATCAAAGAGCGTAAGAGCGGCCAGAGCTGTCTACAATGGAACGGCGTATTTATCGGCGATCCTTTGACGGATAATATTCTCGATCCTGACGGATATCGCTTTCACGATGTTTTTCACTTCGCGCATGCCGCAATACTACATTGGTCGCCGACTTTCCGGGCATTGATCAAGCACAAGCGGAAGAGCAATCCTATCATCGATGAAGCGCAGGACAGCGGTCGCGCAATAGTCGTCGAAGAGGGTCTTTCCGCCTATATTTTTTCACGTGCCAAACAACTCAATTTCTTTGAGGGGCAGGACGGCGTGTCGTTCGATCTTCTCAAGACAATCAGTGAATTTGTGAATGGATACGAGGTGGAGGCGTGCCCGCTAAAGCTCTGGGAAAACGCCGTCATGCAAGGCTACCAAGCATTTCGGCTCGTTCGCGCCAACAATGGCGGTGTCATAATTGGTAGTCGCGCGAACCGTAGAATCATCTATAAACCTCTCTAAAAGGAGGAACGATGTCGCGACCATCCGGATTCGTCTCGGCCCTCAGTGCACTTTCCTTCGGAAATACCTTCAATCCATATGCGGACCGATGTCCGATCTACGACAAGCAAGACGCGCCAAAGCGCCGAGCCGCAACATTGCTTGCAATGGTCAACGCCGCGACCGACTGTGAGGTGGATTCCATTTGGATTGGCCGTGACCTTGGCTATCGGGGCGGTCGTCGGACCGGCTTGGCGCTGACGGATGATGTGCACATGGATATGCACGCGCAACGTTGGGGCGTCGCAATGTATCGACCTACTAAAGGACAGGCCGTAGCGGAGCGAACGGCCGCCGTTATATGGTCGGTTCTCGATCAAATCGAAACGCCCGTTTTTCTATGGAACGTGTTTCCGCTTCATCCGCATGATGAGGGTGAACCGTTCTCAAATCGCGCTCACAACGCGCGAGAGCGAGCAATAGGCGAGGACGTCCTCGCCGAACTGATCAAATTGATCGCGCCTAAACGAATTGTCGCAATTGGGAACGACGCCGCGAAAAGCGCGGCGAGAATTTCGCCGAACAGGAAAGCGATTCAAGTCCGGCATCCCAGCTATGGCGGCCAGAATGAGTTTTTGACCCAGATGCAAGACCTTTATCGCTATCGGCCGCGAACGCTTTTTAGTTGCTAGTTAGGTGTTGGCAACCTCGCGCAAATTCTTTCGCCAACCTACCCCGCGCCACCCTCAAATCCCAATAGCCATCTCCCCCTCCAGTAGCTAATCTCCCTCCCGCAACCCTGGGGGAGGCCGCGTCCATGAGAAACATCGTCATCTGCTGCGATGGCACCGGCAACGAGATCAGCGAGAACATTTCCAATGTGCTCAAGCTGTATCGCTGCCTGCGCAAGACCGAGAAGACGCAGCCGCGCCAGCTGGTGTTCTACGATCCCGGCGTCGGCACGCTGGCGCGGCCGGATCCGTGGCACAAGCTGAAGCAGGATTTTTCCGCCATCATGGGGCTCGCCACCGGCTATGGCCTCGATGACAAGGTGCTCGCGTCCTATCAATTCCTGGTCCACAACTATAGGGAAGGCGACCAGATCTACCTGTTCGGCTTTTCCCGCGGCGCCTACACCGTGCGCGTGCTGGCGGGCCTGATCCACAAGGTCGGGCTGATCTCGCCGGAGCAGGCCAATCTCGCAGGCTCGGGGCTGACGTCCTACAAGCAGTTTTCCAGCGACGGACAGCACGGATCGGGGTTCGAGCTGAAAGCGCTCACCGACGCCGGCAGCGATGACGATGGGCCGTTGCCCGCCAGCAAGGACGATCAGGCGGCGCAGTTCGCGCGCATCCTGTCGACGCGATGGCCGACCATCCGCTTCGTCGGCGTCTGGGACACGGTGGCGAGCGTGATCGTCCCCCGGCCCGACCGGTTTTATTTGCCGAGCCTCGAGGAGCTGGCGTACACGCTGCAAAATCCGAGCGTGAAGACATTCCGCCAGGCGATCTCGATCGATGAGCGCCGCTGCATGTTCCGGCTCAAGAAATGGGATGCGCCGCAAACCTTCATGCACAACCGGTTCAGCAAAACCAACAATGCCGAGCCGCAGGATATCATGCAGGTCTGGTTCGCCGGCGTGCATTCCGATATCGGCGGCGGCTATCCCGAGAAGCAATCGGGGCTGTCGAAATATCCGCTGCTCTGGATGATCGACGAGGCCGTCAAATGCGGGCTCGAGGTCAACCCGAGCACCGTCAACACGCTGGCCTGGGGCAGGCACCGCAAAGGCAGCCCGTTCCAATACGTCGCGCCCAATGTCGAGGGCGAGCTGCATCATTCGCTGCACGGGGCCTGGTGGATCCTCGAATTCATCCCGAAGGCCGCCAAATACAAGGAATGGCCTGATCGCCAGGCCCATTTCGGATTTTACATTCCGGACGCCGAGCCGCGCGTGATTCCGGAAGATGCGTTTGTTCATGAGTCGGTGGTCGAGAAGATCGCGAAGGATCCGAAATACCGGCCGGTGAACATGCCGGCGCGGTATCAGGTGATTCCGATGCCCGAGGGGCCGGCGGATTCAAGCACCTGACGGGCAAATCAGTACGGCAGGATTGGTTGAGCCTTCGCCGTGCCTGCCCAGTTACGGACGGACCTTACCTCTCCCGCTTGCGGGGGAGG
>Ga0209331_1000724_pt1 | contig 11477 bp, 11 predicted proteins | sample JacPinW_OM3H0_M3_FD_187971 | JGI IMG/M metagenome (GOLD analysis project Ga0209331, IMG submission 187971) | Forest soil microbial communities from Algoma, Ontario, Canada - Jack Pine, Ontario site 1_JW_OM3H0_M3 (SPAdes) (version 2) | ecosystem: Environmental > Terrestrial > Soil > Boreal... | reverse complement strand
GAGGCCGAGCGCGCTTTCGACCGCGGCGCGGCAGGCATCGCCCTGCATGCGGAAGGTGCCGAGCCCGAGCCGCGGCAGGCTGATGCCCTGGGTTTGCAGATGTTCCATAGTGACTCCTGAGAAGGTGCGCGCCAGACGCGCAATGGCGGTGTCGCACCGGTGGATTTTTGTTGTAAGGAGGGGTGAGACGGCGGGACCGCCGTTTGATAGTCTGCTTTCAGGGCAGAGTCCAAATCAAGATCGAGTTAGAACAGAGATGGTCAAGGCGCTGCGACGATGGCTCGAGGCCAACGAATTGTTCGCCATCATAACGGCGGTGCTGTGCACGCTCGTTCTGCTGTCGTTGCTGATGGTGCTGGGCGGCTATCTCTTCGTGACGCGCTGAGCGGCGGGACTACTTCTCCCTCTCCCCGCAAGCGGGGCGAGGTGAGTTAAACGTCCGCGCCGACTCAACTCAAAGCTATTACGCTCTAAAACCGCATCAGGAGTGCTCGGACTGGCTCTGTGCCGGCCGCGGCTCGATATCGACCGACCACAGGTCCTGATTGCCGACGTCCTTCAAGGTCACCGTCATGACCTCTGACTGGCCGTCGATATCGACCCGGCCGAAGAATTGCAGTCCGAAACAGGGCGCGAGATTTTCGCCCTGTTCCGCGCCGCAGCCCTTTTGAAACATCGCGCGCGGACCGAAGGTGTTATCCAGTTCGCCCGGCGCCCATGTGCCCGCATGCAGCGGACCGGAGACGAATTCCCAGAACGGCTCGAAATCCTGGAATACGGCGCGGTTCGGATCGTAATGATGCGCGGCCGTGTAATGCATGTCGGCGGTCAGCCACACCGTATTGCTGACGCCGGCGCGCTTCATGAAGGACAGGAGATCGGCGATCTCGCATTCGCGCCGCTCCGGCGGGCCATCGCCGAGTGCGATCGCATCTTCGCTGATCAAGCCGATCGGCAGGTCGGCGGCGATCACTTTCCAGGTCGCGTTCGAAGCGGCCAGTTCGCGCTTCAGCCAGGCCAGTTGGACCGGTCCCAGGATGCAGGCCTCGCCGCGGTCGTCGCGCTTGTTCCAGCTGGAATCGCGGTAACTGCGCATGTCGATCAGGAACACGTCGAGCAGCGGCCCGTATCCGACTTTACGATAGACGCGACCGGCCTGCGCCGGAATGCTGCGGATCGGCATGAATTCGTGAAACGCGCGGGCGGCGCGCGCCACCAGCCTCGAGGTGCCGTCCTCGGCGTATCCTGTCTCGTCGGCGGTACCGCCCGGCGACCAGTCGTTGGTCACTTCGTGATCGTCCCATTGCGCCAGCATCGGCACCTGCGCATTGAAGGCGCGCAGATTGTCGTCGAGCAGGTTGTATTTGTAGTTGCCGCGAAACTGCGCGAGGCTGTGGGCGACAACGGATTTTTCCTCGGTCACGATGTTGCGCCAGATATTGCCGTCGGGCAGCTTCAGCTCGGCCGGAATGGGACAGTCGGCATAGATGTGATCGCCGGAGTGGATGAAGAAGTCGGGCCGGTTTTCCAGCATGGTGCTGTAGGTGCGCATGCCGCCGCGCGCGGGATCGATGCCCCAGCCCTGGCCCGCGGTATCGCCCGACCAGACAAAGGATACAGACGCTGGTTCGACCGGCGCGGTGCGGAAATGGCCGAGCTGGGTTTCGCCTGATATTCCGGATTCAGCGATATCTTCAAACCGCACCCGATAGAAAATATCCTGCCCCGGCGGAAGACCGTCGAGCAGCAGCTTTGACGCAAAGTCACGATCCGGCAGCGCGTCCGCGGACGCCGCGCCAAGGATGGTCTTGAAGCTTTCGACGGTCGAACACTCCACTTGCATGCGCGCAGGCCGGTCGGCGCGCGCCCATACCACCGCGGAATCGGTCGATACATCGCCCGATGCAATCCCGCCGGCGATCTTTGGACGATCCGCGGCCCGGCTGAGAGTAGGCGCGGCGAGCCCTCCCATGCCTGCGAGCACAATTGATGATGCCGACCGGGCCAGCAGATGACGCCTGGTCAGGCCCTGCTTCGCGCGTATTGCAATCGCCATTGCCGGCCCCCTCGTCGAATCACGACGAAGGTTGCCCGCTCAACTTGACTCTGCGCCGAAGGTTTTGCGACAGGGGGATGACTCAGTAACGATACGAATCCTCCATTCTGGCGGACCTCTTGCAAGGCCTGGCAATCTATCATCTCATATACGCGCCGTTCTGTTCCTCGTTCGCGCCGTGCGAAGCAGTTCTGGAAACCGGGAAATGGCTCTTTCAACGGCAATCCCTCGTCTGATCGACTTGCAGAGTTGCCGGACCGATCCACTTGGATTTCTGCGCTCGGCTCAATCCGTGTCGCCCGATCTCGTGGTCATTTCCGACCAGGGATCGATCTTTTCACGCGCGCGCGAATGTTCGGGCACGGTTGCCGCCTTTGGTCCGGAGGCGGTCAGAGAAGTTCTAAGCGACATCGACCTTTTCGGAATGGCCGTTTCGGTCGCGGAAGCGTTCTCCCTTCCGGAACGCCTGGTGCGGCTGAACAAGGGCTTGTTCAGCATGCACGGCGAGGAGCACAGGAAGCACCAGCAGTTGCTTTCGCCGCTGTTGGGCGCGAATTCGGTGTATCGGCGCGCTGCTGAAATAGCCGGCGGCTGGAACGCCTTTCAGGAAAGCTTGCGTCCGGAACAGGACACGCCGCTGCTGGAGGCCATGCGCCGGCTGGTGCTTCAGGTCACAACGAAGGTGCTGTTCGGAGACGGACTGGAATTAGGCCGATCGATTCAGTCTTACTTCGACCAGCGCCGCAGCCTTTCCGGCGACAGCAAGCGGCAGACCCTGGACGACCGTCGCAAGCTTATCCGGACGGGTATTTCCATCGAAAGATCGCTGCGGACGCAATTGAGCCGGTTGCGTCTCGAAGCAAGGCACTATCCGGACAGGGCACCGTGCGTGCTGGCCGAACTCGCCAACTCCGGCGACCGCGTTTCCTGGCAGCCAACCGATAGCGAGTTGGTGGCGCACGGCAACGTGCTGTTCATGTCAGGCAGTGAACCGATTGCAGTTTCGCTGGCCTGGGTTCTGCTTATGTTGTCTCAACGTCCCGATCTCTGTCTTGCGGTACGGCAGGAACTCGGCGCCGCGTTCGGCGGCGGGGAAATTCCGCACGCCGTCTCCGAAACCGAACTTCCCTTCCTTCACAAGATCATACTGGAGACACATCGGGTCCTGCCCCCCAACGCCATCATGGTCAGATTGACGACCAAGCCAGCAAAACTTAGGGGTCATGACCTGCCGGCACGATGTGAAGTGGTGCTGTGTCCATTCGTGGCGCATCGCGATACGGGGCAATATGCCGATCCGGACCGGTTTATTCCTCAGCGGTGGACGGATTTGCAGCCGCGGCCGTTTTCCTATTTCCCGTTCGGAATGGGCGGCCGGTATTGTCTTGGAAAATCGCTGGCTACCGCTGCCCTGCTTTCGATTCTGGCGCGCGTCCTCAATTGCTACGAAGTCGTTCTCGCTCGCGACGTCGATCTGGACTGGAAAATGGATGTCACCTTGATGCCCGCCAGCGATCCGATGGTGAGGTTTCAGCCGCTGACGGAACAAACAGCCGCTATCGCAAGGGGCCGGTTGAGCGGACCGGTTGCGAAGCTCGTCGAGATTTGATTCCGCCCTTGCTGAAGCGGTGATACAGATTCGATTTCCCTGGCAGGATGCGCAATTCCCGTCTCGGTGATCAAACCGGATGAATGCCAAGGTTGTTAGTTTACAATCTTCTATTTCAGCGATAGGCTGGCGATACTTTCATGGAGGGATTGCAGATGGCAAAGAAGGCCAAGAAATCCAAGAAGGCAAAGAAAGCATCTTCGCGCGCAGCCGCGGTCGGTGGATTGAAGCTCGACTTCAAGCTGGACAAGAGCAAGGTCGAAGCGATTCAGAACTGCCTGAAGAAGGGCAAACTGACCATCACGGTCTCCAAGATCGATGCGCTGGGTGGGCGCAACGCCAACAGCTATCTTTACGACTGACTTCCTGGTCGATCATCGTTTCCTGGAGCCGTTCGCCCGGTGAGGCCCATCCTGCATCGAACTGATGCCGGATGGGTCCAATATGCGGATTGATATTGATGGCCGGTGCACAGATCGGATTGTCATACGGGCCCGGCCTGGTCAGCTTTGTCGAGCGCAATCCGGGGATGGTCGATTACGTTGAATTGCCGTTCGAACTGCTGCGTCACGATCCTTCGACCGCGGCGGTGCAGTCGCTTGCCCCACTGATCTTGCACTGCGCCAGCCTGTCGATCGCGGGATTTGTACCGCCGTCGAAGGGCACGATCGACGCCATCTCGCTCGAAGCCGATCGCACCAGGACCCCCTGGATTGGCGAGCATCTCGCGTTCATTTCGGCGGATCCGCTGGCGCAGGGGACTTCGATGCACGAGCCGACCACCCTCACCTATACGGTTTGTCCGCAACTGAGCGAACAGGTGCTGGACCGGGCTTGTGAGAATCTGGCTGGATTGCAGTCGCATTTTTCGGTGCCGCTGATCGTCGAGAATTCGCCGCAATACTTCAAGGTCCCCGGCAGCACGATGTCGATCGTCGATTTCACCAGCGAATTTCATCGTCGTTCGGGCGCCGGAATGCTGCTGGATCTCACTCACCTGATGATCAGTTCGATCAACATGCAGTTCGACCCGAAGCAAGAACTGGCACGGCTGCCGCTCGAATACCTGGTCGAGATGCACCTTTCGGGGCTCGACGTGCAAGCCGGAACCGCCTGGGACGATCATGCGGGCATCGCCGACGAAAGCGTCTTCGAATTGATGGCGTGCGTGCTGGCGCGGGCCCGTCCCCGCGCCGTCACTTTCGAATACAATTGGTCGCCGGAGTTGCCCGACAATATCCTGATCGGTCAAATCGAGCGCACGCGAAACATGCTTGCGCATGCCTAGCAAGAGCAAGATCAATCACGCTCCCAATGTTCACGCCGCCCTCGCCGCGGCGATGTCCGATCCCGGCCTGCTCGAGAGCTGGCGCCGCAACCCCCTCGCCCTGCGCGATATCCGGATCGACGAACACCAGATCGACCTCACCCAGATCAGAAACTTCGTCGGCCTGGTGACGAAGGTCCGGCATAATGATTTGCGGACTGCGCTGCCGGTGACCTTCAGGCTGATCGACAAGGCCGGTCTCAGTATTCCGCTGTTCGCCGACTATGCCGTGAAAGCCGCGGCGCTCCGCAGCCACGGCAAGCCGACACAGGGCCAAAAAATCGAAGCGCTGGCCGAATATTTGAAGGGCTGGCTCGACATGGAGAACGGGGTCCATTCCCTGGCCTGGGACGTCTTCCGGCACGAGTACTCGGTGCTCTTGCTGCGGCAGGCCAAACCATCCACCCGGCCGCAGCGCGAGATCGGGAAGATCAGCCCCGGCACCGTGGCTCAGCGCGGTAGTCTGATGTTTCACCACGAAATGACGTGCCGCCCGTCCGACATTGAAGCCGCCCTGAAGGATCGCAACTGTGATCTGAAAGGAATTCCTCGTCAGCGGACGCTATACGCCTACTTTGGCGACGAACAGAGCGGACGCCTCAGGATATCCGAAATCGACGAGGCCACCTTTGTGATTCTCGATCTCGCCGACGGTACCCGCAGCGTCGGCAATATCGCCTCCGTGCTGCGCCGAGCAGGCGTCTCGGTGAAAGACCGGCAGCTATGCCAAATCGTCCGGGAATTGGTGTCAAGCGGAATGCTGGTCGCAAACAACCGCGAGGGTTGATCGATGCGCGTGGTGCTGGTCGACAACTTCATCATGCCGGACGGACACGATCTCTCGTTGTTCGACGTTCATCCCCATCTCGGGCTTGCTTCGATCGCGGCCGTGGCGGAACAAGAGAACCACCGCGTTTCGATCTACGATCCCAAGCGCGAAGCAAGATTTGGCCGTCATCCCTATGACAAGGCATTCTACGAGCGGGCCGCGGAGGATATTTTTGCGCAGTCGCCGGAAGCGGTAGGTTTCACCACGCTGGGATGCAGCTTCCTGTTTGCCGTGAACGTCGCGGCACGATTGAAACGCCTGGATCCACAGCTGCCGATCATGCTGGGCGGACCGCATGCCACGATGCTGAGCAGCGAAATTCTGAATGCATATCGCCAGTTCGATCTGGTCGTCCGGCATGAGGCCGAGGAGACATTTCCGCAGGTGCTCGCGAATCTGGAGCGGCGGAGCTTCGACAAGATACCGGGCGTGACCTGGCGCGCCGGAAAAGGCGGTCAAATACGGGTAACAGCGGGCGCGCCGAAAATCGAGGATTTGGACAGCCTTCCGGTTCCGCTGTACGATTTGTATCCGGTCCGCGACCTTCAACTGGACCTGATGCGCATCGAGGCCGGCCGCGGCTGCCCGTTCGACTGCAATTTCTGCTCGACCGCGACGTTCTTCCAGCGCAGCTATCGGCTGAAATCGCCGGAGCGTCTGTTGAGTGAACTCGACTCGCTGCACGAGCGCTACGGCGCCAGCGAATTCAAGCTCGATCATGATCTCTTTACCGTGAACCGCCGCAAGGTGCTGGCTTTCTGCGAGGTTCTGGAAGCCAGAGATTACAAGTGGCGGGTCTCGGCCCGCACCGATTGCGTCGACGACGAATTGCTGGAATCGATGGCATCCGCCGGATGCATCGGTCTCTATTTCGGAATAGAGACCGGCTCGCAGCGCATGCAGCAATTGACCTCCAAGCGGCTCAAGCTCGACGGCATCGAGCGGATTTTCGACGTGGCCCAGAACCTGGGGATCGAGATCACGACTTCATTCATCACCGGCTATCCCGAGGAAAACCGGGAGGATCAGGATGCATCGCTGGATCTGATGGCCGGTTGTTTCCGGCGCCCGCAAGACGCCTGCATTCCCCAGCTTCACATCCTGTTGCCGGAACCCGGCACCCCGCTGTTCGCGCAGCATCGGCCCTCGCTGCAATATGACGGTTACAGCACCAAGTTCAACGCGCGGCTGTTGCATGAGCCGGATCGAGACGAAATTCTGCGATTTCCCGACCTGTATTCCACCTACTACTACTACCCGGCGGCGATGCCGCGGCTTTTCTACACCTTCGCCGTCGACGCCGTTGACGCCCTTCGCGTCGTTGGCCATGACATACTGAGCTATACCTTGAAATTTTTCGAGGGGCGGCTGAGCACGCTGGTCGACGCATTCCGATGCTGGGTTCAGGCGCAGCGCCCCGGTGCGCAAGCAGATCGCGGCCTGGTGCTGGATTTCATTTCGGGACGTTTCGGCCCGCGTCATCATTTGACGTCGCTCTACAGGTTCGGGCTTTCGGTAAACCTGTTGACGAATTCGGCATCCGACGCAGCCGCCGGCGAATTCAAGCGCGCCGATTTCAATCCGCGAAGGCGCTACAGGATCAATCCGCGAAGTCATATTTTCATCGATCTTCACGACTGCGCCAAACTGCTGCAGCTTATTCGCCAACTGCCGGATGATTCCGGTCCGCTGGAATTCCCGGCGGTGGAAGAACTCGCCTGCTACCTGAGCGTCGTCGAGGACGGCGTAGCCTCCAATTACGGGATCGACCGGGGTATCGAGAGCATTCTGGCGCTGTTCGAGCAGCCGAGCAGCATCCGCGCGGTCACGGGTTTTCTCAGACAGGCTGTGCCGGATGCGCCCATCGCCGAAAGCTGGTTCAAGGAGCTTGTCGATATCGGAGCGCTCACTCCCTCGTCGAACGCCGACAAGCAGGTGGCCCGGGGCATGCTGTGAAACCGGATGTCGATTTCCCCGAACAGTACTCGATGCTTGCCCTCGCCGAGTCGTTTTACCTAACGCAGATCCTGCTTGCCCTGGACGCCACCGGCGTGCTCGCGACCCTGCAAACGCCCGCCAGCGCCGAACAGCTTGCCGGCAAGCATCGCCTTGACCCGCGGTTTCTGGAGGCGGCATTGCGGATGCTCGCGCAACGGACGCCGTTTCTGCGGTTTCAGCGCGGCAAGTATGATTTGACGGGCCGTTATGACTCCGGCGCCAGAGCTGTCTTTCATCAATATCTCGGAGCCTACCGGACCAATGCCGTCGAGCTTGCCGCTATCCTGCGCGACCCCTCGATCGCGGAGGGCTTCGTCAATCGGCAGGAGCATGCCCGCGCGTTCGAAAGAACCCAAACGCTCAGCGCGACGGTGCTGATCGATCTCATCATCCAGCTGGGGTTGAACCATGTGCTGGATCTCGGTTGCGGCACTGGCGGGATGTTGCTCGAACTGGCGGAGAGAAATCCGCGGTTTGAAGGCTGGGGAGTCGACTTCAATCCCTGGATGTGTGCGGCCGCGCGGCGGCAGGTCAAGGCTGGCGCCGCAAAGTCTCGAATTCGAATCCTGCGCGGGGATTGCCGCGACCTGGCGACCTCCGTCCCCAAAGCCATCCTAAGACGCATTCAGACCATCACGGCGGCCAGTCTGGCCAACGAATTCTGCGGCGATGAAGGCGCTTCCGCGATCGCGTGGCTGACGGGCCTGAAATCGACCTTCCCGGGACGAACCTTGCTGATTTCGGACTACTATGGATACCTCGGAGGCCGGCGCAAACGCGGGAAACCGAGCATCGCGCTGCATGACTTCGCTCAGCTGATTTCGGGCCAGGGCATCCCGCCGCCGGATCTTGCCGCGTGGAAAAAGATCTATCGAATGGCGGATTGCGCGATGGTGCACGCGATTGAGGATCGCGCATCCTCATTCTTTGCGCATGTCATCAAGCTCTAGAAGGAAACGCAGCCCGTTGACGCGCCATCCCGGTTGCGCGGCTGCGAGCCCGGCCGAGTACGGTTCGATTTCCCGTCACTTCCACTTGCAGATGCCGCCCGACTTGCACGGCCAGGCCTGAATCCGCGTATCGAACGCCTGCGCGTCGAGCGGATTGCCGTGTCGCCGCGCCAGCTTGGTGCGAGCCGCGCCGCGCGGTTTTTCGGCGCGCGCGTGCGCAACATGGGGTCTGACTTGTGGTCTGACTTGGGGTCTGACTTGGGTTTTGGCACGGGTGACGCGTTCCGTGCGCACGGGCTTCGGCTCGGCCATGGCCTCGATCGGAACCGGCGCGAATTCGGTGGCGGGCCCAAGCCGCTTCGGCGACAGCACCGCCCTGGAAAGATCGAGACCGAGGAACTCGTCGGGGCGATACTCGTCCGCCATCGACGCACCGCTCCACGCCAGCAGCGTGGTGCAGAGGATGGCAGCGAAAACGTTTTTCGGGCCCATGCGAAGGCCTCCTGAAATACTCGAAACGGAACCTACACCTCATTTAGGAAGGGGAACGGGTAATTCCAGCCGTTATCGCCGGTAAGCTTACCGCGCCGGTTCCGTCGTCGGGAACAACCTGCGCGGGATCTACCGGCGGCTCCTGGTCGGGCATCAACGACGGACCGCTGAGGCCGCCGCGCTCGATTTGCGCTCGCTCTGGATCACCTCAAACCCCTCGAATTTGGGGTGACCGAGATAGAGGCTTTCGCCGGTTTTATTGTCGGCGCGGGCATGGGCGCGCCGGAACTCTTCCGACCGGGTCCAGGCCTCGAAGGCCGCCTTGTCGACCCAGGCGGAGTGCGACGAATACAGCGTGTGATCATCGGCCACGGGACCTTTCAGAAGATGAAACTCGACGAAACCGGCCACGTTGCCGAGATAGGATTCCCGCGTCGCCCAGACGGTTTCGAAAGCCTTTTCCGAGCCGATCTTCACCTGAAACCTGTTCATCGCGATAAACATGACAATTCTCTCCTGTTGGTGGTCGTTACCGGGGACCGAACCCGGCGGGTTGTGGCTCAAGCGAAACAGAAACGCGCTGAGGCGCTCTGGGACATCAGCGCGGCTCGGCGGCGGCTAACGTTCGAAATTGTTTTGTCCGATTTATGCTGCGCCTGGGTGAATCTTCAAGCCGGCCATGTACACGGTGTCGGGACCGGGGCTCGAGAACAGCACGTCATTCTGCGTGGTGCCGTCGGTGAGGATCCGATGTTGGTGGGATTGCGCGCCTGGCCTATGAGGGCAGTAATGCAGGGGTGGACGAAGGCAGGCAACGCGTCAGCACCCGGGATAATTCCGCGGATGCCAGGGGTAGCGGACCACTTCGGATATTCCGGAAGCCGCCAATTTGGCATGACCCCGTCATTTCACTTCGCCGAAAACAAGTTACGAATGAAATAGATCGTGAAGCGACCGACGATCTGATCCGAAACGTGTTCGAGATCGATGTCAGGGTGCAGCGGCACTCGGATGGGACACCTCCGGTGTTGCCGCAGCTGATGACGGCGACTGGGCCGATAAATCGAGAAATGGCTTGAGGACGCCGATCACTTCCTCGGTCTTGTCGTGCTGCAGCCAGTGCCCTGCCCCTTCGATCTTGACCAGTTCGGCTTGCCGGAAATGCGTGAGTACGCCGGCCGTCCCGGGATCGGGCAGAAAGCTCTCGCTGCCGGCAACCAGCAGCGTCGGACACTGGATGCGCGACCACAGCGCGATATTGTCTTCCAGCGAGAGCCGGTACGGCGCACGGGCGCGCAGATAGGGATCGAACTTCCAGCTGTATTCGCCGTCGGCATCCCGTTTCAGGGCGTGGGTGGCGAGATGCATGGCCTGCTCGCGGGTCAGCCGCGCGTTGCGGGCGAGAATTCGCTCGGCGCCATCGGCCACCGACGGATAGCGGTGGATTTTCCGTTGCGCCGTTTTGTCGAGGTCGGTGACCCACTCGGCGATCCGGACGTCGATCGGCTTGACTTTCCTGGCCGGAAAATTTGTCACGCCGTCGAGCACTGCCAGCCGCGATACTTTTTCCGGAAACGCCCCGGCGTAGGTCAGGCTGACCATGCCGCCCATCGAATGACTGACGATCGCGACCTGCTCGAGCCCAGCGGATTTTATCAGGCAGGTCAGATCGTAGACGTGATCGGAGAGGCTGTAGCTGCTGCCGGTCGCCCAATCGGAATCGCCGTGCCCGCGCAGGTCCGGTGCAAGTACGCGGTAATCGCCCCGAAGATCCTCGGCCACCCAGTCCCAACATCGGCAGTGGTCCCGGCCGCCGTGGATCAGGAGCAGCGGCGGCGCATCCGGGTCGCCCCAAGCAACGTAGTGCAAGCGCAGGCGCTGAGAGAAATAGATGTGTGAGCTCGGTGCTTCCACGCATATTCTCCTGGGTTAGCTGTCCAGCGCGACGATGGCCTCGCCGGATAGTTTGATTTCTCCCGCCTGATTGCGGGTGTTGACTTGGATGCGCAGCGTACGCGTCGCGTCATCCTTGCCGACCACCGTACCTCGGCAGGTGATGGCGTCGCCGACATGGGTGATGGAGGCGAAGCGAACCGCGAAGCTGCGGATCGCCTCCTGGGGCACCCAATTGGTGAGCAGACGGCCCAGATAGGCCATCGACAACATACCGTGAGCGAATACGTCGGGCATGCCGGAGCGCTTCGCGAAAAGCGGCG
>Ga0209331_1000723_pt1 | contig 11484 bp, 9 predicted proteins | sample JacPinW_OM3H0_M3_FD_187971 | JGI IMG/M metagenome (GOLD analysis project Ga0209331, IMG submission 187971) | Forest soil microbial communities from Algoma, Ontario, Canada - Jack Pine, Ontario site 1_JW_OM3H0_M3 (SPAdes) (version 2) | ecosystem: Environmental > Terrestrial > Soil > Boreal... | reverse complement strand
TCGGTGACCGTAATCGTATAAGTCAGCGTCAGGGTCTCGCCTGCCGGCAAGAAATCCGCGAGAAAATCCGGCAACGGAGCCAGCTGCCAGTCGATCGCGCCGTGACCCGAACCAGTACTGTCCGTCCCGATCTTGGCTGTCAGCGCTGCTTCAAATGCCGCGAGCGGACCCGGCGGAACGGCGCCCCCCGACCATGCGGGGGTTTTAAGGGCTACCGAAACCGAGTGGGTGTCCGTTAAATCAGGATCGTTGAAATCCAGCGTGCCTTGGGTCGGCGCGGGCTTGCCGGTGGCCGGATCGGTCGCCGAAAGAAATCCAGCGACGACTTCGTGGTCACCCGTGAAGGCCAAAGCGGGCGCGGAAGTGGTAATGACCGGAACGTCATTGGTGCCGGCGATCGTTATCGTAAAGTTTTGGGTCGTCGTCTCATTATTCAATGCAAAATTGTTCTGGACCACCACCACGTAGGTCAGCGTCAGCGTCTCGCCGGCGGCGAGGAAGTCGAAAGCATTGTCAGGGATGCTGTAGGTCCAGGTCGCCGAACCGTTGTTATTGTTGCCGGCGCCTGGCACCGGGGTGAAATTGACATCCACCTTGGCGATGTCAGCACGCTGCAGCGCGTTCAGCGCGATGTTGTTGCCGTGGGCGTCATGGTAGGTGACCGCATTCGTGTCGGCCGTCACCGTCACCGTCGGGACGTCGCCGGGATTGATGTCGGCCCAGTTGATCTGGACGATGACCTTATCGGGAGCGGCATCGCCGGTCTTGCCGGCCAGTTCGGTAATACCGAAGCCAGAAGCAACGTGACCGCCGGGGTCGAGGATAGCAAGGTTCGGCCCCCCCGGGATGTGCTGCAGCCCAGTCGGTGGCGGGGTCGAACTTGAGTGCAGTGTGGCGTCGAGCGAGTTCACGATCAGGACAACCGGGGTCGCGGTTGTCCCATCCGCCAGTTTGATCGGCGCTTCCTGCAGGAGAGGGTTGATCGAATCGGTGAACTGCGTGTTCGATTTCGGGTTGCTGTTGTCCGTGAACTTTTGCGCGAACACGTCGGTGATCAGCTTTTGAATCTCCGGCGGCAGCGGCGTGTTGGTGATGCTCACAACACCCTGATGAATGTTGATTTGCTGCCCGGCCTGATCGACGGTCGCGATCGGCGTAAGCGTGTTCTTGTCGAACAGAATGTACGAGCCGGTATGGCCGTCGGGTTCGACCAGCACCTGGAATTTCGCATCCGGCGCGCCGCCCGTGCCGGGGATGCTGAAGTCGATCTCGACCAGGACCGCGGTGCCGCGGATACCCATGGTCGCGACCGGCGTGTCGATCTTCATGTCGCCGTGCTTGGCGGTCTCGCCGGCGACGAACGAGATGGTGCCGGCGACCAGGCTGAGCAGCGAGGAATTGTTCGACCCGTTGGGGTCGTAGACCATTTCGTTGAGCACCATCCGCGCATTCGACAACAGGCCGAACACGGTGCCGTCGATGAAGGTGATGCCGAGCGTCGAGTCGGAGCCGGACTGGACGACATCGCCCTTCTCGACGTTGTCGCCATTGTTCAGGATGATCGAGACGCCGTTACGCACCGCGGTCGCGGTGCCGGTGAGCTTGGTGACATGGCCGATCACGGCGGCGGCCGCCGGCGCACCACCCGCCTGGGCCATCTCGACGTGGCCGGTCAGCGCGTTGACGATGTCGCCGGTGAGTTGGGCGCCGTCAGGCGAAGCGAGCGCCGCGCGCTTCTCGCCCTTGAAGTAATCGTGCAGCACCAGCTCATGGTCGTCCTTGGAAAGCACCAGGTCGACGCCGGAGCGCTTGAAATCGCCGTGGAAAAGCAGCTGCGTGTCCGGGACGATAATCGCGTCGGACGGAACATGGCTTGCATGGTGAGAAAAACTATCGACGTGGGCGTTCGCACTGGAATGCGCCCCCGCACCCTCGACAGGCAGCTTGGCGTCGAATTTGCCAACGAAATTCAATGGGCCCCACCCGCAAACAGTTAATATCTAAATAATTTTCAGAGTCTAAGCTTGCTTACCATCGGTCCTCGCGTTGCGAAACCATCTCCTGCTTGTGCAAATCTTGGGCAGGCGGGATTCTGCAGCAGAGTCAGCCAATATCCGCCCTACCAAATCTTGAAGCAGCAAAGTATTGCGTGCCGCCATCCTCAATGCAGGAGCGAATTGATAGCAATCTGAAGGACGACGTGATGTATTCTTGTGTATAAAATCCCGCCCCGATACTTGCATCGTCTTTCCCCTGCATTTCCCTGCAGGATACTGCGCCATTTTCTGCGCTAAAACTGTGAGATAGATAACAAATTCTGCGATTCCCGGCGAGTTAGCCATATCAGGCGGAATTCATCGAAAATACAACCTTTGCATGCCTTCGCGCGGCCTCGCCAGGGCTTTCGCCTCTGGAAGCGGACAATCTTTAATATTTTAAGCAAAATGGCGAGACAGATTTCAGCCTGTTTCGCGCTTTCGCACTCGGCGACGGCCGGTTTTAAGTAGATCAAAAGCCCCGCCGCCCATCATCGCCCGAGAAACGATCCGGTCACGCGCAGGCCAAACGGCCTCGCCGATGCCCGGACATGGGGCGTCAGATGGGTATCTTCAGTCACTCGCACGCGTGGCGTGCTGTCATCATTGCCTGCGGCATGGCCTGGTTCGGACCAGCGCCTGACCTCGCAGCCGGAACGTTGCTTTCGCCCGGCGCGGCGAACCTGATGCAGAAATCCGCCGAGCCTTTCGGGCTCTTCGCTTCGCCGTTGTCGGCGGGGCCTTTACGGGAAAAATGGCTCGATCTCGAACGCAAGCTCGACGATGAACGGGTGCAGCTGGCGCTGTGCGATGGCGACCGCGATCGCTGCGTGTCCCCGGCGGCGCTGCGGCTGCTTGCCATCGTGGACGTCGCCAGAACCCGCGAGGGACGCGCCCGGCTCGGCGAGACCAACCGCGCGATCAATCTTGCGATCCGCGCAATGAGCGATCTCGCCCAATACGGTGAAATCGACGTCTGGAGCTCGCCGCTTGCCACCTTCGCCCGCGGCGCCGGCGACTGCGAAGACTATGCCATTGCCAAATTCGTGGCGTTGCGCCTGGCCGGAATCTCGCCGGACGATCTGCGGATCGTGATCATGCGCGACACCATCCACGGCGAGGACCACGCGGTCGCAGCAGTGCGGCTCGATGGGCATTGGCTGATGCTGGACAATCGCCGGATGGCGATGGTCGAGGACGCCAATGCCCGGAATTTCCGGCCGACCTTCGTGATCGATCAAACCGGCATCATGCAGTTTGCCGATACCCCGCTGCTCGCCAGCGCACTTGTTGCCAGCGCCCCTGGCCCTGCGCCAACGCTGGCGCCGGATCTGGCCGCAGAGCCAGGGCTGATCTCGTCCGCCGACTGAACTCGGCAACGCCCCGGTTGCGGCGGACCGCCGCGTTGCCAAAGAGATTGACATGTCTCGGCGCGTCTCGATGATACGTTCCATCACGTGATAAAGTCGACAGGCTTTCGTCGAGCGGGGAGCGGGATGCGGGGATTTGTGCTGGCTGCCGTTGCGATCCAGATCGGCCTGGCGCTTCCCGCCTTCGCCGAGGATGCGCCGACTTCCGACCGAGCGGTCCGCGAAGCACTGCCGCTGTTCGAAAAGAATCATTGCGCTGTTTTCAGCGACCTGGCGGAGCAGTTGTTTTGCGGCGACGGCGAACTCAACGCCGTGGTCGAGAAACTAAACGGCGCGATCCAGCAAAGGCTGAACCGGATTCCCAACCACCGCCTCGCGATCGAGGAAAACGCCGAATGGATCAAGGACCGCAATTCGAGCTGCGGTATCTTCAGCGCGCAAACGATCACAAAGCAGGAGCTCAAACCCATCGAGGCCTGTCTGTTGAAGGAAACCGAGGAGAGGATAGCGATACTGGAGGATGCGAATTTCGATTGCCTGGCGACCAATACTACCGCCGGGATGCTGATCTGCAGCGACCCTGCATTGGCCGTCGCCAAGATGGAGCTCAACAGCCTCGTTCTCGGCCTCTTCGCCAAGTTAAAGCCGGAAGACACCAAGCAGGCGCTCGCCGAATATGAACGATGGAGCCGGGAGCGCGATCGAAAGTGCAATCTGGTGGACAAGGACAACGTGCCGCTCGACGAGTTGGCCCCGGCCGAGGCTTGTCTGGCCGACTATATGAGCCAGAAGACGGCCGAGATCCGTGCCGCCAAAGGCGACCCCAAGAAAGTCTTTGGACAGCCCAGGCTTTCGCCCCTGCCCGACGCCGACGCCGTCGACTTATGTGTCGCGCAAATCCATTCGGCCAATGCCTGCGATGATTTCCTCAGCGTCAACCGTGTGTTTCAAATCGACAACGAGGTGGCGGAGAAGGAGGCGCTGATTATCGCCGAAGTTGAGATGATCGTGCTGTCTCCCTTTGCAGTCTGCAGCCCGATCGCATCGAGCTGCACCGGAACCTGCTGGGACGCGAAATCGGGGAAGGCGAAGTCGTCGCCGGGATCTTCGCCGGGAAACAGGGACAGTTTTTCGGTCGCGCACAAGTTGAGGGTCGAGAAAGCATTCGCGTTTCAGAAAGCCGATAGCGGTGGCTGGCGCTGCACCACGACCGCACTCCAACCGGTAGATTTTGGCGTGTCGCAAAGCGGCCCCTGAACTCGCTGACGATCAATTCGTTCCGTCGTCGGCCAAATAATTTTGAATCGTTTTGTAGCATCCGAAATGCGGGCGATATTTCACTTGGCGAAAAATGAGCGAAACAAATCTTTTCTTTTTCGCTTCGCATCGTCCTTCGATTGACGTCATCGTTTCATCGGGCATAGCATCGCCTCCGATCCGCTAAGAGATCATTGGAGGAACACATGAAACGCTTGGCGCTTGCCGCAAGCTTTGCCATCCTCGCGCCGTTGGGCGCGAATGCTCAGACCACCGATCAATTGATCAAGGGCGCGACGGACACGTCGAACGTCCTCAATTACGGAATGGGCTACAATCTGCAGCGGTTCAGCCCGCTGACGCAAATCAACAAGGACAACGCGAAAAACCTGGTGCCGTTGTGGAACTACAGTTTCGCCGACGACCGCAGCGAGGAGTCGCAGCCGCTGGTCTACCAGGGCGTCGTCTATGTCACGAGCCACAATGCCACGATGGCGATCGACGCAAAGACCGGCAAACAGGTCTGGAAGACCAAGATCGAATATCCGGCGGAAACCGCGCGCATCGTGTGTTGCGGCATTATCAACCGTGGTGCTGCGATCTATGACGGCAAGCTATTCCGCACCACGCTCGACGCCAATGTCATCGCACTCGACGCCAAGACCGGCAAGGAACTCTGGCGCCAGAAAGCGGCCGACATCAAAGAGGGCTATTCGATGACGGTGGCGCCGCTGGTTGCCGACGGGGTCATCCTGACCGGCATCTCGGGAGCCGAGTTTGGCATCCGCGGTTTCATCGATGGATGGGACCCGGCGACCGGCAAGCATCTCTGGCGGACCAATACCATCCCCAGCCCCGATGAGCCCGGCGGCGACACCTGGAAGGGCGACACCTGGAAATTGGGAGGCGGATCGACCTGGATCACCGGCTCCTACGACCCGGAGTTGAACACGGTTTATTGGGGCGTCGGCAACCCGGGGCCGTTCGACTCGGCAGTACGGCCCGGCGACAATCTATACACCTGCTCGGTGCTTGCGCTCGAACCGAAGACCGGCAAGATCAAATGGCATTATCAGTTCTCGCCGAACAATGCGTTCGACTACGACTCAGTCGCCGAAATGGTGTTGGCTGACCTCACTGTCGAAGGCAAGCCGACCAAGGTCCTGATGGACGCCAACCGTAACGGCTTCTTCTATGTCCTCGACCGGACCAACGGCAAACTGCTCGCGGCCAACCCCTATGTGAAGGTGAACTGGGCTACCAGCATCGACATGAAGACCGGCCGCCCGATCGAGACCGACGTCGTAAAGGACGCGAAGGACGGCAAGAAGGTCGTCGTGTACCCGTCCCTTCTCGGTGGCAAGAATTGGGAGCCGATGTCGTTCAATCCGCAGACCGGCCTCGCCTATGCCAACACGCTCGCGTTCGGCGGCCATTACAAGACCGAGCCTGCGACCTACAAAGCCGGCGAATGGTATCTCGGCATGGACCTGACCGATTTGTGGGAGTGGGGTAACGGGCCGCGCGGCCACCTCAAGGCGATCGATCCCTTGAGCGGGAAGACCAAGTGGGAGGCGCCGAGCGATCTCCCGCGTTTCTCCGGCGTGCTGTCGACCGCCGGCGGGGTGGTATTCTCCGGCCAGTTGACCGGCGAGTTCGAAGCCTTCGACGCCGACAGCGGCAAGAAGCTCTGGCAGTTCCAGACCGGGTCGGGCATCGAGGGACAGCCCGTCACCTGGCAGCAGGATGGCGTGCAGTACGTCGCGGTGGCCAGCGGTTATGGCGGCGTCTATTCGCTGTTCTCCGGCGATGAACGGCTGGCCAACATACCGACCGGCGGATCGTTGTGGGTTTTTGCAGTGAAGCCTCAATAGGGGCTCGCGTGTGATCAAGCGACGTTCGAAATGGGCGGCGGCGCATTTTGCCGCCGTCGCGATGACGGCACCCGCGTTGACGACACATCCCGCCAGCGCGCAACAAAGTGCTGACGCCGGTCAGGCGCAGATCGACCAGGGCAAGGTGACATTCGCTCAGAAATGCTCGCATTGCCACGGCCCCAACATGGTCAATGCCGGCACCATCACGCCCGATCTGCGCAAGTTCCCGGACGACAAGGAACGCTTCTCCACCACGGTGAAGTTGGGCAAGAACGGCAAGATGCCGCCTTGGGGCGACCTCTTGAGCGACGATGAGATCGCGGATCTGTGGGCCTATCTATCGAGCCGGAGAAATCCATGAGGACCTGGCTCCTGGCATCCGCAGCCGCACTTGTGTTGACGGCGATCTCGCCGGTGAGGGCTACTGCCGGCGAAGAGCTGAAGGTTTGCCTCGACGAGGATCTGCCTCCGCTCTCGGTGCATCATCGCGGCGCGGCCGGCAGCGGTTTTGATGTCAGCCTCGCCCAGGCGGTCGCGCAAAAACTCGGGCGGCAGCTTACGATCCAATGGTTCGAAAGCAAGCTCGACGAGGATTCGAGCCCGGCGCTGGAAGCCAATGCGCTGCTTTCGGACCGCCGCTGCTCGCTGGTCGGCAGCTATGCTTTGACGAGGGATTCCCTCGTCGTACCCGGCCTAAAGACCGCAAAACTCCCGGATTTCCAGGGCGCCACGCGCGACGATCGCAGGCGCCGCGTGCCGCTCGGCGTGCTCGCGCCAAGCCAACCTTATGTCTATTCCCCACTGACCATCGTGCTCGGCGCGAAGGCGCGCGACCGCCGCATTACCGGCGTCGGTGACCTAGCTACCTTGCGCATCGGCATCGAAAGCGGAACGCTGGCTGACGCGATTCTGATGACGTTCGGAAACGGAAAGCTGATCGACGACATCACGCATCTGGTCCCCGGCCGGGACGATCTCTTGGGCGCGCTCGATCGCGGCGATCTCGACGCGACGCTGCTCGATCTTCGAAGGTATGATGCCTACCGCGCCGCCCATCCCGACACCAAGCTGGCTCCATCCGGATATTATTATCCGATCGGCGCCAATCGCGGTTATGTCGGCCTTGCCAGCGATCCGACGCTGCTCGTCGCGGTCAACCAGGCGCTGTCCGATTTGCAAGGCGCAGGAACGATCGCCGAGCTCGGCCGGGCAGCCGGCCTCACTTTTCTGGCGCCCCGAGAGCCCGCGATCCTCGGCGACGAGATGCAGCGGGTGCTTCGGAAGTGATGGATCACCTTCTCCCTCGCCCCGTTCTTACGGGGAGAGGGCTGGGGTGAGGGGTGCCTCCTCAAATTCGAACATCAACGCGTTCGGAGACTCCCCCTCACCCGGATTGCATTGCATGCAATCCGACCTCTCCCCGCAAGCGGGGCGAGGTGAGCCGAGTTCGCGGGCCGCCAACCCTCAGAACATCAGATTGTCCTTCACCAGCGCCCAGCGGCCGTTCTTGACCTGCTGGACCTGCGCGATCGTATTGGCCAGATGATCGGTCTTGGAGAATTTGGTTGGCGGTGAGCTGAAAATATCCAAGAACTTGTCGCCGGACTCCAGTGCGTCCAGCACCTTCTGTCCCGTCAAATCCTTGCCGGCCTTGTTGACGTAAAACGCAAACGTCTCGACGGCATTGTAGCCGATGATGGCCTGGGTGTTGGCGTCGGTGCCGAACATCTTCTTGTAGTTGATCAGCCAATCCTTCACTTTGCCCTTGGCGGTGTCCTCATAGGGAATTTCAAAGCCCGACGCCGCATAGAGCCCCTCGACAGCGTCCTTGCCCAGCGCCGGCACTTCCAGCACGTTGGTCGGGGTGGCGCCAAGGAAAGTGACGTCCCATCCGAGTTTCTTGGCTTCGCTCATGGCGCCGATGGTTTCGCGGATGATCGTCCCAAGCACCACCAGATCGCAGCCGTCGGATTTCATCTTTGCCACCTGCGCGCTGAAGTCCGACGCACCGCGCTTGTAGCTCGTAACCGAGGCCGGCGTCACCTTCATCGCGTCGAGCTGCTGGGTAAAACCGTCAAGCACGTTTTTGCCGTACTCGTCGTCCTGATGCATGATGCAGGGCTTTTTGAAATTCTTCGCCTCCATCATGTATTTCAGCGCTGCGCGCGTGCTCTCCACATACGGCAGCAGGTTATTGAACTTCAATCTCTCCTGCGGCTTTGCAGCGTCGAACTTGAAGGTGAATTCCGCCGCCGTCAGCGGAAACAATTGCAGCACGCCGGCGTCGAACAGGATGTCCTGGGCGGCAAGCACAGTCGGCGAACCCATCGGGCCGATCATCGCAAAGATCTTGTCGCGCTCGGCCATCTTCTGCGACGCCAGCACCGCCTTCTTCGGGTCGTAGCCATTGTCCTCGAGGATCATCTTGAGCTTGCGGCCCTGGATGCCGCCGGCCGCGTTGATTTCCTCCACCGCCATCTTCATGCCGTTGGAAACCGGAACGCCCACAACTGCCGTAACCCTGGGCAGCTTTCGCGCATTGGCAGGATTTGCGGCGCTTGATTCACCGTGCCGAAATATCTTGGGTCCATGGTGCGCAGCGATACGCAACACATGGATTGTCCCGACATCATGAAGCCGCAGGATTCCGCGCTCCAAGTGCGAGGGTTAACAAAGCGTTTTGACCGGCTTGCGGTCGACGCGCTCGATCTCACCGTCCGGTCCGGCGAGTTCTATGCCCTGGTCGGCCCCAATGGCGCCGGCAAGACCACGACCTTGCGCATGGTAGCCGGGCTGTTGCGGCCCGATGCTGGATCGGTTGCGGTGTTCGGGATCGACGCGCTGGAAAATCCGATCGCGGCCAAGCAGGCGATGGCCTGGGTTTCGGATGAACCGATGATTTATGACAAGCTGACGCCGCTGGAATATCTCGAATTCGTCGCCGGGCTCTGGGGCGTCGATCCCGCGGTCTCGCAGTCGGCGGCGCATGATCTGCTCGTCTCGCTCGGGCTTGAGCCGCATCTCGGCGAGCGGTGCGAGGGCTTTTCCAAGGGCATGCGCCAGAAGGTCGCGCTCGCTGGCGCGCTGGTGCACGACCCCCGCCTCATCATCCTCGACGAACCCTTGACCGGGCTGGACGCCGTCTCCGCGCGTCACGTCAAGGGGTTGTTGGGCGACCGCGTGCGCGCGGGCTGCACCGTGATCATGACCACGCATATCCTGGAGGTCGCCGAACGCATGGCCGACCGCATCGGCGTCATCGCCGCTGGCCGGCTGGTCGCGGAGGGCACGCTGACCGAACTGCGCCAGCAGAACGGACACAACGATACCAGCCTCGAAGACCTGTTCATCACCCTGGTCAACCCCGAGGCTGCCGCCGCATGAGCTCGGCCACAGCACTTACCTGGTTCGCACGGCACGAAATCCGGCTGGCATGGCGCGAATGGCTCGCGATGATGACCGGCGGCCGCCGTGGGCGAAAGCGCCGCGCGGTGATCGGCCTGATGATCTTTGCCGCCATTATGCATCTGCCGGCCTATGCCGTGGTCGGCCGGTTTGCCGATCTCAAGGCGCCGCTCGACAAATCTACCTTGATCGTCCTTACCGCAACCATCGTCCTGGCCTGGGCCCTCATGCTGTCGCAGGCGATCGAATCGGTGACGCGGGTGTTTTATGCGCGCGCCGATCTCGATCTCATCATGTCCTCGCCGGTCCGTCTCAACAACGTGTTTTCGGTTCGGATCGCCGCGATCGCGCTGTCGGTCATTGCGATGGCATTGTTATTGTCGACGCCGTTCGTCGACGTCCTCGTGATCGGCGGCGGCATCAGGTGGTTTGCGGCTTACGGCGTCGTCGTCGCGATCGGACTGTCGGCCGCGGCGGTTGCGATCGCGGTCACGATTGCGCTGTTTCGATTGATCGGCCCGAGCCGGACCCGGCTGGTGGCGCAAATCCTCGCCGCGATCATCGGCGCCGGTTTTGTCATTGCGCTGCAGATCGCCGCGATCCTGTCCTATGGCACGCTGTCGCGGTTTGCGGTCTTGACCTCGGATGCCGCGGCCGCCTTTGCCCCTGATGTCGAGAGCTACGTGTGGTGGCCGGCGCGCGCGGTGCTCGGCGATGGCGAAGCGTTACTATTGCTATTGGCCGGCGGCCTCGTGCTGCTCGGCGCGGTGATGGCGATGTTCTCGTCGCGGTTCGCGGACACTGCGGTGCGCGTTTCCGCAACTGCGACACCAAGCCATCAAGCGGCCCGCACCAGAGCGTTTCGCGCGGGCTCGCGGCAACAGGCCCTGCGGCGCAAGGAATTTTTGCTGCTGCGCCGCGATCCCTGGCTGATATCGCAGACCCTGATGCAATTGCTCTATCTGGTGCCGCCGGCCTTGATGCTGTGGCGAAGCTTTTCGGACAGCTCGGCCGTGATCGTGCTGATCACGCCGGTCATCGTGATGGCGGCGGGCCAGCTCGCGGGCGGTCTCGCCTGGCTGACGATTTCGGGCGAAGACGCCGCCGACCTGGTGGCAACCGCGCCGCTGCCGCCCACGCGCGTGATCCGCGCCAAGATCGAGGTGGTGCTGATTGCAATCAGCGTCATCTTTGCGCCGCTGGTTCTGCCGCTGTCATTTGTCTCGCCGCTGCAGGCCGCGATCACGGCGCTCGGCGTCATCATCGCGGCCGCCTCCGCCACCGCGATCCAGCTCTGGTTCCGCGTCCAGGCGAAACGTAGCCAGTTCCGCCGCCGCCAGACATCGTCGCGGCTTGCGACATTTTCCGAAGCATTTTCCTCGATCGGATGGGCTGCGACCGCGGCGCTGGCGCTGGCGATCCCGATCGCGGCTGTCATCACGGGATTGATGACGGCGGGCATCGTCGCGGCAACGTGGAAGATCAGCCCGCGGCGGGCGTGAGCGGCGGATCGGCTGTTTCAGCCGGCCTGGCGGAAGG
>Ga0209331_1000721_pt1 | contig 11501 bp, 12 predicted proteins | sample JacPinW_OM3H0_M3_FD_187971 | JGI IMG/M metagenome (GOLD analysis project Ga0209331, IMG submission 187971) | Forest soil microbial communities from Algoma, Ontario, Canada - Jack Pine, Ontario site 1_JW_OM3H0_M3 (SPAdes) (version 2) | ecosystem: Environmental > Terrestrial > Soil > Boreal... | reverse complement strand
GGAGTGCGCACGAGCGAAAGCCGTAGCGGCCGTAGCCCGGGTGAGGCGTCGCGCCGCAGGCGCGCCGGCGATTTCCGGGATAGGCTTTCCCCCGCATTTTGGCAGCCGGGCCACGCTGCAGCTGCACCGGCTCAATCCGGGCTACAATTTATCCTGCGAGGAGATTGCGCCATGAACAAACAGATCACGGGCGTGCTCTCGGCCCTCTTTGTCGTCATCGCCGGCACCTGCGCGCGGGCGGAGGACACGCTGCGGCTCACGGTTGGCCAGCGTGGCTTGTGGGACACTGCCATATCGGAGGTCGGCCAGCGCGCGGGCATTTTCAAGATGCATGGCCTTGCGCTCGAGATTCTGTGGACGCAAGGCTCGGGCGAGACCCAGCAGGCAGTCATTGGCGGCAGCGTTGATATCGGAACTGGCGTGGGCATCATGGGCGCATTGAGCGCCTATTCCAAAGCCGCGCCGGTTCGCGTCATCGGCGCCGAGATGACGGGCGCGGGGGATCTTTTCTGGTACGTGCGCGCTGACTCGCCAATCAAGAGCCTAGCCGAGCTCAACGGCAAGACGGTCGCCTATTCGACGGTGGGCTCCTCGACCCATGGTGTGGTCAATGCTTTCGTCAAGCAATACGCGCCGGCAGCAAAGCCCACACAGACCGGAGGACCAGCGGCGACACTGACTGCGGTGATGTCGGGCCAGGTCGACGTCGGCTGGGCGGCGCCGCCTTTCGGGCTCGATCAGCTCGATCGCAAGGAAATTCGTCAAATCGCAACCGGCAATGACACGGTATTCAAGGGCCAGACGGTTCGATTGCTGATCACGAATAGTGCGACGCTTGCGAGCCGCAAAGACGCCGTTGATCGTTATCTCGCAGGATATCGCGAGACCATCGACTGGATGTATTCCGATACGGCTGCGCTCAAGACCTATGCCGAATTTGTCGGCATCACGGAGGAGAAGGCAAAGCGCATTCGGGACGGCTTCTTTCCGAAATCATCTGTTTCACCCGACAAGATCACTGGTCTCGATCTCATCGTGCCCGATGCAGTAGCGCTGAAGTTCACGCCCGTGCCGCTTACCAAGGAGCAGCTTGCCGAGCTCATTCAGATCCCGGCAATAAAGTAGGGCCAGCGTATTCCGGGACACGAAGATCAGAGCCCCGCGCACATCGCCTGCGCGCGTGTGGCCGCGTAGTCCCAGGCCGAAAATTTTGCTTCAAGCGCAACGCCGGCAGCGCGACGATGAAAGGATCATCGCCGAAGCTTCTGTACTGCTCGATAAGCTCCGCCGCACTCATTCCCGGCTTGTAATTCGCGGCGAGCCACGCATCCACGACATTGCGGCATGCCGCGAGCGCCTCCTCGACGGAGCCGTAGGTGCCGAGCTCGCGCCGCTCATCCTCCTCCATGTAATGGAAGTTATCGTCGATCATCACCTTGTATTTTGACATCGCGTGTGTGCTGTTGCGCTTTCCGCTCAAGCTGACGGCGCGGGGCTCGTGCTGCTTGCGCGAGGCGCGAGAGGTCAATAGGGGCGCACTGTACCCTTGACCGTCGTTCGCAGCATCAGCCGGCGCTCGGTCGAAGGAAAATCCGTTCGCGCATGCGAGGAGCAGCGATTATCCCAAAGCAGCAGGTCGCCAACCCGCCAGACATGCTCGTAGACAAACTCAGGCTTTTCCGCATGGTCAAACACCGCGTTGAGGAGGGGTTCGTTTTCCTCTTGCGGCATGTCGACAATCCCGGCCGTCATCAGCCGGTTGACATAGACCGCCTTTTTCCCGGTCTCCTCATGGGTGCGGAACACCGGGTGCACGCATTCGCCGAACGCCTCGGTGCCGCGGCTGTCGCCTTTCTGGGTTGAGCCGTAATTGTAGTGATGCTCCGCCAAGCGCCCTTCGAGGCGGTCGCGGATTGCCGGATCAAGCGTGTCATAGGCCGCATAACCGCTGGCGAACAAGGTATTGCCGCCACTCGACGGAATTTCGACGGAATAGAGCAAAGTCGCTTTGCTCGGCACCTCGACATGGATCATATCGTGGTGAAACATCATCTCGCCGTCGGGGAGGGCGCCGATCGGCTCGCCGTTCTCGCGGATGTTGGAAATCAGCATGATGCCGGGCAGCAGGCTGGAATAACCCTTGGGGAAATACTTTGCCGGGCGGGAGTGTTGCGCCTGCTCGCCGAAATAGTGGGTGACGCGAACGAGGTCCTCCTGCGAAAGCTTCTGGCCGGGAAAAATAATCACAAGGTGATCAAGCCAGGCCTGATGGATGGCCGCAATCGTCTCTTCGTCAGGCTTCTCGTGCAGGTCGATCCCGCGAATCTCAGCCCCGATGTGTTGCGTCAGCGGCACCACATCGAGCCGCGTTCTTGTTGCGACGGTCATGGCGCTTCCTCACACCGGTTCCATTTGCCGCCTGGCCTTGCCGTGCTCTGCTTCGCCGCTGGCCAAAGCCGCAAGAATTTTTTCCACCAGCTGGCGCGCTGAATCCGCGCTCAGCTCGACCGCCACCCGCTCGCGCCCGCCCTCGGATTCGTTGACGAAATCGATACCGAGCGCGTGATCGAGCTGCGCGTGGAACGGATGGTCGTAATACACGTTGGCTGTATCGATGCGCATCCAGCCGTTCGCGCCCTTGGCGCTCCCGACGAGCTTGGCTTTCTCAACGATATAAGAGCACATCCCGGTTCCTCCCTGTTCGACTATGCCGCGCGCGCGACCGCCTGGACGGCGAGATGCTTGTGGAAGAAATCAAATACCTTGTTCCAGCCGTCAAGCGCCTGCTCCGGGCGATAGGCCACACGGGCGGCGTTGAAGAAGGCATGGCCGGCACCGTCATAGCGATGGAACTCGTAGCGCTTGCCCAGCTTCTTGAGTATGGCCTCGGTGCGGTCGACCTGGTCGCGATTGGGATTCTCGTCGTCGTTGCCGAACAGTCCAAGCAACGGACAATTCATTTTTTCTGTCAAATCGATTGGTGCGACGGGCCGTTTCTCGTTGATTTGTTTCCTGTCATCGACGATGACGTTGCCGCCCCAGCAGTCGACGACCGCGTCGACGTCCGGAAGCGAGCATGCCGCGAGATAGGCATGGCGTCCGCCCGAGCAGAAACCGATCACGCCGGCTTTCCCGTTGGCGTAGGGCTGCGCGCGCAGGAACGCCATGCTTCCCTGCACGTCGCCCATCACCTGCGCATCAGCCACGCCGCCGGCCGCACGCACCCGTGCGCCGACATCGTCGGGACTGCCGGGACCTTCGCGGAAATAAAGATGCGGCGAGATGGTTGCGAAGCCGTGATAAGCGAGCTTGCGGGTGGCTTCCTTGATCCACTCGTCCCAGCCCGGCATGTGATGGATCAGCACCACGCCCGGCCATGGTCCCGCGCCAAGGGGACGCGCGTAGTAAGCCTCTCCTATGTCTCCCTTGTGGCCGGTAAAGGCGACCGTTTCAGCGAGCATGCTTTCGTAGGTCATGCCGATCTCACGGACATTTGTAGAGGACTGCCTTGTAGGTCTGGTCTTGATCCGAAAAATCCAGGGTCTTGTCGTCACGTGGAGTGAAGCTGACGTCCCCGAGCATCTGGCTGCCGCCCGCACCCTTGCATTCGATATGAATGCGAAACGTGTTGCCGTCGTGCTTGATATCGAGAATTGAGCATAAACCAAATACCGAATCGATCTCGGTCGGGCTGATCGTCACCCGCGATACGTTGGCACCCGCGCCCTCGCAGGGCTCGTTCTCGGTATAGGTGCCAACGAGCGGGAAATCGTCGGTTGCCGAAACCGAGGCTGTCATCACGGTTCCAAACCCCAGCATCGACAACACGGCAGCCGCGGCTCTATGCACCTGTCCACTCCCTGGCAAGCCTGATGGCAGTAGACTAACGAATGCTGTGGCGTGGGCCAATGCCGGCCGGCCGGATTGTGTCGGCTATGGCCCGCCCGCTGAAATTGTCGTAACGAGGCGCAATGATTGCATCATGACCGAGCTCCCCACCATACCCCTGACCGACATCCGGGAAGGCGGACCGGTTCGCCACGCGATTGAGGCGCGCACGCGCATGCGCGCCTTGCGCGACGATTGTATGAGCTGGCTCATGCCGCCGGTTCGAGTGCTGCTCCCGGCGATGGACGCCGTCACGCGGCTTTGGCTCAGGCGCTCGTGCTCACCCTATGTTGCTGAGATCGGGGCCATTGCCGCGGCAGTTGGCCTTCCCGGATTGTGGTTCTTCAACGGAACGTATGCATGGGGCTGCACCACGGTCGCGCGTGAAGAGGGCGGCGCGCCGTGGCTTGCGCGCACGCTCGATTGGCCGTTCCCCGGGCTTGGTCGTCATCTTGAGATTATGCGCATGCGCGGCCCCGCGGGTGATTTCTTCAACGTCGGTTGGCCGGGTTACGTCGGTGCCTTGACGGCCTCTGCGCCTGGCCGTTTTGCCGCCGCCATCAACCAGGCACCGCTCCGGCGGCGGACTGTGAGCCCGTTGCTGCGGCCCTATGATCTGGCAGCGAACGCGCTGTCGACTTGGCAGCTGAGCTTCTGTCCTCCGGATCACCTGCTGCGCCACGTCTTCGAGACCTGCCGCAATTTTGCGCAGGCGAAGGATCGTCTGGAGACAGTGCCGATTGCGCGTCCGGTGATCTTCACATTGGTTGGCTGCGCGCCGGGCGAGCGATGCGTAATCGAGCGGACCGAGCAAGGTTTCGTGACTCGTGTTGATGACACGGTCGCGGCCAATGATTGGTTGCAGCCAGCAAAGCCATGGGAGGCACGCGTCGCAGCGCGCCTGTTATTCACCGCTTCCTATGAAGAGGCCGCTGCCCGCAGCCGCGCACGGCGCGAGGCGCTTGGGTCGTGGCCGCGAGGTTTTGCCTGCGCCGACTTCGCGTGGGTCGTACCCCCGGTTCTCAATTCGTTTACGCGATGCGCCGTCCAGGCATGTCCCGCGCGCGGGCGTTTGTCCGTGGTAGGATATGAAATCGAGGATGGAAGGGATCTGCCCCTGCCGGTCACGAAGGTTCGCGATATGACAGTGGGTGCGGATCCGATCGGCATTCCGGCATAGTCCCGGCTGCTACCTTCAAACCGTTCGGTTTTGGACCGCCCGATGCCCGTATCCGCCGTGCAACACCGATGCGCGATCCGTGGCGGCGTTTACTCTTTGTTAAATACCCGCGCCCCGTGATGGGTGCGCGGGGAGGGATTGTCATGCGCGCACTTTTACTGGCAGCGGGCTTGCTGCTGATGACATGGGGGACGGCAGCGAGCGCCGACCTGCCGCGGCTATCCCGGCCGTCTGCGGTCAGGGTGCCTGCGGCGACGTCGCTCTACATGGGATGGAGCGGGTTTTATTTCGGCGTGAACGCAGGCGGCGGGATCGGCAATAGCAAGAGCGATTTCAGCGTGGGCGGGCCGCTCTTCGCCTCCGTGAACAATGCGTTTTCAGGTGCCGTGGGCGGCGGGCAGGCCGGCTTCAACTGGCAGAGCGGACTGACGGTCATCGGTCTGGAGACCGATCTCCAGGCCAGCGGGATAAGGGGCAGTTTGAACACTCCCTGCATACCCGGGATATGCGGCCTTCCACTTACTGCGACATATAACGACAAGGTGCCCTGGTTCGGGACGGTGCGCGGCCGGCTTGGCGCTGCCGCGAGCAGCTGGCTCATGTATGTGACGGGAGGCTACGCCTATGCCCGGATCGAAACCGATGCGCTCGCCGCAGCCGGTCCGGCCGCGGCGGCTTTCAGCCTGCACGACACGAAAAGCGGCTGGACGGCAGGCGGCGGCATCGAGGTGGCCCTGGCACCGGGATGGAGCGCAAAACTGGAATACCTCTATCTTGATTTCGGGCACCGCGGCAGCACGCTTGTGCTTTTGCCGGCAGCGGCAATTGTCGATGATGCGCACTTCACCATGAACGTCGTGCGGGTGGGGGTCAATTACCGGCTGTGAACAACGGAGTTATCGAATGCCTCAACTCACGCTGTACCATGCCGCGCCCTCGCGCTCGTCTATTGTGCGCTGGATGCTGGAAGAAATCGGCGAGCCCTATGACATTCAGCTCCTGAGCCTGAACAAGGGCGAAAATCGCGCGCCCCAATATTTGGTGATCAATCCCATGGGTAAGGTGCCGGCGCTCCGGCACGGGGATGTTGTGATTACCGAAGCAGCGGCGATCTGTGCCTACCTTGCCGATGAATTTCCACGCGCGAAGCTCAATATCCCGATCGGCGATCGGCGCCGCGGCCGCTATCTCAAGTGGCTGTTCTTTGGCCCGAGCTGCATCGAGCCCGCAATGATGGATCGCGCTTTCCCGCGCAAGGAGGAGGCGCGGCGCGCTGCACTCGGCTACGGCGATTTCGATACCGCGATGGATGTGGTGGCCAAGGCGGTGTCGAGTGGACCCTATCTCATGGGCGACCAGTTCACCGCCGCTGACGTGGTAATCGGCTCAGGTCTGCGCTTCGGAATGATGTTCAAGTTATTGCCCGAGCGCGCAGAGTTCACGGCTTATACGGGACGCCTGGCGCAGCGGCCGGCCCTCCAGCGCACCGACAGCAAGGACAAGGAACTCGCGGCGGCGTGAGTTCGTTCTGGCAGCGTCGGCGAAGTTGCGGATAATGTTGGGCTGAATAGCCACCGGTTTGCAGGAGCTGAGGCCGAGAGATGATTCTGGCCTTGCGCATCCTTTATTTCGAAGACCTCTCGGTCGGGATGACCGAGATGCTCTCCAAAACCATTTCTTCTTCCGACGTGGTTGGTTTTGCGCAACTCACCGGCGATCGCAATCCCATTCACCTCTCGGAGCATTTTGCTGCCAAGACGCAGTTTGGAAAGCAAATTGCCCACGGTCTTTACACCGCAAGCCTGATCTCGGCGGTTTTAGGCACGCGCTTGCCCGGTCCGGGCGCGATTTACATTTCTCAGACGCTGAATTTCCGCGCCCCGGTCAGGATCGGCGACCAGGTTGATGTCAGTGTCACCGTCGCCGAGCTGATCCCGGAACGCCAGCGTGCCCGGCTCACTTGCATCTGCAAGGTGCGCGAGGAGATCGTGCTCGACGGCGAGGCGCTGGTGAAGGTGCCATCGGCGGTCAAATCGAAACGGCCGTTGCCGAAGATCTGAACCCTACTCCGCCGCCTCGATACGCGCATGCCTGCGCGCCAGCACCGGCACGAGAAACTGTCCGGTGTAGCTGCGCTTCGAGCGCGCGATGTCTTCCGGAGTCCCGGCCGCCACGATCTCGCCGCCCCCGTCGCCGCCCTCGGGACCAAGGTCGATGATCCAGTCCGCAGTCTTGATCACTTCGAGATTGTGCTCGATCACCACGACAGTGTTGCCCTGCTCGACCAGCTCGTGCAGCACGTCGAGGAGCTTGGCGACGTCGTGGAAATGCAGGCCCGTGGTGGGCTCGTCCAGAATATAGAGCGTGCGTCCCGTCGCGCGCTTGGACAGTTCCTTGGCAAGCTTCACGCGCTGCGCTTCGCCGCCTGAGAGCGTCGTCGCCTGCTGTCCGACATGGATATAGCCCAGTCCGACCCGCTGCAGCAGCTCAAGCACATTGCGCACACGCGGCACCACCTTGAAGAACTGCGCCGCCTCGTCGACCGTCATATCAAGCACGTCGGCGATCGACTTGCCCTTGAACGTCACTTCCAGGGTCTCGCGGTTGTAACGCTTGCCCTTGCAGACGTCACAGGTGACATAGACGTCGGGGAGGAAGTGCATTTCGATCTTGATCACGCCGTCGCCCTGGCACGCTTCACAACGCCCGCCTTTGACGTTGAATGAGAAGCGGCCGGGCTCATAGCCGCGTGCTTTCGCTTCCGGCAGTCCCGCAAACCACTCTCTGATCGGCGTAAACGCGCCGGTATAGGTGGCCGGATTGGAGCGGGGCGTCCTGCCGATCGGCGACTGATCGATATCGATCACTTTGTCGAGGTGCTCCAGGCCTTCGATGCGGTCGTGCGGGGCAGGGGCCTCGCTTGCGCCATTGAGCCTGCGGGCGATCGCCTTGTAGAGCGTATCGACGAGCAGCGTCGATTTTCCGCCGCCAGAGACGCCCGTCACGCAAGTGAAAAGGCCGAGTGGAATTTCAGCGGTGATACTCTTGAGATTATTGCCGCGTGCATTGACGAGCGTGAGCGTGCGCACGGGGTTTTTGGGCCGCCGCTCGGGAATCGGCACCATCAGCTCGCCGGAAAGGTACTTGCCGGTATACGAGGCGGGCTCCGCGATGAGGTCCAGCACCGTCCCGTGCGCGACGATATGACCGCCGTGAACGCCGGCACCCGGCCCGATGTCGAGGACATGGTCGGCGGAACGGATCGCATCCTCGTCGTGCTCAACCACGATGACGGTGTTGCCGAGGTCGCGCAGCCGCTTGAGCGTCTCGAGCAGCCGCGCATTATCGCGCTGATGCAGTCCAATGGACGGCTCGTCGAGCACGTACAGCACGCCAGTCAGTCCCGATCCAATTTGGGATGCAAGCCGGATACGCTGGCTCTCGCCTCCTGAGAGCGTGCCGCTTGCGCGCGCAAGCGTGAGGTATTCCAGCCCCACATCGACCAGAAACTTGAGCCGCTCGCGAATCTCCTTGAGCACGCGGACCGCGATCTCATTCTGCTTTGCGCTCAGCGTCTGCGGCAATTGCGCGAACCATTCGCCCGCGCGCTTGACCGACATGTCCGCGACCTCACCGATGTGCAGCCCGCCCACTCGCACGCACAAAGCTTCGGGCTTGAGGCGAAAGCCTTTGCAACTGGCGCAGGGAATATCGGTGAAATATTTCGCCATCTCTTCGCGCGCCCAGTCGCTCTCGGTCTCGCGCCAGCGCCGCTCGAGATTGGTCACAACGCCTTCGAACGGCTTTCTCGTCTCGTACGAGCGCAGCCCGTCGTCATAGACGAACCGGATGGCATCCTCGCCCGAGCCGTACAGCATCGTGTCCTGGGTTTTTTTCGGCAGGTCTTTCCACTTGGTGTCGAGGGTAAACTTGTAATGCTTGCCCAGCGCAACCAGCGTTTGCACGTAATAGGGACTTGAAGACTTGGCCCATGGTGCAATTGCGCCTGCGCGCAGGCTTTTGTCCTTGTCTGGGATCACGAGATCGGGGTCGATATGCTGCTCGATCCCGAGCCCGCCGCACGCCGGACAGGCACCGAATGGATTGTTGAACGAGAACAGCCGCGGCTCAATCTCCGAAATAGTAAATCCCGATACCGGGCAGGCGAATTTTTCGGAGAAGATCAAACGCTCGGGCCCGCTGCGATCATGAATCTTGGCGACTTTTTTGCCCGCGCGGATAGCATCTGCGGCCTTTGGTGGTTCGGGTTGCGCGCTGTCCGCGAATTCCACCAACGCCAATCCATCGGCAAGCTTGAGCGCCGTCTCAAGCGAATCGGCCAAGCGCGTGGCGAGATCGCCGCGCACAACAACGCGATCCACCACCACGTCAATGTCGTGCTTTAGCTTCTTGTCGAGCGTGGGCGCCTCGGCGATCTCGTAGAACCTGCCGTCAATCTTTACCCGCTGGAAGCCGCGCTTCATGTAATCGGCAAGCTCCTTGCGGTACTCACCCTTGCGGCCGCGCACCACCGGAGCAAGCAGATAAAGCCGCGTGCCTTCGGGCAGTGTCATCACCCGATCGACCATCTGCGACACAGTCTGACTTTCGATTGGAAGCCCGGTGGCGGGTGAATAAGGCACTCCCACGCGTGCCCAGAGCAGCCGCATGTAGTCGTAGATTTCCGTAACCGTGCCCACGGTCGAGCGCGGATTGCGCGACGTTGTCTTCTGCTCGATGGAAATCGCGGGGGAGAGGCCGTCGATCTGGTCCACATCCGGCTTCTGCATCATCTCCAGGAATTGGCGTGCATAGGCGGAGAGTGATTCCACATACCGGCGTTGGCCCTCGGCATAGATGGTGTCGAACGCAAGCGAGGACTTGCCCGAGCCGGACAAGCCGGTGAAGACGACCAGCCGATCGCGCGGGATCTCGACGTCGATGTTTTTGAGATTGTGCTCGCGTGCGCCGCGGATCGCAATAACGCGCGTGTCATCACGGCTTGCATGCCGGGAAGCGCGGTTGCGATCAAAGAGGTCGTTCATCGGATCTGCCGGCGCGAGGTCAAGGTCGCGCCGTAAAGGCGCGGACAGAGCGAACGTAGTGAGAACCGGCCGCCTTTGCGAGTCTGCCGGCGAACCCCGTCAATTCCGGAGCAGAATTGTGGACAATGCCGGCAAAGCCTGCGGAACAAACAGCCGCAGGCTCAATCCGGTGAGCGCTCTTTTGGTAGCGAGCGGGAAAGACTCCAATCAGAATGGAATCTCGTCATCCATGTCGCCGCGTGCACCGGCGCCGGCGAGTGCGGGCGCCTTTTCACGCGGAGCAGCGGCACCGAATGACCCGATGCTCTCGTCGGCAGCCGGGCCAAAGTCGGTCGCTGGGCCTCCGGGACGATCGAGCAGCGCCAGCTGCGAGTTGAAACCCTGGAGCACGACTTCGGTCGTGTATTTATCCTGCCCGGACTGGTCCTGCCACTTGCGGGTTTGCAGCGAGCCTTCAAGGTAGACCTTCGATCCCTTCTTCAAATACTGCTCGGCGACCCGGCACAGCCCTTCGGCGAAAATGACCACGCGATGCCATTCGGTTCGCTCGCGGCGCTCGCCGGTCGTTTTGTCGCGCCAGGTATCGCTTGTGGCAACGCTCAGTTGGACGACGGGGCGGCCGTCCTGCGTCCGCCTGATCTCAGGGTCTTTGCCGAGATTGCCCACCAGAATGACCTTGTTCACCGAACCTGCCATGACAGTCTCCGTTTCGTCTTACCGTAATCACACTGCCCAGCCGAGCAAGCCCATTCCGTCTTTTCCACAAAGGGCAGGGGGCATCGCCGGGCACTTGTTCTCTTTCTGTTCTAGCAGGCTTTTGCCGGCTCAGCAAGCACAAAAGCTTAGCTCTCGCGAACGCTGTGCATCGCACACAGCTGGACCCGCCCGCATGTCGCATGGGTCGGCCCCAGTGTCACCGCATGGGTTGGCGTGGCGTGCCCAACATGTTCGATAGAACGAATCGTAGCCCGGATTGAGCGCGCCGGAGCGTTTGCTACGGCGGCGAAATCCGGGGATAGGGCCCCGGATTTGCGCTTGCGCTTTGCGCAAGCTTCAATCCGGGCTACTTGGCTGAGGGCTCAACCCGCCGCCTAAATTCGATATTCTGCTCATTCCTCGGTGCAGCAATATGAGTGGGATAAAGTGGCACTTCCCGCATAAGATCATGCGCCGGTATGTCCGCAGCTGGCGGAAGCTGACATAAGCCCGAAAGAGACGGATTCTCGTTTTGACCCCCACTGCGGTCAAAAGCCGGGGCGAAATATTGCGCTGCGGCGAGCCCTGACTTGATGCTCTCCAATCCGCTATGCTGCCACTGTGGTTAGGGGCAGCCGATGCAGTTCGGTCAGCTAAAACGGCTCGACTTCATCACGCTGCTCGGCGGCGCG
>Ga0209331_1000720_pt1 | contig 11504 bp, 11 predicted proteins | sample JacPinW_OM3H0_M3_FD_187971 | JGI IMG/M metagenome (GOLD analysis project Ga0209331, IMG submission 187971) | Forest soil microbial communities from Algoma, Ontario, Canada - Jack Pine, Ontario site 1_JW_OM3H0_M3 (SPAdes) (version 2) | ecosystem: Environmental > Terrestrial > Soil > Boreal... | reverse complement strand
CATGTTGCCGGTATAGAACCGCATGCCGAGCGGGGCTGTATGCGGGCCCAGCAATGCGATCGGCTTGGTGAACTCGTCGCACGAGTAGCCCCACCCGAATTCCTGATCGGGAATGTTGCCCTGGTGACAGACTTACTGCTCGTGTCCGCGCTGAGCCGCAACGAGGCGATCGTGTCCTCGTGCTGCTCCGCTCTATGGCGGCAGGCGAATTGCAGGGGAAACAGTGTATACCAGCATCGCAATAGCGGCGATCGCAATGACGTAACCGAGCAAGCTGCCAAGGGGACCGAACGGGTCGCGGGGAAGTTCTGTCATGTCCGAAGGAATGCGATCATGCGGCCCACTCCGGTCGCCGGGTGTCAGCGGAGCCCACAGTGTTTGCGATCGCTTTGAGGGCGCTTTCTGTACTGTGAAAAAGATGTACAACAAATAGGTGTCTATCACAATGGTGACCGCCATGACGCTGTAGGCCCACGGGCTTTCCATCCAATTCAGATCGATCAACACCCGGGAGAGACCGAATGCGACGACCCATGCATCAAAGCTCATGCATATCCGACGAAACGTCTCGGCATCCAGCCGTCGGATGAGATAGGCGCCAAGCGGTACTCCAACCAGAGCGCTGGGAATAAACACCAATAAGATGTTCTCGCTTTCGGCTATAAACAGCCCAAGCTGGTAATACAGGATGGCGGTCACGCTCGACTCAGCCACGCGAACCAATGCGAGACCGGCCCGAAACTCATTTTTGACCAGGCCTTGATTATTGAACAAAATCGCTAAGGGGGGTCCTGAGATGGTCGTTACCGAATACAGCATGCCCAGCGCCGTTCCAAAAGGGAGACCGATCAGCCATGTCGACCGAATCGGCCTCCGCCAACCGGCTGCCTGGACCAGGATGAGGGGCAGAAGAGCCGTGTAGGTGCCGAATTTGATCCAGCCAGGTTGAAGCGAAGCAAGAACAAAGGCTCCGACTGCGATGCCGGGTAGCAACCCGATGAGAATGGGAAGCACCCTTTTCCATACAGCCGGAACGCCCTTCAGATTGATGAATAGTACGTATAAGTTAAGGAAGACCTCGATCACAACGACGGCGGGATTCAGGACTCGATTTGTATAAAAAACGAGCGCGATCGGCACGGTGAGCGACGAAAACCCATAGCCAAGGGCACCATTTACAAAGGCCGCAAACAAAGCGATCCCGGCAAGAACGATCACAGCGGTGTCAAGGGAAGGCATCTTTAGTTTCTCCAATTACCGGCAATCGGCCACGCTGCCGCCGCGCCCCCAATCACTTTGATGAAATCGCGCCGTCGCATTACCTTCCCCAGGCTCGGGACTACGCCCATCATGGTTTTTGCTTAGCCAATCAAAACAGGAAATTGCGACCAGCGATATGGGGTGCAATGGCCAATTTTGCGCCGCAAAAACCCTGAACCGCGCATGTCTCAAACGGGTCGATGCTGTTGAAAAAATCGGTGACCAACGATAAGCGTGCAATTTTTGACCCCTATCAGACAGTTTCTTGGATCAATATTCTCCGTTGTGTGCTTTTCTTGAATCAATATTGCTCAGAGATCCCCCTCAAAATCTTTTTTCAACAGCATCGGTCATAACCCGCCCCCCTCTTTAGCGCTCGCACATCCGGTTCCGCCGGGTGCAGACATGGTTGGGAGAGCGGTCCGTTGGTGAGGCTGTGCTCCGCGTCCTCCCGCAGCTCAGGGCGACCGATAGAACGATATGGACACCTTGACGCCCGCGTCTTCGAGATGACCTGCATCGCGCTCAACGTTCCCTTGAGCGCGTGGATACGCGGCATCGCTGGCTGGATATTCTCCCGGCGCTGGGCCGTGCCGTCCCGATTCCTGCGTAACAAGCACGGTCCGAAAGGCGCTCTCAAGTGCACGGCATTTCACAGGCGCTAACGAGGCTCACGTGGCCACCCAGCCGCGCCACGGCTCGGCACCGGCGAAGCGTGCCCGGCCATCTAATGCCTCTTCGATCCGGAGCGCCTCATTCCACTTCGCCATGCGCTCGGAGCGCGAAAACGAGCCAACCTTGAGCTGAAGCACGCCCCAGCCGACAGCAAGGTGGACGATCGTAACGTCCTCGGTCTCGCCCGAGCGCGCGGAGACGATCGCGCCCCAATGGGCAGCGCGCGCGGCTTCTACCGCAGCCATGGCCTCGCTCACGGTCCCGGCTTGGTTCGGCTTCACGAGAATCGCGTTGCACGCCGGCATCGCTGCCGCGCGGCGCAGACGAGCCGCGTCGGTCACTAGGAAATCGTCGCCCACGATTTGAACCCGGTGACCGACCGCCTTCGTGAAACGTGTGAAGCCCGCCGCGTCGTGCTCGGCCAGAGGATCCTCGATCGAGACGATCGGATAACGGTCGAGCCAATCAATCAGCATAGCTGACATAGCGTCGGAATCGAGCACGAGTCCCTCGAGTGCGAGGCGGTAGGCGCCGTCACGATAGAATTCGGAGGACGCGATATCGAGCGAGATCGACACCTCATCGCCAGGCGTAAAGCCCGCGCGCTCTATCGCGCCCACCAGGGCGTCAAGCGCTGCTTCGTTCGAATCGAAGGCGGGCCAGAAGCCGCCTTCGTCGGCGACGCCTTGAAGGCGGCCGGTCTCACTCATCATCGCGCCGGCCGCGCGGTAGATCTCGGCGGTCCATTCGAGCGCCTCGGCGAAGGAACGCGCCTTCGGCGCCACGACCATGAAATCCTGGATGTCGACGCGTCGCCCCGCATGGGCGCCGCCGCCGAAGATTTGAACCTCCGGGATCGGCATGATGGCGGGCCGGTCGCCGAGGAGATAGGCATAGAGTGGCACGCCGGCGGCCGCGGCCGCGGCATGGAGCACTGCCATGGATGTCCCGACCAGGGCGTTGGCGCCGAGACGGGCCTTGTTGGGCGTACCGTCGAGCGCAATCAGCACGTCGTCGATGATCTTCTGGTCGCGCGCGTCGCATCCGCGAAGGGTCCGCGCGATCTCGCCGTTGACATTACCGACCGCCATCATCACGTCGGCGCCACCGAACCGGCTGCCGCCGTCGCGCAGATCGACTGCCTCGCCGCTGCCGGTCGAGGCGCCGGCCGGCGCAATCGCCCGCCCGAGGGCGCCGCCGGCGAGTGTCACTTCGGCCTCGACGGTGGGTCGGCCGCGTGAATCCCAGACACGGCGGCCGCGAACGGAGATGATTTCGGTCGTGCTCATGCATGAACCTGTTGGGCCCATGCATCGCGAATGACGTCGAGGCGATCCACTCGGGTTGCAATATATCGGCGCGCAAAATCCCGGACCTGGTTCTTCTCGCGCTCTTCCGTGACATATTCGATCGGCGACTTGCCGTCGATCCGGCCCAGCAGCAGCGCCGGCAGAAGAGCCGCAGCCAGGGCCTCCATCTCCGCGCGCGGCTGCCAGGTCACGCCCGCGAGATATGTCTCGGTCAAGCGATCGAACAGCCTGAGAAAGCCGCGCGCGCTCTCTGGCCGCCATAAGCATTTCAGCAGTAGGTGATTGAGGCAGAAAGCTAGGTCGAAGGCCGGTTCGCCGTACCAGGCGCATTCCGAATCGATGAACACCGGGCCATCCGGCCCAACTAGGATGTTTTTCGGGCTGACATCGCCATGCACCAACGCGCGTTTAGTCGCGAGCGTGGCGCTCGCAAGCGCCTCGAGCCGCGGCGCTAGATCAGTATGGACGCGCCCGGTGGCGACCAAATAGGGCTCGAGCCGGATAGCGTAGAAACAGACGCCGGTATCGAACGCGGCAGCGACCCCGGGCCGGCCGGCCGTCGCGGCGTGGATCGCGACCAGCCGCTCGGCGACCGCGACTGCCGTTTCCTCGCGCAGGATACCGTCGCGCAGTTGGCTCTTCCAGTTCGGATAGCGATCGGGATCGAGGTATTCCATGACGAAGAGGCCGGCGTTTCGATCCTGGGCCACGAGGCGCGGAGCCGAGCCTGGCCAGATCGCCTCCGCCTCGGCGAGCCACTTCCATTCGGCGTCGTTGCGCTCTATCGGCGCTTCCCAAATCTGCGACACCTTGAGCTGCGCCAGGGCGCGCTTCAGGCAATATTTTTGCGCGCCGATCTCGATTCGCCAGATGTCGGAAGAAACCCCGCCATCGAGCGGCACACATCTAAGCCTGTCGCCAGACGCGAGCAGGCCTATGCGCCCAAGCACGGCACCGATTTCCCCTTCAGTCAGCGGATTGGCACGCGGCGTCGACCCACGCATAGCTAACAATCAGTCTTCATGGAAAATGGTGGCATGTCATTATAACTCAACCGGCGGCATTTGGGCCGCCGTCACAAGCGCTTTGTGCGTGGCGCTGGCGGAGGACAGCCTTTCCGATCTGCAACCAAACTAAGTACTAATCGCAATCCAAGGCAGCGGAACATAGTCTTTCCGTAAAGGAGCGATGCTGCGAGGAAAACTCTCGTTGTCCTGCCACAAATCCATAGATTCCGTCAGTCGATTACTACTACGCTCGAGCTTACACAACGTTGCGCGGCTCGCCGGCCACGAAAGCTTCGACATTGTCGATCAGCTGATCCGCCAGAATCTGCATAGCTTCCTGGCTGGCCCAAGCGATGTGCGGAGTTACAATGAAGTTCGGCAGATCCAGATCCAAGAGCACGTTGCCAGCCATGGGCGGCTCATTGGTGAGAACGTCGAATCCGGCGCCGCCGATGATGCCGTCTTGAAGCGCCTGCGCCAGCGCACCTTCATCGACGAGACCGCCCCGCGCCGTATTGATGAGAATTGCGTTGCGCCGCATCATCGCCAGCTGCTCGGCGCCAATCAGATTTCGCGTATCGTCCGTCAGCGGTGCATGCAGTGTGACAACGTCACTGCTCCTGAGAACTGTCGGGAGGTCGACGAGGCCCGGCGCGAGCACGAAGTCGGTCGCAAGCACTCGCATTCCCAAGCCCTCTGCGCGGCGCGCCACTGCCTTGCCGAGAGCACCAAATCCGACAATGCCGAGAGTCGAACCCGCGACGTCGCGAATGGGATGGGTGAAGAAACAGAACTGTTCAGCACGTTGCCACGCTCCGTTCCGCACATCCTCTCGATAGGCAATCAGGTTGCGGCGCAACGCGAAAATCAATGCGAACACATGTTCAGGCACCGTGTTGAAGGCGTAGTCGCGAATGTTGACGACGGTGATGCCTTTAACTCGGCAATAGTCCTTGTCGACGATATCAGTTCCAGTCGCGGCGACAGCGATCAGTCTTAGCTTCGGCAGCTGCGCGAGCGTCTCGGCCGGCATGGGCACTTTATTGATGATAGCGATCGTCGCGTCTCTGAGCCGTTCGGCAACCAACTGGGCCGGCGTGGCGGCGTATTCTTGGTAGGAATGCGGAAATCCCGGCGCTCGTAATTCAGCGCCAAGCGTGCCACGGTCGAGGAACACGATCGAATGCTTCATCGACATTCCGAACGCCATCCTTAGAAAGCTCAGGCGCTGCCCTGCGCTTCCATCACCGCGGGACTGGCATAGTTCTCCGAGGCGATGAGCTCAATGGCCTTGATCGCCTGCCATACCTCAGGGTCCACAGCGCAGATCGTATGCTCGCTGCTGAACATCGGTTTCGGTTCTGCTGGTCGCTTCGTTCGCTGATCTTGATGGCCAGCGGCGTTGAGCTTGCGTTCGCCGCTTGAGCTAGGCATGAACTACCCCCTCCGGATGTGTCTCGGCGAAGCGCTCTTCCTCAGTCGGTGGCTTCTCTTTTGCCATGATTGTTCTCCGGAAGTGCGCCTGGGCCGCCGCAACGCCGCTTCCCATCGCTATGTCTATACCAACATCGCGCATCGCCATTTCCGCCCCGGCCAGCGCGCCCAGCACCATCAAATCATTGAGATCGCCCAGATGCCCGAAGCGGAACAGTTTGCCAGCAACCTTGGAGAGTCCTGCGCCTAGCGCCAAGTTGTAGCGACGGAATGCGGAGTCGATCACATCCGCGCCGTCGATACCGGGTGGCACCATGATGGCGCTCACCGTGTTGGAGTACCATTTCGGTTCCTTGGCGCAGAGCCGCAAACCCCACGCCTTTACCGCTGCCCGCACGCCCTCGGCCAAAACCTGATGCCGTTCGAACACGCGGTGGAGGCGCTCCTCGAACAACATGTTGAGGGATTCTCGCAGCCCATAGAGCATTGGCAGCGACGGCGTATAGGGGAAATACCCCGTCGCGTTTGCTTTTATGTGGTCGCCGAAATCAAAGAACACCCGAGTGCAGCGGGCGCTCTTTTGCGCCGCCAACGCCCTGGGACCGGCACAGACGATGCCGAGACCAGCGGGAAGCATGAGTCCTTTTTGCGATCCAGCGACAGCGAGATCCACACCCCACTCGTCCATTCGGAAATCGATGCTCGCGATCGAACTGACGCCGTCAACGTAAAGCATCGCCGGGTGGGCGGCAGCATCGATCGCGCGCCGTACCGCGGCGATGTCGCTCGTAACACCGGTGGCGGTCTCGTTGTGGACTATAAGAACGCCTTTGATTGCATGCGTCCGGTCGGCCCGCAGGGCATCCTCAATGCGATCGGGCGAGGCCCCTACCCCCCACTCTTCGTCCTGTATCACGACATCAAGACCGATGCGCTGAGAGAGATCAATCCAGAGGTGGCTGAACTGGCCGAAACGCGGCGCTAGCACCTTGTCCCCGGGCGAGAGGGTGTTGCTCAGCGCCGCCTCCCAGGCACCAGTGCCGCTGGAGGGGAATATAAAGACCTGCCCATTCTCGGTCTTAAATATCTTCTTCAGCTCTCGGAATAATGACAATGTCAGTTCAGGAAACTTGGAGGATCGATGGTCCTCCATCGCCACCATCATCGCGCGCATCACTCGGTCGGGTACATTGGTCGGTCCTGGGACGAACAGAAAATTGCGTCCCGGCATCCTCGGTATAGGCATGGTGTCCTCGCTTCGGAAACAACTGTCGCAGAGTCACCGCCATTCTATACGGATTGCGGTAACATCAAACGGTTTCCGCGCCGCTCACCGCTGCCGGATGTCGACGGATGGAGCCAACCGCCGTGCCGACGAGGTCATCGAATAGGGGGAAGGCGCCAAGCAAAGCTGGCGCGATCAGCCGGTGCAAGTCCGGCCCAGGTAAGGCCTAGCAAGCCGCCTGGAAGCGAGTGTTGCGTGAGGCGGCGGCGACGCCGCACACGAAGCGTACACAGCGGTTGCGTGGGGTGTGGGAGTGAGCCACGAAAATGATGAACTTGCGGTCGAAACGGCACGCTGCTTCGCTTCAGATCTGAGACCAATCGCGGGAGCAGGATGGTGGGATTGATCAACCACGTGCGGTATTCGCGGCCAGCGACGTTCAGGCTGCGGAACGGGAGCGTGCCGGTCCTGGGTTTCGGCACCACGTCAAGGGGCGTATGGGTATCGAATGCAGGAATCCGATGATTGAGGGTATAATTGCGCCGCAACGCAATTCCATAGTGCGGCCAGCGCGATGCATCGCCGAGCTCGACTATTCTGTTGCGTGAGCGCCGCAGGTAGTCGGCAAGAATGTTTCTTCCCTCGTCAGTTTCATATTCCTCGTAGATGCCGGAGGGTTCGAACTGTCCTGCGGCTTTGAACGAGGTCGTCCGACGAACGTCCAGCTCCTTGGCATAGACCGTAATCCTCAACCGCGGCCATCGTCGGCGTAACTCGCTCGCGACCGTCAGACCGATAACGCCGCTCCCGATCACTGCAACAGACATGCGCCTTGTTCGACCGATGGCCCGCAGCAAGGTGTGGACATGGTCTGCGACGACGCTCGCACATCCGAAGCTCAAGGTGATCCCAGCGCCGCCGTGGCCGTAATTGTGGATAAGAAATTTCGGTCCCCAGCGGCTGGCAATCGGCTCTGGCTCGAGCTCGAGGCGCACACCGCCAACGCGGTGCGGCCGGATGCCGATCAGGTAGGGATGCTTCGGGCGCAGCAGCGAAAAATCGGGATCTGGAAGTATCTCTCCGCCACGCAGGGGAAGACTATCGGAACCGCCCGCTTGCGCAGCAGCCCGGCCTAGTATGGCCGGCATGCTTACCTTTACACTGAGCGCTGCCGTGGCTTGCAATAGCCGACGCCGCGACAGCACCGTGCTCCAGACCGAGTCGGAAGAAGGATCCGCCATTGCCTTCCGCAGCACCTGCGAGTTTACATCCTGGCCCGCAAGGTACGATACCACCAGGCTGCCGCGACAATCACTTCGCCGACCCAGTGGAAGGGTGCGAGCACCACCAACGCCGCACCGCCTCCAACTTTACCGACCGCGCCCGCCGCGTAGTTCGACGTTGGCTGCGGCGCTTCCAGCTACATCCACAGCCGCAAAAGCGGCTGTTCCTGCTCCATCGGACCGCACTTTGCTTAACCTCGCCGAGACGGCGGAGCAGGCGTTGGAACAGCGCCTCCTCGGCGTCTGTGGTGGAATTGTCACGGGTAGGGTCATTCATAACGAATATCCAAGAGATCTGGCTTGCAATTTTGGACGAGGCAAGCCCACCGGCGCAGTCTAAAGAGGGGTTATCGCTACCGCCATTATGACCGGGGATATTATGACAGCAGATTCCAATCTTCCTGGAGGCTGGTGGTCTGGTACTGAAGAGGAGAACGAATATAGTCGGCTGTTCGACGGGATATCGTCTTGGGATAATGAGTGTACCCTTCGACCGAGGCGCCCCGATATGTGGCTGGGATTGGGCGAGAGCGGCTGATGGCTGAAGAAAGGAGGTATCTAAAAATGACAATAAAAAATGGCAGCGCAGACGGAGGCGTATCGACAAGAAAAGCCATAGTAATCGGCGTAGCGTTTTTTTGGAGCACCCTACCAATCGCGGCAGCCGATACGGAAATGACACAAGAATACTCGATCTGCCTTGAAAAATCCAATGGGGTTACAGTTGAGATGATCAATTGCATACTTGCTGAAACGATACGCCAAGATGCTCGGCTCAACGAAAACTATAAGAGGCTGATTTCGAAGCTCGTGACAGAACGAAAAAACACGTTGATTGAAGCGCAGCGTAATTGGATAAAATTTCGGGATACAAATTGTGGCTTCTACGCTGATCCGGAAGGCGGCTCCGCCGCGAGATTGGCCGCTAACGAGTGCATTCTAAACGCAACAGCTCAACGTGCCAAAGAACTACGACTGCTGAACATTAACTAATCTCAAAAGTGGCGTCTTCACACGCGGTAATCATGGCTTTAGTGGATGCCCGTATTGACAAGCCCTCGTCGCAAGCCAACCGCTGGAAGTGATGTAGGGCCGGTCGGCCTGACGAGGCCCGCCGATGATCGCATAACCTTGGCGTAAACATTGCTTGGTGGGCGGTCCCCTGTCATGTCTCGGCCAAAATTGTGGGGTTCAAAGCGGTCCGTCGGAGATGGAGGAGCATGCCATGCCGCTCATTCGAAACGGACACGCGGCGTCCACATCCTGGGCGTTCCTGCTTGTGTTGTTCTCGGCGGTTCTGGGTCTCGCTCTGTTTGATCCCAACATGGGCAATGCTCAGGAGGTGAAGCAGATTAAGCTCACCGAAAAGCACATACAGAATTTCATGACCATTTCCGAGAATATGGCGAAGCTCTCCGATGGAGCCAATCAGGACAAACTGGATGCGGAGCTGGAAGCGCAGGCCGAGGCTCTTGTCAAGAGAAATGGCTTTGCGAGTCTAGCCGAGTTCGACGAGGTATCGATGAATATTTCGATGATCATGTCCGGCATCGACCAGCAGACTAAGAGGTTCACCGAGCCACCGGAACAGATTAAGCAACAGATCGCCGCGCTTAAGGCCGACAAATCCCTGCCGGAGGCGCAAAAGAAAGAGGACTTGGCGCAGCTTGAGGCCGCGCTCAAGGACGCAAAGCCCATTCAGTTCAAGGACAACATCGGGCTAGTCCTAAAGTACTTCGATAGGCTCACGGAACTCATGCAGGAGCAGGGACCTGCGGATTAGTGCAAGGTCCGCATAGCAACCCGTTCTGTTGGGCACGAGTCCGAGGAACAGGTTCCAGAACATTGCCAGCACCGCGATCTCGGCAAGATGGGACACATAACAGCCATGACTCATAGGCTATTGGACCTGGACACTGTAACGCGGCAGCTTTTCGACTATCGATGCGAACAGCCCTGATCGCGATGGCCGCGGTGCTTCTGGCCGGCCTGAACGGCACATGTGCAGCCATGAGTGACGCCGACCTTGAGCGGCTGATTACACGAGAAATAGCGCCGATGGTGGACGAAGTCGGCGGCGCAGCCATTGTGGTGCGCATGGATGGGCGAACGAAGTTCTTCAACTACGGCTTGGCAGAGCGCGCAAACGAGCGGCCGGTTACATCGGACTCGCTGTTCAACGTTGCTTCTATACGCAAGGTATTCGAAGCTACGCTGCTGGCAGAGGCCGTCAATGTAGGCGAGCTTGCGCTCGCCGATCGAGTTGCCGATTACGTCACCGAGCTGCGGCAAGGAGAGTACATTAGCCGCGTGACACTGGGGCAGCTGGCGAGCCACACTTCGGGACTGTTGCTGCCCACCGACCATCCGCCCTGGCCGGATTACCGTTACAGCCTGTCCGACTTTTTGCGCGTGCTCAACACTTGGACGCCGAGTGAAGGACAGGAGCCTGGCAAACAGCACACCTATAGCCACGCCGGTTACGTGCTGTTGCAGCTGGCACTTGAGCGTCGGTTCGCCACCCCAATCGCGCAACTCATGGAGCAGCGGGTGTTCAAGCCGCTCGGACTTCATTCCACCAGTATTCCGGAACGCGGCGCGGAAGGTCGCGCGCAGCTTGCGCGGGCATTCATGCGCCAGGCTGTGCAAGGCTATTCTGTGGACGGCGACCCGATCGGCACCCCGGGCGACCAGCAGGGCTATTTCGATTTTCCTGGAACCGGGCAGATGTTCTCCTCAGCGCGCGATCTCGCCATCCTTCTTGCCGCAGAGCTCGGCGAACTCCCGATCGAACCTCTCCTGCGTAATGCCATGGCAATGACGAAGCGTGGCGTGTTCGCGATAAGCCCACGCAACACTCAAGCACTCGCCTGGGAGATCAATGACTACGGCGGCCCCGTCATCACCGACAAGCCGGGTGGTCTAAACAATGCGTCCACCTATATCGGGATGGTTACAGGGAAAAAGCTCGGAATCGTGATTTTAGTGAATCGCGGAGACCAGCATCCCCAGGAGGTCGCTCGTGAGCGCATCCTGCCAGCGCTCGCACAATAAACGTTTCCGCGTGGAATAGCGTCGAACGAGGTGATCGAAGGACGCTGTTTGCTGCGGTGCATGAGTCCGCAAGTGGGCACGAACGCGAAGTGCCGATGCGCATCGCCAATGTCGGGTGATTGGGTAAAGCAGACCTAATCGGCCAACCTCTTGCAGTCAGCCACGAGAATCCAAGGAAACTCCCAGGCTAAACGCCTTCTGCCGAGTCGCCCCTTCGGTTCTCTTGAGTGCCCGAGCAATTTTACCCGCTGGCGTC
>Ga0209331_1000719_pt1 | contig 11505 bp, 10 predicted proteins | sample JacPinW_OM3H0_M3_FD_187971 | JGI IMG/M metagenome (GOLD analysis project Ga0209331, IMG submission 187971) | Forest soil microbial communities from Algoma, Ontario, Canada - Jack Pine, Ontario site 1_JW_OM3H0_M3 (SPAdes) (version 2) | ecosystem: Environmental > Terrestrial > Soil > Boreal... | reverse complement strand
TAACGCGTGTGCGTTCTACCACTACCATTGCACACGCGGCTATCGGGCGCATCGGGCGCCCGGCATTCCCTGCGCCCTCTGTTCTCAGAGGGCGGGAAGTTTCCAGCAAACCTCGCGCAAAACACGCGGCGAGATCGCGAAGCTGCGTCGACAAACAAGATATGTCATGCCCGGACTTGATCCGGGCATCCATCAATCTTCGCAAGAAGTTTCATTCGAAGAGGATGGATTGCCGGGTCAAGCCCGGCAATGACGAACTGAGTTAGGCTGTGGCTGTTTGAAAAGTGAAGATGTAACCCCCATCGCCCTGGCGATCCAATACGTCGTCCCGGCGGACGCCGGGACCCATAACCACAGGGTTTTGTTGTTGAAGCGTGATGTCGCTCCAGCTCGTTCAAATCGCAACAGCTGTGGTTATGGGTCCCGGCTCAAGGCCGGGACGACACCGGAAATGTGGCGCCTGCCTTGGCAGGAACAGCGACGCTCAAGCCGGCTGCTGCGCCGGCGTGCGCTGCTTCGGCGCCTTGTTCTTCCCAAACACCGCCGCCGATTTTCCCGTCAGCGCCGCCAGCACCAGCGCGACCATGTGCTCCAGCCGCTCGTCCCTGGCTTCTTTCGTCAAGAGATCGCGGCCAAAGATTACACTGAGAGTCGCGCTGTTCGAGAGGTAGAAAAAGCACAGCGCCGCGATCGAGATGTAGAGCTGCACCGGATCGACCGCGACGGCAAAATCGCCGCTTTCGACGCCGCGCCGCACCACGGTGCGGATCATCTCGACGAACGGCGAATGCATCGACTTGACCTTGGTGGAGCGCTTGAGATGGCGCGCTTTTGCCAGATTTTCGGTATTCAGCAGCGCCAGAAATTCCGGATTGCGGATAAAATAATTCCAGGTGAAGTCGATCAGCCGCTCGATCGCCCGGGGCGGATCGAGATGTTCGAGATCGAGCGCGCGCTCCTCGACGCGGATCTTCTCATAGGCGCCCTCGAGCACCGCGAGATAGAGATCGTCCTTCTTGCCGACGTGGTAATACAGCATGCGCTTGTTGGCGCCGGCTTTGGCGGCGATGCGGTCGACCCGTGCACCATGAAGGCCGTGGGTGGCAAATTCCTGCTTCGCCGCCTCGAGAATGCGAAGCCGCATGCCCTCGGGATCGCGCTGCCACTTCAAAATTCGCTTTGCCTTGGCCAAATTGGTCGCTCAATGATAGTGCGAGAGCGGATGTAGCATGCATCGGGCAGTTTGAGAATGAATCGGGTGCGCTACTCTTACTCTCCCCTGGAGGGGGAGGGTCGATGCGAATGAAATGAGCAGCGGGGTGGGGTGACAGTCTCTCCGCTTCGAACGGTGCCCGAGTTGAGAGACCGTCACCCCACCCCCGTCTCGCATCTTGCGATGCGAGCCGACCCTCCCCCTCCAGGGGAGGGTAAGCAAGAATCACGCCCTCACCGCGCGCTCCACTATTAGCGTGGGAATGCCGCAGGTGCTGCTGCGCACCGTCGCAACCCGCGTTCCCGGCTTGCGGCCGTCGCGCACCTCGGAAACCTCGACGCCGCTTGATGCGAGCCGCGCCCGCGTCGCTTCGATGTCGGCGACCCGCCAACTCAAGCCCCAGAGCTTGTCACGCGCCTTGTCGACCGAATTGTCCTTTGGCCGGCTCACGATTTCGACGATGAGATCGCCGCAACGAAAAAACATCAGCCGGCCCCAATCGGGATGCGAACGATCGAGCGCCATGTCGAGCCCAAGCCGGGCGCCATAGAGCGCGGCGGCGCGTTCGGGATCGGCGGTTGCGACCACCACATGATCCAGCGCGGTGATCGATGCAACTGTCGACCGCACCGACAGCGGGCGCTCGCCGGCGAGTTCGAGGAAGAACAACCGGACGCCGCGCGTCGCTTCGGTTGCTCGTGTGCGCTTCCAGGACAAGGTGGCGCCTGACGTCACGTCGCGGCTTTCGGCGTCAGTGACCGGTTCGGGTTTCAGCATCAGCCGATCGAGCCTGCGGTGCATCTTGACGATGTCGCCGGTTCGAAAGCAAAGGCTCGCCAGCCCCTCGCCCTGCTCGGCAATGACGCTACGAATGCGCTCGGCGGTCGCGCCGTCGCCGTCGGGCGCCATCAGCTCCAGCGTCATGTTATCGAGGGTGAACAGGACGCGGTGGGCGCCGTCGCCGATATTGCGCCACGAAGGCGCGCGCGCAAACAGCGTTTCGTAGGCCGCAACGCCTGCTGCGATATCGCGCACGAGAACGACGACGTGATCGAGCCCGGTGATCACGGAAAAAGCCCCCGCGTGGTCTTGGCGGCGCGGACCTTTTCCACCCCGATCGCCATCGCTGCGGTACGATGCGGAATCTTGTCGGCCTTCGCGCGCGCGACCATCTGGTCGAAGGCGCGATCGAGGATGTGGTATTCGCGCCGCGTCACTTCTTCCTCTTCCCAGAACAATTGCTGCAAATCCTGCACCCATTCGAAATAACTGACCACGACGCCGCCGGAATTGCAGAGGATATCCGGGATCACAAAAATCTCGCCTTGGCGTTTTTCCAGGACCAGATCGGCGTCCGGCGTGGTCGGACCGTTGGCGCCTTCCGCCAGCACCCGGCATTTCAGGTTTTGCGCAATGTGCGCGTCGATCACGCGCTCCATCGCCGCCGGCACCAGCACATCGCAGGGCAATGTGAGAACCTGATCGGGGTCGAAATGCAGCTCATTGGAAAACCCCGCAATACTGCCGTGGTCACTCGCGTGCCGCATCAGCGCCGGGATATCGAGGCCCGCCTTGTCGTAGAGCGCGCCGGTGTGATCGGAGACCGCGATCACCTTGAGTCCGAACTGGACCAATTCGAACGCGGCATAGGAGCCGACATTGCCAAAACCCTGGATCACGGCGGTGGCATGGTTGAGGTTGATCGAAAGTTCGTTCAAGACCCGTTTTGCCAGATGCGCCACGCCGCGGCCGGTCGCCTCGCGCCGTCCCACCGTACCTCCCGAGGCGACCGGCTTGCCGGTGACGATCTCGGTCACGGTGTGGCCCTGATACATCGAATAGGTGTCCATGAACCAGGCCATCACCTGCTCGTTGGTGCCCATGTCCGGCGCCATCACGTCGGTATGCGGTCCGACGAACGGGATCATCTCCTGCATGTAGCGCCGCGACAGCAACTCCAATTCGCGCCTGGACAGCTGCGAGAGGTCGACCCGCACGCCGCCCTTGGCGCCGCCATAGGGGAGACCTGCCAGTGCGCATTTCCAGCTCATCCAGATCGCAAGTGCTGCGACCTCGCCGATGTCAACGGAGGGAGCAAATCTCGTGCCGCCCTTGGTGGGGCCAAGGGTGAGGTGATGCTGCACCCGATAGCCCTCGAACACTGCAATCGTGCCATCGTCGCGATGGATCGGACAGGAGACCGTGATTGCCCGTTTCGGCAGCAGCAGGCGGTCGCGCTCGTCAAAGGGGATCGACAAATGATCGGCGATCACCGCGAACTGGTTTGCCGCCATATCGAATACCGGGCCGGAATAGACGGTCATGGCACCCCTCCCCTGTCTCGTTGCCAGGAACTTAAAAAGTGGCCGCTGGTTCGGCGCGTGGCACACCGACGATGCCTAACGGACGGTCGTAATCCCGCCCCATGGCTATCTCAAGCCGTTCCGGCGCACGATACGCGAATAATTTCAATGATCCGCCGAACCGGTGCTAGTGTAGCGTGCCGCCGGGACCACCCATCAGCGCACGACGGAAAGCGAATGCAGGCCCTTTTCATTGGACAGACCTATATCGACGTCACCTTCATTACCGACCACATGCCGACCGGCGACGAAAAGCACGTCGCCAAGGCCTATGCAGTCTCGTTCGGCGGCAATGCCGTCACGGCGGCATTTTGCTGTGCCAAATTGGGCATCGTGCCGGACCTGATCGCCACCGTCGCCAATGACTGGCTGGGGCGGATGTTCCAGGACATGAGCGCGAAGTATGGAATCTCGATCCATCCGCGCAAGGTACAGACCTCATCGCTGTCGTTCATCATGCCGAAGGACGGCAAGCGGGCGATCGTGCGCTGCCGCGATGACGAGCATATCCACCCCTTTCCGCTGTTGAACCTCGGTGGCTGCCGCGCGCTGCATATCGACGGCCACCAGCCCGATGCCGCGATCCACTACGCCAAACTATGTCGCGAGGCCGGCATCCTGACCTCGCTCGACGGCGGCGGCCTGCGCACCAATACCCATGAGCTCCTGGAGTTCATCGACGTCGCCATCGTCGCCGAGCGGCTGTGCGAGCAAATGGACCTGACGCCGGAAAAGATGCTGGAATATCTCAAGAGCCGGGGTTGCCGGGTCGGCGGCATCACCATGGGCGAGCGGGGGTTGCTCTGGTACGACGAGACCGGTGCGGTCCACACGCTGCCGGCGCTGCCGATCCCGCGCGAGCGCGTACTCGATACCAACGGCGCCGGCGACGTGTTCCACGGCGCCTATGTCTACTCTTACTTGAGCAATCCCGGCAAAAGCTGGCACGACCATTTCGATTTCGCCCGCGCGGCGTCGACCTACAAGATCCAGCGCCTTGGCAATGAGGCCGGCCTGCCGACGCTTCACGACATCGAGGGTGTCAAGCAGGAATTCGCGGTCCGGGCATGAGTTTTTGCGAAGGAAGCGTCGGCCGTCCCTCGCCTTAAGCCAGCGCGGCCTTCAGATCGAAACTGAGATCCGCCGCCTGTTCCGGTTCGATCGACCGGTTCATGCCGAGGATCTTGCGTCCGAACACGTGGTCTGCGGCACGATTGACGGACTCGATGCCAACGAGCTTGCCCGCCTTGTAGCAAAATGCCGAAAACGACCGCTGCGCGCGGTCGCCGCGCACCACGACGCGATCGTAACCGGTGGTGAGGCCCGCGATCTGCAGCTTGTCGTCGGCCTGGTCGCTCCAGAACCACGGCAGGCCGTCATAGGTCTTGGCGTCGCCGGTCAGCCGCGCCGCCACGCAGCGCGCGTGGTCGGTGGCGTTTTGGACGGACTCGAGCCGCAGCGAGCCGCCGAAGCGCGGGCTTGCGAACAGTGCGCAGTCGCCGATCGCCGAGATGTTTGGGTCGGACGTCAGCAATTGCTCGTCGACTATAATTCCTGATGCGACCGGCAGGCCCGCTTCGGCTGCCAATTCGACATTGGGCAACACGCCGACGCCGACCACGACAAGGTCGGCCGGCAGGTGGCGGCCGTCGCTGAGGCTGACACCGGTCACCTTGGTGCCATCGGCCTCGATGCTGGTGGCCTGCACGCCCAGATGAATGCGAATGCCGGCCGCGGTGTGGCGTTCCTGAAAATAATCCGAGATTTCCGCCGTCACCGCGCGCCCCATCACGCGCGATGCGAGTTCCGCCACATCCACCTCGAGGCCCTTGATACGGGCGGTGGCGGCGAATTCGAGACCGATAAAACCGGCACCGATCACGACGACCCGCTGGCCGGAAGCGATCTGTTTTCGCAGCGCCTCGCTCTCGTCGAGGATTCGCAAATAGCGCACGTTTGCAAGATTGGCGTTGGGAATATCGAGCAGGCGGTTACGCGCGCCGGTCGCGAGCACCAGATGCCCATAATCCCGCGAGGTGCCGGATGCGAGCAAGAGCCTGCGCGCCCCGCGATCGATCGAGACGGCGCGATCGGCGATCAGTTCGATGTTCTGGTCGCGATAAAATTTATCAGGCCGGAACATCAGGCTGTCCGGACGTCCCTCGCCCTTCAGATAGGCTTTCGACAATGGCGGCCGCTGATACGGCAGATGTGCCTCATCATTGATCAGGCAAATGCGATCGCCATAACCATGCTGCCGCAACGAGGCCGCGACCTGAAAACCGGCATGGCCGGCGCCAACGATCAGAACTGTTCCTTGCGTCATCAATCAGGCCGGTACCACGCGAAGCGGCAGGGTGTCGAGCCCGCGCAGGGTGTTGTTGAGCCGCAGCTCAGGCTTGCCCGTCAACTCAAACGAGGCGACGCGCTTTGTCAATGCCCCGAACAGCGCCTCGCTTTCGAGCCGGGCCACCGCCTGGCCGACGCAGCCATGAATGCCGGTGCCGAAGGTCATGTGCCCGGTGGCGCGGCGGCTGACATCGAAAATATCTGGCCTGTCCCAGCGCCGCGGGTCGCGGTTGGCGGCAGCGAGAAACAACAGCACCTTTTCTCCCTCGCCGATCCCGACGCCGGATACGTCGACCGCTTTCGTCGTGGTCCGGAAAAACGTCTGCACCGGCGCCTCGAAGCGCAACACCTCCTCGAAAGCGCCACGGATCAGCGCCGGATTTTCGCGAAGGATGCGCCATTGCTCGGGATAAGTGACAAAACAATAGAGTGCGTTGCCGAGCCCGTAGACCGTGGTATCGATTCCGGCGGAAAGAAACGAGCGCACCAGCATGCCCGCCTCGGTCTCCGTCAACTCACCGGAATCGACGGCTTCAAAAATTCGCAGGCCCAGGCCGCCAGGCGCCAGCGCCGCCCGGCTGCATTTCGACATGATCCAGTCGCGGACCGGGCCGGCATTGGCCATCGCAGAGGCGAACAGGTCGTTGCGCGGGCCGAATGAGTTGAACACCATGCCGCCGTAAGGCAAGAGATTCTCGCGGCCCTCCTCCGAAAGGCCCACCGCGTCCGGAAACACTTTTAAGGGATAGGCTTCAGCCAGATCGGCAATGCCGTCGAATTCGCGCTGCTCGACCAGGCGATCGACCAGCAGTTCCGCCTCGCGCTCGAAGGTCGCGCGCAAAATATTGATCGCGGCCGGCGACAGAATCCGGGTCAGCACCGCGCGGGTGCGCGTATGCAGCGGCGGGTCGGCTTCAAGAATAATGCTCGGTGGACGCCATGGCGGTTCCTTGCGGAAATCGCTCAAGCCCACGCCGGCCGAGGAGCAATAGGTCTGCCAATCGGTCAGCGCGTCGCGGACCTCCTGATGCCGGGCCATCGCCCAGATCCCGTATTGCTCAAGCCACACCACAGGGCCAGCCTCGCGCAGCGCTTCGTGATGCGGATAAGGATCGCGCAAAAATCCATGCGAAAAGGGATCGATGGTGGAGACCGGGCGGTCGACTGTCGTATCAATACTCACCACGCCTCTCCCGTTTCCTGCTGTTGCAATGCGGTGATCCGCTTTTGTCGTTATCCGCATTTTGCAGACTTCGGCAGGGATTGTCACCTCTTCCCTTCTGCTATTTAAATGCCGGCCGATCTCCTCGACCGGAGGCTTCTCAGATGCCTACACCTGACCCTGCTACCGCCCTTGCCGACGATCCGGCGCTGCTTCGGATCGAAGGTCCGATCGCCACCATAACGCTCAACCGGCCCAGCGCATTCAATTCGATCGATCTTTCAATCGCCAAAAAACTGGAACAGCTCGGCGCGGAGGTCGAGGCCGACGACGACATCCGTGTGCTCATCATTGAAGGTGCAGGCCGCGCCTTCAGCGCGGGCGGTGATCTGCAGACCATCGGGGCGGCTGCTGCGGCCGACACTATCGCGCCCGTGGTCGGTGAGCTGCTTAAGCACTATCACGCGTTCATCGAGACATTGCGGCGAATGCCGAAGATCGTGCTGACCAGCGTTCACGGATCCTCGGCCGGCGCGGGCATGGGGCTAGCCTTTGTCGCAGACCTTTGCATCGCCGCTGACGACGCCCGTTTTACGCCGGCCTACGCGAAGATCGGCGTCTCGCCGGACGGCGGTAGCACTGTCGGCATGGTCGGCACCGTCGGCGTCCGCCGGAGCTTGCAGATATTTCTGGCGGAGGACAGCTTTTCCGCGCAGCAGGCCTATGACTGGGGGTTGGTCGCCAAGGTTGTTCCAGCGGCCGATCTGAAGGCGGCGACGCGACAATTCGCAGAACGGCTGGCGCAGAATCCTCCGGCCGCAATCGGGGGCACCAAATCGCTCGTCTACCAGGCGCCGGTCACGCCGACCAAGCAGCAACTCGACGCGGAAGAAGAGAAGATCATCGAAGCCATGCTCACAGAGGAATTCCGCGTCGCGGTGAAGAAGTTCACGAGCAAGGGGAAGTAGGCCGACACCTCTCTCGGCGTCGTCCCTGCGAAAGCAGGGACCCATAGCCACCGATCCTAATTTTTCGAAGAGCTGGAGCACCAGCTAACTAAGTCTAACCACTAACACCTGTGGTTATGGGTCCCGGCGTTCGCCAGGACGACATCAGGAATTCGGGCAAATATATCCGGTGCCCGCCGGTGACTTGAAGCAACCAACCGATTCCGGGATCACCTGCTTCGGCAGCCACAGCACCACCTTCGGGAAATAGATCGTGAAGCAGATCGTCACCAGGAACACCACGTAAATCGGCAGCGCCGCGCGCAGCGCCTTGCCAAAACTGACGCCGACGAATTTCGATGCCATCAACAGCACCAGCCCGTATGGCGGCGTGATCAGCCCGAACGCGAGCGTTGCGATCAGCACCACGCCCATATGGACGCCGTTGATGTCACCGGCTTGCGTCAGCGCATTCACCAATGGCATGAAAATGATGATGGTCGGCACCGGTTCGATGAAATCGCCGACCACGGTGAACAACAGCACCATCAGCAGCATGATGTAATGCGGATCGTTGCCGGCGATCGAGGTGATCCAGTCGGCGATGACGATGGCGCCACGCAGATACGCCAGCATCCAGCCGAAAGCGTTGGCAGCGCCGATCGTGATCAGCGGTAGCGAGAAGATCAGCCCGGCCAGACAAAAATCGTAGGGGATTTTGCGCAGATGCCCGCGGTTGAGCGCGGGGATCACGACCGCAATGATCCAGATCACGGCGACCACGCCGGCTTCGGTCGGCGTGAACCAGCCGGTCAGGATGCCGCCGAGCAGGATCACCGGAATCATCAGCGGCAGTGCAGCGTCTCCTGCCGCGAAAACGACCTGGCGCAGCGGCGCACGTGGCTTGCGCATGCCGGAGGGACCGAAGAAATAGCAATAGATCATCAGGCCGAAGCCGATCATGAATCCGGGCACCACACCGGCCATGAACAGCCCGGCGATCGAGACGTTGCCGACCGCGCCGTAGACCACGGCGGTGATGCTCGGCGGCACCAGCGCCGCGATGGTCGAGGCGGACGCAATGATCGCCGCGATGAAGGCGGGCGAATAGCCCTCGCGCTTCATCGGGCCGCCCAAGGCGCGGCTCATGACGGCGACGTCGGCCGTGGTCGATCCCGACATCTCCGAAAAAAACATGCTGAAGACCACGACGACCTGAGACAGCCCGCCCCTGATGTGCCCGACCAGCGACAACGACAAATTGGCGATCCGCACCACGACGTTGGCCGAACTCATGAGCTCGCCGACCAGCAGAAAGAACGGAATGGCCAGCAGCGCTTCGGAATCCATGCCGTCGAAAATCTTCTGGACGATCGCGGCCAGCGACACGTCGGTCAGCGCCGCACCGACGAAGACGCCCGCCATCAGCGAAAACGGCACGGGCACGCCGAGATAGCCGAAAAACAGAAAGCAAAACGACATCAGCGCCAGGATCGCGGGAGCGCTCACGGCCGCGCGCTCCGTTGGGCGACGGCGTCGATGGGCGGGATTGGAAGATCGTCTTCCAACGGCTCGGGATGGTCGAATCCGTTGCGGATGCCGTTGACCAGCTGCTCGATCGTGAACAGCGCGATCAGCACGCCGGCAAAGGGAATGGCTGCGTAGAGCGAGGCAATCGGCGTGCCCGAGGGGAGACGAAAGCTGCCAAATCCCCGGAGATAATTGACGTAGCCGAACCAGATCAGGCAGAACGCCACGCCGAGCACCACCATGCGGATGATGATCTCGACGATCAGCCGCGGCGTGCCATGCAACGCCTCGGAGATTGCGGTCAGATACAGATGATCGTTGCGGCGGGTGGCGACTGCGGCGCCGATGAAGATCGCATAGATGAACAGCGTCGAGGTGACTTCCTGCAGCCACAGCCAGGGATGGCCGATGGTGCGCGTGACAATGTCAGCCGTCACCGACAGCGAGAAGCCGAAGCACAGGACGCCGCAGACGATCATCAGGACAAGCTCGAGCTTGTCGAACGCCGGCCATTTCAGGTGATGCTGCCGCTGCAGCACCAGTTTGTCGGCGATGGCCATTCACAAACTCTCCGTCGTCCCGGCGAACGCCGGGACCCACAGGCGTCAATTGTCACAGCGGCTTCGTAGGGTGGGCTAAGCGAAGCGAGCCCACCAATTTCGCGCTCGTTGCTTCACGGTGGGCACGGCGCAGAAGAGCGCCTTTGCCCACCCTACGATCCCACCGCGCGACCTAATTAATCGCGCGGATCAGGCTCTTGATCTTATCGGCGTGCGGGCCGAGCTCCTTGGCGAGCTTGTCGAGATAGGGATCGGCGATCGCCGTAAAACTTTTCTTGTCGACATCGTCGACGATCTTGACGCCGAGCGACTTCAATTTGGCGGCGGCGGTCCGTTCCAGATCGAAGGCTTTGGCCGGCTCCTTGGCGCTGATTTCAGCCGCAGCCGTTTGCACCCACTGCTTCTGTTCGGCGGAGAGGCTCTGCCACAATTTATCGCTGACGAAGACCAGCGCATTGTTGGCCTCGTGCTCGGTGATCGACAGCACCGGGGCCACCTCGTAATGCTTGTTGACGAGATAGACGTTGATGCTGTTCTCGGCGGCGTCGACGACGCCGGTTTGCAGCGAGGTATAGACGCTGCCGAACGGCATGTGCACGGTCTGCGCGCCATAGGCCGGGAACATGGTATCTTCCGTGGCGGTGGCCTGGACGCGGACTTTCAGCCCCTTGATGTCGTCGACCTTGTGGACTTCTCTCTTGCTATAGATATGGCGCACGCCCTGCGAACCCGTCGCAATGACATGCAGGCCCTGCGCGGTGTCATCGATCATGGTTTTGATCGCCTCGAACACCCTGGGATCGGCGAGCGCCTTGACCACGTGCTTTTCGTCGCGGAACAGGAAATGCAGCGACATCACGCCGGCCTGCGGCGAAATCGTCGCGGTGTTGGCCGAGGAGATGATGGCGAATTCAATGTCGCCCGATTTGACCAGCTGCAGCAATTGCGGCTCCTGGCCGAGCTGCGCGCCGGGATACTGATCAATCAGCATGGTACCGTTGCTCAATTCCTTGAGCTTGTCGGCGAACAAATCGCCGGCGATCGAATAGCCGGTGTTGCGGGGCTGGTCGTAGGCGAAGCGATAATGTTTTGTCTCTTGGGCGCCCGCGCTCGCGGCGAACATCAAAGTCGCCGCGACGGCCGCCAAACCTATCGTTCTCTGCAGATTGTTCATCGCGTGGCGTACCCCTGTTGGTTTTGGCAATCTTCCCATCAAGCTCGTGAGATTGTCAATAAAACATCGAGATCAGGCCGCCAATCAGCGCGCTGGAGGCGCGATGCGTCATAAATTATCGATAATTCAGGCACCTCTCCCCCGTCGTCCCTGCGAAAGCAGGGACCCATAACCACCGATGTCGTTTGTTAGAAAGCTGTTTGGCCG
>Ga0209331_1000718_pt1 | contig 11508 bp, 10 predicted proteins | sample JacPinW_OM3H0_M3_FD_187971 | JGI IMG/M metagenome (GOLD analysis project Ga0209331, IMG submission 187971) | Forest soil microbial communities from Algoma, Ontario, Canada - Jack Pine, Ontario site 1_JW_OM3H0_M3 (SPAdes) (version 2) | ecosystem: Environmental > Terrestrial > Soil > Boreal... | reverse complement strand
GTCGAGCGCCGCCGGCAGCGCCCGGGTCAAGGTCTGGTAGAAATGATGGTGGGTATTGATCAGCCCCGGCAGTACCACATGGTCGCCGGCCTCAAAGAACGCCGCCGGCGTCTTGGGCTGGCCGCCCTTCGGCACCAGTTCGACAATCTTGCCGCTCTGTACGACGACGCCCCGCTCCGCGCCATCGGCGAGGATCGCCAACGGATCTTTGATCCAGATCGCCCGATTTGGGTCCATCATGTTACTTTCTCCAGGAGACCGGAATTGCGATACGAAGAGCCAAGCCATCTCTGCAATTCAAAGACCAGCCCGACCCATGCGAGAGTTGGCGCCGGTCTTGCAAGAATTCTTAAACGGAGATGCATCTCTTTGAAAGCACTAGCGTATCTATGGATCTGAACACCATCATCGAAGTCGCCCATCCCCGGACACGGGCTCAACTGCCCGTTTGGACGGCAGGCGATGCTTGGCTCGCGGGCGGGACCTGGCTGTTCTCCGAACCCCAGTCCGATCTGAAGCGACTGATCGATCTGACTGATCTCAAATGGCCGGCGCTCACGATCGGCGAAACCGAGCTTTCGATCGCGGCGACCTGCACGGTGGCGCAACTCGATGCGTTTGCCTGCCCGCCGGAATGGCTCGCCGCGCCCCTGATCAACCAATGCTGCCGCGCGTATCTCGCCTCCTTCAAGATATGGAAGACCGCGACCGTCGGCGGCAATCTCTGCATGTCGTTGCCGGCCGGCCCGATGATCTCCCTGACTTCGGCGCTCGATGGCGTCTGCACGATCTGGAAGGCGGACGGCAGCGAGCAGAAGCTGCGCGTCACCGATTTTGTCATTGGCGACGGACGCAATGTGCTCGCGCCGGGCGCGTTGCTGCGCCAGATCGACATTCCGCTCGCAGCGCTGAAACGACGCTCGGCGTTCCGCCAGATTTCGCTGACGCCGGTCGGCCGCTCCGCGGCGCTGTTGATCGGCAGCATCGACAGCGGCGGCGGCTTGACGCTGACGGTAACGGCGTCCACCAAACGGCCGGTGCAATTGTCCTTTGCCAAAAGCCCGCAGGCCAGAGAGCTGCACGAGGCGATCCTGCATCACATTCCGGACGCGCTCTATCATGATGACCTCCACGGCAAGCCACCATGGCGCAAGCACATGACGCTGCGCCTTGCCGAAGAGATTCGTTTGGAATTGCAAGGTCCGGCCCACCCATGACTTTTGAGATCAACGGTAAGGCGTTTTCGGAAAGTCCGCGCGCCGGACAATGCCTGCGGACGTTCTTGCGCGACCTTGGGCATTTCGGCGTCAAGAAAGGCTGCGACGCCGGCGACTGCGGCGCCTGTACCGTGCTGCTCGACGGCGAGCCGGTACATAGCTGCCTGATCCCGGCGTTTCGCGCCGATGGCCATGCCGTCACCACCATCGAAGGCCTCGCAGGCGACGGCGGCACGCACCCGATGCAGCAGGCGTTTCTCGATGCGCAGGGCTTTCAGTGCGGCTTCTGTACTGCGGGCATGATCCTGACCTGCGCGTCGTTGAACCAGGCGCAACGGCAGGATCTCGGCGCCTCGCTGAAGGGCAACATTTGCCGCTGCACCGGTTATCGCGCGATCGAGGACGCACTCAACGGCAAGAACAACATCGAAGACGCCGCCGCCGGCACCGCCTTTGGCCGCAGCCTGCCGGCGCCTGCCGGGCCCCAAGTGGTGCGCGGCGCGGCGCGCTACACCTTCGATACGGCGGTGGAAGGTTTGCTGCACATAAAACTGCTGCGCTCGCCGCATCCGCACGCCAAGATCATCTCGATCGACAAGGCCGCGGCATTGGCCATTCCCGGCGTGCATACGGTCCTGACCTTCGAAGACGCGCCGGATCGGCTGTTCTCGACCGCGCGGCACGAAAAAGCCTGGATGGATCCGGACGACACCCGCGTGTTGGACAATGTCGTCCGCTTCATCGGACAGAAAGTCGCCGCCGTCGTTGCGGAAACCGAGGCTGCTGCCGAAGAAGGCTGCCGCCAGCTCAAGGTCGACTACGAACTCTTGCCGGCGGTGTTCGATCCGGAACAGGCGATCGCGCCGGGCGCGCCGCTGCTTCACGCCGACAAGACGCCGGAACAACGCGTGACCGGTGCGGGACGAAATATCGTCGCGGAAACCCACGGCGAATACGGCGATGTCGCCAGCGCGCTGGCGCAGTCGGCCGTCACCTATGAGGGCACATTTACGACCCAGCGCGTCCAGCACGCCGCGCTCGAAACCCATGGCGGGCTCGCCTGGGTCGACCCCAGCGGTATCCTGAACATCCGCTCCAGCACGCAGACGCCGTTCCTGACGCGGCGCGCGCTGGCGGAAATTTTCGATCTCGCACCGGACAAGGTTCGAGTGTTTTGCGAACGGGTCGGCGGCGGTTTTGGCGGCAAGCAGGAAATGTTTGTCGAGGATATTCTGGCGCTCGCGGCGCTCAAGACCGGACGCCCCGTGAAACTTGAATTCACCCGCGAGGAACAATTCATCGCGTCCTCGACACGGCATCCGATGCGCGTGTCGGTCAAGGCCGGCGCCGACAGCGACGGAAAACTGACGGCACTGCAGCTCGACGTGCTCTCGAACACCGGGGCCTATGGCAATCATGGGCCGCCGGTGCTGTTCCATGCCTGCGGCGAGTCGCTTGGCGTCTATAATTGCCCGAACAAGAAGGTCGATGCCGTCGTCGCCTATACCAACACTCTGCCGGCGGGCGCATTCCGCGGTTATGGCCTGCCGCAAACGCTGATCGCGGTCGAAGCCGCCATCGACGAATTGGCCAAAGGTCTTGGCATCAGTCCCTTCGAAATCCGCCGCCGCAACATCGTTAAGCCCGGTGACCCCATGCTGTCGCCGCCGGGCTCCGGACATCACGACATTTTCTATGGTTCTTACGGGCTCGATCAGTGCCTCGACCTGGTCGAGCGCGCCATGCAGGCTGAAGGGCCTAAGGTCGAACTTTCCGCCGGCTGGCTGATCGGCGAAGGCATCGCATTGACCATGATCGATACGGTGCCGCCGGACGGGCATATCGCGGACGCCGCGATTGCGCTCTGCGACGACGGCTCCTTCGAACTCACCGTCGGCACCGCCGAATTCGGCAACGGCACCTCCACGGTGCATCGCCAGATCGCCGCGACGGCGCTCGCGACCACCGTCGACCAGATCCGGCTGCGGCAATCCGACACCGCGCATGGCGGCCACGACACCGGCGCCTATGGCTCTACCGGCACCTTTGTCGCCGGGCGCGCGACGCAAGCGGCGGCGGAAGGCCTCGCCGACGATCTGAAGGTGTTCGTTTCCACTGCGACCAAGACCGATCCCGACGCTTGCGTGCTCGCAGACGATGCCGTGGTCTGCGGCAAGGAGCGCGTTCCTTTCGCCAAGATCGCCGAAACCGCGCGCGCGCAGGGGCAGCCGCTGCAAGCGACCGGCTCTTCGGGAGGCACGCCGCGCTCGGTCGCGTTCAACGTGCAGGGTTTTAGGGTCGCCGTGAATAAATTCACCGGCGAGATCAAGGTCCTCAAGAGCGTACAGGCTGCGGATGCCGGCCGGGTCGCCAATCCCATGCAATGCCGCGGACAGGTCGAGGGCGGCGTCGCGCAGTCGCTCGGCGCCACCCTCTACGAGGAGATGGTGATCGACGAGGGCGGCCGGGTGGTCAACCCGAAATTCCGCGACTATCATTTGCCGTCCTTTGCGGACATTCCGCGCACCGAAGTGCTTTTCGCCGACACGTCAGATGCGCTGGGGCCGATGGGTGCCAAGTCGATGAGCGAAAGTCCCTACAATCCGGTCGCCGCGGCCCTCGGCAACGCGCTTGCGAATGCCACCGGCATTCGGTTCACATCGGTGCCGTTCAAGCCGGACCGGCTGTGGCCGAAGCTTAACGAGAAGTTCGGCTGAGTGCCTCCTGCTGTAGGGTGGGCAAAGCCAACGGGTCGCGCGAATGCGCGCCCGATGACAGGCTCCGCGTGCCCACCAACATGTTCAAACAAAGGTGGTGGGCACGGCGCGAAGAGCGCCTTTGCCCACCCTACGAAAGCTACAAGTCACCCCCGCCCCACCGTGCATTCGATCTGGCCGTGCGGCTCATCGGTCGGCAGCAACACGTCGTTGTTGTTATCGAGCCCGAACGCCGACAGGTTAATCGGGATGAAGTGCATGTTCGGACAGGCCATGCTGATTTCGGAGATTTCGGGGACCGCTGCGAGCGCCGCTTCCCCCATCCGATACAAACTGTCCTGCACGCTCTTGCTATAGGTCATGCTGAAGACCTCCAGCATGGTTGAAAGAATCTTTGCATTGGTCGCCGGATAATTTTCTGGCTTCGCCGACCATTTCCAGGATGCCACCATCGAGGTCGCGCACATCCGGTCGCTGGTTTCCTTGATCGTCGTGTAGGCATCCTTGACGTAATTCTCCCAGCCCGACTGGGTCGACTTCATAAAGGTAAAGCCGTCGATGCCGGAGGCCAGCGTCGATCCCTGGCGCGTCGCGGTGACCTCGACGGTCGGCTTGCCGTTGCCGTCGAGCACGAAACTGTGCGGATGCGGCTTGCCGCCGAAACTCAGGCGGCTCCATTTTGTCTCGTGCGCCGTGATCGCGACCGAACTCACCTGCGGATAGAGATCGAGATATTTCTTCGCCAGCACCTGGCAGAAATCTTCCGTACAGAGCGAGGTGTTTTCGCGTGCGATGATATTGACCACGTTCTTGATAGTGTCGGTCGACACTGACGTGGAATTGTCGGCATCGGTATAGGCGCGAGAAAAATCGCCCTCGATCATCGCCTTGACGTTGAGCTGGCTGACTTCGTGGCGATCGCCGTCGCGGTGAATCCGCATCACGCGGACCCGGCCCTTGCCGTATTTGTTTTTGATCAATGGCACGCGTGAAACCTCCAGTTCAGCGGGTGAATTCGCAAGACTCGCCCCGGCCTACCGTCAATAACGAGCAACCTTCGTGCCAATTCAACTCCCCCGATAGGTCGCGTAGCTCCAGGGCGTGACCAGGAGCGGGACATGGAGATGGCCTTCGGGCTCGCTCACCGAAAACCGTAAGGGGATTTTATCAAGAAACGGCGGATCGGACATCGGCACATGGCGTTCGCCAAAATATTTTCCGACGCTGAAGGTCAACTCGTAACGGCCGATCGGCACCGGCCGACCGCCGATCAAGGGCTGATCGGTGCGGCCGTCGGCATTGGTGATGGTGCGGGTCACGACGCGGCTTGAGCCGAGTTCGGACAATTCGACCAGCTCGACCGCGATCCCCGCCGCGGGCCTGCCGCCGTGCGTATCCAGCACGTGGGTCGACAGCCGTCCATGCACCTGCAGCCGGTCGTCGCCAACAACGAGCAGATCGAGCCGCAGTGCCGCGATCCGGCAGATCTCCTCGATCGATTTCTGCGTCTCAGTCGTAGGATCGTTCGGCAGACGGCGCTCGAAATCACGCAAGATGGAATCCTTGGTGTGGCGGCGAACGCTGACGATGTAGGGGAAACCGAATTTAGTGCGGTAGGCGTTGTTGACGCGCTCGAATGCCTCATATTCGGCATCCGACAAGCGGTCTAGGCCGACGCTGTTCTGTTCGTCATTGGATTCGGCGGTGAGGCCCGCGGCGCGCTGGGTCTTGTTGGCGAGATCGGGATGCGCTTTTATCAGCGCAAGACGCAGCTCGGGGGCTCCGCGATCGACGGCGGCCTTCATCGCCGCGAATAATTGCTTTACGCCGGCGAACGGCCGTGCCGATGCCGCCTGCTCGGCAATCCATGGCGAATATTCGAAAATATTAGAGAGCGCGGCGACAAAATCACCCTTGCTGCAGGCGTTGAGATCGGCGAGCGTTTTTTGCGACATCGCGCCCCTCGCTATCCGATATCGAAGGCGTTGGTGGCAAGATGCGAAAGATTGGCGTGCCAGTGCTGCGCAATCTGCAGCCGTGTCGGCACCCAGACGCGTTCATGCTTCATGATGTAATCGAGAAACCGCATCAGCGACGCCGCCCGACCCGGCCGCCCGACCACGCGGCAATGCAGGCCCACCGACATCATTTTCGGCGAGGTCTCGCCTTCGGCGTAGAGCACGTCAAAACTATCCTTGAGATAGGTGTAGAACTCGTCGCCGCCGCCAAAGCCCTGCGCATTGACAAAACGCATGTCGTTGGCATCGAGGGTGTAGGGAATGATCAGATGCGGCCCCGCCGGTCCCTTGATCCAGTACGGCAGATCGTCGGCATAGGAGTCGCAGGAATACAGAAAGCCGCCGGCTTCCATCACCAGCCTCACCGTGTTGATCGACGTCCGCCCGGTGTACCAGCCGAGCGGGCGTTGCCCGGTGAATTCGGTGTGAACGCGGATCGCGTCCGCGATCTCGGCGCGCTCCTCCGCTTCCGACATGTCCTTGTGCTCGACCCATCGGAGGCTGTGGCTCGCGATATCCCAGCCGGCCTCTTTCATGGCGGCGACAATGAGCGGATTTCGTTTCAGCGCGTTCGCAACGCCGAATACGGTGGTCGGCAATTTGCGCTCGGTGAAGATCCGCCATAGCCGCCAAAAGCCGGCGCGCGAACCATATTCGAACATCGATTCGATATTGGCGTGACGTTGCCCCGGCCAGGGCTGTGCGCCCAACACGTCAGACAGGAACGCTTCCGAGGCGCGGTCGCCATGCAAAATGTTGTTCTCGCCGCCCTCTTCGAAATTGACCACGAATTGCACGGCGACGCGCGCACCGCCGGGCCAACGCGGATCGGGCGGGTTGCGGCCGTAGCCATGAAGGTCGCGCGGGTAGCGGGCGTCGGCCACTTAGACTTCCTCGAAACGAATTTTTTGCGCGCCTTTCCACAGCACGGTCTTGCCGAACGTCGCCAGATTCTCCAGGCCCGAGGTCAGCGTCACAAAATGGTTGCCGGCGAGCTGGCCCATCTTGCTGGCAAAATGGACGCCGCCATAGGCCAGCAAAATTTCGGTTTCGCTGATGCCGCCGGGATAAAGGATGATCTGGCCCGGCGCGGGATAGCTGGTGTGGTTCTCGTAGGAGACGCCGAAATCCAGATCGCCGAGCGGCATCCAGACCCCCTCGCCGCTCCAGCGCACATGGATGGCCTGGCTCTCGAACGGCATCGCCTTGCGAAAGGCGGCGACGGTTTTTGGCGCCAGTTGTTCTTCGAAACGGGCCTGGAAGGTGAAGTCGCCGGCGTGGACGATGAGTTGGCTCATGCAGGAATACTCGCGATGGCTTGCAGGAACTTAGGGTGAAAATAGATTGCAGCCGAAGGCTCAAGAAGCAAGGAACATTCCAGCTGATGGCCTGGTTTTATAAAAAAGCCTGGCCTATTGGTCGGGCCGCTTTCTCTCATAAGACCAGCCGAAAATACCGCTGCGCTGTACTTCCGGTTCCGGGGGCGGCGCTGGGGTGACTTCAGCCTGCGGCGGCGGCGGCGGCGGGGTCGGCAAGGTTTCGCACTTCATCGAATAGACCAGCTTGCCGTCTTCGGTGCGGCCGATCGGCGCACAATTGTCGACGCGCGCGGCTGTACTCTTGGGTGCTACTGTCTTGGGTACCAATTTGGTTTGCGCCAAGACGGGCGCTACGATCCCAGGCGATGCGATCAGGAGAATTGTAAATACCAGCTTCTTCATCGGTTTTCTCGGAAGGCGCGCGCGGCTCAGTGCCGATCGAATGGGTTTAGGGAAGCCTATCATGCTTGGGAAGGCGCCGAGCCCTTCCCCCTGCCGAATATTTAATCCAAAAACTCCGCTGACCAACAAATTGGCTCGCCGTTTCGTGATGGTCGGGCCCGTAATAATCGACGCGACGCATCGTTATGTGGGGAGCAAAGGCGCCAGACGGGCGAGACGATTTTTGTCTCGTGAGTTGAGCGCTTGCACATGGGAGATCCAAAAAATGCAAAAGACCATCCTGACCATTCTCGCTTCCAGCCTGCTTGCGGCCTCGACCGTCCAGATCGCCGCGGCCGCGGAGCATCACCGGAGCCACAAGCTCTACCGCACGCATGCGCCGATCAACGAAGAAATCCGTAACAGCAACGCCTATTATGCGCCGACTTATGCTCCGTCCTCCCCCTGGACGCAGCCCGATTGGTCTGACTATTCGCGCTACCAGAACGGCGCGGAGTCGGCCCCGGCCGGACGCTGAGCGTGTCGAAGTCCCGTCATTGCAAGCGGAGCGAAGCAGTCCAGCTTTGACGAAACGAGGGCAGAAGCTGAATTGCTTCGTCGCTTTGCTCCTCGCAAAGACGTCGAGGGGCCGACGCCGATTCAATTTTCAAACAGCTAGCAATTGCAGACAAAGTCTCGCGATCTCGCCGCGCCTAGCGCCCCAGTTTTGCTTTGATTCCCGCCCGCTGAAACATCAGAGGGCGCAGGGAATGCCGGGCGCTCGATGCGCCCGCAGCCGCGCGTGTAGAAAAAAACACGCGAGTTAGTCACCACGGTCACACCGAAAATCACCCGGCATTCCCCGCGCAATGGTTTTGACGGTTTCCTTCGTGCTCGACGGGCAAATCACCGGAGCGTAACGTCATTCGCATCTGCTGATTTGCCCGTGGCAGGCAAATAGTACCGTGGCCCGCTCTTTCCCCGTCATTGCGAGCAAAGCGACGACGCAATCCATACCTCCCCGCGGCACCATGGATTGCTTCGCTTCGCTCGCATGACGGTGGTACTTGGAGGTTCGCCATGCTCAAGCTCCCACCGCCCGTCTGGGCTCTAGCGTATGTTCTGCTCGCCGCCGCCATCAGCGGGTGGCTCGGCTGGCCCGAATTCCCAGGCCTGCCGATCGCGCCGCTCGGTATCGCGCTGATCGTGGCTGGTTTTGTTCCGCCGGTTTGGGCATTGGTCCTGTTCCGGCGTGCGGGCACCGAAATCGAACCGACCTCACCCGTCAATCGCGCCTTGGTCACCAGCGGTCCTTACCGGTTCACCCGCAACCCGATGTATCTCGGCCTCGTGACCATCACCCTCGGCATCGCCGTGTGGATCGGCGCCTGGCCGATGCTGGTAGTACCCTTCGCGGTGTTCGCCACCGCCAACTGGGTCCACATCCCCTTCGAGGAAGCCAAGATGCGCCGCCAGTTTGGCGCGGCGTATGATGATTATGTCGAGCGGGTGCGGCGGTGGGTGTGAGTCCATAATCCGCCCTTCGGACCTGCGATCGCTCCAGACCCAAAAAACTCTTGTGCCACGGGGGCCGTCCACATATGGGTCCCGGCCTTCGTGGGGACGACATTGTGGCGTCAACCCTTGGCCCAAAGCGGGTTTCTTACCCGCCGCCCGACAGCATCTTGACCAACCGATAGAGATACTCCTCGCCCTGGTAGAACGATTTTATCAGCACCCGCTCGTCCTTGCCGTGGGCGCGGATGTCGTAGATATCGCCGGCCAAACCAGAGTGGCCGTAGGTCGGAATGCCGGCGTTGCGCAAATAGCTGCCGTCGGTAGCGCCGGCACTCATGGTTGGGAGCACGACGGCGCCGGGCCAGAATTCCTGCGTCAGTTTCTCGATTCTTCCCATGATCTCCTCATGCAGCGCCGACGGCGCGCTGATCACCGGCTGATCGAGTTGGGTCACCGTGATCTGATCGTCGTCGAGTACCTTCTCCAGCGTCGCCTTGACTTCATCGACGGGTTCGCCGGGCATGATCCGGCAATTGACCTTGGCGCTCGCAAGCTGCGGCAGCGCATTCACCGCATGGCCGCCCGACAACATGGTCGCGACGCAGGTGGTGCGGAGTTGGGCGTTGTAGACGGGATTGGCGGCGAGCCGGACGAATGACATCGCGGCCGGATCCGGTTTGTCCGACAAAACCGTGCGCATATCGGCCGCGGTCTGTTCGCCCTCGAATTGCGCGGTGCGATCGAAGTAAGCGCGCGTGGTATCGTTGAGTTTTAGCGGAAAGCTGAATTTGGAGAGGCGCACCAGGCCCTCCGCGAGGTGATAGATGGCGTTGTCCCTGCTGGGGACCGAGCTGTGGCCGCCCTTGTTCTTGACGTCGAGCTGATAGCTCAGGGAAACCTTCTCGCTGGTCTGGACGCTGTTCCGGATCGGCTTGCCGTTCTTCAGCCCGACCCCGCCGCCCTCGTTGAGCGCGAATTCGGCATCGATCAGGTCGCGATGGTTGTTGAGCAGCCACTGGATCCCCAGCGCATCGCGGTCGAGGATTTCTTCGTCGGTCTCGAGCGCGACGATGATGTCGCGGTCGGGCGTGTAGCCCTCCTGCTGGTAGCGAATGAGATTGGTGATGAAGGCGGCCGCCATGTATTTGTCGTCGCCGCTGCCGCGTGCGTAGTAATAGCCGTCCTGCTCGGTCATTTTGAAGGGATCGACCGACCAGTCCTCGCGATTGGCCGGCACGACGTCGAGATGCGCCAAAAGGAGAATCGGCTTGCGTGCTCCGGTGCCATGCAACCGCGCGACCAGATTGCCCTTGCGCGGCGCCGGGTGGAACACGTGAATGTCGGCCTCCGCTATCCCCGCGGCCCGCAGCCGCGCCGCCATCGCTTCGGCGGCCTGCGCGGTGTCGCCGGTCGCGGTCACGGTGTTGATCTCGAGCAGCTCCTTGTAGATGTCGAAGGCAAGCTGCTGTTGCGGGCTCAGCGCGTCGGCAACCGCTGGCTTCGACGTCAACGGCAGGATCGAAACCGAGGCGGCAAAGAGAGCGATCCAGAAACACCGCCGCGACGTGAGGCCTTTCCGCCAAATCTCTCTAAGCATCTTGTTCTCCAAAAGCTGCCGTCAACCAGGAGACGAATTCAGACAGGTAATCCGTTCGCTGGCAAGATGTCGGGCCGCACACTTACGCGCCTCAGCCATTCCATTAGCCGTCGTCCCGGCGAAAGCCGGGACCCATAACCACGAATGCGCGTGGTCGGATCGGCTGCGGCGCCAGCGATGTGCAACGCTGACATCGGTGGTTATGGGTCCAGGCTCAAGCCCGGGATGACCACGACCTACTTCGCCGCGACGACTTCGATTTCAACCAGAAACCCGGGATTGGCGAGGGCTGCGACGCCGACAACCGACCTTGCCGGAAGATTGGACTGACTGCCGCCGAAGAATTGCGTGTAGCCTTCCATGAAGGCTTTGAAATCCATCGGTGCGCGGGCGTCGTGAACCAGAAAGACCTGCATCTTGACCACGTCGCCCATGCCGAGCCCGAGCCCTTCGAGGATGGCCTTGATCTTGGTGAGGGCGCCGATCGTCTGGGTCTTGGTGTCGCCATAGGCCTGCGGGGTGTTCGGCTCGGCATCCTTGCTGACGGCCGGCGGCACCTGGCCGCTGATGTAGTAGGTGGTGGCATCGCCGGTGACCTTCACCGCTTGGGCAATTGGAAATGTTGAATTTGGAATCGGATATCGCACCACCTCCGCGACACAGGGCTCGACGACAAGGGCGCTCAGTAAAAATGCGCCGAGTGAAAACAGCATTGCGGGCTTCATCATTTTCTCCATCCGT
>Ga0209331_1000716_pt1 | contig 11575 bp, 9 predicted proteins | sample JacPinW_OM3H0_M3_FD_187971 | JGI IMG/M metagenome (GOLD analysis project Ga0209331, IMG submission 187971) | Forest soil microbial communities from Algoma, Ontario, Canada - Jack Pine, Ontario site 1_JW_OM3H0_M3 (SPAdes) (version 2) | ecosystem: Environmental > Terrestrial > Soil > Boreal... | reverse complement strand
AATACCGCTGCCGTCATCAGCGTTGGAGGCGTTTTCGGTATTGGCATCAAAAAGGAATCGTGATGTCGCCGATTTTGCGGCAAGCGCGCTCACGGTCGCGCCGGTCACAATTACGGCACTCGGCGGTCCACTAGCTCGGCTGGTGCGTCATTCAATGACCTCGTCGGCAATGGCAAGTACACCCGGCGGAATTGTCAGGCCGAGCGTTTTCGCGGTCTTGAGGTTGATAACGAACTCGAACTTGGTGGGCTGCTCCACCGGCAAATCCGCAGGCTTGGTACCTTTCAGTATTTTGTCCACGTAGCTGGCAGCACGCCGATACAAGTCCGCATAGTTCGGTCCGTAGGCCATTAGGCCACCGGCCTCAGCATGCTCTCTCAGCCCATACATCGCCGGCAGACGGCTTTTGTCTGCGAAATCTGCGATCCTCTCGGTGTGAGCTGAGAATAATGGATCAGCCAGCACCAGCAGCGAGGCGGCGCCTGCGCTGGCGATCTCTGCGAACGTGCGGTCGAACTCGTCGGGACCTCGCGCCTCGAACATTTCGAGTTGAATACCCAATGACCGGGCCGCCACCTCGGTCTCTCGCAATATTTGACCTTGGTAGACAACGTTATCTGGATTCCAGAGGACGGCCATAGGGGAGACCTTGGGGACAGTCTGCTTAAACAGTCCCAGCGATTTTCCGACCACCTCAGTGGTCATCCCGGAGTTTCCCGTCACGTTGGCACCCGGTCGCGCAAGACTTGCGACGAGCCCTGCCCCTACGGGATCGCCAACGCTTACGATAACGATCGGGATCGTCCTGGTCGCATTCTTGGCTGCCAACGACGCTTGCGTTACCACTGAAACAATGACGTCAACATTGAGCTGAACTAACTCCGCCGCAAGCGCAGCCAGCCGATCAAACTTCCCGTCCGCAAATCGGTACTCAATGACGATGTTTCGCCCCTCGACATAGCCAAGCTCGCGCAGTCCGCGCTGGAATTCGTCGTGGTAGGCCAAGGGCCCGGGTGAGGCAGAACCCGGTGACAGGTATCCTATCCTCGGGATCTTCCCCACCTGTTGCGCTCGGGCAGCGAGTGGAAACCCGACCGCCGTGCTCCCAAGAAGCGTTATGAACTCGCGGCGTCTCATGGGACTTCGTGTCCGAGCTCGCAGATCCTCAGGGAGATTTTTCTTGGCACGGGGACGAGATATGGCGGCCGGCGCGTCGATCTCCGAACGCCGGAGGACCTGAGCAAACATTTCCGCGCCGAGGTCCTGCGGATGGCGGAGGTGCAATATGCGGCCTGAGGACCGCACACTTACTATACTCTCGGTCGTCATCGTCCGCGTATGCGGACGATCCAGTAACCACCGAATGTCCGGGTTGGGAGGCCTTCGCGTCAACCTGCCGCGGCGTGATTACTGGATGCCCCGCGTGAAGCGGGGCATGACAACCGAGAGGTTGAGCATTGATGCTTAAGTTAGCGCGCACCGGAACAAGCCCGCGCATGACGCGGGTACAAACGAGGGAGTCAGCCGTCATCCGACATCCCACCTCTGAGCTGTAAAATCTTCAACCCTCCCCTCACGCCACGCCCGCGCGCAGGAGATCGTGGAAGTGGATGATGCCGACGGGCTTGCCCGCTTCGGCGACGATCAGCGCGGTGATCTTGGAGGAGTTGATGATCTCCAAGGCTTCGCTGGCGAGCTGGTCGGGCCGCACCGTCTTCGGCGAGGGGGTCATGACATCCTCCACGCGCGCCTCGAGGAGATCAGGGCCCATGTGGCGGCGCAGATCGCCATCGGTGATGATGCCGGCGAGGCTTCCCTCTGCGTCGGTGATGCCGACGCATCCGAAACCCTTGCTCGACATCTCGACCACCGCATCCGCCATGACGGTGCCGAGGCGAGCGAGCGGAATCGCGTCGCCGGAATGCATGATGTTGGCGACGAATTTCAGCATGGCGCCGAGCCGGCCACCGGGATGCAGCTTAGAGAAATCGAGCGCGGTGAAGCCGCGGTTCTCCAGAAGCGCGACCGCGAGCGCGTCGCCCAGCCCCGCCTGCATCAAGGTGGAGGTGGTGGGAGCGAGGTTGTGGGGGCAGGCTTCCCGCGTCGTCGGCAACAGCAGCACCACGTCGGCGGCGCGCGCCAGCGTGCTCTCGGCGGCGGCGGTGACCGCGATCAGGGCGATGCGAAAGCGCCGCGAGTAGTCGATCAGGTCCTTGAGCTCGGCCGTCTCCCCGGACCACGACAGCGCCATGATCACGTCGTTCGGGGTGATCACGCCGAGGTCGCCGTGGCTTGCCTCGCTGGGATGAACGAAGAAGGCCGGAGTGCCGGTCGAGGCAAACGTGGCCGCTATCTTGCGCCCAACGTGCCCGGATTTGCCCATCCCGGTCACGATCAGCCGGCCTTGCGCGCTCGCGATCATCTCGACCGCGGAAACAAAGTCCCTTCCGATACTGTCCTGGATTGCGGACGCGAGTGTCGTGAGCCCCGCAGCTTCCACCTCGAGGGTGCGGAGCGCCGAGGCGATCAGCTCGCGCGCGCGCGTTCCTCGTTCGACCGGCAGCGGTTTCGGCATCGGACGGGTGCCCTCCGGGAGAGAGAGATAGCACGGAATGGCCCGGGCGGGAGAACCCTCGTCAACGGGTCGTAAACCATATCCGTTCTAGTTTCGTTAACCAATGCATGGCGGCCCGGCCGCCTGTCGTCGTCGCTCGGAGTACCGCATGACTATCGTCCCGGTGTCGCCAGTCGCTATCCTATAATCGGTACAAACCGCTTGTGAACGGACCGCACTAAGCCTGACGTTTCCAAAGTTCGAATCATGTGCACCGTCATTCCCGGGCGTTCGCAAGTCGGCGTATGCCGACTTGCGGACGAGCCCGGAATCCATAACCCCAGCCGGTTACATGGTCCCACGTCCGTCGCACCCGCGTGTCCAGCGGTTTATGGATTCCGGGCTCCGCTCGCGGAGCCTGTGCTCGGACGGCGCGTAGCGCCGATCCGAGTGCTCGCGACCCTCGGAATGACGGGCTTGTTGATTGGTTCAATCAGATCACTTCAATGGAATCTATGGTCTACAGATCAGCACGACTCCGGCTTCGCACCGGCTTCGGGAACAGCATCGCCCGCCTCACACCACGGGACGTGCGTACATCCACAATCTCGTATTGATCCGGCGATAGCAGCCGCTGACGTTTGGCAAATGCGGCCGTGCCTTCCCATAGGTACGCTTGACCGGTCCGCTCGGCATAATCGTGGAAGTTTTTTTGGGTCGCAAATTCCCTTCGAGCCATCCGCTCCGTCGGCTTTATCTAATGAGCTGCGAATGTTCTGCATTTTGCAGGACATCCGCCCCGCCCAAGCAATCCTCATTGTCTGCGAGCCAGATCTGCGAATGCCAGCAGTTGTTTTTCCAAGCGCAGGTGCTCTTCGCGCGATTGCGGTGACCAGCACATGCCGGCAAAGCGATGGGGTTCCGCAGCCATCGCGCGATATTCGATCGCATTGACCATGATGTCCTCGTAGGCAAGCAGTTTCCTCCCCGAGCTGTGCCGGGGCGAAAAGCTGGGGCGCTAAAAAGAGGGCCCCGTCAACTCAGATTTCGAAGGGTAAGGACCGCACGCCTTGCGTTGGCGTTTCGATCCGCCTCAGTCTGCGCCTCCGCCGGCACGGAGTCGAGAGAATTCCGCACAAGTCTTCACTTCCGCAGGCAGGGGGAGCTCAGCCAGAGACCTCAGCTCAACATTTCGGTCACTCGACCGGCACATTCCAGATGTCGCGAGCGTATTCCCTGATGGCACGGTCGGAGGAGAACCAGGCCATGTTGGCGGTATTGAGAATGCCCATGCGCGTCCAGGCAGATGCCGAACGCCACAGCTGGTCGATCCGGCGCTGCGTTCCGTAATAGGCGTCGAAATCCGCGGTAACCATGTAACGGTCGTGGTATCGCAAGGCATTCACGAGCGGAGCAAAGCGCCGGTGATCGGCACCGGTGAACAGATCGGATTCGAGCGCTTGGATGGCCTTGGCGAGCTGCGGCGAGGCAGCGATGGTGGCCGTCGCATCGAGGCTGGTACGGCGGCGCTCCGCCACCTCGTGCGCCTGGAGACCGAAGATGAAGATGTTATCCGCGCCGACATGATCGCGGATCTCGACGTTGGCCCCATCGAGTGTCCCGATTGTCAGGGCCCCGTTGAGCGAGAGCTTCATGCAGCCTGTGCCGGACGCTTCCATCCCTGCGGTCGAGATCTGCTCGGACAGATCGCCCGCTGGAATGATCGACTCGGCCAGGCTCACGTTGTAATTGGGAATGAAGACCACCTTGAGCATCTCGCGCAACGCCGGGTCGTTGTTCACGACCGCCGCGACGTCGTTCGCGAGCTTGATGATCAGTTTTGCCTGCGTGTAGCTCGCTGCCGCCTTGCCGGCGAAAATCTTCACGCGCGGTACCCAACCTCGGTCGGGTTCTGTGCGCATCTCCAAATAAAGCGCGATCGTTTCCAGGAGGTTGAGCAATTGGCGTTTGTATTCATGTATGCGCTTGATCTGCACGTCGAACAGCGCATCCGGATCGACGCGCAATCCCATAGTTTGGTGAATGAGATGCCCGAGCACCACCTTGTTGGCACGCTTGACCGTCCGGAAGCGTTCTTGCAGTGACGCGTCATGCGCGTGCTCGGCGAGCCGGACGAGCTTACTCTGATCGTCCAGCACCGCATCCCCGCAAACCTCGCGCAAGAGCCTGGTCAACCCCGGATTGGCCTGCATGAGCCAGCGGCGGAAAGTTATGCCGTTAGTTTTGTTGACGATGCGGTCTGGGTAAAGCTCGTGGAGCTGACGAAAAGTGGTCTGTCGCATCAGCTCGGTGTGCAGCGCGGACACGCCATTGACACGGTGCGAGCCCACGAACGCGAGATGCCCCATCCGCACGCGTTGGCTGTCGCGCTCATCGATCAGCGATACGGCGGCAGCCAGCATGTCACCGGCGTCAGGATTTTTTTCTCGTGCAAACCGCAGGTGCTGCTCGTTGATGCGATAAATAATCTGCAAATGCCTCGGCAACATGCGCCCGAGGAGAGGCAGCGACCAGCTCTCGAGTGCTTCCGGCAAGAGCGTGTGGTTGGTGTAGGACAAGGTCTCGACGCAGATCCGCCAGGCCTCGTCCCACGGGAGTCCGTGCAGATCGATGAGGATGCGCATCAGCTCGGGGACGGCGATGCTCGGATGTGTGTCATTTAGCTGAACCGCAGCGGAGTCGGGGAGGAAATGGATGTCCCCATCGGCGCACAGGTGCCGGTGCACGAGATCCTGCAGCGACGCGGAGACGAAAAAATATTCCTGTCGCAGCCGCAACTCCTGCCCGGCCGGAGTTTCGTCGCTCGGGTACAGAATCTTCGAAATCGCTTCCGCTCGTGCTTGCTCCGATAGCGCAGCCACATGCTCGCCCTGATTGAACGCGTCCAGCCGCATCGGGTCGGGAGCGCGAGCCGACCACAACCGCACGACATTCACGTGTCGGGCTCGCCACCCCACGATCGGCGTATCATAGGCCACTGCTTCGATTGTCTCGTCGGGGTGCCAGACCGAGCGGGCAATACCCTGAGGTCCGACCGTTTGCTCGACACGGCCGCCGAAATGGACGTCGTAGATTAATTCCGGTCGTGCGAACTCCCAGGGATTACCGAATGACAGCCATTCCTCCGGATACTCCTGCTGCCATCCATCGCGAATAACCTGGCGGAACAGGCCGTGGTCGTACCGGATCCCGTAGCCACAGGCCGGGATCCCGAGCGTTGCCATGCTCTCCAAAAAACACGCGGCGAGGCGCCCGAGGCCGCCATTGCCAAGCGCGGCATCCGGTTCCGACGCCCGTAGCCGCGCGAGATCGACGCCGAGATCGCCAAGCGCCGCACTGACGATCTCCCCGAGCCCTAAATTTATCAGCACCTCGTCAAATAGCCGGCCCATCAAGAACTCGAGCGACAGATAGTAGACACGTTTGCTGCCCTTTCCGCGGCTCGCGCGTTCCGTGGTGAGCCAGCGATGGACGACGCGGTCGCGCACCGTCAGTGCCGCGGCAACGAACCAGTCTCGGTCGGTTGCCGCCGACGGATCCTTGCCGGCCGCAAGCGTCAACTTGGCCAGGACTGCGCTCTTGATCTCAGCGATGTCGCCTTCATCCGATGCCGCGGCGATGCTGCCCTTGACAGCGTCTGCGCGGCGCGGGCGAACTTTGTCATCGATTGACATCGGGTAGCCTCTGCGTTCCTTCCACTGCACTCAACGCTGGTATTTCAGTCTGAAGAAGCTCGAAATGTCACTTATGGCGATTGTGCCGGCTCAAACAGAATATTCTCGCCGCACTGGCGCGCTTGCACTGGATCGTCGGTCCCCAGAAAAACAAGCGCGAGTCTCGGGCCGACCCACTCCGGGGGTAGACACGAGTGCCCCTCTGCCGCTCACTTGCTCGAGCGGATTTTGTCACGCATTTCCCGGAACTCCTTCGGTCCTTTAAGGAGCCGCCGTTTTCGTAGTTGCTGCTCCTCATCAGGGGCAGATACGTCGATAAGCTTGTCCAATTGCGCGCTGGCCAACTCCTGAGCCTTCGATCTCGCCTTGGGGCTTCGCTGCCCTGACGATGATCCCGAAAGCGCCTGCTCGATCAGGCTCCTGATGGCTTGTGAACGTGTCACACCGTTTATCTCTGCCCATCGATCGACCTGCGTGGTGACCTTTGCAGGCAGCCGCAACCCAATCATCGGCGTAACGCCAGTGGCCGGCCTTCCACGCCTTTTCTGTTTTGCAGATACTGACTTTTTCATGCTTTTCTGATTAGCATAAAAGCGATCCGGGGGGAAGTGCCAGTAACTCGCTACGACCTTAGTAGATGGATCCTCGAAACCAATGGGATCGGGCGGGCTGAGCGTAAACCCAGAGACCTCATCCTGGAGGGGGCGCGAAGCGCCGTCTCGAGGGATGGCCGCCGGCTCGGTCTCGCTTTGTGTCCGTCCTTCGAGACGCGCGCAATCCTTCGAGGCGCGCGCCCCAAGTGGGGCACGCGCGCCTCAGGTTGACGTGCTCGCTCCTTCAGGACGAGGTTGATTGAGGCGTCGATATGCTGGAGTCCAGGAAAGGCGGTGACAGAGTGTGGAAGGGTTATTTCGGCGGCGCCTTGGGTGGCGTGGGCGAGACTGCGGGCGTGGCCGCGTTCGGCACCGAGTTCCCCGTTGCTTTAGCTCCGCCATCCCAATTGCAGGCCTGCGCCAGACGGGAACGGATCTCGGAAATCTTGCCGACATTGAATAATGCGTCGTGCGCGACGTCGTGGTGATCCCACATCCGGAAGTAAACCTTGCCTCCGTCCGAGAGCGTCCGAATGAATGGGATCGGCGATGGGGCAATGGCCAGGACGCAGCTTGAATGCGAATTCCATGGCGTCTCTACGGCTTGGGCTTGATCGACGCGGTAAACGACGCGTACGTCGGCTCCACATTTGATGAAGCCCCATTTGTTGACCGCGACTTCGGTCTTGTGATCTTTGCAGCGCATCAGCAGATAGGCCTTGCCATCGCTCGAGGGAAGCTGCGCCGAGACAACGGGGGTGTCATCGAGGGGGGATTTTTCGTCGCGGACCTCCCAAGCCCCATCGGTGCCTTGCTTGCTCTCTGCCTGCGTGGGCGCTGCGGTCGATGAGGATGTATCAAGCCCGTCGTAACATTTCAGTCGCTCGGCATCGTCCTTTATCTGACGGCAAAGCTTGAGGGCTTCCTGGGCGTGGGCGCCGGCGCCAAACGCAACGCTGGCGCAGGCGATCATCAGTATGGCGGGTATGGCGCGCATGTTCGCAGCAGAGCTGATCGGGCCTCGGTATGCAAGACTAAAAGCAAATTCGTGCAACGGCTAAGCTGTGCCCTCATAGTTCAAGACTCGGGGGGTTGCAACGTCTGACTATGCTCAAAGCAGCGCCACGCCCGTTTCCGTCCTACACAGACGGCGCCTACCGCCTTCACGCCACTCGCTGACGACAACGGTTCGGTGTCACATCCCTATTGGCCGCGAATGGACCGATGCATCGATTATATTTGGGCCTCTCCTGGGCTGCACATCGTCGCCAGTAGCGTTTGCTTCAATCGGTCGAGCCCAGATGATCCATCGCTTTGGCCCTCCGATCATGCCGGCGTATGGGCGGACTTCGAAAAGGCATGATGCACCATGCAATTGTTTGAGCTCGTAGCTGCATTCCGCGGCACGCTTTTGGGCAGCGGGCCACCGGGTCGGCCAGCAGGACGGGCTTCAGAAAGGCACCCAGCCGCTTTCTCGTTTAAACCGGTGGTGCCCATGTATCTTGCAAACGAGACTGGACGCTGGCCTGCGGCCAGGGCGGGAATAGGATCCTCATGACGTATCGGTTCGAGCGCGGCCGACTCTACCGGATGCCGACACATTTTGGCCCCGCACCGGGACCTCGGCAGATGCCAGTGGAGGCGCATTCGGATCCGACGCAAAGTCCGCGCAAGATATTGGTTGCAGCCAGCTTCCTAACCGACGCCGCTGCATTAGAGCGGCATCTGCCGGAACGCTTCAGCCTGTTCGGTGAACCCGTCGTCACGGTGGAATTCCATCATATGACGCACATCGACTGGCTTGCCGGGCGCGGCTACACGATGGTCCACGTCTGGTGGCCGGCAACGTTCGCCGGCACCCAGGACCAGGCAAGTGGGCGCTTTCTCGCAGTGATGTGGGAGAACCTTGCGGACCCGATAATCAGCGGGCGCGAGGACATCGGCCATCCAAAACTCTATGCCGAAATTGCCGATCCCGCGAGTTTTCGGTGGCACCCATTACTGCGAGGCTGCCTGGAAGGGCTTCAAGTTCCTGGAGCTTGAAGTTGGAAGCTTGCGTGATCCTGTCCCGTCAACCGCGCCTCAAGCCCCTGCTGACGGCACACTCATGTTGAAATACATGCCCCGCACCGGCGATTGGGGCGACGCGGATCTGTGTTACGTCACTCTTTCGCCCGCGGCCAATTCAGGCGTAACCGTCGATCACCACTGGGTGGGAGACGGAACTGTGCAGTTCCACCGCGCCGGTTGGGCCGATCTGCCCACGATGTATCATGTGGTGAATGCTTTGGCCGACCTGCCGGTCCGGGAAGCGCGGGGCGCCTCGGTGACGATGTCGCATGGCGGCAAACCATATTTGGATCAACGGATATTGACGTAGCAATCCTCGAAAAGAACCGGGTCCTCGCGCCGTGACAAGTTTCGACGCACTCAGCACGACTGTCGCTGCCTGTTCCGTCAGACTTCTCAGCTATTCCGTCCAAGCGGGCGAGCGCACCGCATGCGGGTTCAGTTCAGCTTCACGTCCGCGGCCTTGATGACCTTGGCCCATTTCTCCACGTCGCTCTTGAGGATCGCGAGAAACCCCTCGGGCGAAGTCGCGAACGGCTCGGCGCCCTGTGTGGCAAGGAAATCGATGAGGTCCTTATCCTGCAGAAGCTCGTTCACATCGGCATTGATCCTGCGGACCACGGCCGTGTCCGTCCTGGCGGGCGCGAGAATTCCCCACCAGGGATTGACGTCGAAGCCAGGAAAGCCGGATTCGGCGATGGTCGCCACGCCGGGCGCAACAGCAACGCGCTTGGCACTGCTGACCGCGAGGGCCCGCACTTGCCCGCCTCCAATGCTGCCGAGCACGGAGGGCACGCTGCTGAAGGCGCTGTCGACATGACGTGCAATGACGTCGGCAATCGCCGGCGCCACGCCGCGGTAGGGGACGTGAAGAATATTGATGCCGGCCTGGACCTTGAGCATCTCACCGAGCAGATGGTTCACCGAGCCAATACCGGACGAGGCGAAGGTCAGGATGCCCGGCTTCTGCCGTGCTAGGGCGATGAATTCGCGCAGATCCTTCGCCGGGAGCTTTGGGTTGACGACCAGCAGGAATGGCGTGCGCGCCAGCGTCGCTATCGGCTGAAAATCCTTGACCGAATCGAACGGCAGGTTGGGATAAAGGCTCGGGTTGACGGCCTGCGATCCAGCATAGGTCACGAGCAGCGTGTATCCGTCAGCCGCCGACTTGGCGACGACATCGGTGCCGAGGACGCCAGCAGCGCCGGCGCGGTTTTCCACGATGATCGGCTGGCCCCAGCGCTCGCTCAGCATCTGTGCGAGCTTGCGCGCGAACACGTCGGTGGCGCCCCCAGCAGCCTGCGGCACCGGGAACTTCACCACTCGCGACGGGAATTGCTCCGCGCTCGCCGACGTACGGATCATGCAGCAGCACGCGAGCATTGCGGCGACTGCCGAGATCCGCAGAACTTTCATGCTGTTCCCCCCGCCGCGTGGCCGGGCTCACGGCGCCTCGCGAGGCAATGTGGACGAGGGTCGGTCGGTTGACAACCAGTGGCCGTCGGTCGTTTGCCCTGTCTTGTTCGCATGTTGTTGGCCGGACGGCCTTGCGCTAGGATCCTCGCTGCCAGTTCACAGCCAAGGCGAACCAGATGGAAACGAACCTTTCGCACGCATCGCCTGCCCACGTCCACACTGAGACCATAACCGCGGTCCCCCTCTCGCCGGCGGTCGGCGCCGAAATCGTCGGCCTGGATCTGCGCGCGCCTCTCGACGATGCGCAATTTGAGAAAATCCTCGATGCCTGGCACCGCTGCTGCGTCCTGCTGTTTCGCAACCAGCATCTCGAGACAGAGGATCAGCTTCGGTTCGCCGGACGCTTCGGCGAGCTCAGCAAGGTCATCAATAATCACAGCAAAAATTCCGGGCACCCCTCGGTGATGCTGGTCTCCAACATCCGCAAGGACGGACAGCTCATCGGGGGGCTGCCTGATGGCGAAATGTATTTCCACTCCGACCAATGCTACGTAGAGCGACCAATCAAGGCGACCACATTGTATGCGATCGAGCTTCCGCGCGAGGGCGGAAATACATTGTTTGCGAACATGTATTCGGCTTACGAAACTCTGCCTGCGGACGTGCAGCAGCAGATCGCGAGTCTCAAGGCAATGAACGTCTACGACTACGATAGGAATCCCACCGTGCGTGGCTCAACTATCCGTGAGGGCGTGCCGCATTATGCGCATCCCATCGTGCGAACACACCCGGATACCGGACGCAAAGCACTGTTCGTGAACCGGCTCATGACGGACCACATCCTGGACGTGCCCCGCGCCGAGAGCGATCGGCTGCTCGAGTTCCTGTTCGACCACCAGGAACAGAGGCGGTTTGTTTATGAGCATGTCTGGAGGCCTGGCGACCTCATCTTGTGGGACAATCGGTGTTCCCTGCACGCGCGCACAGATTTCGATCCGCGTGAGCGGCGGCTGCTTCGCCGCGTCGCGATCCTCGGTGAGAAGCCGTTCTAGAGGTCTTACGCGCCGGACGGGGACGACCAAGGGACAAGGCGATAGTCACGCACGCAGCCAGAGCACTTTCGATGTTTGGGTTGGAGAACTCCAAACATAGGCGGCCAGCGCCGCGGGACGGCTGGGGCACGTAGCCAAAAATGTCGATAAGCGATAGATGATCGTCCCGCCGTTGAGGCAGCTCTGCGATTGAGG
>Ga0209331_1000715_pt1 | contig 11593 bp, 10 predicted proteins | sample JacPinW_OM3H0_M3_FD_187971 | JGI IMG/M metagenome (GOLD analysis project Ga0209331, IMG submission 187971) | Forest soil microbial communities from Algoma, Ontario, Canada - Jack Pine, Ontario site 1_JW_OM3H0_M3 (SPAdes) (version 2) | ecosystem: Environmental > Terrestrial > Soil > Boreal... | reverse complement strand
AAGCCGATGCCCGGCGGCATCGAGGAAACCGTGCGCAATCTCCGCGAGATTTCGCCGACGGTCTATTTCAACGTGCCCAAGGGGTATGAAGCGCTGCTGCCTTATTTGCGCGACGATTCCGCGTTGCGTGCAAAGTTTTTTCATCGGCTGCACGCGATGTTCTTCTCTGGTGCGGCGCTGTCGCCCTTTATCTGGAACAGTCTTGACGAACTCGCGGTGCAGGAAACCGGCTTTCGGGTGCCTGTCCTGACCGGCCTCGGCGCCACCGAGACTGCGCCGTTCTTCATGTCGGTGCGGCCGGCCACCAGCCGCTCCGGCCATGTCGGGCTGCCCGTGTCAGGCAACGACGCGAAACTCATTCCGAACAACGGCAAACTGGAAGTGCGCGCCAAGGGGCCGAACGTCACGCCGGGCTATTGGCGCCAGCCCGACCTGACGGCCGCGGCGTTCGACGAGGAAGGCTTTTATAAATTCGGCGACGCGATCAAGCCAGTCGATCCCGATGATTTCAGCGCCGGGTTCGATTTCGACGGCCGCATCGCCGAGGATTTCAAGCTCGCAAGCGGCACCTGGGTCAGCGTCGGCCCGCTGCGCGCCCGCTTTGTCGCGGCCTGCGCGCCGCTGGTGCGCGACGTCGTCATTGCCGGCATCAACCGCGACGAGGTGTCGGCGCTGGTCGTCCTCGATCTCGACGGCTGCCGCCTGATCAATCCGACGCTGCCATCAGATGATCTCGCCGCCACCGCATCCGATCCCTTGATCCGCGCAGCGTTCCGCGAACGGCTGACAAAATTTCTGGCTTCCGCAACCGGCTCCTCGACGCGGATCACCCGCACCATCCTGCTCGACACGCCTCTGTCGATTGATCGCGGCGAAATAACCGACAAGGGCTCGATCAACCAGCGCGCGGTGCTGGAGCATCGCGGCGGCCTGATCGACGAACTCTATTTGCCGACACCGCCGGCGCACGTGATAACGCTTTAGCCAACGTCCAAGAAGATTTCGCCAAGGAGGAAGCCATGCAGTTGAAGGATCAGGCCGCCATCGTCACCGGTGGCGCATCGGGATTGGGCGCTGCCACCGCGCGCCGGCTCGCCGCAGGCGGCGCCAGGGTCGCGGTATGCGACCTGAACGCAAAACTCGCCGAAAGCGTCGCCGCCGAGATCGGCGGTGTCGCTGTGGTCTGTGACGTCTCCGACGCGGCCTCGGCGGAAGCCGCCGTCGTCGCGGCGTCGAAGGCCCATGGCCCGGCGCGGGTGCTGGTGAATTGCGCCGGCATCGGCGTGGCCAAACGGGTGATCGGCCGCGACGGTCCGATGCCGCTGGCCGATTTCGACAAGGTGATCAAGGTCAATTTGATCGGATCCTTCAACATGCTGCGGCTGGCGACCGCGGAGATGACAAAACTGGAGCCGCTTGCGACCGGCGAGCGCGGCGTCGTGATTTCCACCGCGTCGATCGCGGCCTATGACGGCCAGATCGGGCAGTCGGCCTATTCGGCCTCGAAGGGCGGCATCGTCGCGATGACGCTGCCGATCGCGCGCGAACTGGCGCAGTTCGGCATTCGCGTGCTGACCATTGCACCGGGGCTGTTCCTCACACCGCTTCTGGCCAATTTGCCGCAGGAGGCGCAGGACTCACTCGCTGCGGCGATCCCGTTTCCGCGACGGCTGGGCCAGGCCGACGAATTCGCCTCGCTGGCGTTGCACATAATCGACAATCCCTACCTCAACGGTGAGGTGGTGCGGCTCGATGCCGCGCTTCGCATGGCGCCGCGCTAGGGATATCGCATGTTCGTCAACCGCAGAGACCTGCAGATCCAGTGGGGCGATTGCGACCCCGCCAACATCGTCTATTACCCGCGCTACTTCGCGATGTTCGATGATTCGACCTCGATCATGTTCGAGGCCGCCGGTTTTTCGAAGCAGGATATCATCCGCAAATACGGCCTGGTCGGCATTCCCATGGTCGATACCCGCGCCAAGTTTCATATTGCTTCCACCCATGGCGACTGGATCACGATCGAAAGCCGGGTCGAGAGCTTCAGGCGCTCCAGCTTCGAGGTGACCCACAAGGTGTTCAAGGGCGAGGCGCTGGCGATCGAGGCGTTCGAGACTCGCGTGCTGGTCGGGCGTCACCCGGACGATCCCAACAGGCTGAAATCGGCCCCGATGCCTGCGGAGATCATTGAAAGGTTTCAGCGGGGCTGACTTAGGCACCCGCATGACCTAAAGAAGGGGCTGAATTGGCCAAAAAACTTTGCTTTAGACTGTAATAAAGACACCCCAAGGGAGGCTTGAATGAAGAAGTTTTATCTGTCCGCCGCTGTTGTCGCGGCGGCCTTCGCGCTGCCGGGTGCTCCGGCATCGGCGCAGTCAAATGAAATCACCATCGGCATCTCGATCTCGACCACCGGCCCCGCGGCGGCGCTTGGCATCCCCGAGCGCAACGCGCTCGACTTCGTGCCGAAGGAAATCGGCGGCGTGCCGCTGAAACTGATCGTGCTCGACGACGGCGGCGATCCGACCGCCGCCACCACCAATGCGCGCCGCTTCGTCACCGAATCCAAGGCCGACATCATCATGGGCTCGTGCACCACGCCGCCGACCATCGCGGTATCCACGGTGGCCAATGAAGCCGGCATCCCGCATTTCGGTCTGGCGCCGTTCCCGATCAACGAGGCGCGCATGAAGTGGTCGGTCGATCTGCCGCAGTCGATCCCGATCATGGGCAAGGTGCTGTACGAGCACATGAAGGCGCACAATATCAAGACCGTCGGCTATATCGGCTACTCCGATTCCTACGGCGATCTCTGGGTCAACGACTTCAAGGCCCAGGCCGTGCCGATGGGACTGACCATGGTGACCGAAGAGCGTTTTGCCCGTCCCGATACCTCGGTCGCGGGCCAGGTGCTCAAGCTCGTCGCCGCCAATCCCGATGCGATCCTGATCGGCGCCTCCGGCACCGCCGCGGCCTTGCCGCAGACGGCGCTGCGCGAACGCGGCTACAAGGGCCTGCTCTATCAGACCCATGGTGCCGCCAGCATGGACTTTATCCGCATCGCCGGTGCCGCGGCCGAGGGCGTGATCATGTCGGCCGGACCGATCATGTCGCCGGAGACTCAAGCCGACAGCGCGCCGACCAAGAAGCCGGGCCTGACGCTGAACACCGCCTATGAAGCCAAATACGGCGCCAACAGCCGCAGCCAGTTCGCGGGCCATTCCTACGATGCCTTCGAGGTGCTCAAGCGCGTGATTCCGCCCGCACTGAAGGCCGGCAAGCCGGGCACCCCGGAATTCCGCGAGGGACTCCGCCAGGCTTTTATCAGCGAGAAGGAAATCGTCGCGACCCAGGGCGTCTATAACTGGACCGAAAAAGATCGCTACGGCCTCGACGACCGCTCGCGTATCCTGCTGACGGTCAAGGACGGAAAATACGTCCCGGCGAAGTAAGCGGAGGGCGCGGGCTGCACCAGACTGGCTTCAGCCACAAGATGCCGAGTGAGAACTCTCGAAATAGCGTTGGCGTCCCTGGCAACGGCCAGATCGCCGCCGCAGGGGTTCTCAACCCGGCGTCCACGTTCAATGGAGCACTTTGCCGCCCAGACCCGCCGCACCGCGAACCGGCGAATTCTAATCGTCATTGCGTTCGGCGAATCCCGCCTGCACAACCTCCTCGCGCTTGCGTCGAAGATGTGTCCGCAGGATATGTGCAAGCCCGCTGGCGTCGCGCCGTTGCAGTGCGTTCAGGATTCCTTCGTGTTCCTGGACCGCAAGCGCCCAATGCTCGGGGGACATGGGTGTGATGAACCGCGCACGGCGAATACGCGCCGCTACCGATTCATAAAACCCGGCAAGTACTGCGTTGTCAGCGGCGCGAACGATGGTTTCATGGATTAGTCGATTGCAACGATAGTACGACAACAGGTCGTGCGCGCGATAGTGTTCGACCATATTCGCTTGCAGGACACCAATTTCGCGCAGTTGCTCGTCTGAAATACGTGGACAGGCCAATTCGCCAGCCGCCGCCTCAAGCGCCTCGCAGACCTCAAATAGTTCCTGGACGTCTTTCTGAGTGAGCTTCGCGGCGCGCGATCCGCGATTGGGCAACAGCAGCACCAGCCCCTCAGCGGCGAGGACCTTCAGCGCCTCGCGCAGCGGAGTGCGCGATATTCCCAACGAAGCGCACAATTCGCGCTCCGGAATCCGCGCGCCGGGCGGGATTTCGCCTTCCGTGAGGATGTGCCTGAGGCGGGAAACCACCTCGTCGTGCATCATGTCAATGTCTCCCCGATCTGCAATTTTGAATTCAAAATTATCGAATAACAACTTAATTCAACAAAACACAGTTGCATAATCTCATTTTTGCATTCAAAAATGGGTAAACCGCCAAGCGGAAGTGTGCAAAATGAATGAAGCGACCAATTTGGAAGCCGAACTCCTTTACGACGTCCGGGACGGCATCGGCCGGATCACGTTCAACCGGCCGCAGGCGAGAAACTCGCTCACGTTCAACATGTATGAGCGGCTGGTGGAGATCTGCGCGAACGCGGGCAGGGATCCCTCGCTCAAGGTGCTGGTCCTCACCGGCGCAGGCGACAAGGCGTTCGCGGCCGGCACCGACATCAATCAGTTTCGCGCATTCAAGACCCCGCAAGATGCCATCGATTACGAGACAAGGATTGACCACGTGCTGAGCGCGCTCGAGCAATGCGAAGTCCCGACCATTGCGGCCATCGCGGGCGCATGCGCCGGCGGCGGCGCCGGAATCGCGGCCTGTTGCGACCTCCGCATCGGCACCAGGACCGCGAAATTCGGATTTCCGATCGCCCGCACGCTCGGCAACTGTTTGTCGATGTCCAATCTCAGCCGGCTCTCGGCCTTGATCGGGGCCGCGCGGCTCAAGGAAATAATCTTTACCGCGCGCCTGATCGAAGCGGAGGAAGCGGCTTCGGTCGGCCTGCTGAGCGAAGTGGTGGAGGATCTCGCCGCCCTTGAGCGGCGGGCCGATGAACTGGCGCGCCTTGTCGCAAGTCATGCGCCTTTAACGCTGCGCTCCACCAAGCAGGCCTTGTTGCGCATGCGGCCCAAGGTCAGCGAAGACGATGAACTGATCCTCATGTGTTACCAAAGTCGCGATTTCCGCGAAGGCATGGATGCGTTTCTCAATAAACGCCAGCCGCAATGGACCGGCGCGTAATCTTAAACACAATAAAATACTGCGGGAGAGAACAATGGGCCCTCTGGCCGGACTGAAGGTGATCGACCTGACGCATGTCATGGCAGGCCCGACCTGTACATTGATGCTCGCCGACATGGGCGCCGAGGTCATCAAGATCGAGAAGATTCCGGCCGGCGACGACACCCGCTACATGGTTCCTCCCAGGATCGGCGGCGAGGCGGCATCGTTCCTGATGATGAACCGCAACAAGAAGGGCATTGCCCTTGACCTGAAGACGCCCGGCGGCGCAGAGGTGCTGCGGCGCATGATCGCGTCGGCGGATGTGGTGGTGGAAAACTTTGGTCCCGGCGTCATGGATCGGCTGGGCTTCGGCTATGCGGAAATCAAAAAGGACAATCCCGCCCTGATTTACTGCTCGCTGTCCGGCTTCGGACGTACCGGCCCTTACAAGCATCGCCGCGGTTTTGATCTCGTGGCGCAGGCCATGAGCGGGATCATGAGCTTCACCGGTGAAAGGCCGGACGGGCCGCCGGTCAAATGCGGCGCGCCGCTGTCCGACATCACGGCGGGAATCCTTGCGGCCCTGGGCATTCTCGCGGCCTACACCCACCGCCTGAAAACCGGTCAGGGCCAATGGGTCGAAACCTCCTTGTTCGAGGCTGCGCTCGTCCAGACCTACTGGCAGGCCGCCATCGCGCTCGCGACCGGCGTAGCGCCGAAAGCAATGGGTTCGGCCCATCCGCTCAATGCCCCCTACCAAGCCTTCGAGGCGTCCGACAAGTGGATCGTGGTGGGCGGTGCCAATCAGAAACATTGGCTGCGCACGCTCGAGGTGTTGGGCACGCCGGAACTGGCGCGGGATCCGCGCTTCGCGACTGGTGCCGATCGGATGGCGCATCTGAAGGAACTGGAAGCCATACTGGCCGAGCGCTTCCTGACGCAGCCTGCCGCTCACTGGCTGAGCGCGCTCGAGGAGGTGGGAGTACCGTGCGGACCGGTCAACGACATGCTGCAGGCGCTCGCCGATCCACAGACGATCGCGCGCGAAATGGTGATCGAAGTCGAGCATTCATCGCTGGGCACCGTCAAGACGCTCGGATTGCCTATTAAATTCTCGGAGACGCCTGGCAAGGTACGAACCGGCGCGCCACTCTATGGCGAGCACACCGGCGCGATTTTGAGCGCATACGGTTTTAGCGCTGATGAAATCGCCGCGCTCCAGCAAGAAGGCGCTGTGGCCGGAGCAAGCCTTGTGCAGGACGGGGTCGGCTAACGCAAAATGAAAACCGGGAAAACAAAATGAACGGGAGGATTCGATGTCTCTGAAGCCAACATTCACTGTGCTTGCCGTCGGTCTCGCAGTCGGCCTGTCGGGAGCCGCAGATGCCGCGTGGCAGCCCGTCAAGCCGATCGAATTCATCGCAACGGCCGGCCCGGGCGGCGGCACGGATAATTTCGCGCGCGCGGTTCAGGGCATCATCACCAAACACAAGTTCATCGAACAGCCGATTGTCGTGGTGAACAAGGGCGGCGGTAGCGGCGCCGAGGGCTACACCTACACCAAAGCGATGGCTGGCGACCCCTACAAGGTTGTGTTCGGGACATCGAACGCGTGGACCCAGCCGATGGTGTCCAAGGTGGCGTACCGGCACACCGACCTGACGCCGATTGCCGCCATGGTACAGGACGAGTTCCTGCTTTGGGTCAAGCAGGATGCGCCCTACCAGAACGTGCAGGATTTTCTCAAAGCCATTGCCACGAAGCCATCTGGCGATTTCAAGATGGGGGGTGCGCAATCAAAGGACACCGATGAAACGCTTACCCGCATGATCGACAAGGCGGCGAAGGTGAAGTTCACCTACATTCCCTTCAAGAGCGGCGCCGAAGCGGCCGTGCAGTTGGCCGGCGGCCATATCGACTCCCACGTCAACAATCCCAGCGAAAGCATTGGACAGTGGAAGGGCAGCACCCAGCGCCCGCTTTGCGCCTTCAGCCCGCAGCGACTTCCCGACGGTCCGAAGGTGACGCAAACCCAAAACTGGCACGATATTCCGACCTGCGTTGAATCCGGCCTCGACATTCCGCAATTCCAGCAGCCCCGCACGGTCTGGCTGCCGGGCAAGGTGACGCCGGATCAGGCGGCGTTTTATGTCGATCTGATGAAGAAAGTTCAGAGCACGCCGGAATGGAAGGAATACATCGAGCGGACCTCGCAAACCGATACGTTCCTTACCGGCGATGCCTTCAGCAAGTTCATCACCGAGGATACCGAACGCACTCGCAAAATTGCCGCAGATGAAGGTTGGCTGGTCTCCAACTAGAGTAGCGATGATGGTCTCGGGGCGCAGTCTGGAAGCTGGAACGGCACTGCTTACCGGTGCGTTCGGCGCGGCCGTTGTCGTGTCCAGCCTGGACAACGGCATCGGCTGGTCCGCCGCCGGCGTCGAGTCTGGCACTTTTCCGTTCATCTTCGGCCTCGTCATTTTGGCCGGCAGTGTGTTTAATCTTGTGCAGGGATGGCTGCACGCCCGCGCCGTCGTGCTTGGGCGGAACGAACTCAAGCGGTTGGGAATATTGTTTGTCCCGGCCGCCGTTTATGTCGGAATCATTCCGCTGATCGGAATCTATTTCGCCTCGGCGGGCTACGTGTTCGGAGCGCTCGCCTGGCACAAGCGAGGATCGTTTCTCCTCCCGGCCGTCGCCGCGATCGGCGCAGCGTTGGCGCTCTATCTGATCTTCGAGCTTACGTTCCAGATCTCGCTGCCGCGCGGTTTGTTCGGCGACTTCATCGGTTTCTGAGGGGGCTTCGTTGGAAAATCTCGAAGCTCTGCTGCACGGATTTACCATCGCGCTATCCGGCAATCATATCTTTCTGATGGTGATCGGCGTCTTGCTCGGCATTCTGGTCGGCGTGCTGCCCGGGCTCGGGGCGCCAAATGGCGTATCGCTGCTGTTGCCGCTCACCTTCGGCATGCAGCCCGTGTCGGCCATCATCCTGCTCTCGTGCATGTATTGGGGCGCCTTGTTCGGCGGCTCGGTCACTTCCATTCTTTTCAATATACCCGGCGAACCATCCTCCGTCGCGACCACCTTCGACGGCTATCCGATGGCGCGCGATGGCCGGCCGACGACGGCTTTGGCGACGGCTTTCGGTTCGGCGGCCTTTGGCGCGCTCGCCGGTGTCGTTCTCATCACGCTGTCGGCGTCCTGGGTCGCAAAAGTGGCGCTTGCTTTTGGGCCGCCTGAATATTTCGCCGTGTACTTCCTCGCTTTCGCAAGCTTCGTCGGCATGGGCGGCTCACCTCCGGTCAAAACGCTGGTATCGCTCGCCATCGGCTTTGCCCTTGCCGCTGTGGGGATCGACACGGTCTCCGGCAGCGTGCGGCTCACCATGGGCATTGATGAGCTGGTGAAGGGCGTCAACTTCGTCGTCGCCGTCATGGGCCTGTTCGGTATCGGCGAGTTGCTGATTGCGGTGGAGGACGAATTTCACGTCAAGGCGATCTCCTCCAGGGTAGAGTGGCGCGAGGTTTTCCGCACCCTCATCCACCTGCCGCGATACGGCTGGACGCTGTTGCGCAGCGCCGCCATCGGCTGCTGGATGGGTATTACGCCCGGCGGTCCTACCGCGGCATCTTTCATGAGCTATGGCATCGCCAAACGTCTGTCATCTCGCCGCGCCAATTTCGGAAAAGGGGAGCCGGAAGGCATTGTTGCCCCGGAAACGGCCGATCACGCCGCGGGCACCAGCGCGCTTCTCCCCATGCTGGCGCTCGGCATTCCAGGATCGGCCACCGCGGCGGTCATGATGGGCGGATTGATGATCTGGGGACTGAATCCCGGGCCCATGCTGTTCATCGAGCAAAAGGACTTCGTCTGGGGTCTGATCGCCTCGATGTATCTCGGCAACGTCGTCGCCGTGATTCTGGTGCTGCTGACGGTGCCGATCTTCGCGGCGCTGATGCGGGTCCCGTTCTTCATCATTGCGCCGCTGATCGTCATCATCTGCACCGTGGGCGCCTACTCGGTTTCCAATTCCTATCTCGACGTCGTGCTGATGATGGGGTTCGGCATTGTGGGATATCTGTTCAAGAAGCTTCATTATCCGCTGGCGCCGATGGTGCTGGCGATCGTGATTGGCGACAAGGCGGAAGATGCGTTTCGCCAATCCATGCTGATGTCGAGGGGGTCGCTTGGCATATTCTTCGGCAATACGCTGGTGACAACGCTGGTCCTGATGGGCACGGCCCTGCTGGTGCTGCCGGTGATCTGGCAAACGATGAAAAAAATTGCGACGCGGTCGCGCTGAAGGCAATTTGATCGCGTCGCGCAACCTCACCGCCGGAGATTGAGCTTCGCGTATTATCGGATGCTTGCGCGGCCCTCTGTTCGGGCGGCGCTTGAGCCGACCCGCCGGCGGGGGCATGACGGTGTGAAACTAAATCCCGCTTTCGCCTTCATGCGCAAAGCCGAGATAGCTCGCCGCAACGCGCGCGTTGGTCGCGATGTCTTCGGCCGGGCCGTTCAGGATGAACTCGCCGAGCTCCATCACATAGGCGCGGTCGGCGATTTGCAATGCCGCCTGTGCGTTCTGCTCGACCAGCAGCACCGAAACGCCGGCGGCGCGTAATTCGCCGATGGTGCGGAAAATATCGGCGACGATGATCGGCGCGAGGCCGAGGCTCGGCTCGTCCAGCATCAACAGCCGCGGCGCGCCCATCAAAGCGCGGCCCATCGCCAGCATCTGCTGCTCGCCGCCGGACAGCGTTCCCGCCAGCTGCTTGCGCCGTTCCTTCAGCCGCGGAAACAGCGTGTAGACCCGCTCGAAGGATTTTGCGGCGGTTGCCTTGGCGATCCGGAACGCGCCGAGCTGCAGATTGTCCTCGACGTTCATGGTGCCGAACAGCTCGCGATGTTCCGGCACCAGGCTGAGGCCCGCCGCGACGCGGTCCTCGATGTCGAGCTGCGCCACATCCGCGCCGGCGAAGCGGGCCGCGCCCTTCAGCGGCAGGATCCCCATGATGGCATTCAACAGCGTGGTCTTGCCGGCGCCGTTGGCGCCGATGATGGTGACGATCTCGTTGTCGCCGACCTCGAGCGATACCGAACGGACGGCTTCCACCTTGCCATAACCGACATGGGCGTCGGTGACCTGCAGCAGCGCGCTCATGCCACCGCTCCGAGATAGGCCTTGATGACGTCGGGATTCTTCTTGATCGCGTCGGGCGTGCCCTCGGCAATCTTGGTGCCGAAGTCGAGCACCACGATGCGGTCGGCGAGATCCATCACGAATCCCATGTCGTGTTCGACCAGCAGCACCGACATGCCGCCGTCGCGCAACTGACGCAGCAGAGCGGCGAGCCGCTGCTTCTCCATATGCCGCAATCCGGCGGCCGGTTCATCGAGCAGCAGCAGCATCGGATCGACGCACAGCGCGCGGGCGATCTCGACGATGCGCTGCTGGCCGAGCGAAAGACTTCCCGCCAATTGATCGATCTGGTCGGCAAGCCCAACGCGTCCGATCTGGCGCGCCGCTTCCGCCAGCAGTTTCGCCTCGTCGGACCGGTCGAGCCGGAACATGCTGGAGAGGGCGCCGGCGTGGCCGCGCAGATGCGCGCCGATCGCGACGTTTTCCAGCACGCTCATGTCCGGCACCAGTTTGACATGCTGGAAGGTTCTGGAGATCCCGAGTTTTGCAACCTCCTGCGGCGGTGCGTTGTCGATCTTGCGGCCGAGCACCGAGATGTGGCCGCCGGAAGAGGTGAGGACGCCAGTGATCAGATTAAAAGTGGTGCTCTTGCCGGCGCCGTTGGGGCCGATCAGCGCCACGATCTCGCGGGCCTGGACGTCGAACGAGACGTCGTTGACGGCGATCACACCGCCGAACTGTTTTCGCGCCTTGTCGATCTGCAGCAGCACCTCGGACGTGGCCGCGGGCCTCACCCGCGCCGGCAAGGTCAGGGATGGATCAGGCCGCTTGCGCTCCGGTTTGAACGGCAACCGCGCCATCAGCCAGGGCCAGACTCCGGTCGGCGCCAGCTGCAGCAGCAGCACCAGCAGGATGCCGAACACGATGGTTTCCAGCTGGCTCTGGCCGCCAAACACGTAAGGCAGATAGCTCTGCAGGATTTCCTTCAGGACCACGACGATGCCGGCGCCGAGTACCGCGCCCCAGACGTAACCGGCGCCGCCGACCACCGCGATGAAGAGATATTCGATGCCGGCCTGCGCGCCGAACGGTGTCGGATTGGCGGCGCGCTGGAAATGCGCATAGAGCCAGCCGGACAGGCCGGCCAGCACCGCCGCATAGATGAATACCAGCAGTTTGGCGCGTGGTGTCTGCACCCCGAACGCTTCGGCGGCGACGTGGCCGCGGCGCAGCGCGCGGATCGCCCGGCCGGTGCGCGAGTCC
>Ga0209331_1000714_pt1 | contig 11597 bp, 10 predicted proteins | sample JacPinW_OM3H0_M3_FD_187971 | JGI IMG/M metagenome (GOLD analysis project Ga0209331, IMG submission 187971) | Forest soil microbial communities from Algoma, Ontario, Canada - Jack Pine, Ontario site 1_JW_OM3H0_M3 (SPAdes) (version 2) | ecosystem: Environmental > Terrestrial > Soil > Boreal... | reverse complement strand
CGCGGCCGCGCCAATGGAACAACGATCTCGGCTTTGATTGTGCCGGGACGCGCAGTCATGCAGTAGACGCGGTCGGAGAGGAAGATCGCCTCGTCGATGTCGTGGGTCACGAACAGCACCGAGGTCTTCAGCCGCTGCCATATGTTGTTGAGGATCTGCTGCATGATGACGCGGGTCTGCGCGTCGAGTGCGCCAAACGGTTCATCGAGCAGCAGCACCTTCGGCCCGGTCGCCAGCGCGCGCAAAATGCCGACGCGCTGCTTCATGCCGCCCGAGAGACTGTCGGGATATTGGTTCGCGAAGGAGAGCAATCCGGCGAGCCCAAGCAGCGTGCGCGCGGACCTTTCGCGCTGACTGCGCTCCATGCCCTTCATCTTGAGGCCGAATTCGACGTTCTCTCGCACCGTCTTCCATGGAAACAGCGAATATTGCTGAAAGACCATCCCGCGGTCCGCGCCCGGTCCGGCGACGGGCTCGCCGTCAACCTCGACCGTGCCGCGGGTTGGCTTGAGAAAGCCCGCGACTGCATTGAGCAGCGTGGACTTTCCGCAGCCCGAGGGCCCGATGATGCAAACAAATTCTCCCGGCTCGACGCCGATCGAGGCATCGGAGACGGCCTCGAGCGGGCCTTCCAGCGTGTCATAGCTCAGGCCGAAATTCGCTACAGTCACCCTGCCCTTCTGGACGGCCATGAGAGGAGGTGCGCTCATTTCTTGCCCCAGGGCATGACGACGCGGCCAATGCCGCGAATGAGCGCGCTCGAGCCCAAGCCGAGTACGCCGATACAGATCATCCCGAGCGCGATGTCGGCATACTGCACGAGCGAATAGGCCTCCCAGGTGAAATAGCCGATCCCGAACTGGCCGGAGATCATCTCCGCGGCGATCAACGATACCCACGCGACCCCCATCCCTACGGTGAGCCCGGTGAACACGTAGGGCAGGGTCGCGGGAAAATACACCTCGCGAAAGATCGAAGCCTCGCGCGCGCCGAGACACTGCGCCGCGCGAATAAACACGGGGTCGACCATCACCATGCCGTGCAGCGTGTTGAGCAGGATCGGGAAGAAGGAACCGAGAAAAGTGATGAAGACAATGCTCTCCTCGTTGGAAGGCCATAGCATGATCGACATCGGCACCCAGGCGATCGCGGGAATCGGCCGCAGCACCTCGGAAACGGGAAACACAAACTCACGCACCAGCCGGAAGCGGCCCATGACGAGGCCGAGCGGCACGGCGATAATGGCGGCGATCAAGAAGCCGATGAAGACGCGCCGGCAGCTCAGGTACACATGCGACAGGAAGCGGTTGTCGCGCGCGGAGCGCAGCAAGCTGTCGAACACCATCTCGGGCGACGGCACGTTGACGAACCGAACGTGCATGGTCACCCGGTATTTCGTCAGCAGGTGCCAGCATAAAAGAAACAGGGCGAGCGATACCGCGCCGACGACAAGCCCCCGCAGCTCGCGCTGATGGAGCGCGAGCCACCGCCAAATCCACACCCGATCGATCTTGGGCTTCGCCGGCATCGTATTCGCGGCGCGGGCCTCCACAGGTGGAGAATCGATTTCCGGGGAGGACAATTCCGGTTCTGTCAGCTTGAGGAGCGCGCTCTGCACGCGTTAGCCTCCGCTGGTCGCGACTTTCAGCGCATCCTCAAAACTCAGCACCTTGCCGTCGTTCTTCGCCGCGTAATCCTCGGCATCTTTCTTGAGCAGGAACGGCGCGATCGCAGCCTTGTCGCTGCCAATGGCGTAATAGGCCTGGTCGGCAAACAGCTTGATGCCGCGAGCGGTATCGAAGACGTATGCCATGTTGATCTTCTTGCCCTTGGCCTTGATCGAGGAATAAGCGCCGAGCGTGCAGGCCGTGCTGCTGAATGGCTCAATGCCTTCGCCGTCGACCCACACCTCGCCCGCCTTGCGGGGATCGGTGATGTGCTTGTTACAGAACTTGTCCTCGCCCTTCACTTCGTAATTGGCCATCGATTTGAGCTGGGCGTCATAGTCGAGCTTGAGCTCGGCAAAGGCTTTGCGAATGTAGCTGTCGTCCACCCATTTGGTGACATCGAATTCCTTCATCCGCCCGAGATTCTGCAGAACCTTGACGTCCTGCGCGGCGGCATCGATCAGGATTGGCTTGATGGTCGGATCGGTGGTCATGTTGCCGCCCGGACCGAGAAATATGTAAACCACTTCCTTGTTGATGCCGGTCCACTCCTGGATCTTCTCGGATGCGAGTTTGGGATCGGCGCGAAACCATTCGTTCGCAGCAATGAGGGCTTTGATATAGCCCACGACGACCTCGGGATATTTTTGGGCGAAGTCGGTGCGCACAACCACGCCGTGCCAAGTCGGCAGGTTGGTTTCGACCCCATCGAATATCTTGCGCGCGAAGCCGCGGAACGGGAGCAGCTCGGCGAACGGCACGAAGTCCGCGTGCGCATCGATCTTCTTTTCCTGCAGGTTGGTCGAGCCCACCTCCGGGCTCTGACTCACGAGTTGGAAATAGTCGGCCGGCCAGCCGCGATCCTGCATCGCCTTGAGCAACATGCCGTGCGCAGCGGAGCCGAACGGCACGCTGACAAGCTTTCCCTTGAGATCGGAGAGCTGAAAATACGGCGAGTCCTTGTGAACGACGAGCCCATTGCCGGATCCGAACTGGTTGTATGCTGCGACCGCAATGAGGCGGCTCTGGCTTTCCGGGTTGCTCTGGAAGGTGAAGCCGTTCACAACCAGCGGGTAGTCGCCCATCATGCCGAACTGAGCCTTGTCCGCCATCATGGTGTTGGTGACGGGCGGGCCCGACGTGAAATTGCTCCACTCCAGCTCGAATTTGATGTTGGCGTATTTGCCATCCCTGGGCAGATACTTTTCGAGCAGATTGAGCTGACGGATGACAACACCCGCGGTGACTGTGTTGGTCGTGGTATCCTGGGTGCCAATTCCGATTTTGACGACGATCTGCGCACCGGCGGCGGTGGACCAGCCGTGCACCGTCAGAGCGAGCGCGAGAGTCGCAAGTTTATGGCGAAAGATTCTGCTCATGAATGGCACCTCTGTCTGTTGGCGCATTCGGGCGCCATGCTCCCGGCCGCTATTTGTGGGATGGACAAGAGTTCGGACAATTCTCGTTTGACGGCGTGCGTCGATTAGTTGCCCTCAAACCCCCACTGCCCAGTTCTTGCGCAAGTTTTATCAACAAGCGCCGCTTCTTTAGGCAGATCAGCCGTTCTGCCCTGCATGTCACGCAGGAGGTCAGGCCGCCGCACGACGATCTTCGACCTGCGGACGACCAGAACATTCTTGTCGTGCAGCCGCTTGAGGCTGATGGTCACCCATTGCCGGGTGGCGCCCACCATGTGGGCGAGATCCGCATGGGTGAAGGCAGCGCCGATCAGGATGCCCTCCGGGTCCTTCGTCCCGTAAAGCTCGACAAGGTGCAACAGCAGATGAGCCAGCCGTTCGGTGATCGAGCGAGTGCCGAGCATTTGCGCCAGTGCGGAGTAGCATTTCCCTTTAAAGGTCAGCCCTTCGATCAACCCGATGGCTAGATTCGGCATTTGGACGACCAGTCTGCGCAGCTCCTTGCCGGGCAGGTGCACCACGCTGCTGTTGCTGGTCGCAACCCCCGACCATTGATGCACGCCTTCCCCGAACAGTTCCGGACCGCCCACGAAATTGCCGGGATTCCAATAGGCCAGCGTGATTTCGCGCTGCGAAGGCGCGGCGTAGTAGACGCGAATGCGTCCGGTCTCGATCAGGAAGATGCCGTCATGACGGGATCCCTGGCTGAACAGCGTCTGGCCGCGATAGAGGACGCGGCGGCGCCCCCAGCGGACGAGGGTCTCCTGTTCCGAGGGAGAAAGGGTATCGAACAGCGATGGGGCGCCACCGATGGTGCGGATATTTTCCGTGAGCAGCAGCGAGCGTCCGCTGCCGGCTTCGGTGCGTCGCAGGTCAATCCGTTCTCGAACGTTCCCTGCCGCGGTGAAGACTTGCATGTCGCCTCCGGTCTGCAGCACCGAGGGCAGCAAGACTTATGCCAAAGCTCCTCTTGAAATGCCCAGTCAATTCAGTGCGTTCGCAAAAATTGCGAAGTGCACGAAGGCCATCCCTTGAGCAGTTCCTTGCCCGCAAAGGGACGCGGGTCGCTCACGCTTCGTTCCGCCCGCATATGCAGGCGCGCTGTTGCCGCGAGCAATTAATTGCCGGGTATTTGCAACTAATCGACCGCGAATCCTACTCATCGGTTTTCCCTACACCGCGCTCTGTTACTGGTGTCGTGCTTCGGCGCGATGAGAGCACGACCGTGAACGCTTTCCATCAGAGAGGGGTCTGCGGGTCGGTGGCGGTTCCCTATCCTGATCGAAATTGCCAGTAATTGGGAGCAACCCATGCCTTCTGACAAACCAAACATCCTCTTCTTCCACGTCGACAATCTGGGCATGGGTGAGCTCGGTTGCTACGGCGGCGGGATTCTCCGAGGCGCCGACACAAAACGTGCGGACAAGTTCGCGACTGAGGGCATGAAGCTCACGCACTATGTCGTCGAGCCGCAATGCACGCCCACGCGTTCCGCCTTGATGACCGGCCGTTACCCGATCCGGTCCGGCAACCATACCATCGCCCTGGGTGGCAATGCCGGCGGCATTGTGCGGTGGGAGAGAACGATCGCCGAAATTCTCGCCGAGGCCGGATACGTTTCGTCGTGTCTCGGTAAGTGGCACGTCGGCGCGGAAGACGGGCGCTGGCCGACGGATCACGGCTTCGACGAATGGTACGGGCCGCTGCGAACCTACGATGAATGCATGTGGCTCGAAGACCCGCATTATGTCGCGGAGCGCGACGGCTACTCCTACATGCACGAGGGCCGCAAGGGCGAAGGCGTAAAGCCAATCCTTTCCCAGCAACTCAGCCTGGACATGAAAAAGAACTGCGACCTCGAATACCTCAAGCGCGGCACCGATTTCATGCAGCGCAGCGTCTCCGCGGGCAAGCCGTTCTTCCTTTATTTTAATCATTCGCTGATGCACTTCCCGATGATCCCGCGCGACGAGTTTAAGGGGAAAAGCACCAACGGCGATTGGGGCGATTGCCTGCTGATGCTCGACCATGATTTCGGCGTCCTGCTCGACAAGCTCGATGAGCTCGGCGTTACCGACAACGCCATCGTCGTTTATTGCGGCGACAACGGCGCCGAGGATCACCTCGCCGGACGGGGGACCGCCGGTTTCTTTGACGGGTCGTATTTCAGCTCGGCGGAAGGCGGCATCCGCACGCCGCTTCTGATCCGCTGGCCCGGACGGATCAGGCCTGGGATCGAGAGTAACGAGATGGTGCACGTCACCGATATGTTCACCACTTTATTGCGATTAGCGGGCTGCGAGCCTCCGCGTGATCGCATCATCGACGGCGTCGACCAGGGTCCGTTCTTTCTCGGCCGGCAGGAGAGCTCCAACCGGGACGCGTGCATTGTCTGGCTCAACGAAGAGCTGCACGCAGTCAAATGGAAGGATTTCAAGATCAACTTCAAGCGCCAGCAGCACTTCCATGATCCAGAACTGCCGCTGGGCTTTGCGCGCATTACACATCTCATGGAGGACCCGAAAGAACGCGAGCCGGTGAACCAGCGCTACGTGCGCTGGTGGGTGATGCAGCATGCCCACCGAATCGTGCGCGAGTTCGAGCAGAGCAAGCAGAGGGAAGACCTCATCCCATCGGGTTCACCGCTCGACTTTGTGCCACGGCCCTACGCAAGGTCGTAAGGCGCATGTCTGTCGGGAATGCAGAGGCGCAATCAAGTTTCGAACTGACACAGACCGGGCCGCAAAACGGGCTGGCTCCCTCCCCCGCTCGCGGGGGAGGGAACGCTGTGACGTCGCACGTCGCAGCTGCAAGCAACACCAGTGGGATGATTTGGATTCCCGGCGGCACGTTCCTCATGGGCTCAAACGAATTCTATCGCGAGGAGCGCCCGATGCGCCGGGAAACCCTCCAGGGATTCTGGGTCGATCGGTACCCCGTGATCAATGCCGAGTTTCGGAAATTCGTCACCGCGACGGGGTACGTCACATCTTGCGAGCGCGCGCCCGATCCGGAGATGTACCCGGCCGCCGATCCCTCGCTCCTGGTGCCCGGCTCGGCAGTCTTTCGAAAACCGCGCGGTCCCGTGAATCTGCACGATGCTCGCGCATGGTGGGAATACGTGCCCGGCGCTGATTGGCAACATCCCGAGGGGACGGATAGCAGTGTCGATGGCCGCGACGACCATCCGGTGGTTCACGTAGCCTACGAGGATGCCTGCGCTTACGCGGCTTGGGCTGGCAAAGACATGCCGAGTGAACACGAATGGGAATTCGCGGCCCGCGGCGGCCTCGACGCCGCGACATACGCCTGGGGCGACGAATTTGCTCCGGAGGGCCGTACCATGGCGAACACCTGGCAGGGGCGGTTTCCCTGGGAGAACCTCAAGCTCGATGGATACGAGGGCACCTCACCAGTCGACGCCTTTCCCGCCAACGGCTACGGACTCCACGACATGATCGGTAACGTATGGGAATGGACCGCGAGCCCGTTCATGCCGCCCGGCGCAGAAAAAGTGAAAACGTCCTGCTGCGCGGCCAGCGAGCCGGGGAGCCATATCGAGCTCCGCGTGGTGAAGGGCGGCTCGCATCTGTGCGCGCCCAACTATTGCCTGCGCTACCGGCCGGCGGCGCGCCAAGGCGAGGCGATCGACACTTCGACCTGCCACATCGGATTCCGCTGCGTCGTGCGCGTGGCACGTTCACATTGCTCAAACGACGCGTTACGCTAACGGTTCAGACGACCGGCGCAAGACGGCCGCCGGACGAAGCTTGGCTCTCTCCCAATAAGCGGGCGATGTCGGCCAGGCGTTCGTCGGCCCAAGCAGGGCTGAGCAACGTTACGCCCATCGGAACGCCACATTCGAGTACGCCGTTTGGAATGGCGACGGCGCAAAGGTCGAGAAGATTGGCGAAATAGGAATAGTATCCGAGCTGATTGTTCAGGCGGATCGGATCGGCATTCATGGCCTCTAGGGTGAACGGCCGCGGCGCAGTCGGCACCAGAAAGGCATCGATGGAAGCGAATTGCTGCTCGATCGCGCGCCGAAGCGCAGCAAGACGATGGATCCCGTCGAATACTGTTGTTCCTTGATATTGGGCGCCCCTCTGCAACACGGTCCTGGTCACGTCCAGGAGCGCGATTTCGCGGCCATCAATCAGGGATGCCACGGCCGCGCGGCGCTCTGCAATCCACGGACCATTGAACAGCATCCGGCCTGTTTCCCTGAACGGCGCGAAATCGACTTCGACCGCGGTCCCGGCGATGCGAGCCAGCCGTTCGCAGGCCTGATGATAGAGGATCGCGCATTCCGGCATGCCGAACCACTCCTGATCCTTGGACGCGAGCACGCCAACGCGGAATGATTCCGGGTGCAACCCCGTGGTCGTATCGAGGGACGATGGACGCTGACGCGAAAACGGGTCTTCGGCATCGAAACCCTCGATGAGCTTGAGGACCCGCACGCCGTCGTCGACCGTCAACGCAAAGATCGAAACGCAATCGAGCGTCGGGCAATTCGGCACCACTCCGCGCGCGGAAACGCGCCCAACCGTCGGCTTGATGCCGACGATGCCGTTGAAACCGGCCGGGATGCGGCCGGATCCGCCGGTATCCGTTCCGAGCGTGAAGGAGACGTGGCCGGCGGCGACAGTCACCGCCGAGCCCGAGCTCGATCCACCCGAGATATAGAGCACATTCCCAATGGAGCTGCACGCGCCATAAGGTGAGCGCGCCCCCGAAAGGCCCGTCGCGAGCTGGTCGAGGTTGGTCTTGCCGAGGCAGATCGCTCCGGCTTTCAGGAGCACCTCGACGCTTCGCGCCGAGCGCGTCGGAAAGCGCTCGAGCGCCGGACACGCAGCCGTGGTTGGCATCCCCGCCACATCGATGTTGTCCTTGACGCCAAACGGAATGCCGTAAAGCGCAAAGCTCTCTCCCGCCGCCTGCCGCGCCTCGACCTCGGTACACGCACGCAGAGCCTCCTCGCGCGCTCGGAGAAAGATCCAGCCGGGCCGGACAGCGTTACCGATGCGATCGTAGATCGCGGCGATCACATCGCGCGGGCACGCCCGGCCCGATGCATAAAGTCGATCGAGTGTTGTCAGCGAAAGATCGCTGAAATCAGGTGATCCCTCCACGTTCTGTTCAGGCATGACCATGATGGAGAGTGGGTCATGAGCTCAATGTCAACGGGCGATAGGCCCGCAGATTGAGCTTGTGGCAATTAATTGCCTCACGGCGGCGCATTGCTTGGAAAATAAACAAGGAGCTCACGCGGCGGGCCGCGATGGCACGCCATTTGCGAGTCGGTGGGTATTCGTGAATGGACGCTACCGCATGGGCATTCGCTGCTTCGAGCATATTTGGCGCGAGAGCACGAGCGCCTTTGCACAACCGCAGTTGGCGTGAGGTCCGAAAAATTCACCTCTGATCAGGAGAGCAAGAGTTATGCGAGCGGCTTTGTCACACGAGATGAGAAGATGGGCGCTGCTCATCCTGGCAGGAGCGTGTGCACTTGCGAGCACGATCGCTGCGCAAGCCGGCGAAAGGATTCATCTGGCGCAGAATCAGTCGCCTATTTCGGGGGTATCGATTGTTGCGCTCCGCAACGGCTTCTTTGCCAAGAACGGTCTTGATGTCGAGGTAAGCAATTTCACGACCGGCAAGCAATGCCTTGACACGGTGATGGGCGGCGCTGCCGATATCGCAACCACCGCCGAAGCGCCGACAACGGCGGCGGCCATGGCGGGACAGAAGATCGCGTTCCTCGCGCGCACCGAATATTCCTACATCAAGACGCTCGCAGCGGCCGCGGCCGGCATCGGCAGATTCGGTGACCTCAAGGGAAAGCGGGTCGCCTACACCGCCGGCACCGGCGGCGAGGTCTACACCATGCAGCTGCTCAGGGCCGCGAATCTCGGCAAGGACGACGTGATCTTCGTCAACCTGCGTCCGCAGGACATGGTGGCAGCGCTCTCCAGCGGCAGCATCGACGCTTACAACACCTGGGAGCCGCACATTACTAACGGCCTCAAAGTCCTGGGTAACAAGGCCAAGCTGCTCGATACCAAAGGCATCTACGCGGAAACGTTCAACATCGTGGTGATGCAGGATTATCTGCAGAGGAAGCCGGAGGTCGTTACAGGCTTCCTGAAAGCCCTGGTTGAGGCGGAAGCCTGGATGAAGGCCAATCGCGATGGAGCGATCAAGCTGGTCGCAGAATTTGCGAATATGCCGGTCGGAGATCTCACTCCGCTATGGGATGAATTCATTTTTCAGGTCGCGCTCGACGACAAGACGCTCGATGTGCTCAACGCCCACGCAAATTGGCGGCTCGCAACCGGCAATCACCCGCCCGGCGCTGTCATGCCGGACTGGCGCACGGTGATCTTCACGGCGCCGCTGCGGAGCGTCGCTCCCGAGAAAGTGACGCTGTCATTTTGACGTAGTGATTGCGACCAGGCGATGAACGCCGGGCAGAGCTCAGGAACCAGGTGGATCGAGCGCCTCGCGCTGTGGGTCTCAATCCCGTTGTTTCTGGGAGTGTGGCAGATCGCCTCCACCTCCGGCTTCGTCAACGAGCTCCTGTTTCCCCCGCCGACGAAGGTCGCGGTGGCGCTCTGGGGCGAGCTGATGAACGGGACACTGCTCATGGATCTTGGCATGAGCGTCATGCGCGTGGTGATCGGATTTGCCAGCGGGGCAGTGGTTGCGATCGTGGTCGGCCTGCTCACCGGGCGCTATCAGCTGATTTCGAATCTGCTTGCGCCGATCTTTCAGCTGCTGCGGCCCATTCCGCCGATTGCGTTCGTGCCCATTGTCATTCTCTGGTTCGGTCTGTCGGAATGGGGCAAGTGGTTTCTTGTGTTCTGGGGCGTGTTCTTCACCGTCTGGGTTGCGACGCATCTTGGCGTGCAGCGCGCCGATCCCGCGCTCATCCGCGCGGCACGATCGCTGGGGACACCCGACCGGCTGCTCATCCGCGATGTGATTCTGCCCTCGGCATTGCCGACCATTTTCGTCGGTCTTCGCACGGCAGTGAGCATCTCGTTCTACACGCTGGTCGCCGCCGAGCTTGCCGGCGCCTTCGCCGGCCTCGCCTATCGCATTGATCTCGCGCACCAGAACATGCAGACCGGCCAGATGCTCGGCGGCCTCGTCATGCTCGGCATCGTGTCCGCGATCGCCGACCGGGGATTTGCCACGCTCTCGCGCCGGTTTGTGTGGTGGAGCTGATCGATGCGCCAATTACGGCCGATCCGCGCCCAGCTGCAAGCTCCACATCCGCCGCAGGCAGCGCGCGGGCACGTCAAAGTCGATGATCTGGTCATTGCATTCGGTCAAGATAAGACGCGCACTCTGGCGGTCGATCACATCAGCATCGATGTCCCACCGGGCCAATTCCTCTGCCTGCTCGGCCCCTCCGGTTGCGGCAAATCGACGGTGCTCAACGCCATCGCCGGATTCCTCACGCCGCATAGCGGCGCGGTAAGCGTCGATGGCGTCGAGGTACGCAAACCCGGAGCCGACCGCGGCGTTGTGTTCCAGCAGCCCACTCTGTTTCCCTGGAAAACCGTCCTTGAAAATATCGCTTACGGACCGCGTGTTGCGGGCCGTCGCCGCGAGGAAGCGGAGCGCACGGCGCGCCACTTCATGCGCATGGTCGGCCTCAATGCATTCGCCGGCTATTACCCGCAAGCCTTGTCCGGAGGAATGCAGCAGCGCGTCGGCATCGCGCGCGCTCTCGCCAATTCCCCCAATGTCCTGTTGATGGACGAGCCGTTCGGCTCGCTCGACGCACAGACGCGCACCATGATGCAGGAAGCGCTGCTCGGGATCTGGGAGGAGCTGCGCACAACCGTGCTGTTCGTGACCCACGATATCGAAGAGGCGATCTTCCTCGCCGATCGCGTCGCAATTATGAGCGCCGGTCCGGGTCGGATCATTGACGAAATCAAATTGACGTTGCCCCGCCCCCGCCATTCCGATGTCGTGTACGCGCCCGAGTTCGTTCGGCTCAAGCGTCACTGCGCGGGACTTATCCGAACGGAGAGCCTGCGCGCATTTTTGCAGCAGAACGCTGCCGTAAAACCATCGTAGATGGATAACGAGTCGGCGGCAGGCTTATACCTTACGCGCCGTTACTATCCGCTTGCGCATCGACGCCAGCAAAAAACTGGAGGCGCGCAAGCTTGAACAGGTTGATCGGCAACAGAATGGAGTGAAGAACGAATACCGGATAAAGGTGCGCCATCATGCCGTAAGCCCCGAAGAGCAGGTTGCTTACGACCGCCAGGATGCGCAGCGGCACGAGCGTGGTCATGCAAAAGCTGCCGAGCACGGCAAGCGCGGCCGCGTATCCCACCATATCGACCCACGGCATTGCGCTGCTCCTTCGTTACACGGCGAGCCGCAAGAGCAATCCCCGCTTCGGTTAGCGGGAGCGGTTTTCACCTGCCACCGAAGCAGAGGAGAAGCCATGGTCAGCCGGGTTCTTGGCAATGTCGCTTCTGTC
>Ga0209331_1000713_pt1 | contig 11605 bp, 15 predicted proteins | sample JacPinW_OM3H0_M3_FD_187971 | JGI IMG/M metagenome (GOLD analysis project Ga0209331, IMG submission 187971) | Forest soil microbial communities from Algoma, Ontario, Canada - Jack Pine, Ontario site 1_JW_OM3H0_M3 (SPAdes) (version 2) | ecosystem: Environmental > Terrestrial > Soil > Boreal... | reverse complement strand
TGGATCGACACCACATAGGGAACGCCGAAGCGTGTGAAGGCATAGCGCACATAGCCCTCCCGGATGAAGCGGCGCAAATCCGGGTACTGCGCCGCCAACGCCTTGACCGGTTCGCCCTTGCCACCGAGGGGATCGCTGATGTCGTAGGTCAGGTTCGAGCCGGTGATCTGCACTTCGACGGGTTTTGCAAAAATCCGTTGCGGCATGCCGTCGCCGGCGCCGGGCTCGAGCGAAAACATCGCGTCGTAGCCTGAGGGGCCGGCGTCAAACAGGTCGACCGGGCGGAAGTCCGCCTGGTAGCGCGCCAGCGAGAGGCTCGACGGCGCTCCATTCAATTGTGCGTCAAGAAACGCCGCGGTGTCGAACGGCAGCAGCACCGGCACCCGGCTGCGTCCGATGCCGGTGAAGATGGGCGAGGTCACCCCGTTCAATTGCACCAGCGCCGGCGTCATGCGCGGATCGAACGGAGGCAGGCGGCGCTGGCCGGTAAAGGTGAAGGCGGGTGCGACCGCCGGCTGGGTGTTGATCTCGGACCTCAGCTGATCGAGCGCGGCGCGCCATTCGACGCGGACGGCTGATACCGCCGGCGTTCTGAACTCGTCGGCGCCAACGAGCGCGGTGCCGGCAAGGAGCAAAAGGAAAGATGCCGGCAAACGCGGAGCCAGCCGGACAGCTTTAGCCAATGCGTCGCCCCCCGGCGCCAATGTCCGCCCGGCGGCTTAATCCTTTGCGCGTTCGACGTAAGATCCGTCCTCGGTCATGATCACGATCCGGGTTCCCGTGCCGATATGCGGCGGAACCAGCGTGCGCACCCCGTTGGACAGCATGGCCGGCTTGTAGGACGACGACGCGGTTTGTCCCTTGGTCACGGGCTCGGTATCGACCACTTCCAGCGTCGCGCGCTGCGGCATCTGGATCGCCACCGGAATGAGGCCGTGCAGCGACAGCTTGACGGTCATGTTCTCCTGCAGATAGGGCGCCGCAGAGCCGACGACGTCCTCGGGCACCTGAACCTGATCGTAGTTCTCGTTGTTCATGAAGTGAAAGCCGTCGGCGTCCTTATAGAGGTAGTTGAAATTCTGGTCCTCGATGGTCGCCTTCTCCACCTGGTCGGTGGTCTTGTAGCGCTCGGAGATCTTCACCCCGTCGCTGATTCGGCGCATTTCGATCTGGCTGACCGGTGTTCCCTTGCCGGGGTGGATGTTCTCGGCGGTCAGAACCACGTAAAGCTTGCCGTCCTGTTCAATGACATTGCCCTTACGAATAGAGCTGGCGATGACTTTCAAGGCTGTTTTTCCTGATATTCTGGCCCCGGCCCGATCCGGACAAGGGCGTCCCGGGGCATCTTGAGGCGGTTTCGGGCTGCAACATACTGATTTTGCCGATCTATGCCAGCGTTTTACGGGCTCAAGAGCCGGCGCACGGATGGCCGAAAACGATCGGTTTTCGCCACGGTGGACGCCCGCGCGGCACACCGGTCAATTTGATTGAGGGGGAGGATTCTTGATAGCCTTCGCGTTGTTCTCGGCGAAGTCGGGAGGCACCGAAAATGCCCCGGTCTTTAGGTCATAGACACAGCGCCAGCCTTCGATCCATGGGGACGGTTTTTCGCCCTGGGTGTCGAATGAAAGGCTGATCACGATGTAGTGGCTGTCGGGCCAATGCTGGTCCATCCAGGCGTAGTTTTCTTCCATGCCCTTGACCAGTCCCACAAAGGCGTGGCCGAGCGCATAGGGATCCCCGAGGTCCCGATGCATCCCCTCTGATGCCGGCGTACTGAAGAAATAATCCCAGGCCAGATCGCCCAGCGGCTTGGTCGTCGCGGGGGAGAATTGATAGCCCTTCCTTCGATACAAAAAGAGCGTTTGATAACCCGCGCCCAGCTTCTGCATCCGCACCAGCCACTGGCTGTCAGGGGTAAATCGAAATCCGGGCCGCATAACCTGCGAGATCGTCGCCCTCGCCAGGGTTCAGAAGAAAGGGATGCCGATGATCGCTGTCGAAGCTCCAGAACTGGTAGAGGACACCTTGATCTTTCAGCTCTTTGGAATACTGCTCCACCCGCAATGTCTGGTCGGGGGATGTAAAGGTGTCTTCGGCGTTCAGTTTGAAACTGGCGCGGGGGCCGGCAGCATTCGCCGTCGTCGCCGTGGTGACGCAAAGCCATAGCAGAGTCCATGCGGCCCGGAATCTGTGGTCGAACATAGCTGATTTCCAATTTCACGGTTAGTCACCGGGCTGGGGCCAATGGTTCAGATCGACACGTCAGCTAAACTTCCGTCGCCGTGGTGGTCTGCCGCGCGGCACGCCGACATCAGGCCATTTTTAGTCGCGCGCGGCGCTGTCACGAGGGCCATCAGGGCATGGTTCGACGAGCAGGGTTTTGCCGAGGTCGAAACTGGAATTTTGCAGGTTTCGCCCGGCAATGAGACCCATCTGCACGCGCCGCGCACCGAACTGACCGGCGCCGGGGCTGAGCGGGCGACGCGTTATCTGCGGACCTCGCCGGAATTCGCCTGCAAGAAATTGCTGGCCGCGGGCGAGCCGAAGATTTTCGAGTTTGCGCGGGTGTTCCGCGATCGCGAGCGCGGCGACCTGCATTTGCCCGAATTCACCATGCTGGAATGGTACCGCGCCGATGCGGGGTATGATGCCGTCATGGCCGACAGTATCGTCATCATTGCGCACGCCGCGCAGGCGACCGGCATCGGTCAGTTTTCGTTTCGCGGCAGGATTGCCGATCCGTTCGCCGAGCCGGAGCTGCTGACGGTGGCAGCCGCCTTCGAGCGCTTGGCCGGTATCGACCTGCTGGCGACCGTCGCGAACGGTGAGGGCGATCGCGGCGCCTTGGCCGCGGCGGCTAAGGCAAAGGTGCGGATTAGGGATGACGACACCTGGTCGGACATTTTCAGCAAGGTGTTGGTCGAGCATGTCGAACCGAGGCTGGGGCAGGGGCGTTTGACCGTATTGTTCGAATATCCCGTGCCGGAGGCGGCGCTGGCGCGCGCAAAGCCGTCCGATCCGCGCGTCGCCGAGCGGTTTGAAATCTATGCCTGCGGAGTCGAACTGGCGAATGGATTTGGCGAATTGACCGACGCCAGCGAGCAGCGCCGGCGTTTCACGCAGGCGATGGACGAAAAGCAGCGGCGCTACGGCGAGCGTTATCCGCTCGACGAGGATTTTCTTGAAGCGGTGGCGCAAATGCCGGAAGCCAGCGGCGTCGCGCTCGGCTTCGACCGGCTGGTAATGCTGGCCGGCGGCGCGCTTAGGGTCGATCAGGTAGTGTGGACGCCGCCCGCAGGTGAGACATGAACAGGATCAATTTCACGAACAGGATCAATTTCACGCCGGCCGTGACCTTCCGTGAGCCCACGGAACTGGCGGCGCAAGGCCTTGTGCGGGTCGAAGATCTTCCCGATCTGGAAAAAGTCGCGGCGCGCTATGTGGTGGCGGTGACGCCTGACATTGCCGCATTGATCGACCCCGATGATCCCGACGATCCGATCGCGCGACAATTCATTCCGAACGCCGAGGAATTGCTGGTCGTGCCGGGCGAGAATGCCGATCCGATCGGCGACCACGCCCATTCGCCGGTCTCGGGCATCGTGCATCGCTATCCCGACCGGGTGCTGTTCAAGCTGGTTCACGTCTGCGCGGTGTATTGCCGGTTCTGTTTTCGCCGCGAAATGGTTGGGCCGGGCAAGGCGAGCGCGCTCTCGGAAGGCGCATACGACAACGCGCTGGCCTATATCCGCGCGCATGGCGAGATCTGGGAAGTGATCCTGACCGGCGGCGATCCCCTGATGCTGTCGCCGCGGCGGCTGGCCGAAATCATGGCGGATCTGGCCGCCATCGACCACGTCAAAATCATTCGCATTCACACGAGGGTGCCGGTCGCCGAGCCCTCGCGCATCAGCGAAGCCATGATTTCGGCCCTGAAGGTCGAGAGGGCGACGACCTGGGTCGCGCTGCACGCCAACCATCCCAGAGAATTGACCGCAAAGGCCCGCGCCGCCTGCGCCAGCATGATCGATGCCGGCATTCCCCTGGTCAGCCAGTCGGTGTTGTTGCGCGGCGTCAATGACGACGCGGCGACCCTGGAAGCGCTGATGCGCGCCTTCGTCGAATGCCGCATCAAACCCTATTACCTGCATCATGGCGATCTCGCGCCCGGCACCGCGCATCTGCGCACGACGCTGGGGCACGGGCAGGAGCTGATGCGTGCACTGCGGGGACGGGTGTCCGGTCTGTGCCAGCCGGAATATGTGCTCGATATTCCAGGGGGGCACGGCAAGGCGCCGGTCGGGCCCGGCTATTTGTCGCAGGAGAATTCTGCTTCGCCGGCAGATTCTTCCGTCCCGCAACGTGAACCGCGGCAAGAAACGCGCTATCGTGTCGTCGACTATTGCGGCGACGTTCATTTCTATCCGCCCGAGCCGTGATCGACCGATGACAGAGGGAGGGCCGGAACCGCCGGAGGACCAAGGCAACCGTAGCCTCGAGAATGCAGTGATGCTTGGTTTCTTTGCAGTGCTGGTGGCGGCGGGAGTGTGGTTGCTCGGCACCATGGCCGATATACGGAGGGTTCAGGACTGCGCGGCCCAGGGGCGCCGCAATTGCGCAACGATCGAGGTTCCCGAGCGGGCGCGATAGGTGCATTCTTCAAAGCAAGGAGAATCAGGATGCGAAAACTGATCACGACCATGGCGCTGCTGACCCTCATCGGCGGCCTGCCAGCCATCGCGCAGACCGGTACTGGCGGATCGCCCCCCGCTGCCAAAAATCAGCCGATGGTTCGCGAGGCCCCGATCGGGCACCGCCAGCCGCGCGCCGATCAGGTGCCGTCGGAGAAGAACCTGAACGATCCGAACGATCCGTTGAGCAAGGAAAACGCCGCGCTCGACCGCAAGATCAAGAGCATCTGCCGCGGCTGCTAGACCGCACCGGCACCGTCGCAGCGGAGCGCGACACGACGCGCCCCGATCACAGTTCAATCGGCTTCACCGCCTACGCCGACCGTTCCCGGAATTTGCGGCGCTGCACGTCCCGTCGCGCCGCGACGGCGTCGGCCAGCAGGTGCAGTGCCGGTAGGGTCGTCTGCCAATCAATGCAGCCGTCGGTAATGCTCTGCCCATAGGTCAACGCCGTGCCCGGCAGCACATCCTGGCGGCCCGCGACCAGATTGCTCTCGATCATGACGCCGACGATGCGCGCCTCGCCGTCGGATAGCTGGCGAGCGATATCGGCAATGACCAGCGGCTGGTTCTCCGGCTTCTTGCCGCTGTTGGCGTGACTGGCATCGATCATCATCTGCGGATTAACGCCTGCGCGAGCGAGTTCGGCCGCGGCGGCAGCAACGCTTGCCGCGTCATAATTCGGCCGGCTGCCGCCACGCAGAATAATGTGGCAGTCCTCATTGCCTGATGTCGCGGCGATCGCTGAACGTCCACCCTTGGTGACCGCCATGAAATGGTGGGGATGCGATGCCGACTGCACCGCCTCCGCGGCGATGCGCACATTGCCGTCGGTGCCGTTCTTGAAGCCGACCGGGCAGGAAAGTCCGGAGGCGAGTTCGCGATGAATTTGGCTTTCCGTGGTGCGCGCGCCGATCGCCGCCCACGCCACCAGATCGGCGATGTATTGCGGCGTCGTGATGTCGAGAAACTCCGTCCCCGCCGGCAGACCAAGATTGTTCACGGCGGACAGCACGTTGCGGGCGAGCCGCAGACCCTTGTTGATGTTGAAGCTGCCATCGAGGTCCGGATCGTTGATCAGTCCCTTCCACCCCACGGTTGTGCGCGGTTTCTCGAAATAGACCCGCATCACGATCTCGATCCGGTCGCAAAGCCGCTCGCGTAAGGCAGCAAGGCGCGCGGCATATTCCACGGCTGCGACGGGATCGTGGACGGAGCAGGGACCGACGACGACGAGAAGGCGATCGTCCGTTCCGTTGAGAATGGCGTGGATGGCGTTGCGCGCCGTCATCACGACCCGCGTCGCGGTCAAGGTGCGCGGTATTTCGCGCATGACCTCTTGCGGCGTACTCAGTTCTTTTATTTCGTTGATGCGAAGATCGTCTGTGGTGCTCAACACGGCTATGGCTCCTGTTTTCTAGGACCTGCCGGCCAAACAAAAAGCCGCCAGATCGGGCGGCGGCTGTTCGGACTTCTTGCTGCAATTCTTCAGATTGAGCGTGATCCTCCCACCGCCAGCGTGCTGTCGAAGCTAAAATACCAATAGTTGCTGGTGGCGATGGTGATCATGGCCGCTCTCATAGCGCAGGCATTGCGTCCTGTCATCCCAAAATCGGCGGGAAGGGTATCCGGCCCGGCTCAGCCCTTGCGCGCGGCGAGCGCCACGCCGATCAGGGAAGCGCCGCCGAACAGCAGATTGATACCGACCAATAGCCCGATCGCCCATTCCGCCGACCCCGGAAGTCCGGTGATGACCATGGCAGATATCAGGATGTCGAGCACGCCGGAGAACAGCATCCAACTCCAGCGCTCCGACAGTTCGCGGCGATGCTCCAGCGCGTACATGATGGTGGCGACGCCCTCGGCGAGGAAATAGGCGCCGACCACGATGGTCAGGGTCAGCGTGCCCTGCACCGGCTTCACCAGCAGGATGATGCCGGCGGCAACCGCCAGCACCGCCGAAATCAGCGACCACCAGAAGCCCGGCATCTGCCGGGCCCAGAACGTCAGCGCGAGGCCGGCGACGCCGGAGATCAGAAACATCCAGCCCAGGAAGATGGTGACGGCGAGGCTCGCCAGCGGCGGCAGGATCATGGCCGCGAGCCCCAAAATCACCAGCAGGATGCCTTCAAACAAAAAGGCCTTCCAATGCTCGCGGACCGCGGTGCTCATGTCGGATTGCAGCTTGCTGATGTCCTGGGGAAGGGTCATTGACAAATCTCCCGATGCCGGCAACGCTGAGGGAAGAGCTGGTATGGAAAAACTAGTATACCAGTGTAACGCGCGCCAGCACCGCGGGTTCAAATTTGTTGGCGGCGCCGTTTGAGCGGGATCAAGGACGGCAACGATTTGCCGTTTCCGTCAGCTTTGTCCGGAAGCGGACGAAAAGCCTTCCGGTGTGGTGCGGATCCGATTGCGGCCGAAAATATAGATCGCGGTGGTGGCCAACAGCAGCGCGATACCGATCAGGATCGAGACCAGGCCCAGGGGCACCAGGACCAGCGCTACGTTGCGTTCGGGATTGACCAGCCAATGGTGGATCGAGGCCACCACAAAGGCCAGGCCGGCAAATCCGGCGCCGCCGCCCACCACCAGCAACGCCCACATCCGCCGCAATTGGCTGAGCCGCTCGCGGGCGATGTCGGTGTGCGGCGCGTGGTGCCGGCTGACCCGCCGCACCAGGCGCACCGCAAGGGCGATCGAACTGAAGCCGATCAGCACGCTGGCCGATCCCAGGATCATCTGGGTCGACGACGCAAGGTCCGGGTTTTTCTGCAGCATCAGCAGCGGGAAATCGAACCCCGCATGCAGCGCGATCGGCGCGAACAGAATCAGGATGAGGCTGGAGATCCGGGCCCAGTCGCGGTGATGCCGGTGCGCGCCAAGGGCGGTGCCGGACCGCCAGATCGCGAGATAGGCGCCGGCGATGATGCCGAGCGCGCCGTGGAACGGCACGGTCAGGACGCTGCGCAGCGCCGCCAGCGAGCGCCAGATCTCCGGATGCTGCACGAGATAAGCGAGGTTTTCGTAAGCCGCGAAACCAAGACCGGCCGCCGCGCCGTACACCACGGTATCCATGGGGTCCGCGAACGCCCGGCGCCGCGATGAAGACGACACCACGACGATGACGAGGATCTTCACGATCTCCTCGGGGGCGGCGACCCCCAGGACCGAATGCAGCGCCTGGGCGATCCAGGGATGGTCCGATGCAACCGGGATCGACGCAAACGGCGCGCGTGCCATACCCAGCAGCGAAATGCTGCCGGCGCCGAGGAAAAATGCGGTCCAGACTTTGGCTGGCGGCCCGGGACGATCGCCCGCGGCGATCACCAGCCACAGGAACAGCAGCGCGGGTGCTACCGCGGCGGTGCCGATGACGGTGGGGAGAGATTCAAGCAGCAGCATCTGGACGGCAATTATGCCATTTTTTCGCGAATTCTACGGTCAAATCACAGCGTTGCGACCGCAAGCCGCGGACGAGGGTCGTTTCGCCCAGGATCGCCGCTCAGCAACCCCTGCAGATGTTCTTCAGCCGGGCGTTCATCAGGGCGTCTTCGGCGCTGATCGTGTCGACATATTTCTCGGTATCGGTTTTGGCGGCCGGCGCTGAAACCGAGGCCAAAGGCCTTGCGGCAACGGCCGGCTTTGCTGCCGGTGCGGCCTTGTCGTAGCAGGCCAGCCGGGCACCGGCGTCGGCAATCGATTTGCAATCCGGGGTCTGGGCGATGGCAGTCTGGGCAAGGGCAATCTGGGACAGCGCGCAAATCGCAGCGAAGGCGGCAAACAATCTCATTGCAAGTCCTGTCTTGGCCGGCGGAATCGGCCATGAAATGCTGGCTCCCGGCGGGAAGCAATAATCGAATGAGGTCAACGTGCTTGCTAATCAGCAATATCGCGGTGCTTGGCAAGCTGTTTCAGCGTCCGCCAGCGCTTCGGATGGCCGAAAAGACGGGCCGGGTTACTCGCTTCGGCCGAATTCGCAGCCTGACTGGGCGTAAACCAGCCTGACCACGCCTAGATCGTCATAGGTGCGGGCCGGCTTGCAGAACGCTTCCCATTTCTTGTCGCGCTCCTGCTTGGCCCGCAAGTCCGCCGCCTCCTGGGCGAAGTCGCGCTCCTGATCGTCAATACCGACCGTGCGGCACGTTTTGCCGAAGAACCGGCTGTAGGTGCAGTGGGTGGTTATTTCCCAAGCTTCAGCCGAACTCGAGGTGAGGGCAAGCATGGCGATCATGATGGCGATGAATTTCATGGCAGTGTCGTCCGGTTGGCCAATTTCAGCCCTGCCAAGACGATTACCGCCGCGCAAATAATGTCGCAACGGGTCGGCGATGTTAATCCCTTGTTAATCTTTATGTGCGCGATCCGGGTTAAATCTGGAACCGGAACTTTGCGGCTTCAGTTTTTGGCCACGACACCACCGACAGCGGATTGAAGTGAATAGTTCACGCCTTGATGAGGTGCAGATCGATCCTGAGTGATCGCTTTGGGACCACGAAGTCCTTTTGGAAGAAAGCGCCGTTGAGAAAGAAGCTTCCGGTCAATGTCGGCTGCTGTTGGAACATTCTGATGAAGTTGTATTCCAGCCTCACCGACCAATCAGGCGCAAAGGCGTACTCGCCGCCGAAGCCTGCGACCACCCGCTGGCGGGGCTAGGCGACCTTCCGCTGGTCCTGGAGCTGAAGCTCCAGCTCTTCAATTATCTGGGCCAATCGCTCTCTCGTAAGGGGGTCTGTGGGCTCCAAGGCGAGCCTGCGAGCCTGCTCCAGCTTTCGTTCCAATACCCCGCGCCTCATGCGTGTCATCTCGGTGCTCCCAATTGCCCGAAGTTCTCTAAAATGTTCACCGGTCCGCTAACAATTCGTTAAGACGCGACGCGGGGTGCCCGGCGTCGCACATTTCCGGCGGCTTAGCGCGCGTGCACCCGGACGAGGAGAGGTAACTTCGCACAAGGGCAACCCATGGTTCACGCGAGGGACGCTGTTTAGCCGTAGACGTGCTGCGGCGGGCTGGCATGCCATCCCGGCAGGCTTTCGTTCGAAAACTCGATGCGCACGCATCAACGCGCTTTGCTGAGAATAGCGATACCGTTGATCGTTTCCGCCAATTGGTAATCGCTCAGCAGGCTGGAAACGTCGGGATGCGACTGCAGCCATGCGCTCCAATCGTCGGTCAGATTGTCCACTAGGATCACACTCGGCCGGATGCGATTGATGTCTTCGATCAGCATCGCACGTTCGCGCGCGGCATAGGCATCCAGCGCCGGATCGGCCTGCGGCCCGATCACGCCGTGTTGCCGCATGTATTTAAGATAGGCTTCGACCCACAGCCCCTGCTGCCGCAAGACCCAAGTGCCGTTCAGCGCGCGGACCAGCGGATGTCCGAGCCCCGGCTCTGCGGTGATCGCCAGAATTCTTGGATTTGGCCCAAGCCGGGCGACCGCGGCCTGTAGCGGCCGCGCATCGAATGCAACGTCGAACCAGAGCATGGATCGCGCTAACAAAACCGCAAACAAGGCAATCGCGCCCGCGCGCAAGGCGCGATCAAGCGCGGCGCGGGGGGGGTTCGACACCAGCGCATGGCCGAGCGCGAGCAGCACCAACGCGATCATCGGATACGAATGATACGGCCACCCCCTCCGCTGCAAAAAAAATACAGCGGCGAACCCCAGCGATGTCACGAGCAATAGCAGGCACGCCGCATCGATCTTGTCATGCCGCTTCAGGACGATCGTCGCCAAGATCGCCGCACCCCAGATCGGCAAGGCTGGTTTTTCCAGAAGCGCCAGGAATGAGAGACCGACGGAAAGATAGATATCGCGGACCAAGGGCCCGACAATGGTGAAGAACTCCGGAGAGAACGCGATAACGCTTGTGACGGAGAGCAAAGTGATCGCCGCAGCGATCAGGTTTTCCGGTGCAAAGACTGCTTTCCAAGATCGCACGTAGATGGCGAGACAGCTGACTGCACAGAATATCCCGATTGCAAAATGCGGCTTGAATGAAACGGCGAGACCGGCGCCACAGCCGGCGATGACGACCATCCAGCCCGACGGGGCGTCCCCCTTCATGCGCACGGCATAGACGGCGAGCAGCGGCAACAGCTCTACGATGGCGATGTGCTCGCGCTGGCCGAATGCCTGCATGGGCACGATCGCAAGTACGGCAAATGCGAGAGGCGTCAGCCAGCTCTTTCCGCCTTCAAGAACCGATGAGTTCTTCAGGATGCGCGCAACGATCGCAAGCGAGACGAATATGGCGGCGAACATCAGGCTGTCGGTCACGACTTCTACCGGCAACCCCAGTGCGCGCGCGATAGCAATTCCCGGCATGTAGACTAGGATCGCCATCGGCGGATTGGTCTCAAACACATCGACATACAAACGCTGACCGTCGAGAACCCGCTCGCCGACGGTGAGCAGCCAGCTGACGTCAGTGTTCGCCGCCAGCACATGTCGCAGGACAATGGCTGCGGCGAACAGGATAGCGATTGAAATCCAGGGCAGCAGCGCGTGTGCGGCCACCGGGCCTACCTGCCGGTGCGTCAAGCGCGGCCCTGGCTCGATATGCATGGTCATGATGGCGTCCGGCGAACGTACTGCCAGACGCTAGGAGACCAGCGTTAAGAAACTTCTTCCTCGCTCCACATTTTTCGGCTGAAATTGCTGACAAACGGAAGACATAAACTGTCCGAAAGTTTCGTCGCCTTGCACGACGGCCGCCGGGTAGTCGGGGAAAACCCCGGGCATTGGCGGCAGGTTGCCGACGTAGCGGTTGACGACCCGGAACAGCGCGCGGATAGCTTCCTGGTTTGTTGTGATCGAACAGTCATGCGCCATACTACGCATCCTCTTATCTCATTGAAACTCAAAGGTTGGTTGAGCAGGATTTGGTGTTACCGGACCTACTGAT
>Ga0209331_1000710_pt1 | contig 11653 bp, 9 predicted proteins | sample JacPinW_OM3H0_M3_FD_187971 | JGI IMG/M metagenome (GOLD analysis project Ga0209331, IMG submission 187971) | Forest soil microbial communities from Algoma, Ontario, Canada - Jack Pine, Ontario site 1_JW_OM3H0_M3 (SPAdes) (version 2) | ecosystem: Environmental > Terrestrial > Soil > Boreal... | reverse complement strand
CTTCGATCACGCTGAGCCGCAAATGCCGGAGCCGCCACCCCGCCCGGTCCGGCCCTCTTTTGCCGACGAGGTGCGCCGCCCGGCCGCGGCGCTGTCGGACCGGCGCGGCGATCGCGGCGATCCCCTGGCAGGCTTCACGCTGGAGCCGCTGGGCGGCCGTCCCGAGTCCCGCCCCGAACTGCGCGGCGAGCCAATGCCATCGCGCGTGACATCGCGCAACGAACCGATCATACCTCGCCCGCCGCGCCCGAGCGAAGCGCCCAAGGCGCCGCCGGTTCGCGCGCCGGAACGTTCCGCCCCGCCACCACCGCCACCGTCACCACCATCACCGCCCTCGCCGCCGTCTCCGGCTCTGTCGCCGGCAGACCAAAATCTCGCCGAGATGGCGCAACGGCTGGAAGCCGCGTTGCGCCGGCCGGCCGGCGACGCCGGCGAGCCGCGGGTCGGCGCGCCGCCGGTGGCGCCCGAACCGCCGCCAAGCCGTGGCGCAGCATCCCGCAACGAGCCATCGACGCCGCCGGAGGCTGCGCCATCAAAGAGCGGCTTTGAGAATCTCGAAGACGAGATGGCGTCATTGCTGGGCCGTCCAAAGACCCCTTCGTGAGGTCGGCGCCAGTCCCGCGTAGAGTTTTATTTTTTGCCACACTGATAGCCGCCGGATCGCTGGCGGGTCCGGCGTTCGCGCAAGATATCAGCATCAATCTCGGCCAGGGCAACGGCGGCGTCACCGAGCGCGCGATCCAGCTGATCGCGCTTCTGACGGTGCTGTCGATCGCGCCGTCGATCCTGATCATGATGACGTCGTTCACCCGGATCGTCGTGGTGCTGTCGCTGTTGCGCACCGCGCTCGGCACCGCAACCGCGCCGCCGAACTCCGTGATCATCGCGCTCGCCATGTTCCTGACCGCGTTCGTGATGGGCCCGGTGCTGCAGAAATCCTACGACGACGGCATCAAGCCGCTGGTCGCCAACCAGATCGGCGTCGAGGACGCGCTGCAGCGGGCCTCGGTGCCGCTGCGCGGCTTCATGCAAAGGAACGTGCGCGAGAAGGATCTCAAGCTGTTCATGGATCTGTCGGGCGAGGCGCCGCCGGCGAGCCCGGAAGAAATGTCGCTGCGGATCCTGGTGCCGGCGTTCATGATCTCCGAACTGAAGCGCGCCTTCGAGATCGGCTTCCTCCTGTTCCTGCCGTTTTTGATCATCGACCTCGTGGTCGCCTCGGTGCTGATGTCGATGGGCATGATGATGCTGCCGCCGGTGGTGGTATCGCTGCCGTTCAAGCTGATCTTCTTCGTGCTGGTCGACGGCTGGTCGCTGGTGGCGGGCAGCCTGGTGCAGAGCTACGGGGGATAGGCTTTCCGGCTTTGCCCGACCGCGCTGATTATTGTCCGCTATTTGGAGCAGAACCGACCTCGCCGAAAGAGCCTCCACTTCGGGGGGTGACCCAAACCAACTTTGAAAATCTTTGAAGTTTTATTAGCTGCTTTAGGTTCCAGCACCAGATAACGCTAAGTGCGAACGGAACGAACCTCAGTGTTGATTATTCATTCTGAGCTGCAACACTTCTTGGATGGTCCGGATGTCGTGCACGCCACATGGAGTGCAGAGGATGACCGGAGCCCACCTCACGACCCGCTCGCCAAGTTCCCTTGCCGATAAAGGCCGTGAATCGCCCAGGCGCATCCTTATGCAGTGGCTGCAGCCGCGACCGTAGGAGCTTTGGCTATATCGGCCTTGGTGAACCGCCACCTGGCCAGGAATGCTGAAAACGACAATCCCCCCGCTGGTCAATTCCTGGAAGTAAACGGCGTCCGGCTCCACTATGTCGAACGTGGCTCAGGCGCGCCGCTGGTCCTGCTGCACGGCAATGGCAGCATGATCCAGGATTTCGAAACCAGCGGTTTGATCGATTTAGCCGCCAAGAATCATCGCGTCATCGTTTTCGATCGTCCTGGCTTCGGCCATAGTGATCGGCCGCGTAACGTTGTCTGGACGCCGGCAGCACAGGCTGAGCTGATTTACGGCGCTCTCGATCGGCTGGGCGTCTCGCATGCAATAGTCTTGGGGCACTCGTGGGGCGCGTCCGTCGCGGTCGCGCTGGCGCTCAAATATCCGAAGTTGGTCCAAGGCCTGGTTCTTGCCTCGGGATATTACTATCCGACTTTGCGTCCTGACGTGGTTGCTTTATCCGCCCCTGCGGTGCCTTTAGTGGGCGATGTCTTAGTGCACACCCTCTCACCGATTGTAAGCCGAGTGATGTGGCCGCTCTTGATGGCTAAAATCTTCGGTCCCCGTCCGTGCCGAAGAAGTTTGAGGGCTTTCCGAAAGAGATGGCCCTTCGTCCTTCTCAGATTCGCGCCTCAGCTGCAGAGTCGGCACTCATGATTCCGGACGCATTTCACTTCCGCGACGAATACGCAAATTTGAAGATGCCCGTCGTCATCGTCGCGGGTGAGGAGGACCGATTGATCGACATTGATGCGCAATCGGAACGGTTGCACCGCGACGTCCCCCAGAGCAGCTTTCACCGCGTTCCCGGAACCGGCCACATGATCCATCAGACTGCGACCGGTGCAGTGATGTCAGCAATCAACGAGGTGGCGGAGCATACATAAACAGCGAATATTCGCTCAGCGACGCGGGGCGTTCCTGTATTTGCCGTCACCCGTGCAAATCTTACGCAGCGGTCATGGCCGCAAGCTCATCCTTCGGGATGATTTGGCGATGACCCGCCATCCCTGTCGCCTCGATACACAGTTTAACCGCCTCGCCCAGGTTCGCGGCGATTAAATCCGCTTTCGCGACATCCCGCATCTGTTCGAGGGAAGCAGGATCGATGTCCTTCATCAAGCAACCGAGAATAATCGTAGCCTTAGGCAACTTACGACGAAGGCGCCGAACAGAGTAACGCATATGCGCTGGGCCACCTGCGTCGAGATAGACCAGGCAGACGATTGCAACCCCGGTGGTGTCGAGCCGGAAGACATTCGTTGTGGAGAGTGCTTCAGCCGCTTCGACGCGGGACGCCAAACCGTGCGAAATCGAGAGGTGTCCCAGCATGATCGCCGCGGCTTCATCGATGAGACTACGCCCTGCCACGCATAAGACAGGATATTCGCCCTGCCAATCAGGCGGCAATTCGCCTTTACCGAGAACGCGCAAATCTTCCTGACCAAGGCGTTCATCCACGCTTTCAACTGCAGACAATGCTTCCGCGTCGGTGGTTGAGTTGATTTTCACCGGCGGGCGATCTTCGTGATCGGAAAGGTTACTAACGAATTCGCCGACCGCGTCTCGGATTTTGGCCAGACGCTCTTGGGCGAGCGCGCCGCGATCAGCGTCAGCTTGAGCAAGCTGTAGCCCCTTTAAGGCTACCTCATCATAGTAGGACGAAAGTGTCCGTTCTTTGAGAAATTCTTCGGCCTTTTCGGCGGCTTCGGCTGGATCGCCCGCAAGCATGCGCTGGTAAAAGATTTCGGGCGGAGACAGCGCCGGTCGATCTCCAAACATGACGTCAAGGAATTCCAAGCGTTCGACATGACGTCCGAGCACGACAAGGCAAACCGTCAGTGGCGTTGCGAGGACAAGACCAATAGGACCCCAGAGTGCAGTCCAAAAGGTTGCCGACGCGACAACAGCAACGGGAGAAAGCCCTGTGCTGTGGCCGTAAACCATGGGTTCGATGACGTGACCCACCACCGGCTCTACAACAAGAAAAAGGGCGAGCGTCCAAAGTAGCATCGACCAGCCGGGATCAACGGCAACTGCAAGAGCGAGTGGAAATGCGGCTGCAATGAATGCGCCGATGTATGGGACGAAGCGCAAGACAGCCGCTAAAATGCCCCACAGAACCGCACTGGGAATTCCTATGGCCCAGAGGCCAACCCCGATTACTACGCCAAAGGCGCCATTCACGACGAGTTGGATCAGGAAAAGCCGACTGAGGCGGCTAGCTGCGTCGTCAAGCGCCGCTGTGGTGCGCTGAAGATCGTGCGACCCCGCCAGCCGAATTAGCCGGTTACGAAGATCCTCACGCTGCAGCAGAATGAAGATTACGAAAATGATGATGATACCGGTCGTCGCGAGCGGATGTAAAAGCGGGGAAATCAGGGTTCGCAAGCTCTCCAAAGCACCTGGATCAGGCTGGCGTACCTCCACCGGAACAGGTGCAGGGGGTGCAGGAGTTTTGGGACTAAGAATTGAACCTGGGCCGAGGACAGACGCGGTTTCTTTTGGCTTATCGAGTTCCTTGCTGAGATCCTTCAACATGCCGGACGCTCGTTCAAGCGTTCCTCGACCGGCTGTTGTTTCGCGAAAAGATTGGATTTTCTCGCTGATCGTGGATTGATAGCGCGGAAGATCCCCGGCGAGTTGCGTCAACTGCGTGGCCAGTAGACTTCCCATCGCGAATATCAGCGCGAACGCAATTATGACCACGCTCACGACGGCCAATCCACGCGGCACTCGAATCCGCTGTAGTAATCCAACCAGGGGAGCCAGCACGAAGCTCAGAAGAATTGCGAGTGCAATGGGCACGAAGATCTCGCGACCAAAATAGAGCGTCGTGATAATAATGAATGCCAAGATCGCAGTTGCGACGGCACTGAGCAGCGCGATGAGTTCTTCAGAGGTACGAGCTTTGAATGGCTGTCTGATCACGGTTTCATCTGCTTCAGCTTACTGTTGGCCGCTGATCCGGCAATTATTCTAATTTAATGAAGGCCCACACCGTGAGTACCGAGGCGGGACAAGCATAAACCATCGAGCCTGCAAAGAGTTCCACCCAACCCTTCTTGTTGCAGGCGGCTAACCGTGTTGTCTCTACTACCAACCACGGCCTCCGGCGGTCGTTTGTTGGAGCAACTCGTTTGGCAGACGGAGATGACTTCCGTTGATACCCCTGGCTGTCTGCGGGAAGCGCGACGCTGTTACCTGCGCTGGGATCTGCTTGGCCTGCTTCACCAGCGGCAGGCAGAGCAACGACCGGGTGTGCTTCCGGCAGATGTACTCATCTGCCGAGAACGGATTCTGCGCCAAGGCGTCATCAAGCATCCCGCTTTCCCGCGTCCGGGACACGTAGTGGAGAGCGGTTGGGTCTGGTCCGGAGATTGCGGGAGGCGGCTGATATCCGCAGCCACGGCATCGCGGAGCGGCACCGATATTGAGGTTTTGGAGCTAGTTGCGCTCGTTGCTTCACCGCCCCAAGGCGGAGGTTGAAAACAAGAGGCCTTTCCAATGCACTTGAGTATAGAGCTGAACCGCAATCGGCGCAGATCGGGCCGTGGGGAAAACAACGAGACTGAACAAACAACCCGGGATGCACTATTCGACAAGTCCACCAGGGCACGAGGAAGTCCGACCGCTACAAGAAACAGACTGCTGGCTCCTTAGATTTTCGATGTCGCGCTTCGCGTGCTTGCGAGCAAAGCGAAGCAATCCAGTGGGAACCCGCATCAAAGACTGGATTGCTTCGTCGCTTTGCTCCCCGCAATGACGAGGGACCCGCGCCTACCCCTTCACATCATACTGCTTGCTGAAATGGTCGCCGATTTCCACGATCATCGCGACACATTCGGGATAGCCGGGTTTGGCGATGGTCGCCTCGTCAGCCTCGGTCCGGAACTCCCAGGAGTCCCCGTCACGCAGAACGAAAATCGTGATTCCGTCCGGACAGTCGGCGTGGGCCTTGAGCTCCGCCCTTGCCATCGCAATGAGTTCGGCTTCGGTCTTGATGGGCTTGCTCATGATGACGGCTTCCCCCCTGAACGCTTGATAGCGCAGGTTGCCGTGTCTGCAAGCGTCTGTCGAGGGGATGACAACGGCGTCCGACGTTACCTTGCCGCGTCGACCCGCTTCAATCCGACGATTGCCGGCAGGGAGCCGGTCGGGAACGGATCGGCCTTCGGAGTTTCCGGCGGCAGCGGCGCCCTTGCGGTCGCGTCCGGGAATCGGGTCCGCATTTCGCGCAGGAAGCCGTCGAGCGTGTCGACGCTTGCCGCCATCTTGGCGATCTGGGCGAATTCGGCGCTGCTGGCGGCGGCCGGCTTGCTCGCGGTCTCGAAGGCGGCGCGGTCGGGTTCGCCGCTCATCAAGGGCGCATATTTTTCGCGGAAGCGCGCCAGCCCGATGGCATCCTCGGCCAGCGCATATCCGACCACCGCGCGGATCACGTCGCCCTTCTCCACCGGATTCAAGGGTCTGAAGTCGCGCCAGCGATCGGCGTAGTACAATTCGATCTGTTCGGATGCCTCGCGCCAGCGCCGCGACGCCCAGTAAATGTCGGAGCGCAGCCGGATCGCTTCGCGGCCGGAGATGTTCGCGATAATGTCGAGCGCCACGTCACGGCGTCCGACGTCGCTTTGCGCGCGCGCCTCCAGCAATAGCCGCTGCTGGCGCAGTTCGCCCGAGAGATCGGCAATACGCGTGGTGCGAAGCGCCGCGATGGCCCGATCCGGTTTGCGATTGGTCAGGTAGACCATTGCGAGCCGCGCCGCGACCTGCGCGCGCGCGGCGCCCTCCAGCCTTTTATCGACCTGGTACTGCAGCAGTTCGCTGGCCTGGTCGAGCAGATCGACCGCGACCAGCCGGTCCGCGAGCCGGCGGATCATTTCGTCGCCGCGCCGCCCGATCGGCGTCAATTCACGATACTCGTAGAACATTCCGAGCGCGTCGACCGGTGGAAGATCGTCGCCCTTCGGACTGAGATAAATTTGCGCAAACAGCGCCGCCGCCGCGTCCTGACCCTGCCGCGATATTTCGGAATTGGGCTGCAAGCGCGTCGCGGTCCGTGCCGCCGCAAACGATTCGCCGTAGCGTCCGGTCTCGGAATAAATGCGCGCCAGCATCTGCAGCGCCTTCACCTCGAGCCCGTCACCGCGCCAAATCACCGACAGCGTTTCCAGTTCGCGTAACGCTTCAGCCTGGCTGATTTCATCGCGCTTCTGCCGTAGCGCGATTTCGAGCAGCCTGGCTTCGGTCGCCGCGGCCCGGTCGGATGATTCCGCGGCAATCCTGTAATTATCCAGCGCGTCCTTGTCGTGTCCGAGCGCTTCGGCCAGCCGGCCGCGCAACACCGAAATCGCAGGTTTCAGCTCGGACGGAAGGCCGACGACGTCGAGATCGCTGGAGCGTTTGGCGGCCCCGGAGTAATCCTTGACCTCGAGCGAGGCACGCATCGCTTCCGATATCACGATGTGCTGCAGCTCGATCGGCAGCGAGGTGATGGCGAATTCGACGTTCTTGAATTTCTCCCGCGCCTCCGCCCACTTCCCCTGACGTACGTAGGCCAGCGCTTTCCACAGCTGCGAATCGTATTTGGTTCCGATCGCCGGATTGGCGAGGTCTTTCAGACCAAGCTCGGGACGGCCCATCAGGGTGCTGGCGACCGCGTGCACCATCAGCGCGACAGGATCCTCAAGACCTGGCTTGGAGTCTGCGAGGACGAGATCCAGCACGCCCTTGGCTTCCGCATGCATCCCGCGCGACATGTAGAGGCGCGCAAGATCGATCCGGACCGGCGTGCGCTGATCGGGCTCGGCTGCCGCCGCAGCGGCGATAAGCGCATTCGCTCGCGCGACAAAATTCTCCGCCTGATTTTTGCGCCACTCGCCGACGTCGAAAATGGGCCGGACCGCGGTCGGCGCGCGCTCGGCTCCGGTGTCGGCCGAGGGCGACAGCGTCAAGCCGCCGGGCCTGCCGAGGATGATCTTGTCCGGCGCGATCTCGGCGGTGACATCATCGGAGTTCGGATGAACCGCGACGCCGTGGATCGATTCGAGCAGCGACAACTCGACAAAATCCTGCCGCTTGATGAAGCCGCGAACCGGCGGCGGCGCCGTTACCACCATCAGAGTGTCGCCGGCGTCCGGATCGACAAACCGATGCAGAAGGCCGGGTCGCGACAAAGGGACGGTGACATTGGCAAGCGTGGGATCGATGATGTTGCGTATCGCCAGCAGCGGCTGCGTCGGCGTTCGCATCGTATCGGCAAAAGCGACCGTCCAGTTCGCGCCGCCCGGCTGGTCGTCGCCGGTCAGCGAAGGCATTTGAGGGCGGTTGAGGCGAATACGGATCGCCTGGCCCCGGTCCAGCGGCAACTGGTTGACGTCGGCGATGATCGAGCCGCCTTTGCTGCGGATTGGCTCGATATCGATCGGTCTTACGGAATCGAATACCAGCCACACCGTATCGGCGCGACGAAACAATGCCGCAGGCGTCGCGGCGGCGAAGGAAAACGTCAGGCTCAGGCCGTCGCTGCTTCGCCTGGCGTCAACGGCGCCGTCGCCGGCCCCGGTTGCCGGCGGCGGCGACCTGGTTTCAGCCGCCGGCTCGGACGCCGCAGGGGTTATTTTTGGCGGCATCTCCGCCGGGGGAGTCGGCGTCTCCTTTGATGGAGGCGCGGACATCGGCGTTGGCGTTTCCGGTGCGGGCGGCATTTTCGGCACGGCTGCAGGTTTGATCTCGATCTTTGCCTGCTGCGCGGAGGTCTCCGGCGTCAGCGGCGCAATCTCACCGGATTGCCGCAATGCCGGCGGCGCGTCAGCGGGCTTCTCGGACGCGGCCGGCGCGGCTGCCGCTGGTGCGGCTGACACCGGAGCAGTTGAAACCGCGGCATGCGGGACCTCCGCCGCGGGCGACGGCAGCGCTGACGGCTTTTCCGGTTGCTGGAACGCGACATCGATAATGTAGTTTTTCTCCTCGCGGAAGGAATGGACATCGACATCGCCGATCAACGCGACTTCCACCGCGGACTGGTCGCCTTCGATCTTCTGATTGATCGATGCAATGTTCGATGGCGCCGCCACCTTGGCGTCCGCCAGATCGAAGGTGAGCATGGTGTTGAACAAAATCGTGAGTTTCTGGTCGTTCAGCACCGACGAGGCGCCAACGCCGTCGGGCATTTCAAACACGAAACGCACGAAGGTCGGTTGCACCGATGCGCGGACGCGAATCGGCGGCTTCTTCTTCGCCTCTGCGCTCGCGCGGTGCTGGCGCAATGCGCGCTCGGCGGCGCGCGCGCGCTCGGCCAGTTCGCGGACCACCTCGAGGGGAAGGCCGGGAGGCTGACCGCTCCATGTGTCAGGCAACAGATCGACGAACACCCGTTCGCCGGCCGTCATGGTGTTGATGGTCACCCGGCGCGCCAGAGACAGCCGGATGGCCGAGCCGTCGGGATCGCGCCGCGCCGAGCCGACGTAATCGGGAACCGCGTCCGACAGTTTATCGACCGGAATATCCACCGGACGATTGAAGCGGATCACGAGGATCGAGCCCGCAGTGGTCACCTCGGACCCGACATCGTCGGCGAGCTTGAGAACCAGCCGGGCGTAGCCGCCGGCCGCCGAAAACGTCGCCTCACCCTTGACCGGATCGGCCCGGCAGGCGCCGGAAAACGTCAAACCGATCAGGATCAGGCCGGCAAGCCGTGACGGCGCGCCGGGGCAACACCGGGCCGTCCGCGCGCATGCGCGGCCTAGCGACCAAAATCCAGCGGCAGCCGTTCGCGCCATTCCCAAATGTCTTTCGGTTCAACGATCTTGATCGCCGGCGGGACGCCGACACGCCCCCCGCGCATTCGAATCTAGAATTGGCGATTTAAGGATTTGTTAAATATCCTCGCTAATTGGACTTTTGCGGCAGCACCTTGCCTTCGATTTTGGGAAGATCGGCGACGGAGGCGGATTTATCGGAGCCGGCGCGGCGGGCCAATTCGATGGTCAGCCGCTCGGCCGCTTCCGGCGACATCAGGCCGAGGATATCGGACATCTTCCGCGGCGCGATCTGCGAAGCAATTTCGAACAGCACGGTCATCTCGAGCCGGTCGAACACCCTGGCGGCGTCCTTCGGCTTCATGCCCTCATACATGGTAATGATGCCCTTGAAGCGTGCGGCATCGGCTTCGCTTTTCTGTCCGTTCGCCGTAGCGATCCGCGATTCGACGGCCTTCAACTCCTCGACACGCGATTCAATTCGCTTTTCGGCGGCCTTGAGAAGGCTTTCGCGAATGTCGATTTCGCGCGCACGCGCTTCGAGCTCCTGCCGCCGCGACTGCAGCCGCTCAAGTATCGCGCGCTCGGATGCGGACACCGGCTGGCCCTGGTCGGGAGAGGCGATGGCGCCGGGCTTCGCGACTTCCGGGGCGGGCACGGCCGATTTGGCGGCTTCCTCCTTGGGTTTCTCCGGAACCGAACCCGTGATGTCAGCGGGCCCCCCTGGAAAGTTGAAGGTTTCCTGCGCCCAGGAGCGCCTGGTCGACTGCGGTTGATAATCGAAAACGTAACCTCCATCGATGACCAGTCCGGCGACCTTCAGCACGGCAAGGCCGAAGATCGCGACCAGGACTACCGGAATGACGCGAATGTTACGGAAGGATTTCATGCGGCGAGGCCATCGGACCTTCTGCGGTCGGAAAACGCCTGAGCCGCCGCGGCAACCGCCTGGGCCGCCGATATTTTGGGGGCCGCAGGCTCCGGCTCGGGCGCAGGCCGCGCGGCGATCGCTATTCTCGACAGCCGCCGAACGACATTGTCGCCTTCCGCCAGTTGCTTCTTCAACTGCTGAGACAGTTGGGCCGCGGTGTCCAGCTGGTTGCCGAGATTCTCGTTGACGTCGCGAACGGTGTGTTTGAGGCCACCGATGGCGCGCTCGGCGATTTCAGTCGCGGTGATCAGTTCCCCGATCGTCGCCTTCAGCGAATGTTCATCCGCCTTCAGGCGCTTCAGCCGGGCGTTCAACAGTATGCAATAGCTGATCGTGAGCAGCAACAATATCGCCACCAGACTCTCGATCGCAATTCCAAATGCGTGACTCATTGGGCCTCCATCAACTTGGTTTGCTCATCGGCCTTCTCGAACATCGCGAAGGTGGTATTGGGCTTGCGCAGTTGCTTGGTGACGCGAATGGCGACGCGATCGCCGACCCGGCCCATCCGCCCCTCGGTCAAGGTCACGCTGCCGCAGCGCACCGCCACCAGCGCGTCGGCGCGCATTTCCAGCGGCAAGGTGTCGCCGACTTTCAGCTTCATCAATTCCTTGAGCGGAATGTCGGCCTCATAGAGCACGGCATCGACCGAAATCTGCGCCTGGGCGACTTCGGTTGCGAAATGGCCTTCCCAGATCGGATCGCGGCCGAATTTCTCGCCCATGAACATCTGCAGCAGCACGTTGCGGATCGGCTCGATGGTCGCATAGGGCAGCAGCAGCTCGATATTGCCGCCGCGATCCTCCATGTCGATCCGCAGCCGCACCAGAATGGCGGCGTTGGCGGGCCGGCTGATGGCGGCGAAGCGCGGATTGGTTTCCAGCCGGTCGATAGAGAAGGTCACCGGCGACAGCGGCCTGAAGGCCTGCTCGGCATCGGCCAGCACGACTTCGACCAGCCGCTTGACGAGGTTGGTTTCGATGGTTGTGTAGGGGCGGCCTTCGATGCGCAGCGAGGTCTGGCCGCGGCGACCGCCGAGCAGAACGTCGATCATCGAATAGATCAGGCTCGAATCCACCGTCGCCAGGCCGAAGTTTTCCCATTCCTCGGCCTTGAACACGCACAGCACCGCCGGCAGCGGGATCGAATTCATGTAGTCGCCGAACCGCACCGAGGTGATGCGATCGAGCGAGACCTCGACGTTATCGGAAGTGAAGTTGCGCAAGGACGTGGT
>Ga0209331_1000709_pt1 | contig 11657 bp, 13 predicted proteins | sample JacPinW_OM3H0_M3_FD_187971 | JGI IMG/M metagenome (GOLD analysis project Ga0209331, IMG submission 187971) | Forest soil microbial communities from Algoma, Ontario, Canada - Jack Pine, Ontario site 1_JW_OM3H0_M3 (SPAdes) (version 2) | ecosystem: Environmental > Terrestrial > Soil > Boreal... | reverse complement strand
CCTGCGCGGCCACGAGATACGCGATGTGTCGGTAATCCCGAAGCTGTTCGCCGACTTCACCGCGCAGGGCGAAAGCGAAATGTGGAACATCCAGATCTCAGATAAGGTCACGGCACCGGTGATCCGCCAGACCATCAAGCGCGGGCACGGCAATATGTGAGCAGTTCTAACAGGTTGGCTTTGTTGGTTGCATATACGTCGATCTTGCGTGCCGCCGGCAACTAGTGATCGGCATCACGCTGCAGCAGGTCCTGTTTGGAACCACGAACTGGCCAACACCGATCGCCAGGTCCTATGCCGCCGTCACCAGCCAGGTCGCCGAGCGCAGCGTCGCCCACATCGGCGATCGCCTTCGACCCGCCCACGGACCTTCCGGTAAAGGCAGCACGAAAGCAACCGCAGAGCCGTCGGCAGGATACGCAATTTGGTCGCTAATGGAGCCAAAGCCGACATGGCCAGATAGCAAAGAAACGTCGTTCCTGACCCATCTCGGACATCGGCAACCATCTCGTGTTGCGGTTGCGAAGCCGGTCTTAACCCCTATCAAAGCGCTCATTTGAGCCGATACGATATCGTCTCCAAGACCGGGAGCGGATATGAGAAGGCGGGAGTTTCTTGGTGCAATGGGCGGTTTGGCTGTCACGTGGCCGCTCGACGCGCGCGCGCAGCAGGCCGAGCGCGTGCGGCGCATCGGAGCGCTCATCGGCACAAGTGCCGACGATCCGGACGGGGAGGTGCGCCTTCGGGCGTTCGTGCAGGGTCTGCGGGAACTGGATTGGATCGACGGCCGTAACATCCGGATCGACGCGCGCCTTTGCCGCTTGCCAGGCGCTTTCCTGACTTAGCCTTGGAATTTGCAACGCATAGCTATGACGTCGCCGCGAGCGGCCTTCCGAGAATCGCTCGCTGGTAGTCAGCTAGCAGTGCTGGCTCATCGATAGACCCATGGTGATGGAGTTGCCGCCACACGCCACGCATCTTGACGAACCATCGAGACGTACGAATTCGAAGCTCAAGCCGAACAGCGGGAGTTTCACAGTAGCCTTTTTCACGTCCAGCGAAGAGATGAAAGTCATTGTTACCCCGCGCTACGAAATCGTGGAACGCCACGCGCACAATCGCTGGCCCGCTAAATAGCTTCGCATAACCTTCCCTGATGGCAGGCCATCCTCGCCGGATACCACCAATCGGATTGTCCATGCTCGGAGCCTCCCCATCGGCCCAGTTGGCAGCGAGTGCGTTCAGGTCGGAGGCGTTGAAGGACCGGTAAAAATCGATCAGTGCATCAAGCGCGCTTCCATCGCCAGCCGGCGCTTCTTTTCCCGATATTTCGGCGGGAAGGGACATAGGATCCTCCGTCGTGTTCAGTCATCTTTCTTTCGACCACCACAGCTCTAACACTCGTGCTCCACGCTAATCCCGCCGGTTGAGCTCATTGCGGCCGCCGTCGACAGCGAGATCGACTGCCACCATAACGGTCTTGGCAGCTCTAACTGCGTGGACAGACCGCCTAGCGCTTCAGCGGCGGGTACCCATCAACGTAAATCCAGTCCGTCGCTTGCGCCGGCTGATGACAGGCTTTGCAATTCTCCCTGTAGTCGGTCGACGTTGCCACGCCTCCCCCCGGGAACGGGAGTTTAAGGGAGGGAGTTGACGGGCTGGCGGCGTCGAACCACGACCAGCCCCAGCCGTCGCCCCACATGTTATTGCCGGGATAGCGGCCACTGCTGTCCTTCATCATGACGAACCAGCCTCTCAGGTTGTCGGCATGGCTGACAGTGCCGGTTGTCATTTGCCCAGTGGCCGCAAAATGCACCTCTTTCACGAGTACTGTGCCATCGGGAAAATTTCCGTCTTTCCGATAGGCGGCGATAGTTCCGTGAGACGCATAGACGACATGAAGCTCTTGCGAACCTTGTCCCTGGTCGGCGGCTACCGCCCACGTTCCCAAGAACTCATATGTGGTTCGATAGGCCTCGGGCACGTGCAGATTTCCCTTCGTGTCGGTTACGGCCTCGGCTTTGGACTCGCCGTTCGCCGCGAATGAGCCCATCTGCCCACCCGCGATGACCGCGACCATTGCCGATAATCCAGCCGCGCAGAGAGCTGCTTTGATCGGCTTCATGATCGATTCCTCCCACAACTCATCCGTTTTGTTAGGGCGACAATTCCCGTAGGACCGGTGGGGTCCACTCGTTCGTTTTGACGCCACGCGATACTTTTCCTCGTTGCAGTCGACCGTGGCCGGTCATGCGATGAATCGTTGCGCTGCGCGTCGATGAGCATCGTCGCCTTGACCTGGCCGTCGCTGCCAATCCGAATGAATGCATTCGGTGCGACGCTTCGCGCGGGTTTGCGCGGCAAGCTTGATTGCTTCGCGGATGCGCACATAGGTCCCGCAGCGGCAGATGTTGCCGCGCGCGTCATCGGTTCAGCCGCCGATCTGACTGACATAGAAGCCGAGACGGTTTTCGACATCGCCGGGCCGATGGAAGCCGCGTTCCATAAGCGCCTTGATCCGCTTCTGGCTGGCCGGACGGTTCAAGGCGGCGAGGAATGCATCCCATTCGGGTCGGATGTCCGCATCCGATGGCAGGCTTGCGACGTCGACCAAACGCTTGGTGTCGGCGATCGCCTGTTTGTCGAAGGAAGCGATCCGCATCGCCAGCGCGTCGACGAAACCGTCGAGTTCGGAGTCAGGAAGGGCGCGATTGACGTAGCCGTAGAGCTCGGCGACCTCACCATTGATGTCGTCTGCGGCCAGCAGCACTTCCAGGGCTCGGCCGCGTCCGATCAGGCGCGGCAATCGCGCCATCGGGCCGCCACCCGGCACTAGGCCCGCGCCAACCTCCCATTGCGAAAGGATGGCCTTCTCGCGGCTCGCGAAACGCATGTCGCTGGCGAGCGCAAGCTCACTTCCGACTCCTGTCGCCCTGCCCCGGATTGAAGCGATGGAGACGACGGGTGCGCGGCTGAGACGTGCCAGCATGTCCGGGAGCGCCTGGAGTCCGGTCCGTCCCGGAGGGATGCTTGTGGAATCCTCGAGCGGCGCGAGAAAATCGTAATGCGTGAGAAAGAAGCCATCGACAGGACTATCGAACACAACGACCGTCACGTGCTGATCCGTCTCCATCGCGGTGATGATCTCGTTGAGCTGCGGGATCGCCTTTGGTCCGAAAATGTTCAGCGGCGGAATATCGAACGTCACGCGCCAGTACGACGGCAAGCGCCGCTCGAGCCGGATCTGCTCCGTCATGAATGTTCTTTCGGTGCGGTTCATGGTTTGCACTCCTGATTTGTTGGTGGAAGGAGCGACGCGTATCCGTGTGCGCGTCCGTTTTATCTCAGATCGACTGACACCGCGACCGGAACGCGGTCTGGATTGAGCCGTGTGGACGGATATCTGCCGGTCATTTTCTGCTCTCATCGGAGCGGCCTCAGACCAGCGTCGTTTCGACGGCGATGGCTTGGGGAAGGCATACAAATCCGTGAGATCAAGGCGCGCGTCTCCGTGCGGGAAGCCGAAATCGGGACCGGAGTAATGGTGCGACATGGATCATTCATTCCTCTGTCCTACTCGTCGGCGCATGAAAGCGGCGCGAAGCGGCTCCCGCGACGGAGGTTCAGTGGCCCGCACTCTGGCCGCCATCGACGTGAATGGTCTCGCCCGTCACGAAGCCCGCCGATTCCAGATAGAGGATCGCGCCCACGATGTCCGAGATCTCGCCCATCCGGCCAAGCGGGTGCAGCTTGGCGAGCTGCGCATGTGTTTCGACGGGATGCATCGGCGTTTTGATGACGCCGGGCGCAACCGCATTCACTCTGATGCCGAGCCTTGCATACTCGATCGCCAGCGATTTGGTCGCGGCACTCAAGCCTCCCTTCGTCAGCGAGGCGAGCACGGACGGCACATGAGAGTTCGCGTGTTCGATCAGGCTCGTCGTGATCTGCACGACGTGGCCGCTATGCCGCTTCTCCATCTCTGCGATGGCGAGCTGCGTGATGTGAAAGAAGCCCGTGAGGTTGACGCCCAGCATCGCCGCGTAATCAGCCTCGGTATACTGAGTGAACGGCTTGGCGACGAATACGCCAGCGTTGTTGATGAGCGTATCGACGCGCCCGAACCGGGCCAGGCCTTCGGAAACCGCACGCTCGGCCGTTTTCCGGTCGGTAATGTCGCCGGGCACCACCAGGATTTGGTCATCGTTGGTTGGCCTGATCGACCGTGCCGTCGTGACCACCCCGTAATCGCGATCGCGATATGCATCGACAAGGGCAGCGCCAATGCCCTGCGATGCGCCAGTGATTATGACAACCTTCTGAGCGACACCCATAAAGTCCCTTCTCGATTTGTGGCGGTCGAATAAATCGCGCCTGCCTCATCGCACAGCTAGGCCGAAGCGTTCTGTGTGAGAACTGCCGTGACTTAAGGGACAGTCAACCGCGTGTCGGGACAATCAGCGCAGAATTGTTCGTGCGTCGGCCGCGATGCGAGCAAACTCAGAACGCAAACGTGGTACGGCGAAGTCTATGAACGCGCGCACCTTCGGTACCGCCATGCGGCCGGGCGGCGTAAGCAGATGTACCGGGAGCGGAGGATGTTCAGCATCGGCCAGGACGATTTTTAGCCGCCCGTCCCTCACATATTCAGCGACGTGGTAGGAATACAGGCGGGTCAGACCGCAACCGGATACGGCCGACGCCACGGCGGCGCGCACGCTGTTGACGGTGCACCTTGGTGCGAACTGGACGGTTCGGGGAATGGACGAGCCTTTCGCCGGGACGAAACTCCAAGCATCGAGACCAAAGTTACTGAACGCGACAATGTGGTGCTTCGCCAGATCTCCCGTTTCTTTGATGGGGGGGTGTTTTGCCAGATATGCGGGCGAGCCCACAACGACGCGCCTGACATCTCCGCCCAGACGCGTAGTAACAAGGGAGGAGTCTGGCAAATGCCCGATCCGTATAGCGATGTCGACACCCTCGTCTACGAGGTTCACGAGCCGATCAAGGAGGAGAATTGTAACTGAAACGTCAGGAAAGCGCTCAAGAAACTCGTCGGTGATTGGTCGCAACATCTCCTCTCCATTTACCGGCGGAGCAGAGATGGTTAGGACGCCGCGCGGTGACGATCGCTCACCACTCGCTAACATGTCGGCTTCATTTAGCTCTGTCAGTACCCGCCTACAGGCTGCTGCATAGCGTTCGCCTGCCTCACTCAATTTTAGAGTACGGGTGGTTCTGTGCAGTAACTCAATCCCCAAACGGGCTTCCAAGAAAGTTAGGGCGCGGCTGACGGCGGTGGGCGACCGCTTCAGGCGCCGGGCTGCGCCCGCGAGACTGCCCTCATCAACGGCAGTCACGAAGACTTTCATTGCGTCGATGCGATCCATTTGCCCGCCCAAGCTTTTGCGGCAAAACATTTTGACACGGCCGAGACCCAAAAGCGACACCGCCGCGAGAGATCGCGAAGAAGGAACTCGCCGTTGCTCCTCCCAGGGCCCTTCTCGTGCGGAGGTCAATTTGCTGGTATAAGCACAGTCATGGAATATGCAGATCTTCGTGTGTTGGAGGCTGTTGCGCGGCATGGCAGCATGAACCGCGCCGCGGCGGAACTGCATACGGTGCAGTCGAACGTGACCGCGCGGATCCGGGCGCTTGAGGAGCAGATCGGAGCCGCGTTGTTCGAGCGGAATAGTCGGGGAGTTGTTCTGACCGCCGCTGGCCAGCGGCTCCTGCCATACGCAGCGCGGCTTGGTGCACTGCTGAAGGAGGCCACCGATGCGGCGCGTGACGACGGGACGCCGCGTGGATCGCTTCACGTCGGCTCGCTTGAGACCACGGCGGCACTTCGCTTGCCGCCGATCCTTTCCGCCTATGCCCAGGCGTATCCCGAAGTCGGCTTGATCGTAACGACTGGGACGAGCGCGGGATTGGTCGCCGATGTGTTGGAACATCGACTGGATGGCGCCTTCGTGTCCGGCCCGGTGCAGCACCCCGATCTGGCTGAGGAAGCAATCTTTTGTGAAGAGTTGATGCTGGTCACGGCGCCAGCGCTTCGGCGTATGGATGATCTCGATAGAGAACGCGATCTGAAAATAATCGTCTTCGGCCGCGGCTGCTCTTACCGGCAACATTTGGAAGACTTGCTGGCCCGGCGCGGTATTCAAACCGCGCAACCGCTTGAATTCGGTTCACTGGAAGCGATCCTCGGCTGTGTCGCCGCAGGCGTCGGAATCACCCTCCTGCCAAAAGAAGTCATCATGTCTTCATGGCGAGAAGGCCGGATCGCGGTGCATGAATTGCCGCCCGAACAGGCCCGCGTCGACACGATGTTCATTCGCCGCAGCCAGGGCCGTTTGAGCAGCGCGCTCGCCGCTTTCCTAGCGATCGCCCGTCCAACACCGCTAAAACAGGCGGCTGCAGAGTAGTTATCGCTCTCGACGATAGCTGCTCTCAAAATGTTTCGTTACCGCTGATAGTCGGTCGTCCCTATCTTCGCACCGAGTGCGGAGATGGAGCCGTCATGCAGCGCTCGAATGCAGTTGTCGTGACTCGGTTTGAGAGACCGAGTGTCAGTGGGTGGCACGCCACTGTTTCCGCTTCGTGTGCGAGCCTCGTCGGCATAGGGCTTGCTCGTTTTGCCTATACGCCCATCTTGCCGGCCATCATCGGCGCTCATTGGTTTGCTCCGTCGGATGCCGCCTACCTTGGCGCCGCCAATCTCGCAGGCTATCTCGCCGGAGCACTTCTCGGACGACCACTGGCGGCAAGACTCCCTGCGCCGATGCTGCTGCGGGCCCTGATGCTGCTCGCGACCGCCGCTTTCTTTGCCTGTGCTGTGCCTGTCTCGTTGCAATGGTTCTTCATCTGGCGGTTGCTGTCGGGGATTTCCGGCGGAGCACTGATGGTGCTGGCAGCTCCGATCGTGCTGCCACATGTCTCGCATCGGCGACGAGGAGTCGCGAGCGGCACTATCTTTGCCGGTGTCGGTCTTGGCATAGCTGCTTCCGGGACGCTCGTCCCGCTGCTCCTTCGCCAAGGACTGACTGAGGTTTGGTGCGGCCTTGGCGTGCTCTCGCTATTTCTCACTCTCGTCGCATGGTCGGGCTGGCCTGCTGAGGGTTCCGCTTTGCAGTCCGCGCAAGAGCACCATCTCGAGCGCCGTCCCGCCCATCGCTTGCGAGCGCTGTATGTCGAGTATGCACTCAACGCTGCCGGCCTCGTGCCGCATATGCTTTTTCTTGTCGATTTTGTAGCCCGCGGACTCGGTCAAGGTCTCGACAGCGGTGCTCAATACTGGGTCTTGTTTGGTCTTGGCGCTGTTGTGGGCCCGGTGCTGAGCGGCCATCTCGCGGACCGCACCGGCTTTGGACCAGCTTTGCGACTGGCTCTTCTCGTACAGTCAGCGGCCGTTGTGCTGCCAGTCCTCGGCATGGGCACGGCTGGGCTGATCGTGTCCAGTCTCGTCGTGGGCGCTTTTACCCCGGGCATCGTGCCGCTGGTACTTGGGCGCATGCACGAATTGCTGCCTCACGATGTGGTGGCTCAACAGGCTTCCTGGAGCACTGCGACAACTGGTTTCGCCCTGATGCAAGCCACGGCCGCCTATGGACTGACCTTTGTCTTCACCCGGACCGGCGGTGATTATCAGCTTCTTTTTATTCTCGGAGCTGGGATCCTCATCACAGCGCTGGGTATTGATCTCGCCGTGAGCGTCTTTCCTTCGCGACGGAGGGCGGCATGACGCTCGCTTACGAAATCATCGAACACACCTACGATGTTGTGCTCCTCGGCGCGGGAGGAGCCGGATTGCGGGCGACGCTCGGCATGCTCGCGGCTGGTCTGCGGACGGCCTGCGCGACCAAGGTCTTCCCGACGCGGAGCCACACTGTAGCCGAGCAAGGCGGTATCGCGGCGGCGCTCAACAATATGGGCGATGGCGATGATTGGCGGTTCCACTTCTACGACACGGTAAAAGGGTCCGATTGGCTCGGCGACCAAGATGCGATCGAGTACATGTGCCGGGAGGCTCCGGCCGCAGTCCTGGAGCTCGAACATTTTGGCGTTCCCTTCTCGCGTACAGAACGGGGCCACATCTACCAGCGACCGTTCGGTGGTCAAACCTTGCGTTATGGCGAGGCGATGGCGCAGCGCACCTGTGCTGCTGCGGATCGCACTGGGCACGCAATTCTGCACACGCTGTATCAGCAGTGCCTAAAGCGCGGCGCTGAATTCTTTGTTGAATATGTCGCACTCGACATCCTCCTGGATGCGGACGGCGCATGCGGCGGACTACTGGCGTGGTGCATGGAGGACGGCAGCTTGCATCGCTTCCGCGCGCACAAGATCGTTATGGCGACCGGAGGATACGGCCGCGTCTATTTTTCCTGCACTGCAGCCCATACCTGCACCGGCGACGGGAATGCGATGGTGCTCCGGGCGGGACTACCATTGCAGGATATGGAGTTCACGCAATTTCACCCGACCGGCATCTACGGCGTGGGTTGTCTGATCACCGAGGGTGCACGAGGCGAGGGCGGCTTCTTCACCAACGCGAATGGCGAGCGCGCTTTATGGAGCGCTATGCGCCAAGCGCGAAGGATCTCGCTGGGCGCGACGTCGTCTGTCGGGCGATGACGCTGGAGATCCTTGAGGGGCGAGGCTGCGGTCCGAACAAGGACTACATAGAACTGCAGCTTTCGCACCTGCCGCAGGACGTGCTGGAAACACGTTTGCCGGGCATCATGGAAACCGCTCGCATTTTCGCCGACGTGGATGTGACGCGCGAGCCTATCCCGGTGTTGCCAACAGTGCATTATAACATGGGTGGCATTCCACACGATCACAGTGGACGCCAACTTAGCTTCGGTTGTCGCGGAAGTTTGATCCGCGTTAGGCGTGGGTGCGGATCAGTATGAGCAAGACGAATGCGCCTTGGTCTGCTTCGGTAGCCGGCAACGTGAGCAGATAAGGAAGACCACAATGGTTCGGTCTCACCAGCCAGACGAAGCCGTTTTCAGATCGGTTCTGCCCGAAGATATCGAGTGGAAGCCGTTTTCGGCTTTCCCACCTTCGGTCCGCCTAGCCATCGTTGTCTGGGCAAAATCCGGTGAGTACGTCACCCAGGTATCTGCCATTGGTCCGCTGGGACTCGAATACTTGGATCCCGGCAACGACCCCCGTCAGCGAAGTCGCCACGACGCGCTCGCGCCGAAGCCTGATCGAGTCCGATCACGAAGTGATACGCGCCCTACTTCAGACTCTAGCGGATAATTCAAGCATCTCGAGACGCAATACCATTGGGGATGTCCGTAACTCTGGACGCCCCGTCGACAGTCCAAGGGAGAAGCGATCCATGTCGCACCACTATTCCGGACCTGACGCCAGTTTTCCCCACGGCGATGCCCGTCTCGACCTGACCGACCTGTATGCCTTCCCGAAGCCGGGCAGCGCCGGCAAGTCGATCCTGATCATGAACGTGCATCCGTCCTCGAGCATCAAACCGCAGCAACCGACCTGCCTTGATCCGTTCGCGGCTGATGCATTGTACGAGCTTAAGATCGACACCGACGGCGATGCTGTTGCCGATATTGCCTACCGCGTACGCTTCTCGCCGTTCACAGGCGGCGCGCAGACCGCAACGCTGCGCCGCGTCGCGGGCGCGCAAGCCGCCGGGACCGGCGATGGCGGGCGGACCATCGTCGAACACGCGCCGGTTTCCTTGGATCGGGACGCACGAATAACCGAAGCCGGCGACCACCGCTTTTTCGCCGGGTGGCGCAGCGATCCGTTCTTCTTCGATCCGGTGGGCGCATTGAACAACTTTCAGTTCAGCGGCCACGATTTCTTCACCGCCAAGGACGTGTGCAGCATTGTGCTGGAAGTGCCCAACTCCGCGCTCGGGCCCAAAGCGGTTGGCCTTTGGGCTCGCACGCTGGACGGCAGAGGCGGCAGCTGGGTCCAGGCAGATCGTGGCGCGCTGCCCGCTCAATCTATCTTCCTTCCCGGCGACGAGAGAAAGGCCTACCTCGCCGCGGCACCGGCGGACGACGCCCGTTTCATCGCTGCCTTTGCGCACTCGTTGGAGCACATAGGAGGGTATTCTTCGGACGAAGCACAACGGGTAGCAGGGACATTGCTGCCGGACGTCTTGCGCTTTGACCCCACGCGTGCGGCGTCATATCCGAGCAATGGCCGAGCACTTACCGATGACGTCCTCGATTACTTCCTCACCATCATCACAAATGGCAGGGTGACGACGGACGGGGTGGGAGCCCACAGCGATCTGCTCGCCGAGTTCCCCTATCTTGGGCCACCGCACAGTGCCCGCCACCTCGTCGAAGCTCCTACATCACGGGCATCGACCTCGCGCCGCAACCGAAAATGTTACGAAGAAGTATGACCAGCCGAGAATCACGTATGAGGAAAGAAGGTGACGCTATGGGTTTTGTTAATGTTGGGCGGGAGAACTCCACCCCTATCGACCTCTATTATGAGGATCACGGCTCCGGTCTACCGGTCGTGCTCATTCATGGCTGGCCACTAAACGGCGATGCCTGGGAAAAGCAGACCGTTGCTCTTCTGGCGTCGGGCCATCGCGTGATCACCTACGACCGCCGTGGCTTTGGCCGGTCCAGCAAGCCAGGTACGGGTTACAACTACGATACCTTCGCCGCTGATCTCGATGCGTTGTTGAACACGTTGAATCTTACGAATGTATCGCTCGTAGGTCACTCGATGGGTACCGGTGAAATCACCAGATACATCGGAAAATACGGCACCAAGCGGCTCCGCAAAGCCGTGCTCATCGGCACTCTTGGGCCCTACCTGGTCAAGGCGCCCGACAATCCTGAGGGTATTGATGCGAGCGTGTTCAGCGGGATCCAAGCCGGGATCAAGGCTGATCGCCCGGTCGCGATGATGGAGTTCTTGAAGAACTTCTACAGCGTTGGCGGCGCTGACGGAAAGCTGGTTAGCGAACGCGTCATTCAAGCCAACTGGACCGTGGCAATCGGCGCTTCGCCCATCGCAACGGTGGCCTGCGTCGACGCCTGGATTGAGGATTTCCGCGAGGACATCTCGCGCAATGATTTGCCCACCATGATCATCCACGGCGACGACGACCGCATCCTGCCCGCCGATGTGACCTCGAGGCGGCAAGTGAAGATGATCAAAAATGTGCGGTTCATCGAGATCAAGGGAGGTTCTCACGGCTTACCTTGGACGCATGCGGAGGAGATTAACACCGAACTCGTGAAGTTTTTCTCCTAGCTCGCAGGAGGTCACATTTCTCAGAACAGCAAAAACGCAAGGAGACGTCACATGATCCGCAAGGCGAAAGCAGTTTGGCGCGGTACACGTCCGCGCTCGTGAGACTTCGAACGGTGGACCTCTTTCCGCTCGTGCAGCCTGGACAGGCGCTCTTCCCTCTGATGGCGGTGTCGGAGGGAAGGTATTGTTCAATGGGCGGGGGAGCGCCGCTCACAAGCGAGCACGCGGTCGGGCCGCTCGGACCGCGTGGGCACGGCGCGCGAGCTTGGGCAATGGCGGAGCCATGGGATGGACGCGGTCGCGGTAGGGATGCTCATTGCTGAGCACCCCCCGCACAGATCCGGACGTGCAGCTTTCCCGCATACGGCTCCCACCTCGGATGT
>Ga0209331_1000708_pt1 | contig 11668 bp, 10 predicted proteins | sample JacPinW_OM3H0_M3_FD_187971 | JGI IMG/M metagenome (GOLD analysis project Ga0209331, IMG submission 187971) | Forest soil microbial communities from Algoma, Ontario, Canada - Jack Pine, Ontario site 1_JW_OM3H0_M3 (SPAdes) (version 2) | ecosystem: Environmental > Terrestrial > Soil > Boreal... | reverse complement strand
GACGCGCAATCGCATCTTTGTCGATCGCACAAAAGATATCGGAGTCATCACGAAAGATCGTGCAATTGCCTACGCGCTCTCTGGTCCGAATCTGCGCGGCAGCGGCGTCGAGCACGATTTACGACGCAAACATCCCTATCTCGATTACGAGCAGTACGATTTCGATGTCGTGGCTGGCAGCGCGGGTGATTGCTACGACCGTTATCTGGTGCGGATCGAAGAGATGCGACAGAGCGCGCACATTTTGCGACAGGTCATCGACAAGCTCCCGAGCGGACCGATCAACGTCGCCGATTGGAAAAACATGACGCCGCCGAAGTCGCACGTCATGACCAAGATGGAGGAACTGATCCATCATTTCATCGTGGTGACGGAAGGATTGAAGGCGCCGCCGGGAGAAGTTTATTTCGCCGCGGAAAATCCGAAGGGCGAGCTCGGGTTTTATATCAACAGCAAAGGAGGAGGCGTTCCGTATCGTTTGAAGATTCGCGCGCCCTCGTTTGTGAACCTGAGCATCCTGCCCGAGCTCCTACCCGGTCACATGGTAGGCGACGTTCCGGCCGTGCTCGGAAGTCTGGACTTCGTCATGGGGGAATGCGACAGATGAACATGTCGATCTTACAAAGAATAACGAGATTCGTGCTCCTACTCGTGCTCGTAATCGGAATCGGCGCCTGCAGCGGGAAGCGCATCACCAAGGCAAACGTGGACGAAGTGACCGAGGGAATGTCCAAGAAACAGGTCGAATCGATCCTGGGCCCGCCCAGCTCGATCGATAACAAGGATTTCATCGTCATGAAAAAGACGACCTACGTTTATCGACAGGGCAAAGACGCGGCCACGATCGTTTTCAAAGACGACAAAGTGCAATCGAAGGAGAGCACCTTCACCGATTAAGTTTTTCGTTCTGTGGACTCGACGAGCACACGCGTTCCCGCCGAGTTAGAGCGGAAAATGCAGGATGCGATCGCGCGTTATCCGCAAGATCGACAACGGAGCGCGGCGATGCCGTTGCTGCATCTTTGGCAGGAACATTTCGGCTTCATCAGCGATGAAGGCGTGAATTGGATCGCGGCCAAACTCGGTCTGCAACCGATCAACATTCTCGAGCTGGTCACATTCTATCCGATGTTTCGCCAGCAGACGGCGGGCAAAACGCATATTCGCGTTTGTCGCACGCTCAGCTGCGCGATGGCAGGTAGTTATCAGGTCATGGACAAATTGTGCGAAGCCACCGGCATCCAACGCCACACCGACCACAACGGAATGCACCATCCCGTTTCCGTAAGTCCTGATCGAAATTTTAGTATCGAATTCGTGGAGTGCCTAGCCAGTTGCGGCACCGCACCTGTCTGCATGATCAATGAAGTCCTGCACGAAAATGTCCGCGGCGAATCCGTCATCGATGTGCTGCAGAATCAAACAGGAAACATTAAGCATCAGGTATCGCCTCATCCGCTCGAGCGTCGTCTTATCTTCAAAAACATCGGCCGGAAAGGTTGGAAGATCGACATCAACACCTACCTCAAAGACGGAGGTTACGATCAATTGAAGAAAGCGTTGAAGATGTCGCGTCCCGACATCGTAAACGAAGTGAAGACCTCCGGTCTGCGAGGACGCGGCGGCGCCGGGTTTCCGTGCGGCGTGAAATGGAGTTTCATCAAGACTGATGAGAAGAAACCAGTCTACTTAATTTGCAATGCCGACGAATCGGAACCGGGCACCTTCAAAGACCGCTACATCATCCAGGAAGATCCACATCAACTGCTCGAAGGAATTCTCATCTCCTGTTTCGCGATCAACGCGCACACCGCCTACATCTATATCAGAGGCGAATTTTCCGAGGGTGCGAAGATTCTCGAACATGCGATCGAGGAAGCGCGCGCACACAAGTTCCTCGGCAAAAACATCCTTGGCTCAGGATTCGATGTGGATGTTCATATTCATCGCGGTGCCGGCGCCTACATCTGCGGCGAAGAAACCGGACTGATCGAGTCGCTCGAAGGCAAGCGCGCCTATCCCCGGATCAAGCCGCCCTACTTTCCGGCCGTGCTCGGTCTCTACATGAGTCCGACGATCGTGAACAACGTCGAGACGCTTTGCCACGTGAAGCACATTATCGCCATGGGCGGAGCGGAGTACTCGCGCATGGGTCGCCCTAACAACACCGGCACGCGCATTGTCTGTGTAAGCGGCGACGTTCAACGCCCCGGTTATTTTGAAATCGAGGTCGGTGCCGTCACGATGGGGCAACTCATTTACGAGATGGCGGGCGGATTAAATCCCGGGCGCATGTTAAAAGCGGTCATTCCGGGTGGAAGCTCGGCCAAAGTTTTGCGCGCGGACGAGCGCTTCAAGATCAAAGAAAAACAGTCGGATGGATCACTGCTCGAGCGTGAAATGACGATCGATCAAATTCCGATGGATTTCGATTCGCTCGCGGCGGCCGGCTCGATGGCTGGCTCCGGTGGCGTGATCGTGCTGGACGATTCGCGCGACATGGTTTGGACGCTGAACAATATCAATGAGTTTTACGCGCACGAGTCGTGCGGCCAGTGTACGCCCTGCCGCGAAGGATCGCTTTGGATGCAGAAGATCACCGACCGGATGCTACGTGGTGGCGGCGTGACCGAAGACCCGCGCACCTTGAAAACGATCGGCGATAATATTGCCGGCCGAACCATCTGCGCGTTTGGCGAGGCTTGCGCGTGGCCGACGCAAAGTTTTGTCGAGAAATTCCCGGATGAATTTTCCGCGCGCGCGAGAAAGCCGGTACCGCCGCCGTTACCGCCGGAGATCACCGCGGAAGAACTGATCGAAGAAGAAACAATCCCGACTGTGCCCATGGCGCACGATCCCGGTTGGGAAAAAGCGGGAGCTGCTGGAACGATCTAAAATGGCTGAGGAAAGCAGGAACGCAGGAAAAGAATTGAGGGACGCGGGAATTACCGACGCGATCATCGCTGCGGCCATTGCCGTTCATCGCGAGCTTGGCCCCGGCTATTTGGAATCCATTTACGAGCAGGCTCTGGCTGTTGAATTCGCGTTGCGAGGAGTCGCTTTCATTCGACAAAAACCGATTCCACTTTTTTATCGCGATCATCAGATTGGCGAGCATCGGCTAGATTTTCTGGTTGAAGACAAAATTGTGGTGGAACTGAAGGCGGTCGAAGCGCTCGAAAAAGTTCATTTCGCTATCGTTCGCAGCTATTTAAAGGCGACGGGACTGGCCGATGGACTCATTTTGAATTTCTTGTCGATGCCGCTGACGGTAAAACGAGTCCGCCGCGAGCGCGGATTCCAGGATGTAAATTTGCGTTTGTGAAATGTTCCTGCGTTCCTGCTTTCCTTAGATATGTCTGATCCAGTCCCGCCGATGTTCAACGTCCAGATCGATGGCGTGTGGCATCAGTTTCCAAAGGGCACGCGCGTGATCGAGGCCTGCGAGCGGGCCGGCAGTTATGTGCCGCGCTACTGTTATCACAAAAACCTCAGTTCACCGGGCAACTGCCGAATGTGTTTGATCGAGATGGGCATGCCGAAGATGGGCCCCGATCGCAAACCCGAGCTCGGCGCCGACGGCAAACCGATTATCAACTGGATGGCGCGTCCCCAGATTTCCTGCGCCCAGGATGTGTCCGAAGGAATGGGTGTCCGGACAAATTCGCCGCTGGTCAAGGAATGCCAGCGCGGCGTGATGGAATTTTTGCTCATCAATCATCCACTTGATTGCCCGATTTGCGATCAAGCGGGCGAATGTCAGTTGCAGGAGTTCAGCGTCGAGTACGGCGATCAGTCATCGCGTTTTCTCGAGAACAAAGTGAAGAAGCCAAAGAACGTGGAGCTCGGGCCGCGTGTCACACTCGATGATGAGCGTTGTATTCTTTGCTCGCGTTGCATTCGCTTTTGTCAGGAAATCGCAAAGGACGACGTGCTTGGCTTTGTCGATCGTGGCAGCCACACAGTGCTAACGGCACATCCGGGCAAGCGACTCGAAAACAATTATTCGCTCAACACCGTGGACATTTGTCCGGTCGGCGCGCTGACCTCGACCGATTTTCGTTTCAAAATGCGCGTCTGGTTTTTGAAAGAGACGAAAAGCATTTGCACGAGCTGCGCGACCGGATGCAACACGATCATTGGCACACGCGAAGATGTGATTTATCGGCAAACGCCGCGTGAAAACGATGCGGTCAACTGCACCTGGATGTGCGATTACGGACGATTGAATTTCGCTTATGTCGAATCGGAACGCCGGCTGTTGGAGCCGAAGATTTTTCACGATGGCAAACTGATTTCAGCCGATTGGAAAACGGCGATCACGCATGCCGCGCAGCAATTGAAGCATTTTTCGGGATGGGACATCGCAATTGTTGCGTCGGGACGCATGACGAATGAGGAGCTTTGGCTGACTGCGCAGATTGCGCGCGCCCTCGATGCGCAATGGATCGACATCGTCCCTCGGCGCGGCCTCGGCGACGACATTCTGCTGAGCGAAGACCGCAATCCGAACACGCGCGGCGCACGACTTCTCGGACTAACGACAAATCCGGGCGCAAAGCTGCCCGCGATTGCCGAAGCGATTTCGTCCGGCCAAGTGAAAGCGCTGGTCGCGCTGGGCGAGAACCCATTGAAATTCGGGCTCTCCATCCAGCAGCTTTCGAGTCTCCCCGCATTTGTCTTGATGGATATCTTGGCGAACGACGCGACGCCCTATGCGACTGCGCTGTTGCCGTCGTTCGCCTTCGCGGAGAAGCGCGGCTCCATGATCAATGGCGATGGCCGACTACAAAAACTGAATCGCGCGGTGCGTGCGCCCGGCCAAGCCCGCGACGACTGGGAAATTCTGCGCGATCTCCATCATGCGCTGACCGGAAGTAACGGAATCTTTTCCATCGACGATGTGTTTCGGCAGATGAGCGAAGCGGTGCCGCAGTTCGCCGGATTAAGTTTGAGCAAGATCGGCGATCTTGGCGTTCAAGTGATGGAGATCAACGAATCACCCGCGCCGCCTCCCGCACCTAAATCCACCGAAATCGAACTGGCGGAAGCAAAGCGGCCACCCGGCCGTTAAGATCGACATGGAGTATTCGCTCATATTCACGTCGCTGCTCAAAATTTTCGGCATCATCTTCCTCGTGATTCTGCCGATGGTTTCCTACAGCGTTTATGCCGAGCGCCGTGTCAGCGCATTCATTCAAGATCGAGTGGGCCCGAACCGCGTCGGACCAGCCGGACTTTTTCAACCGATCGCCGATGTCTTGAAATTGCTGCTCAAAGAAGACTTCACTCCGAGTGGAGTAAATAAGTTTTATTATTGGCTCGCGCCATGTCTGGCGATGATGCCGGCGATCATCACCATCGCGGTCGTCCCCTTCGGCAGCACGCTCTTCGGCGTGCCGATGGTCATCGCCGATATCAACGTTGGGATCTTGTACGTTTTCGCTATCGCCTCGTTAGGCGTCTACGGCATTGTCCTGGCCGGATGGGCCTCGAATTCCAAATATCCGTTCCTCGGTGGCGTGCGTTCCAGCTCGCAAATGATTTCCTACGAGCTCTCGCTCGGCCTGGCCGTCATCCCGATCTTTCTCCTGGTCGGACAACTCCGGCTAACCGCCGTGGTGCAATATCAGATCGAACACGGCTGGTTCATCGCGCCGTTCATCGGTGATTGGACCAATCCCGCCAAGTGGCTGCTTGCCATTCCAATGCTGGTTTCGTTTTTGGTTTTCATGATCGCAATCTTTGCCGAAACCAATCGGCTGCCTTTTGATTTGCCGGAGGCCGAGCAGGAACTCGCCGGCGGTTATCACACCGAATATTCGTCGATGAAATTCGCGCTCTTCTTTCTCGGCGAGTACGCGGCCATGATTACCGGCGCCGCCGTCATCGTGACTCTTTTTCTCGGCGGCTGGCATTTTCCAGGAATTCCGGACGGTTCGCGCGGCTGGATTTTCGGACTAATCAACATCGCCGTCTTTTTCGCCAAAGTTACGGCGCTCCTCTTCTTCTTTATCTGGGTGCGCTGGACGCTGCCCCGTTTCCGCTACGACCAACTCATGCGGCTCGGCTGGCTTTTCTTTTTCGAGATCGCGCTGGTGAACATCTTTCTCGCGGCAATCATTATCGCCTATTTTCCAACCTGATGGCCCTCTACGTTCCACGTCCCATCCTGAACTGGCGCGAGCGGATTTATCTGCCCGCGATCGTGAGCGGATTGCTCATCACCCTGACCCATTTCAAGAACATGCTGCTCGGACGAACCAAGGTGACGATGGAATATCCCGAAGAAAAACCGGACTCGATGCTGCCCGATTATTACCGCGGTGCACCGGCTCTGGTCCGCGATGCCGATGGACGCGTGCGTTGCGTCGCCTGTCAGCTCTGCGAATTCATTTGTCCGCCGCGCGCGATCAAGATCGCACCGGGCGAAATCCCTTCGACCGATCGTTTCGGCAAAGTCGAGAAGTACCCCGAGGAATTCGATATCGACATGATCCGCTGCATTTTTTGCGGCATGTGCGAAGAGGTTTGCCCGGAACAGGCAATTTTTCTGCGCAAAGATTACGCGATCACCGGCTTCACGCGCGAAGAAATGGTGCATGACAAAGACAAGCTGCTCGAAATCGGCGGTGTCATGCACGGCGTCGTTTTGAAATGGAACGAGAAGAAATAATGTAATGCCTGCCTATTTATTTTGGCCCTTCGCTCTGCTGATGCTGGTCTTCGGCGCCGCCGTCGTGATCAATCGCAATCCGGTGGCCAGCGCACTCAGTCTCGTCGTCTCGTTTCTCGGCCTGGCCGCGCTCTTCATGTCGCTCGACGCCTATTTCGTCGGCATCATTCAGGTGCTCGTTTATGCCGGCGCGGTCATGGTGCTTTTTCTTTTCATCATCATGCTCCTCGATCTGCGCGTCGAAAAACTGCGCAAGATTAACTGGGTCGCCACGACTGGCGGAGCTGTGGTCGCACTCGCTTTGCTCATCCAGATTTTTTATGTCGTGGGCAATTTCAAAGCCGCGAGCCAACCGTTTCCGCCGCTGACAAGATCGACAATCGACGACGTCCACAACATCGGATCGCTGCTGTTCTCGAGTTACAATCTTCCGTTCCAGGTCATCGGCGTTCTGGTTTTGGTCGCGACGATCGGAGTGGTGGTGCTGAGCAAACGCGAGCTGCGCTAAGATGGTCACGCTCGGCGATTACCTGCTCGTTAGCGGAATGCTTTTCACCATCGGCTTCGCCGGCGTGATGGTGCGCCGCAACATTGTCATCATTTTGATGTCGCTCGAGCTGATGTTAAACGCCGCGAACCTTTCGCTCGTCGCCTTCTCCCGATATCACGTCCAACCGGGCGGTCTGCCCAATTACAGCGCGCAAATTTTCGTCTTTTTCATCATCACCGTCGCCGCTGCGGAAGTTGCCGTCGGACTCGCCATCATCGTGGCGTTGTATCGCGCGCGGCAAACCACGCATGTCGAAGACATCAACAGTTTGAAATTTTAGATCGACATGAAGAGCTCGCTTCCCTGGTACGTATTACTTCTGCCGCTTTGCTCGGCAGCTGTGATCGTGCTCTTCACGCGACGATCAAGAACGCTGAGTAGCTACATCTCGGTCGCGGTTGTCCTTGGCAGCTTCGTCTGCAGTTGCCTGATTTTTCTGCGATCCGATATCTCTGCCGCTCAGTTCACATGGATCGACATCCCCGACGTGTTCAAAGTTCCGCTCGGGCTCACACTCGACAGGCTAAGCAAGACCATGCTCGTTCTGGTGTCGGGCGTTGGCTCGCTTATCCACATCTACTCGCTCGGTTACATGCGCGAGGACAAAGGGAAGTCGCGTTACTTCGCCGCGCTCTCGCTCTTCATGGTCGCCATGTTCGGCATCGTCCTCGCGAACAATTTCGTGATGCTCTTTATCTTCTGGGAGCTGGTCGGTTTCACTTCCTATGTCTTGATCGGCCATTGGTTCGAGCGCGACACCGCTGCGGAGGCGGCCAAGAAAGCGTTCCTAACGAATCGAGTCGGCGATTTCGGATTCATGCTCGGCATCCTGATGGTTTGGATGGCGATCGGATCTGTCGCCTTTGACGACATTGCCGCGCGTGTATCGACGCTCACAAGTAGTCCTGCATATCTGGCGATCGCGGCGCTCCTGATCTTCTGCGGCGCCGTCGCCAAATCAGCGCAGTTCCCTCTGCACGTTTGGTTGCCGGATGCGATGGAAGGTCCAACGCCGGTCTCGGCTTTGATCCACGCCGCTACCATGGTCGCGGCCGGTGTTTACATGCTTGTCCGCGTCGGCTTCATCATTCAAGCATCGCAAAATGCTCTGCTCGTCATCGCGTGGATCGGAACAATCACCGCGGTCATGGCGGCGTTGATCGCGACGCAACAAGACGACATCAAACGTATCCTCGCCTACTCCACCCTTTCACAACTTGGCTACATGGTGATGGCGGTCGGGCTCGCGTCGAACGAAACGGCGATGTTCCATTTGTTTACGCACGCGTTTTTCAAAGCGCTCCTCTTTCTCGGCGCCGGCTGCATCATCGTGATGCTGCATCACGAGCAGAACATTTGGAAAATGGGTGGGCTCGCCAAAAATCTCCCCATCACTTTCCTGACGTTTTCTGTCGGCGCGCTCGCGCTCATCGGCTGTCCGCCGTTTAGCGGATTTTTCAGCAAAGACGCAATCCTCGCGATCGCCTACGAACGGAACATGTCGATCTTCGCTGTCGGTTTGTTCACGGCGTTTCTCACCGCCTTTTACGTCTTGCGCATGCTGGTGGTGGTCTTCTTCAGCAGACCGCGCACGGACATAGCGCGCGACAGCGACGAAGCGCCCTTGGTCATGACCGGTCCGTTGATCGTTCTCGCGCTGCTCGCGCTGGTCGGCGGCTTCGGATTTTTCGCCGAACGATTTCTTCCAATCCCACACGAAGAGCAGGCGACGTTGCTCGTACCCGCGCTCGCAGTTGCCGCAATGCTCGTCGGCGCGGGTTTCGGCATCTTTTTCTATCGAAACCGAACGAGCGAGCCAATCGACGTCGAGATTCTCCGCCGCAAATTTTATTTCGATGAGCTCTACGATTGGCTCATTCAATTGACGCAGGAATTTCTCGCGCGAATCGCGGCGTTCTTCGATCGCTGGATCATCGATGCCGGCGCAGTTGGCGGGACGGCGGGCGGAACGTGGGGGTTCGGCGCGCTTTTGCGTTTTATTCAGGTCGGCAATTTGCAGGCTTACGCGTTTTTATTTGGGCTCGGGGTCGTCGCCATCATCTACTTCGCCATTTTCCACTGATGCTCCTGCTTCTCATTTTCATTCCAATCATCGCCGCGGTTTCGATTATGGTGGGCGCGCCCGCGCGTAAAACAGCGCTCGGCGCCTCGATCGCAACCCTTGCTTTGTCTTTTCTCGCCTTCGTTCTGTTCGACACGTCGGGAGGCGATTTTCAATTTGTCAGGTCCTTTCCAATTTCGCCCGAGTGGCGTCTCAGTTTCACCGTCGGACTGGACGGTTTGAGTCTGATCATGATTTTGCTGGCCGCGATCGTGACGCTGGCGGCGGTTTGGTTTACCGGCAAGATCGACAATCACGAACACGCCTTTTACGCGTGCCTGCTTTTCATCTCCGGTGGCGCGATCGGCGCGTTTGCGTCGCTCGATCTCTTTTTCTTTTACGCATTTCACGAGCTTGCGCTCATCCCGACGTTTTTGCTCATCGGCATTTGGGGAAGCGGCAATCGCTACGCCGCGGCCTGGAAGATCACGATCTATCTCGCGGTCGGGAGTTTCATTCTCTTGCTTGGATTGATTCTGCTCTATCAAAGCGTGCCGCCCGCTTTGCGCACGTTCGACATTCCCTCTTTGAAAGCAGCCGCCGGTCAGATCGCACCGGAGGCGCAGCGAAATATTTACCTCCTGCTCCTTGTCGGTTTCGGAATTCTGATTTCGCTCTTCCCGTTTCATACCTGGGCGCCGGAAGCGTACGCCGCCGCGCCTGCGCCCGCCGCGATGCTGCATGCCGGTGTGCTGAAAAAATTCGGCCTCTACGGTTTGCTCCGGCTGGCGCTTCCGCTCCTACCCTCGGGCGCACGCTATTGGAGCGATCTGCTTATTCTGCTTTTGCTCGGCAACATCATTTATATCGGCCTGGTCACAATTGCGCAGAAGCGACTCGATTGGATGCTCGGTTATTCGAGCGTCATGCACATGGGCTACATTTTTCTCGGGATCGCGAGCGCGAACATTCTCGGCGCGACAGGCGCCGCCATTTTGATGTTCGCGCACGGACTCTCCATCGCGCTGCTCTTTGGTATCGCCGGCGAACTACGAAAGCGTACCGGCACTCTCGTGCTCGATGAGCTCGGCGGACTCGCCAAAGTGATGCCGTTTGCGGGGCTCGCTTTTGGTTTTGGCGCCTTTGCCACAGTTGGTTTGCCCGGTTTTGCCAACTTCGCCGCTGAAGTCATGGTATTTTTCGGCGCGTTCCGGAGCGACTGGGAAATGGACCGGTTCCACATCTTTCAAGTCGCCACCGTCCTTGCACTTTGGGGTGTCGTGATCTCTGCCGTTTACATGCTGCGCGCTTATCGAAAAGTTTTTTGGGGAACAATGGCCGAGCGTTGGAATGACATTGTCGATCTTCGCGCCGGCCTGCGCGTCCCGGTGGCATTGCTCATTGCCGCGCTTCTTTGGTTTGGATTTTATCCGCAATCTTTCGTCCGACTTCTTTCGCCGTCGCTTCGTCCTTATTTACACGTTAGCCAATCGCGATGATCCCTCCGCCCAATCTTGAGATTGCCGTGCTCGTTCTGGGTGTCGTCATCCTGATGTTTGAAGCGTTCCTTAAAAACATCGACAAACGCGCGCTCGCCTACGCCGCCATTGGCGGATTGACCGCGGTCCTGATTGCGACCTGGTTTCTCGGCCCGAGTCCGATGGTCGATCAAGCGAGCGGATTCTGGAGTTTTTACACGGCCGATCCGTTGTCGATCTTCTTCAAACGGTTCGCGCTAATCACGACCATTCTCGTGACGATCATGATGATCGATTACGCGCCAGAATCGACGTCTTCATTTGCGCTTGGCGAATTTTTCGCTCTCCCGATTTTTACCTGCGCCGGACTGATGTATCTGGTCTCGGCGATCGACTTCATCATGATCTTCGTCGCGCTCGAGCTGGTGACGATTTCGTTTTATGTGCTCGTCGGCTTCGACAAGAACAATCCAGTCTCACTCGAGGCGGGCGTGAAGTATTTGATTCTAAGTGCAGTTGCGACCGCCTTTCTGGTTTACGGGATCACCTGGATTTTTGGGGCGACCGGCCAGACAAATCTCGCGCGCGTTACCGCGGTGTTAGAAAATCCAAATGCCGAGCAAGGTGGCGCGCTCTTCGGGGCCGTGCTCGTCCTGGTCGGGCTCGGCTTCAAGATTGCGGCGGTGCCATTTCAAATCTGGGTGCCGGACGTTTATCAAGGCGCGCCCACGCCGGTGACTGCGTATCTCTCGGTCGGTTCAAAGGCCGCAGGCTTCGTTGTTCTCCTTCGCGTGTTGAAACCTTTCCTCATGTTACCACACATGGATCGCCTGATCGTTTGGATCGCGCTGCTCACATTGATCTACGGAAATCTGGCGGCACTTCCGCAGGGCAATCTCAAG
>Ga0209331_1000706_pt1 | contig 11682 bp, 9 predicted proteins | sample JacPinW_OM3H0_M3_FD_187971 | JGI IMG/M metagenome (GOLD analysis project Ga0209331, IMG submission 187971) | Forest soil microbial communities from Algoma, Ontario, Canada - Jack Pine, Ontario site 1_JW_OM3H0_M3 (SPAdes) (version 2) | ecosystem: Environmental > Terrestrial > Soil > Boreal... | reverse complement strand
ATCCGCGCCCGCACCGACGTGCCGATGATCGCCGCCGGCGGCATCTGCGACGGGCGCGGCATGGCGGCTGCCTTTGCGCTCGGCGCCGAGGGCATCCAGATGGGCACGCGGTTCGTGAGCAGCCTCGAAAGCCCTGTTCATGCCAACTACAAGAACGCGATCGTCGAGGCCCGGGAGACCGGCACGCTGGTGCTCAACAAGAGATCCACGCCCTGCATCCGCGCGCTGAAGTCCGAGCGCACGCGCGCGATCCATGACGAGGGCCTGATGGCGCCGGATGCGCTGAAGGGAATCCGCGACGTCTATTTCCATGGCGACATGGAAGCCGCCCCCGCGCTCGCCGGGCAATCGGCGGGCCTGATCGACGAGATCAAGTCGGCGCAAGAGATCATCGAGCAAACCGTGGCGCAGTTTTTTGCGATCACGGGAAGGCTGGGTGGATTGGCGGCGGCGAGGACGTTCGGGTAGATCTGTCTCGTTGGGTAAATCTATCTCGTCGGGGACCCATAATCCCGGGCGTCGATGTTGTCGTGAAGTATTTCAACAGCGTGCCCTAACGCGACGGCACGGCGTATGGGTCCCGGCGTTTGCCGGGACGACCCGTTGAGATAACGTGCGATTATTGCACGTTCAGCGTCCTGACCACGCGAAAACTGTTGCCGGTGCCGAACCAGGAGTCGCTGCGATAGCCTGAACGCGAATTGTCCGCGGACCAGTTCCAGGTGCCGCCGCGCACCATGTGCTTGGTGCAGTCGCCCTCGAGCCACGGCGCGCCGTCGGTCGGCGTGTCCTCGGTGTAGCGCTTGTTGTAGCAGTCTTCGGTCCATTCCCAGACATTGCCGTGCACCTGGTACAGTCCGAACGGGTTCGGCGCGTAGGAATCCACCACCACCGGGCCCTTGCTGTCGACGCCGCGCGGGCCGCCGGCATAGGGGTCGAGGCGACGTAGTTGGCGTTCTGCGACGAGATGGTGTTGCCGAACCAGAACGGCGTCGTGGTGCCAGCGCGGGTGAAATATTCGCGTTCGGATTCGCTGGGCAGCCGGTAAGTGCGCCCGACCTTGCGCGACAGCCAGGCCAGATATGATTTTGCAGCCTCGAAATTGATGCCCTGCGCCGGCATGCGGCCGCGGCCAAATTTGTCGTCGCCCTTGTTTCCGCCGCATCCGCCATCGGCAAGGCAGACATCCCATTCGTCGAACGAAATCGTGAAACGGCCGACCGCGAACGGCCGCGCAAAGGTGACGCGATGCAGCGGGTCTTCGCCCTTGGAGCGGTCGACTTCTGTAATGGGCGTGCCCATGATGAATGAACCTTTCGGCACCACGACCATTTCCGGGCAGGCGTCGCATTCCTTAAAGCTGTCTTTCGGCCTCAGGGCCTGCTCGCGCTCCGGCGTCAGCGGATAAATCCCGGCGGGCATGATCTGGACCGGCGTCTCGGCCGGCGGCTTCTGGCCTGAAGAAGAGGTCGATCGCTCCGCCGACGCGGCGCCCGTCACACAAACAGCAAGCGCTGCCGCGGCGAATGCGACGAGCAACTTCGATGGGGCAGTCATGCGTGATCCTTCGGGCGCGAGGCAACCGTGCTTGGTCGCATCGAGAAGGAAGCGCGTTCATGCGCGGTGAGTTGGGTTTTCCATTCGTCGTGGCTAGGCAGCGGCGCCATCCGCGCCGCTGGGCACTGGCGCTGACGATTTTCGGCTATGGCCAGCGCCGGCACGCCGGGATGTACGGCCCCACGGCGCAGATCGCCAACGCCGCTGGGGTCGCGGCGATCGGGGCAGCGTTTTTCTCGATCGAAGCCGCGCGATCGGCACGGCTGGCCCTGTTCGCCGCGACGGCCCTGTTCGCGCTGTCAATCGCCACCTGCGCGGCGTTTCTGGCGTGGATGCGGCGCGCGCCGAATTGAGGCCAATTAAGGCTGCTCGTTACAATCCTGGGGATTGACAGCACACGGCCTTTTTATTTTGCAGTGCAGCAACTATCTGCTCTTCGTGAGGTTACAAGTCCTTCACCAAGGAGCTGCCGTTGTCCGTCGCCAAAAACGTCGAATTCCTGCGCCGCCTGCCAAAGGTAAACAAAATCACCGGCTTGGGAGATTTTGGGCGGAACCTGACGCAAAATCTGCGCAGCCCGCTGGTCGAAACCACCGGCTTTGGGTCCAATCCCGGCGGTATCAAGATGTTCTCGTTCGTGCCGGGCAACCTCCAGCAGCCGCCGGCGCTGGTCGTTGTTCTGCACGGGTGCGGCCAGACCGCCGCCGGCTACGATCTCGGCGCCGGCTGGTCCACTTTGGCGAAACATTACGGCTTCGCGCTGCTGATGCCCGAGCAACAGTCGTCGAATAACGCCAACACCTGCTTCAACTGGTTCAATCCGGAAGACACCGCACGAGACAGCGGCGAAGCCTGTTCGATCAGGCGGATGATCGCGCGCATGGTCAGCGATGTAGGCATCGATCCGCATCGCATTTTCGTCACCGGGCTTTCCGCCGGCGGCGCCATGACCTCGGTGATGCTCGCAACCTATCCCGAAATATTCGCGGCCGGCGCCATCATCGCAGGCCTGCCGTTTGGTGTTGCGACCAATGTGCGGGAAGCATTGAGCGGAATGTTCCAGTCGGCCTCCCGCCCCGCCGCCGAGTTGGGAGATCTGGTGCGCAACGCTTCGGATCACAAAGGCCCATGGCCGAAGCTTTCGGTGTGGCACGGCAGCGCCGACCGCACCGTCAATCCCGCCAATGCCGACGAGATCGTCAAGCAGTGGCTCGACGTGCATCATTTGCCCGCGGCGCCGATGTCGGAGGCCGATGTCGACGGCTATCCCCGCCAGGTCTGGTGGAACGCGGACGGCGAAACCATTGTCGAATCCTACACCATCACCGACATGGCGCATGGCACTCCGGTCGGCATCGCCGACAATGACGAGCGATACGGCGCGCAAGGCGCGTTCCTGATCGAGGCGGGAATCTCCTCGTCGTATCACATCGCGAATTTCTTCGGCCTGACCGAATGGATTCGCCAGCCGAAGAAGGTTTTGAAGGAAGCTTCGAACGGCGCACCGAAGGAAGCCGCGAAAACTGCGTCGGTGCCCGCCCGGGCGCCGGATATGACTGCGATGCTCTGGCCGCTGGCGGTGCCCACCCGCCTTCCAGAACTACCCCGTGAACCGCGACGTCGCGCGATCGACGTCGGCGCCGTCATCACCCGCGCGCTCACGGCCGCGGGCCTGATGAAATAGAATTAACCACGGCATCCATCAAGCCGCACGCGTTTCCCGTTCCGGCGCGGCGGCTGACGACGCCGCGCGGGCAACCGCGATTTTGTTCCGCCCATCAAAAATATATTTGGAACCAAACGCATTCCCCGCGCGTTTGCTGGGCTTGTGACAGGCGGTTAAGTTCCGGCTGCTAATTTGGGCTGAACTAACCACCGATCATCCCTGATGTTGAAGGTCAACAAACCGGTTTCTGCGGATTTCCTCGCCGGCGGCGGGGAGATGGGCGCGTTGACGCGCGCGTATGACTGGTCGGCAAGTCCACTGGGTCCGCCGGACACCTGGCCGCAAAGTTTGCGGACCACATTGCGGATTCTGCTCAACACCAACCACCCGATGTTCATCTGGTGGGGCAGCGGGCTCATTCAATTTTATAACGATGCCTATCGCCAGACCATGGGACCCGAGCGCCATCCGGGCGCGCTCGGCCAGGGTGGACGGGAATGCTGGGCGGAGATCTGGGACGTCATCGGTCCCCAGATCGAGCAGGTGATGGGTGGCGGCGGCGCGACCTGGCACGAGAACCAGCTCGTTCCGGTCACACGTTACGGCAGGCTGGAGCAGGTCTACTGGACCTATGGCTACAGTCCGATCGACAACGGCGGCGGCGTTGGCGGTGTCCTTGTCGTTTGCCGTGACGTGACGGAAGAATATCTTGCCTCTGCCGCGCTGCGCGAACGCGAAGCCGAACTGGCGCGGGTGCAGCAAATCGGGCGGATCGGCGGTCTCGAAGTCGACCTGCGGACCGGTTTCCGCAATCGCCGGTCGCCGGAATATCTGCTGATCCATGGGCTGCCGCCGGATGCGGTGAACGAGACCCATGAAGACTGGGTCCGGCGCATCCATCCCGATGATCGCGAAGCCACCGAGAAGAAATTCCGCGAGGCCGTCGCGGGCACGGTCCGCGATTACACCGTGCAATACCGGATCGTCAGACCCAGCGATGGCGAGGTGCGATGGATTTCGGTCAGGTCCACCATCGAGCGCGACGAGAATGGCAGCGCCATTCGCCTGGTCGGCGCGCACAGCGACGTCACCGAGCAGGTGGTGGCGGACCTCGCGCTTCGGCAAAGCGAGGAGCGATTTCGCAAGCTTGCCGACCAGCTCGCCGAATTGAACGCGACGCTGGCGCAGCGCGTCGAGGAAAAGACCCGGGAGCGCGACCGGATCTGGAACGTGTCGCAGGACCTGTTGCTGGTCGCCGATCGCAACGGCATCTGGCGGACGGTCAATCCGGCCTGGACCCGAACGCTCGGCTGGAGCGAGGCCGAATTGCTCAACCGCAGCTCGGAGTGGCTGGAACATCCCGACGACGGCGGTATCACCGGCGCGCAGATGAGAAAGCTAGGCGAAAGCGCATGCACCGTCAGGTTCGAGAGCCGCTTCCGGCACAGGGACGGATCCTACCGCTGGCTGTCATGGACCGCCGTGCCGGATCAGGATCACATCTATGCGGTGGCCCGCGACGTCACGGCGGAAAAGGCCGCGGCCGAACGGCTGAGAGCCACCGAAGAAGCCCTGCTGCAGTCGCAGAAGATGGAAGCGGTCGGGCAATTGACCGGCGGGATCGCGCACGATTTCAACAATCTTCTGACCGGAATTGTCGGATCGCTCGACCTGATGCAGACCCGCCTCGACCAAGGCCGCACCGAGAACGTCTCGCGCTACATCAACGCCGCGATGACGTCGGCGAACCGCGCCGCCGCGCTCACCCATCGGCTGCTGGCGTTTGCGCGGCGGCAGCCGCTGGTTCCGAAAAGCGTCGATGCCAATCAACTGATGGTGTCGCTGGAGGATCTGCTGCGCAGGACAATCGGCGAGACCATCGATCTTGAAATCACCGCCTCGGACGATCTGTGGGGCACGCTGTGCGATCCCAATCAGCTGGAAAGCGCGCTGCTCAATCTCGCCATCAATGCACGCGACGCCATGCCGGATGGCGGCAGGCTCAGCATCGTCACTGGGAATGCGCGGCTCGATGGCGTGACCGCGGACACCCCGGCGCTGGCGCCGGGCGATTATATCTGCATCGATGTCACCGACACCGGAACCGGAATGAGCGCGGAAGTGGCGGCGCGGGCGTTCGATCCGTTCTTTACCACCAAGCCGATCGGGCAGGGCACCGGGCTCGGGCTTTCGATGATCTATGGATTTGCCCGGCAGTCCAACGGCCACGCCTCCATCGACAGCAGAATAGGCCAGGGAACGTCGGTCAAACTTTATTTGCCGCGTCATCTTGGCGACATCGCCGCCGAGCATGCATCCGCCGTCAAGGCGGCCGAGCATGCCGCCACCGGCGAGACCGTGCTGGTGGTCGAGGATGAACCTGTGGTGCGCGGGGTGATCCTGGAGATGCTCGGCGAGCAGGGCTACCGGACCCTGGAGGCCGTCGACGGACCGTCGGGCCTGCGCATCCTGCGCATGGGCGAGCGGATCGACTTATTGGTCACCGACGTCGGCCTGCCCGGCATGAACGGCCGCCAACTCGCCGATCAGGCGCGGGAAACGCGGCCCGATCTGAAAGTCCTGTTCATCACCGGCTATGCCGAGAGTGTGGCGATAGCGGACGGTTTTTTGCAGCCCGGCATGGAAATGATCACCAAGCCGTTCGACCTCGACAATCTGTCGCGGCGGATTCGCAGCATGGTTTCAGGGTAGAGCCGTCTCCGCGATCAGCTCCATCGGCGTGACCACGACCTCGCCACCGGCGACCTGCCGCGTCTTTTCGGTATAGTGCTTGAAGAACTCCCGCGCCTGCAGGGTCTTGATCGCCCGCTCGTCGACCGCCGCGGCGAGATGGGTGTAACCGAAATCGTCGCGGTTCTTCAGGCAGCGGTAGACGATCTTTCCCTTCAGTTCGGGATCGCGGTCGAGGGCGGAAATGAACCGGCCGATTTCCTGATGCCACGCTTCCGTGGTGCCATTGGCGAACTGATATTTGATCATGAAATGTTTCATCGGTTGCTCCGTGGCGAACGATGCCGGTGATAATCTGGCCCCCTTGGGAGCAAGAACGCAAGTATGGACAAAAATGATACTATGGACTCTCTCGCGCTTGGGGCGCGGGGAACGTATCGAAGGAGAGCGGACATGGCGAAGGCGAAATCGGCGCTGACCTGCGGGTGCCCGGTCGCGGCATTCCAGAAAATGATCAGCGGCAAATACAAGCTGCGGATCGTCTGGGATCTGAAGGATGGCCCGCGACGCTACGGCGAGATCAGGACCGGGCTGCTGCGCGGATCGGACGGAACCTCGGAAATCGCGCCCCGCGTGCTCAGCCGCGAATTGAAGGCGCTGACCGAGACCGGGCTGATCGACCGCAAGGATTTTGGGGTCGTGCCCCCCAAGGTCGAGTATCGCCTGACCCGCAAGGGCAAGAGTTTTGTTCCGGTGATTGCCGCGATCCGCAACTGGGGGACACGCCACCTTACGCAGGCCAATGTGGTTGAGATGGCCGCGGCGGAATAGCCGACGCCGCAGGTCTGACCCATCACGGCAAATGGCTCAAATGGCTAAAGGCCAGTGCCGGCGCGACGGGTGGCTTTCACATCGCGCCGGCGAGGAACGGATTGGTCATCCGCTCGTGGCCGATGCTGGAACCGGGGCCGTGGCCGCAGATGAAGTCGACATCGTCGCCGAGCGGCAGCAGTTTTCTTGTGATCGACTCGATCAGCGTGGCGTGACTGCCGCCGGGCAAATCGGTGCGTCCGACCGAGCCGCGGAACAGCACGTCGCCGACATGCGCGAAACGCATTTCCGCGTTGTAGAACACGACACTACCCGGCGAATGGCCGGGGCAATGCAGGATGTCGAAGGTCAGTTCGCCGATCGAAACCTGCTCGCCTTCATCGAGCCAGCGATTGGGCCCGAAATTGCGCACGCCGGTCATGCCGAAGCGCTCGCCGCTGCTGACGACATTGTCGAGCAGATATTTGTCGGCGATATGCGGGCCCTCGATCTGAACTTTCAGCGAGTCGCGCAGCTCGGCGGCGCCGCCGACATGGTCGATATGGCCGTGGGTCAGCCAGATCTTTTCGACCGTGACATTGGCCTCTTTGATCGCGGCCTGAATCTTCGGAACGTCGCCGCCGGGGTCGATCACCACGGCTTTTTTGGTGGCTTCGCACCAGATCAGCGTGCAGTTCTGCTCGAACAGCGTTACCGGGATGATGACGGCGCCGGCTTTCGCCTTGGTCTCGGTTTCCTGTGTCATGTCGGCACAATGCCGATTTTTCGCGGCCCGCCAAGGAAAAGATTCGTGAAAGATTCGGGCATTTTTCGCCGGATATGGCCGGCCGCCGATGGCGGCTAGGTCTCGGACGGCTGGTCCTTGGAATTCTTGTGGTCGCTCTCCGCCAGGCGCTGCAGCGCCACCACTTCGCGCAACCATTGCCGTTTGGGTTTGGCCGGAAAGCCGCCCCAGAAGGCGCCGGCGGGGATGTTCTCGTACACGGTCGACCGTGACGCCGTGATCGCGCCCTTGCCGACCGTGATGTGCGGGATAATGCCGGTGCGCGGTCCGAGCACCACGAAATCCTCGAGCGTCACACTGCCGCTCAGTCCGGATTGCGCGACGATGATGCAATGGCGGCCGACCACGCAATTGTGGCCGATCTGGCAGAGGTTATCGATCTTGGTCCCCTCGCCAATCATGGTAGCGCGGATGCCGCCGCGATCGATCCGCGTTCCCGACCCGATCTCGACCTCGTTGCCAATGATGACGCTGCCGACCTGCGGAATCTTGACGTGGCCCGCGGCGCCCAACACATAGCCGAAACCGTCCTGGCCGATATCGCATCCGGCATGGATGATGACGCGGTCGCCGACATGGGCATGGGTGATCGTGCAGTTGGCCCCGATCGCGCAATCGCTTCCGATCCGGACGCCCGGGCCGATCACGGCATGGGCGCCGATCAGTGTCCCGGAGCCGACGGTCGCCGATGGTCCGATCACCGCGAATGGATCCACCGTGACGTCAGCCGCCAGCTGCGCCGAAGGATGCACCATGGCGCCGGGCGAGACGCCGACGGTACCGAACAGGGAAGCCGGGCGCAGCGCGCCGCCGTAGATTTTTCGCGCCACCGCGACAAAGGCGTCATACGGCTTGCGTATGCGCAAGACCGTCACCCCATCAGGAACATGCTGCGCGAAGCGATCGGGCGTCAGCACGGCGCCGGCCTGGGTCGACTTCAGCGCGGCGATGAATTTGGCTTCGGAAACGAAGGTCAGGTCATCGCCGCCTGCCAGGTCCACCGGCGCGATGCCGATCAGGCGGCGGGAGAGATCCGCGCCGTCGCATGGCTCGGCCCCCGTCAGCGCGGCGATCTCGGCCACGCTCAAGCTTGCTGCGCGCGAAAAAAAACTGAATTCGACCACGTCCCCGCCCCCTCAGGCGGAACCACGTTAGCCCGTTCAGCAGGCATCCCCAAGCCGAATCCACAACTGGGGCGGGTTTTCGAGGCTCTGGACACGGTCGAGGGAGCCGTTGCTCCCGTCGGTCATGCTGATGTCGCAGTGTTCGGTGATACGCGTTGGACTGAACCGGCCGCTGGTTCCGGCGTTGCCCTGCGCACCGCAATTTCGAGAGAATGATTTCCAAAATGGATCAAAGCGACGAATTCTGGTGGCGGCACGGCATATTTTACCAAATCTATCCGCGCTCGTTTCAAGATTCCGATGCCGACGGGGTCGGGGATATCAAGGGCATCATCGACCGGCTGCCCTATTTGCAGGGGCTCGGCGTTGACGCTGTCTGGCTGTCGCCGATCTTCCCCTCGCCGATGGCGGACTTCGGTTACGATATCTCGGATTACACCGGCGTTGATCCGCTGTTCGGCACCATGGAGGATTTCGACGCCCTGGCAAGCGCCGCGCATGCCGGCGGTCTCAAACTTATCCTCGATCTCGTACCGAACCACACCTCCGATCAGCATCCCTGGTTCATCGAAAGCCGCGCGTCGCGCGATAATCCGAAGCGGGACTGGTACATCTGGCGCGATCCGGCGGCGGATGGCGGGCCCCCCAACAACTGGATGTCGGAATTCGGCGGCAGCGCCTGGGCCTATGACACACCGACCGGGCAATATTACTATCACGCTTTCCTTGGCCAGCAGCCGGATCTGAACTGGCGCAACGCCGCGGTGCGCCAGGCTATTTACGATGTGATGCGGTTCTGGCTTCGCAAGGGCGTCGATGGTTTTCGCGTCGATGTGATCTGGCACCTGATCAAGGATCAGGAGTTTCGCGACAATCCGCCCAATCCCCATTTTCGCGACGGCCGGCCGCCGCACGAACAGATTCTGACGCGGTACTCGACCGACCAGCCCGAAGTACACGATGTCATCGCCGAGATGCGGCGCGTGGTCGACGAGTTCGGGGCTCGCGTGCTGATCGGCGAGGTCTATCTGCCGCTGCACCGTCTGGTCGCCTATTACGGCAACGACCTCGCCGGCGCGCAGATGCCATTCAACTTCGCGCTGTTGTCGACGCTGTGGAGCGCGCGTTCGATTGAGAAGATCATCGCCGACTACGAGCGCGCCTTGCCTTTTGGCGCATGGCCGAACTGGGTGCTCGGCAATCACGACCGTCCGCGGGTCGCCAGCCGGGTAGGGCGTGAGCAGGCGCGGGTCGCCGCGATGTTGTTGCTGACCCTGCGCGGCACGCCGACGCTGTATTATGGTGACGAGATCGGCATGCGTCAGGTGGCGATCGCGCCCGATCAGGTGCGCGATCCCTTTGAGAAGAACGTGCCGGGCATCGGCGTCGGCCGCGACGGCTGCCGGACGCCGATGCAATGGGATGCGACGCCCTTCGCCGGCTTCTCGGCAACGCAGCCATGGCTGCCGCTGGCGGACGATTTCGCGCGGGAAAATGTGGTCAATCTCGACGCCGACGCGCGATCGATCCTCAGCCTTTACCGGGCGCTGATCGGCTTGCGCAAGCAATTGCCGCAACTTGCGACCGGCACCTACGAGCCGATCGCAGCCGAAGGGGACATCCTGCTCTATCGCCGGCGCGATACCGATGGCGGGGTCGTCATCGCGCTGAACCTTGGCGGCGAACCCGTTTCCATCACCTCGAGTTCGATCGCCTACGGCGGCGAGGTTCTGCTGTCGACGTTCCTGGACCGGCAGGGCGAGAAGATGGAAGGCGTCCTCGATCTGCGCGGCAATGAAGGCGTGATCATCGGCGCGTCGCCCGGCGGATGACTGTCGTTCCTGCGAAAGCAGGAACCCATACGCCGCGGCCTCACGGTGATGCACGGTTTCTGACACCTTCCTTACAATGTGGCCCTGTGGTTATGGGTCCCTGCGTTCGCAGGGACGACGTGGGTGAGAGCGGGGGCTCACGCCGGATGACTGGTCTTGCCGGTCGCGTCGGTGTCGATGTCGCTGCGCTTCAGCAGATAATCGAGCCCGCCCACCCGATACCAGCGGTACGCATAACCTTCGAGCATCAGCGTGTGCTTGCCGCGGTCGTTGGCATGGCTGTGATCTTCCGTCAGCAGATTGACCAGAAGTCTCCCAGGCTCGCCCGGGAGCCCAACGGCAAACGAAACCTCGCGCGGCTTCTCATCGAGATTGTGCACGAACAACACTGAGTTGTTGCGCCAGTCGTACCGGATCACCAGTACGGCGGGATCGCGCGCCGCGATCACCCTGAAATCGCCCCAGCCGATCTCCGGGACTTCCTTGCGCATGCGGATGATGCGTTCGGTCCAGTTCAGCATCGAATTGGGATCACGGCGCTGCTTGGCGACGTTGACGTGATCGTATCCGTAAGGCCCTTTGTCGATCACCGGCGCGCACGGTCTGTCGCTTTCGGTAAAACCGGCATGCGGCTCGGTCGACCATTGCATCGGCGTGCGGGCGCAATTGCGCTCGGGCAGATCGAGGTTGTCGCCCATCCCGATTTCGTCGCCATAGCGGATGACGGGCGTTCCCGGCAGCGTGCACATCAGGCTATAGGCGAGTTCGAGGCGCCGCCGGTCGCCACCCAGCATCGGCGCGAGCCGGCGCCGGATGCCGCGATCGTAGAGTTGCATATTCTTGTCGGGCCCGAATTTTTTGAAAACCACGTCCCGCTGCGCCTTGGTCAGCCGGCCGAGGTCCAGTTCATCGTGGTTGCGCAGAAATAATCCCCACTGCGCCGTGGCGGGTCGCGGCTTCGTGGCGTTGAGAGCCTTTGCGAGTGGCCGGGAATCAGAGGACGCCAATGCATAGAATAGATTCTGATTGACGTAGAAATTGAACATCATGTGCATGCGGTCGCCGTCGTCCCCGAAATATTCCATGTCGGTTTCGGGCAGCACATTGGCTTCAGCTAGTATGATGGCGTTGCCCTGCCGCCACTGCAGGAATTCGCGGAACGAGCGCAGCATGTCGTATTGCTCGACCGGCTTTTTG
>Ga0209331_1000705_pt1 | contig 11704 bp, 11 predicted proteins | sample JacPinW_OM3H0_M3_FD_187971 | JGI IMG/M metagenome (GOLD analysis project Ga0209331, IMG submission 187971) | Forest soil microbial communities from Algoma, Ontario, Canada - Jack Pine, Ontario site 1_JW_OM3H0_M3 (SPAdes) (version 2) | ecosystem: Environmental > Terrestrial > Soil > Boreal... | reverse complement strand
TGCCTTGGCGCTTTTCAGCCGCCGGTCATCGGAGCGCGGGGGAAGGTCGTGCTCGCCGGCGGCTGAAAACCTGCACAAAAGCAGACTCCTGCACCGCAGCATAGAAACGGCCTACAAGGACGAGTTGCGCGCGATCACCGCGCGATATCGAAACCGACGGTGACCTGCACCCTCAGCGTATCCTCGCCGCTCGCGATCGGCACCGGCGCCGCCGCTGCGCGCGCCATCATTGGCACCGGTGGTCCGTTGCCGGTGTCTTCGGTGATCCATTCGATCCGGCCGAGCCGCACGCCCGACGCTTTCGCATAGACCTCCGCCTTGCGCTGCGCGTCGGCGATTGCGGCTTCGCGTGCCTGATCGAGTGCCCTCGATGCATCCGAGATCAAGAAAGATACATTACCTACCTCAGTCGCGCCGGCCGCCACGACGCGATCGAGCACATCGCCGACCTTGCCGATCTCGCGAATGGTCACGTTCACTTGGTTGGAGACGCTGTAGCCCGAGAGCTTCGGCTCCGTGCTCGGCTCCTGGGGAGCATACACGGGCTGGATTGAGAAGCGCGCGGTCTGGATATCCTTCTCCGCGATGCCAGCGTCTTTGAGCGCGGCAATGATGGCGACCATCAGCTTAGAGCTAGCATCAACCCCTTCTTTCACCGTTTTCGTGCGGGTGGTCACACCACTCCTGATCTGCGCGTAATTTGGCTTCACGCTGACACTGCCTTCGCCCGTCACCACAATGCGCGCCTCGGGTGCCTGTTGCGGCTGCTGCGCGTAGGCCTCGATTCCCGAGAAAAGGAGCGTCGTGGCCACCGCCATCAAACGAGGCACCTGCCGCGCAAGCCGACGCGCGATTGTTGAAGCGAATTGGACCTTATGCATCGTAGCCTCCAAACTCCTTGTGCGACGCGATACAATGCCGCAAACAGGGCTTCGGTGCGGCGCCCTCGTGCCTCAATCTGGTTTCCGCAGATATCATTCGGCTTTGGGTTGAGAGCAGCGAAACGATCATTTCGTAGTCTGGCGTCGCACAGCATAAGGGAAAGCAAGTGAAATACTTGATTCAAGCCCTAACCGTCTTGTTCCTGTTACTTTGTCCGTTGCACGCTTTTGCCGGTCCAGCCGAGGACGCAAGCGCTATCATAGATCGTTGGGCTGGCGCCATCACGGCGAATGATGTTGAGGCAGTCCTGAAACTCTATACCCCAAATGCGCTGTTGCACGGCACATCCAGCCCGAAGCTTTACGCGGGTACTCAATCCATTCGGGAATATTTCAACACCGCTTCGGAATCCGGCAAGAAGGTCACCATTTCTGAGCGTCACTTGGTTGTCCTGGCCGATACAGCCGTGATAGGCGTCGGCTTTTATGAATTTGACCTAGTCCAACAGGGAATGCGAGTACCGAGGCCAGCGCGTTTTACCTTTGTGATGGTAAAGCGCGGCAACGATTGGCTTATCGCTCATCACCACTCCTCTGTATTTCCCCCAGCACCATTGCAGTAGACGTGGGTTGCAATCGCTTGCTCGATCACCCGATCCGCAAATTGAAGAAGATGCATAGGCACGTCATTATCCTTGCTCGCGGTACGCTATGAAATCGATATAGAGTCTACCAAATTGGAGAGGGGAGGGATTCATCTTCACACTCGTAATCGTCATCACGCTGCTCGCCGTGACTGGCGCTACTCAGGCCGCTGAGATCAACGCATTCATCTCGACCGCGCTCAAGACGGTGACGGACGAATTGCTACCGCCCTTCGAACGCGCGAACGGTCACACTATTGGCGCCACCTATGCCCCTTCCGGTGCGTTGATCCCCCGCTTCGATGGCGGTGAACCCGTTGACATCTTCCTAACCGATAGCGCAGCGATCGATACTCTCATCAAGCACGGCAAGGTTGTGGCTCCCCGGGTCGATCTCGCTCGCACCGGGATCGGTATTGCCGTGCGCAAGGGCGCACCCAAGCCTGATGTTTCGACACCCGAGGCGCTTAAGCGTGCGCTGCTCGCGGCGAAGACCGTCGGCCATGCTGCCCCATCTGGCGGCAGCATCACGGCAGCACATATCCAGGCGGTATTTCGGCGGCTTGGGATCGCCTCACAGGTAACGCCGAAGGTCAAGCTCGCGGCAGGAGGCCCCAACGGTCGCGTCAGCGTACTGATCTCGACCGGCGAAGCTGAGATTGGACTGCAGCAAGTATCGGAGCTCATGTCGAATCCCGGTATCGAGGTGATCGGAATGCTGCCTGCGGAGTTGCAGCAAATCACAATCTATTCTGCCGGGGTGACGACGAGCGCTAGGGAAGCCGAAGCAGCAAAGGCGCTGATTAACGCACTCACCGCCCCGTCCACCGCACCCATCTACAAAATCAAGGGACTCGATCCGCCATGATAAGGAGGCGTAGCCGCGAGTTCGAATCCTCTCAGCCCAGCCACGGAGTCCGGTCTCGTGCTGGTCTTTTTCGTCGTTGGACGCCAGCGCAAAACGCGCAGCGCTAAGTATCTCCTCCGGGTAGCGAATGCGCTCGAATTTATCGAGTTCCGAAATACACTGATCATATCTGTTCAATGCAGGGTCGGGGTGAGCCTCTTTAAACCGCTTCCAAGGAGTCGCTCAATACCTTACCTTGACAGAGACCCAACTGCCCTCGATGATCGACGCGTTCGGGTGCTTGGGGGATTTTGTCGGTGGAAAGTGTCTCACGTCGTAAAGTTTATAGGTCGAATATATGCGACGCTCGTTTGCAGACGATGCGATGGAATCGCGGCGTCACGCACAAGCTCGTCGACCCCGAGGTGGGCGCCGCCAATCTCGATCTCCACATCAACGTCATCAACGTGGATTCCGGTCCCGGACCTTACCACTACCATGCGCGGTCAGAGAACATCTACGTTGTTCTCGAAGGGACAGTGTGGGCGATCGTCGAGGGGCAGAAGTACATCCTCGAAAAGGATGACGTCGTCTTCATTCCTCCGGGCGTGAAGCATGCGGCCGGCAACGGCGGCACCGTGCCGGCCCGGGTGATCGAGATCTACGCCCCTCCAGGTCCCGATTTTCATATCGTAGAAGACGAGCCCGAGGCGCTGAATGCCTGGAAGTAGCATCGCCGTGCATCCCGAAGCGGATTCGGTGTTGCGGGCCATCACAGAGGATGCCGTCGTCGGGCTCGCCTGTGCATTGGGGAACATCGACAGCGCTGCAGGCAGCGGCGGCGAGGCGGTAGCGGCCGACTTCGTCTACGAGTGGATGGCGAAGGAAGGGTTCACTCCACGCAAGGTTGCGTTGATGCCGGACCGCCCGAATGTCGTCGGGCGCCTCAACGGCACCGGCACGGGCGCCTCGCTCCTCTTCAATAGCCACCTCGATACTTCACTCGCCTCGGACGAGCTGTGGACGTCCGCGAACGCGGCCGACCCGATATACCATCATGCTTGGCGAAGCGGCGAGCATCTCTATGGCAACGGCGTCTGCAATGACAAGGGACAGATGGCGTGCTGGCTCATCGCGTGCAAAGCGATCAAGGATGCGGCTCGACCGCTCGCCGGCGACCTCGTTCTCACTGCGGTGTGCGGCGAAATCGAGATCGAGGCGGTCGACGAGTTTACCGCGCCGAAGTACATTTCCCGAGAGCTCGGGACGCGCTATGCGATCGGCAAAGGCGCAATCGCCGACTATGCGCTCGTTGCTGAAGCGACCGGATTCAACCTCGCCTACGTGGAGGCGGGTGCGGCGCTGGTCAAGATCACGGTGCTGGCGCAGGAGCCCATCTATTCGCCGTTCGTCACGAAGCGCGGTCCGCAAAGCGAAAACGCGATCGTTCAGCTCGCCGGTATTATCCAGCGGATCGAACAGTGGGCGCCCGCCTACGAGGATCAACACCGTTTCGAGTGCGATGGCGGAACGGTCATTCCGAAGGTCAACATCGGTGCCATTCGGAGCGGGACACCGTATAAGATGACGCGCACCGCACAACAAGCGGCTGCCTATGTCGACGTCCGGATGGCGCCAAATCAATCACCGGCGGCGGTACTGCGGGAGGTTCGCAGCGTCGTCGATTCATGCGGGTTCAAGACGTTGGTGGAGCTCTTCGGGTATCGCCGGGGCTATGAGGCGCGCCACGTCGAGCCATTGTCCAAGGCGGTCGAGAGCGCCCACCGCGCGATATTCAACACGGAGCTTGGACGTCCGCAGCCCGCCATCACGAGCATGTGGCGCGACATTAACCTCTTCTCCGAAGCCGGCGTTCCCTGCGTCATGTATGGCCCGGGCCCGAGCACCGGCTTCGGCAACTTCGCCATCCGCATTGCCGATCTCGTCTCGGCTGCCAAGGCGTATGCTCTGATTGCTCTGGCGATCGCCGATAGCCCTCCGCCATCCTGAAGGAGACTCAGTCACATGGATGTCGATATTCGTGTTCATGGCGGGACAATTCAGTCGTCAACCGGCTCCTGCCGGGGAGACGTACTGATCAAAGACGAGCAGGTCGTCGGCATCGTTGCCTGGGACTACCCGGTACCGGCTAAAAGCCAGATCGACGCGACGGGCAAATACGTGTTTCCGGGCTTGATCGATCTTCACGCGCACACTCGCCAGCCCGGCTACGAGTACAAGGAAGACTTCCTGACGTGCTCGCAGGCGGCGGCGGCGGGCGGCTTCACGGCGATCGCCGACATGCCGAACGTCGAACCTCCCACGACGATCGTCGCCCTGTTCGAGGAGAAGCGGAAAGTCGCCGAGAAGTCGTTCATCACCGATTGGGGACACCTCGTTTCCCCCACCGATCCGAACGAAGTCCCGCGTTTCGCCGCCGCCGGAGTCACGGGCTTCAAGATCTTTCAGGTGAGCGGTGGCTACCCGCACGATCCGCGGTTGGCGATGGGCGATCCCGCACAGATCTACGCCGCGTTCTCGCGCATCGCGAAGACGGGTCTGCACTGCAGCGTCCATCCTTGCAGTCAGACGCTGATGGACCAGATGACCGCGGACACCCTCGCGGCGGGCGCCCCACACTCGATGGAGACGTTTTCGAAGCTCTACACCGAGGACGTGATCTGGAGCTCGGCCGTCGCGGTGTTGCTGGAGCTGCAACGCGTAACCGGGGTGCGGATGCAATGCCTCCATACGCATTCCGCGACCAGCCTCAAGATGATCCGTGCCGCGAAGGCGCGCGGACAGCGCGTCACGGCTGCGATCGACCCTAAATACTATCACCTCACGATGCAGGACCTGGCGGAGCAGGGCGGCCGCGCCGCGCCCGGCGGGTTCGTCACCGAAGACGCAGCGCGCATGGACGAAATCTGGCGCTCGCTCAACGACGGCACGATCGACGCGATCGATACCGATCACGCGCCTCACTCGCTCGAGGATCTGGAGGTGTTCCGAAAAGATCCATGGCACGGACCGTGGGGCAACCCCCAGTACGATTACATCCTGTCCCTCATTCTCACCGACGTGCACGCGAAGAAGATGGACCTTGCGTCGGTGGTGCGCCTGATGAGCGAAAGCTCCGCCAAGCTGATCGGCATCTATCCGCGCAAGGGTGCCCTGCAGGTCGGCTCCGACGCCGACCTCGTCATCGTCGATCTCGAGGCCGAGGTCATCGCGACCGACGAAGCGACCTATACAAAGTGCCATTGGACGCCGTATCGCGGCCGCCGTCTCAAAGGGAAGCCGGTGCTGACCATGCGTCGCGGCGAGGTCATCGCCAAGGACGGCAAGGTGGTCGGGCGGCCCGGAACAGGACGCTACATTTCGGGGGTGCCGCAAGCGTGATCGAGCATGGCGCGTCAACGGCTCAGGTTCGCGTTACCGGCGGTACTGGCCATTGTCGTGCTGGCCGCTTGGCAGCTCGGTATCCACGCTTTCGACGTCCCGCGCTTCCTCGTCGCGACACCCCTCGACATCGCTCATGGTCTGGTGGACGGTTTTGTGCACGGGACCCTTTTGCGCGACACCGCGGTCACGCTCGAGGAGATTGTCCTGGGGTTTGCCGTGGGCGCAAGCATTGGCATCATTCTCGGAATCCTGGTCGCCTGGTCGCCACTGCTCGACCAGACGCTGACACCGTACATCATTGCGCTCAACGGATTTCCCAAGGTCGCAATCGCCCCGCTGATCGTCGTGCTGCTTGGGCAGGGTTTGACATCGAAGATCGTCATTACGGCGCTCGTTTCGTTCTTTCCGCTTGTCGTCAACGTGACGTCGGGCTTGAATTCAATCAGAACGGATCAGCTCGATCTCATGCGTTCTCTGACGGCGTCACGCTGGCAGCTGTTCACCAAGGTGCAACTGTATATGGCGTTGCCGCAGGTCTTCGCCGGCCTGCGGATCGCGATCGTGCTCGCGCCGATCGGCGCGATCGTGGGCGAGTTCGTGGGATCCCACGAGGGCTTGGGGTACGCGATCCAGGTGGCCATCGTCCTGGTCCGGCCGGGCGATGAATTCGCCATTTTCGTCATACTGACGACGATCTCCTTGAGCTTGTTTCAGGTTGTGAAGCTGATTGAGGCAAAGGTCGTCTTCTGGCACAGTGTTGGCGGCCAGGTGACATCCGCCTGATGGAGCATTGATGTCCCTGCTGGACGTCCGCAACCTCTATGTGCGATATGCGATGCGTCGCGGTGAGGCGGTTAGTGCGCTCGAAGACATCAACTTCGTGGTCGAGCCAGGAGAGTTCCTGACGATTGTGGGGCCAAGCGGTTGCGGCAAGTCCACTCTGCTGAAGGTTCTGGGCGGCCTCGTGACGCCCACCTCCGGCGAGGCATCCTTCAAACGAACGCGTGTCAACCGGCCACGTCGCGAAATGGGCTTCGTATTCCAGAGTACGGTGCTGCTCCCATGGCGCACCGTCCTGGAAAACGCGCTGCTCCCGGTCGAGGTACTCAACCTCGATCGGAAAACGTATACGGAGCGTGCCAAGGATCTGCTCGCCCTCGTCGGCTTGAGCGACTTTTCGAACCGCTACCCCGGTGAGCTTTCCGGTGGAATGCAACAGCGCGCTGCGATCGTAAGGACGCTGGTCCCCGATCCAGAAGTGCTGCTGATGGACGAGCCGTTTGGCGCGCTCGACGCCATGTCGCGCGAGACGATGAACGTCGAGACGATGCGCATCTGTCTCGAGACCAAGAAGACGGTCGTCTTTGTGACGCATTCCATACCGGAGGCCGTGTTCCTGGGTGACCGCGTTATGGTGATGACTCCGCGTCCCGGCAAGATCGCAGAAGTCTTGTCGATCCGGTTTGCGCGACCACGCGACCTCGACGTCATGGGAAACTCGGTTTTCGCTTCCGCGGTTACACGGATCCGCAGTCACTTCAACGTCAAGCACACTGTCGACTGAAAGGGTACACGTGTGAAATATGGTGTTCTCGTTCCCCATTTTGGCCAACATTGTACCGTGGACCGTGTCGTCGCCGGAGCCAAGCGCATTGAAGAGCTGGGCTTCGATACCCTGTGGGTCCGCGACCATTTGATTTGGAAACCCCACGGAATGGAAGGTACCGAGCGGACATTCCTCGATGGGTTCCTGACATTGGCGGCGATGGCCGCCGTCACCAAGCGCATCGCTCTCGGAACGGCCGTACTTATTCCAATCCGCTGGCCGCTGAATGTCGCTCAGTGCTTCGGGACGCTCAGCTTCTTGGGCGGCGGACGCCTGATCCATGCCGGATTCGGCATCGGATCGAACCCGAAAGAGCTCGGAGGCGCCGGATTCGACGCGGCAGACCGGGAGCCGATCTTCATCGAAACGATAGAGATTTGCCGGCAGGCATGGTCGAACGGAACGGTCAACTTCCATGGCGCCCATTTCGATGTGGACGACGTCACGCTTGCGCCCATGCCGACGTCCGAGATGATCACGTGGTACGGCGGCTCGACGCGTGCGGCTGTGCGCCGATCGGTCCAGTATTGCGACGGGTGGCTCCCTGGGCGGTTTCCGTTCACGTCATTCGATGCACGGATCAAGTATATGCGTGAACTCGACGAAGCGGCGGGCAAGACGACGAGAATCGGTGCGATCCCCCTCATGTTTCTCGACGAGAAGTCGCGTGACTCGGCTCGATCGAAGATCGACGTCGCCGCTCTCGCACACAGCTCGGAGGGGAGCACGCAGTGGATCAAACCGTCCTCCGGCGACTTCAAAACGATCGAAGACCTCGCAGGTCTTCTCATCGTGGGCAATATCGACGAATGCTTCGAGGAGATCGCGAAGTTCGCAGCGCGCGGCGTGGACGAGATGGTCTTTGACGTGCGCCTTCAGTTCGATCGTTACGAAGAAATCATCGAGGAGATCGGATCGGCGCTCTTGCCGAAGCTTCGCAAGCTGTAATCGCGAATGGAGGAGAACTTGCGCACCAGTGGCATGTCCTTACGACGTTCCACGATCGTTGTTGGAAAGTTGCTCATCGCAGCAGGTGCGTTCCTGTCGCTCGCGCTGCTGGCCCGCGGAACCGACGCGCCGCCGACTGTGACGATGGCCAATCCCGTCCCCATCAACAGCGCGGCCGAAGTATGGACCTTCCCCGCCGAGGGCTTTGAATTCTTTGCGAGGCAAGGCCTCCAAGTCCGCAACCTGTTCAACAACGGCGGCGCGGTGTCGTTCGGCCAAGTCGCTACCGGCCAGTCGGACTTCGCGGAAAGCTCTCTCGAGAACGTCATCAACGCGATCCAAGCGGGCGAGCCAATCCATCCCTTTGCCGCACTCATCACGACGTCGGTCTGGACGATCGGTGTACCCGAAAACTCGCCAATCCAGTCGTCCTCCGAGCTCGCCGGCAAGAAAATCGGTGTGACTTCATTGACCTCGGGTTCCTATCCATTTGCGCAAATCGTGGCCGCGGAGAACGGCCTCACCGGCAAGGTAACGTATCCAATTGTCGGGAACGGCGGCCCCGCAGCCCACGCGCTATCGAGCGGCCAGGTGGACGCGCTGGTCACCACGGATCAGGAATGGGCGACGATCCAGCATCTCGGCGTGAAGGTGCGCTTCCTGCCGCAACCGACGATCGCCTCGCTTCCGTCCGATCTGCTCTTTACGAGCAAACGCTTTTATCAGGACCACAAAGATCTGTGCGTGAAGTTCGCTGCGGCGGTGTTCGCTGGGATCGCCCGCGCACAGGAGCGTCCGGTCCAGGCGCTTGACTACTTCGAAAAGCTCAACCCCGAGGTTGCGCGCGTGGTCCCGCGCGACGTCAGTGCGACGTTGCTCAAGTCGCGCCTTACGCACGTGGCCCTCATACCCGCGCAACAGGGCCAGTGGGGCTACATGGCAACCGACCTCTACGCCACCGTGCAAGACGTCGGGTTGCAATACGGCGCCATCAAGAAACCCGGGATAGACGTTCGTGCCACTCTCAGCAACGAGCTTGTCCCCGCGATCAATGACGACGTGCGGAAACTCCTCGGTCAGTAGCTCAAGGTCGCAGGATCGCCGGAATCGAATTGGCATTGCGACAGGAGGTCATCGATGACGAAAAACGATCCAAAGATGCCATCCACGAAAGACATGCCGCGAATCGTTGACGTAGCGCCCTTGCGCCTTGACACCACCTTCTAGGCCTCAACGACGATATCGCCCGCGCGCGGCTAAGCGGGATTCCGAGAACGACTCTCAACGTCAATTTTTCGGGCGCCCGCGGCATCAGAACTTCCGCAACCGCGGCAGAACCTTTTCGCCGTAAAGCCGAAGAAACCGCTTCTGATCTGGCCCGGGTGCATGAAAAGCAAGATGGCGAAAACCGAGGTCGATATAGGTCTTGATTTTTGCCACATGTTCATCCGGATCGCTCGATACGATCCAGCGCTTTTCCGTGCGCTCAACGGGCAGCGCATCGGCGAGCTTCTCCATCTCGACCGGATCCTCGACAGACATTTTCTCTTCCGGAGAGAGAGCCAATGCCGCCCAGGACTTTGTATCGTCACGCGCCCGCTGAAGATCGGCGTCAAAAGAAACCTTCATTTCGATCATGCGATCGATAGAGTCGTGCTTGCGGCCGGCGGCCTGCAATCCGGCAGCCACGTTCGGAAGCAACGTCTCCGTGTAGAGTTCGGGCGCCTTGCCGCTCGTGCAGATATAGCCTTCGGCGATCTCGCCAGCCATTTTTGCGACGGTCGGGCCGGACGCAGCCAGATAGATCGGAACCGGAGTCGAAGGCCGGTCGTAAAGCGTCGCCTTCTCGGTCTTGTAGTATTGACCTTCAAACGTGACGCGCTCCTCGGTCCACAGCCGCCGCATCAGCGTTATGGACTCCAGTAGCCTGGCTGTGCGTTCTTTGAACCCCGGCCACTTGAAACCGAGTGCCGGCACATCGTTGAGCGACTCGCCGCTGCCCAACCCGAGGACGACGCGATTTGGAAACATTACGGAGAGAGTCGCGAAGGCCTGAGCGACAATCGACGGGTGATAACGAAAAGTCGGAGTCATCACGCTCGTGCCCATGATGACGCGTTTGGTGCGGGCGCCCAGTGCTCCGAGCCAGGGAATACAAGACGGCGCGTGGCCGCCGGTGTGTTTCCAGGGCTGAAAATGATCGCTGATAAAGACCGAGTCGAACCCGACTTCTTCCGCGGTACAGGAAAAATCCAACAGCTCGTTCGGGCCGAACTGTTCTCCGGAAGCCTTATATCCGATCTTAAGCAACTTGAACTCCTATCGTAGTTTTGGGCGCTGGGAATCAGGCCGTCGGGTATTGAGCTTCAGGGAGGTCGGCACGTCGAGGCCGCAGCAGTCACGGATGTGGACCCCACGGCGCGGCCGTCAGCAGCTTGACCTCCTGTGTCATGACAAGCGGCCGGAACTTCGAGGCAAAGCCTTCCACGAAGTCCTTGTTGGCGAAGACCCCTGCCCAGTGCTTCCGCCGGTCGGCGTCGTCATCAAACTTCCAGAGATGGACGAGTTGGTTGATCGTGCCAGTGTCGGCCTGGAAGTAGCCCACGAGCTTCTTGTCATGGCCGCCCTTCTTGAGCGCCGGGAAGCCGAGCTCCTGGTAGAGCTTCGTCGCTTCCGCCATCTTGCCGACGTAGAGTGTGTACGTTCGCAATTCGTACAGCGCCATCAGGGATTCTCCTTCATCGATCTTTAATTTGCGCCAGCAGCGTAGTCGGCGCTCAGTTGACCAGCAAGTAATTCCGACCGCGACGACTGGACGGGAGGTCTACCGCGGATCCGCAGCGGCTCGCCTCTTCCTGCGAGGTAGGTTTGCGGATAGTCCGCTTACCCTCCAAATCTCTCCGTGAATGCGGACATCCCGGCTCGTCAGCCGAGTGCCAGTAGCGGCCATGTAGCCCAAATGTTGTTTTCACCGACCTCTCGCTTCTGGGCAGCCCCACCGGGAGGGAATGGGTGCCTTATCACTGAGTTGTCGCGCTTCTCAGATTCTGTTCGTGATCTCCGGTACCCGATTATCAGGCTCATTACCCGATTATCGGAGTCACTAACGACTTTTCGGGCTCCTGCTCGCATCCTTCACAACGGCGCATCTGTCCATGAACGCGGCCACCGGCGGTACCTGCCTCGCGACCGCCGGTGGATTACGCTACCCTAATCCGCCCTAACCGCTAATGCGCCGATCATCCCATTCCGTCCATCCGGAGCGCGACCATGGACAAGGCCTTGTCAGGCATCCGCATCATCGACATGACGCACAACCAGGCGGGGCCCGCCTGCACGCAGATTCTCGGCTTCCTCGGTGCCGACGTGATCA